>Ga0209379_10000053_pt1 | contig 173274 bp, 177 predicted proteins | sample tdDd001_FD_187124 | JGI IMG/M metagenome (GOLD analysis project Ga0209379, IMG submission 187124) | Marine sediment microbial communities from the Atlantic coast under amendment with organic carbon and nitrate - tdDd00.1 (SPAdes)... | ecosystem: Environmental > Aquatic > Marine > Coastal >...
TAATCTCCGACTTACGCTTAAACCTAACCTCACGGCTTCGGCTCCAAAGCCTAGATACTAGCGATTGGCTAAATCTTACTAGGCAGGACTCCCACCTGCTATACACACGACACCGAACTGTCGCACCTCCCTATTCCTATTATGACATATAGTCAGTAAAAGACAAGCAATCAGTCTCTTGACTCCCTACTTTTAGCTAAGCCTTTTACATGTATGGAAGCCTGCATCTAAGTATAAGCAGTCTCTGTATCCATCCTGTATCTAAAAAAAAAGCTGACAATGTCAGCTTAATCTAATCTTGTATTTTGAATGGCCTTATCCAGGGTATCTTCCTCTAAATGCTTGTTGCCTATAAAGTTGGTATGGAGCATTTCATACTCTATGTTTGTCTCTTCTTTTATATGTTTCACTTCAAATAATGTCATAAGTCTTACCTCCTTACCAAGTAGATACCCACTTTTCTAATTGATAAACATTATCAATCAACTTTATTTTCATTTTTACACTCAGATGAATAAACCCTTATCCTAGTGGTATCAATACTAATAGGAGGTGACTATGCAATTTACTATACGATTTAAACTATTTACTATCATACTACTTGTTCTGCTCATTGCATCTATGACAACCCAGGGACTTACCATGCTTTTACAAGACCATATATTTATAAAGGATTACAAGTCCAACATGACTACAACTGCTGAGAAAATCCAGGATGCTTATCAGGCAAATGACATTTCTACTCTTGTAAAAATAATTGATGATTTTCAAGGTCATGTGGACATTTATAATCATACTGGCCAACGTCTTTTTACAAGTAGAAAAGCTCCCCTACCGGACTATTTAAAGGAAGCAGATTTATCAACCGACCAGTATAATGATATAGAAGATGTTAAGGGTCATAAATCTATCGTTTTGTCACGAGTCTTTGACTCGAATGAATTACTTGTCATGGAAATGGATTTAAGTCTCTTATCTGAGGTCTTATCTTCTGCCAATAAATCAAGTATGATTTCAGGCTCAATTGTGATTGTAGTATTTATGGGGCTTATCTATTACCTAACGTGTAAGATTACAGATCCAGTCGTATCCATTCATCACAAAATCAATGATCTTGCACATAAGACGAAAACCCGTCCCTTAGAAATTATGTCGAGAGATGAGATTGGAGATATAGCAAGTACCCTGAATCACTTATCTGACCACATTCAAGAGTTTATCCCCCAGAATATTAATGAGAATGAGAATACTCCGTCTGATGGCAATGATAATGGGTCATTGGAAACCGATCCACTTACCCAAATCTTAAATCGTAAAAAGATGGATTATATCATCAGCCAAGAGGTCAGTAAATCTAAAAAAACCTATAGTTCCTTTTCTATCCTCTTAATTGATATAGACCATTTTAGGGTAATCAACGAAAATCATGGCCACCAAGTTGGTGATGATGTTCTAGTGGAGTTTGCTTCTATTCTTCAGTCAAATATACGAAACACAGACACCCTTGGTCGTTGGGGTGGGGAGGAATTTATAATTCTTCTCAAGGAAACAAGTATTGAAGATGCTCTAACCAAGGCTGAATATCTTAGAAAGCTCATTATGAATCATGATTTTAATCAAGTAAAGGACCTTACTGTTAGTCTTGGTGTTAGCCAATATAAGCCAAGCATGTCCCTTGATGATTTAGTTTCTATGGCAGATAAAGCCTTGTACATCGCCAAAGAAAGTGGTCGTAACCGAGTATCTTACGTGAAATAAAAACTCATATAAATAGTAGATCATATAAAAAGAAAGTCTCATGACTTTCTTTTTATACGTACGAAGTAACAAACTCCTCTATGTCTAGCTCCAATTGGATGACCCTTTCCTTTGATAAGGACAAGCGGCCCTCTAGGTCACTTAAAAGAGACCTCAAGTCTTCAATCAAATGGTCTGTTTCACGAGATGCCTTTTTGATTTTATCCTGGACAGACCAATCCACAAATATATTGTCGAAGAAGATATCTAGGCTTGCTGTAAACTGGTCAATATTGATACCAATCTCCTGGTAGGTTCCTACATCGCCCAACTCATTATGCAGGTCTTTCATGGTCACATTCAAACGGTTGATCATGGACTGGGCTTCATCAATATGAGACTTCTTGGCCATAGAGGACAGGATGCCCCCACCCAACATGTCTAGGGTCCCCCAGTCAAGGGCCTTTTCAAAGGATTTTGCCACTTGCTTGGCCTGGTCGAGACCTATAATTCCAAGGTCATAGGCCTCTTTAATTTCTCTAATCATGACTTTTTCATGATGACTGGCCTCTTCTAAGTCTACAAGGATCTGGCCCTGACTACCCGTCTTAATGTGTTGGGCCTTTTCATCAAGTAAGGCCTGGTAAGAAGCCTCTAAGGTCTGAATTTTAGATGGTGTCGTCTCTAATCTTTCAATCTCATCTTGGCTGGCCTCTAAGTCTAGGGTCAGCAGGTCAATCTTTGACTTAAGGGCCATAACCTCTTCTACTTCTTTATCAAGTACCTCAGCCTTGTTATTGATCAGGCTATGAAAAAGGTTGGAAAAGGATAGCTTGTGCAACTTGTCTACATCCTTTTCTTCTTTAATTAACTGTTTTTCAAGGTCCATCAGTTCTTGGCTGACCTTGTCTTTTTGCTCCCTATAGTAGCTTAACTGCTTGGCCTGCTTCTTCAGGTCAATCAACTGGTCAGCCACCTGGTGGAGGTCATGTGTCACTTGTTCTAGTTTCTTCATATGGTTCTCCTCTCCTTATCATTTCTTATGGCTAGTATACCATAGGCTGTGAGAAATATTATCATTTGAGTCAAATATGCAGAAACAAGACATGAAAGTGACCCAAAAACAACCACCCTAGGGTGGTTGCTTTCTAAGTCACTTGGTAGTACTTGGCTTGGGCCTGCCACATTTCATGATAAAGATCTCCCTGTTCTATTAATTGGTCGTGGGGACCTCTTTCACAGATCTGTCCCTCATTTAAGACAATAATATCGTCACAGAATCTACAGGAACTCATCCTGTGGGAAATATAAATACAGGACTTCTTACCTATTAGGGTATCAAAGTTTTGGTAGATTTCAAACTCACTCATTGGATCTAAGGCTGCAGTGGGTTCATCTAGGATGACAAAGGCACCATCCTTATGAAGGGCCCTGGCTATGGCAATTTTTTGCTGCTCTCCCCCACTATACTTTTCAATGCCCTCATCAAAGGACTTGGACATAAAGTCTATCTGGCTTAAATTATCCTCCAAGCGGTCACTGTAGTGTCCCATGCCCACCCTCTCAAGAACCGATTGAACCTGGTCCTTGTCATAGGAAACTTGGGCAGCGACATTCTCACCAATAGAAAAGGAGAAAAGACCAAAATCTTGGAAAACGACTGAAAAGATGGACTGGTACTCCTCGTAGTCATACTTCCTTATATCAATACCATTAAGGGTTATCTTACCCTTAGTCGGTTCATATAGACGGGTTAAAAGCTTAATAAAGGTCGTCTTCCCTGCCCCATTTGGGCCTACTAGGGCTGCCCTTGAATTGGTGTCTAGCTGGCAGGTCAAGTCCTTGATGACATAGTCATCACAACCAGGGTACTTGAACCAGACATTTTCAAAGCGCAAGAGGTAGTGGAGGTCACTCCTTTTTTCGATGGGAATAGAACCCGTGTGGAACTTGTGTTCATGGTCAAGAAACTCATTTAAGTGGTCCATATATGACATCATATCCTTTATTTCATGGTGGTGGAGGATGATGGCCAATAGGGATCCATTCATTTTTATGATGGCTTGACTATACTTGACAAAGCCATCTATACCAATGGCACCAGACAAAATCTTGAGGACAACCAGCATATATGAAACCACCGAAATCATACTGGACAATAGGGTCTTTATGACTTCACCTATGGCCTGGTACTTGCCCTGGATGGTAAAGTTTTCTTTTAGTTGATTAGTATTGTCATGAAACATACCGTCAATGGTATCTCCTGCGTCATAGGATTGAAGGGTTTTAACCATATCATCATCCCTAAAGAGTCGCAAAAGATAGGCAAACTTCTTTTCGCTGTCTAAGTTTTTCTTGAAATAATCGTTTGTCCTCCCATGGGCCCACTTAACGGTCCTAGCCGTTAAGATCATTAGACCAACTATGATGACTATCAAGCTGACAAAGGCTACATGGGGGGCAGTTAAAAAGTTTAAAAGGGCCTCATCCCCCCTGGTGTACTTAAGGCAAATATCCAGGGTCAGACCTAAAGCTAAGCCCAGGGATACCAGTTCCTTGATTAGGCCTGCATAGTGGTTGATTAACTTGGTGTAATCACCCTTAAACTTCAAGGCGTTAAGGGCCTTATTGAATCCTGTAATCATAGTGCCATCTTCTAAGCTCTGGTAGTCAATGTCTAAAGGCTTCATGTAGATGGTGTTCAGTACCTTCTCAGAAAAACCAGCATTTCTATCCTTGGTTACTTTGACCAGGGCCTGGTAGCCTATGGACAAGAGGCCATAAGCAAGGGCTAAGATGCAAGCATAAAGACCTGCTAGCTTATAGTTTTCTACAAGAACCTCTTCAATAATGTGCTTGGACAAGAATATGGGTATAAAGGGTAAAGAGCCACCAAGGACAGAGGTCAGTATCATCAAAGGACCTAGAGAGTGGTCTAGGTAGTGAAATCTTTTTAGGGCCTTTATGGCCTCCTTATGGGCTTTGAACATTACTGGGCCACCTCCTCTTGGTAGTAATAGGCCTGGGCCTGGAACATGGTCTTGTAGGGCCCCTCTTCTTTCATCAACTGCTTATGGCTTCCATCTTGTACCACCTGGCCCTCCTTCAAGAAGAGGACACGGTCACAAAATTGAGTGGAAGATAGGCGGTGGGAAATGAACAAGGAGGTCTTACCTTCTGTAAACTCTAAATAGTGGTTATACATGGCCTCCTCTGCCAGGGGATCTAGGGCTGCTGTCGGTTCGTCTAAGATAAGAACAGGAGCATTTTTATAAAGGGCCCTTGCCAGCATCAACTTTTGATATTGGCCTCCAGATAGGTCAACGCCTGACTCATCCATGTTCTTGGTCAGAATGGTATCTGGTCCAAGGGGCAAGTAATTCACAAAATCATAAAGCCCTGACGCCTTTAAACACTTGGTCAAACGTACCTGGTCTCTTTGGTCTCTTGGGCAACAAGTGATATTATCCCCTATGGTGTCTGGAAAGACTTTTATATCCTGGAAGACCACCCCTGTAATCCTCAAGAGGTCTTTGGAACTTATATCTCTTAGGTCTACACCATTGATTAAGATACGACCATGGCTTGGCTGGTAGAAACCACACATGAGCTTAACCAGGGTGCTTTTACCAGCTCCGTTTTCTCCAACTAGGGCTACCTTTTCTCCCTTATGAATCACCAGGTTAAGGTCCTCAATCACATAGTCCTCTCCCCTATAAGCATAGTAAACGTGGTCGAAGGTATAGGTATAGGTCTTAGATTCTTCTAATTGACCCATCTTGTTGACTTGGTCGATTTGGTCCTTGGCCAGGTAGGCCTTGTAATAATCGACTAATAAGATGTTTTCTCTGAACTGGGCCAGTTCAGCAAAGATTTTTTGGATCCATAAATTAAAACCAGCAATCAGGTTAAAATAAAGAACAAAGTCACTGATGGCCATGCCCTGGGCCATCCGATATATAAGATAGCCATAACAAATGAAGTCTCTCACCATGCCTGCTAGACCTTGTAGGGTTTCTGCAAGGAAGTCATTCCTGGTCTTTTTATGTCTTAAGGTCTTGTAGCGGTTAAATAAGTGGGCGAACTTTTGAGAAAACCAACTCTCCATCTGGTACAAGCGTACATCCTTGCCTATGGTTGTATCCAGACACTTCCTACGGACATAGGCTCTTTCGTAATGGACTTCTTTTATCTTATCTAGGTTCTGGTCCAACCACTGGCGGTTTTTCTTGTCCCTATGGGTCCTAGCCAGGCCACTCAGTAAGAGGACCACCATGATCCAAAGACTTAACTTGGCTGAAAGAAGGGCAAAGATAAGCAGGCAGATCAGGTCCGTCGTCATGTTGAAGAGGTTCTTAATGACCCCTTCTACACCAGAGTTACTGCCTCCCCCTGTTGCCCCTTGGGCCTTCTCGAAGGCCCTCTTGCCTGAAGCCCCTTCCACTTCAGAAAAGGGAAGCTTAATGAGCTTTGAAAATAGGCTGGGAAGCTCTCCTATTCTATAGACCATGGTCAGATTAGAGAACCGGCTGTAGCAATAAAAGCCTAGAGTCATAGACAAGCCATATAAGACCAGTAGGCCCATAATCAACCTTAGGGTATGATGGAAGGAATGACCAGCCATTAATACTTGTATGACCAGACTAGCCAGGGCTAGGCCGAATATGGCATTGATCACCTTGAATACTAGACCCAAGATCCCATAAGTTAACCCCTTATAGCCTTCATTTTTAATCCATCTTTTTAGGACAAATCCTATTGTTTTAATCTTCATATCATCACCTCAAGCCCATGATACCAGGCCTAACCTAGCCTATAAAAAAACTGACGTGAATTGTCAGTTCTTTTACGTGAATTGTACTCTCTAGCCCCTTATAAAGGAATGCTTATTTCTGATGCGAATATACCTGATTCATTTTGCAGGTTGAGATAGCCCTTATACTTGTCGACTAAGAACTGTACCCGCTTGACCCCAAGCCCATGGTCACCCCGCTTGTTGCTTATATAATGTCTCTGATTAAAGTCCAAGTCTTCCTTGGCACTGTTTTGAACAGACAGGTAGAACTGAGACTGATGGACTTCTGTAAAAATGCGTATAAACCGCTGGTCTTCATCTACTGCCATACAAGACTCCATGGCATTGTCTAACAGATTGGAGACCATGACACAGAGGTCAATATCATTGATGGCCAAGTTGTCTGGCAAAATGGCCTTAAAGTTGACCCTTATCTGCTTGTCTAACATGAGGGTGACCTTGCTATTTAAGATGGCATCCATCATCAGATGACCTGACTTGACTAGGGCATCCACGGCCTCGAGCTCATCTTCTAAGGTATTCAGGTAGTCATCTAAGCCCTCATAGGCATCCATAGCAATATAGGCCCTCATGGCCTGGATATGGTTGTGATAATCATGGCGCCAGCCCCTCATATTCAGGTAGACCTGCTTGATTTCCTGGTATTGGTGGGCCAGAAACTTCCCCTGAACCAGATTGATATTCTGGTCGTTTACCTGCCCCTGGTGGGCCTCTAGGAGGTCAATGGATAAAATAATGACAAGTAAGCCCCCCTCTTGAAGATAGAGGCAAGTTAGGGACAAGGCACCATAAAGGAGAGACTTGACCCAGCTCACTTTCTCCCTCAATAAATAAGAAGTCCACAGGCCTACAAGGCCTAAGACAAGGAACCAAAAACTGTGACTCCTATTAACAAGGGCCAGGCTATAAGAGGCAAACAAGGGCACCAACCACCTGAATTGTTTGCTTAAGAGATCATTGTTATAAAAGATTAAGTAAACCATGACAAGGGCCAACTGGTAGACGACCATGCCTGCCAGGTAGGTTGATTCTTTTATTGGAAGAAGACCTGAACCCAGTCCCCCCAATAAAAAGCAAAATAGGCCAACTATGAGGACCGTCTTATTTTTGTCCAAGTGACTGTTCTTTTTAAAGTAATAGAGGAATAGGCCTTCTAGTATTAGGGTCTGTATCATGAGTGGGTCTGCCTCCTATAAGCCATATAGGCTTGAAAAATAGGTCCTCCCTTGCCTCTGGCAATAGGAATTTTAACAGGTCCTATATAAATCGTCTTCTTGTCCAGTTTATCAATATGTCTCAAGTGAACCAAATAAGACCTGTGGGCTTGTACAAAGTCCTTCCCCTCTAGGTCTTGTATCCATTCTTTCATCTTGGTCTTGGTTGACAAGCACACCTCTCTGGTATAAACCCTGGTCACATGGTCATCAGATTCAATATAAAGGATGTCCTCAAGATAGACCCTGTGGTGACCCTGACCTGTTGATACCAGGACAGAGGGCCTGTCTCTTTTAAGCTTTTTCTCAAGTTTTATGAGGAGGTCAAGGATTTGCTGGTCCTTAATGGGCTTTAATATATAGGAGCAGGCATCAACTGTATAGCCCTCAAAAACATAGTCCCTTTCACCTGTAATAAAGGCTATGGGTATGTGTTGGTCTGTTTGTCTGATATGCTTGGCCAGAGAGAATCCATTCATTTCATCTAACTTAATATCCAAAAGAAGGGCATCGAAGGTCTTGTCCTCCAACTCAAACAGGAGGGCCTCTGCTGATTGAAAGACATGTATCTGCAGCACATAACCCTCCCTGGTCCCTATGGTTTTCAATTTGTCTATTAAATAATCCTGGTGGATTTTTTCATCCTCAACAAGTGCTATTTTCATTTTACCCCCTCTTTACCTCTCCCATTATATAACAAAGTAACTTAAGACAACAGGGTAGAAATAAGTATAAGGCAAAAGAAATCCTACCAGCTTTTTAAGCCAATAGGATTTTAGTAAAGGTCTTCTTTTATATCTGGATGGTGGAGGGGAACAGTCATGATAAACTTGGCTCCCTGGCCCAGTTCTGATTGACACTCTATGGTCCCCTTGAGGATATTAACAGCAATGTTATAGGTAATGTTCATACCCAGACCCGATCCCCCCTGGCCTCGTTTAGTAGTGAAGAAGGGGTCGAATACTTTCTTAACGACTTCCGGCCTCATGCCCTTGCCATCATCTTGGAAGGTCAAAATCAGTTGCTCCTGTCTACCTTCTACCCTTATGGTAATTGTCCCCTCTTGGTCTAAGTCAAAACCATGTAAGAGACTGTTCATAATCAGATTGGTCATCAACTGGGCATAGGCTCCTGGATAAGAAACAATTAATAAGTCCTTGGGACACTGGATGTCAAAGGAAATGGGTCGTTTCTTATACTGAGAATGCAGACTAGCCATGGTCTCTTCTATATAATCTCTAAAGTTAAAGCGTCTAACGGATTGAGAGGTCTGGTCGACAGCCACCTGCTTGAAGGAGGCGATCAGTTCTCCTGCCCTGAGTAGGTTGCGACTCATGCTCTGGGATGACTCCTCCATATGGTCTAAGAATCTAGAGAAATCAGACTTGGTTAATTGGTTGTTTTTAAGCTTTTGACTTAACTTTTGAACCTCGTTCTCTACAAAGGAACTCACAGTCAAGCTTACCCCTATGGGGGTATTGATCTCATGGGCAACCCCTGCCACCAACTCACCCAATAAAGCCATCTTACCGGACTCAACTAAGAGTTCCTGGACATCCCTGAGTTCTTTTAGGGTCTTGGTCAGGTTTTGGTTGGTATCAATCAACTCTTCTTCCGTAATTTTAATGCGCTCAAGGGAATCATTCAATTCCTGATTCTTCTTGAATAACTCCTGGGTTCTCTCCTCAACCTTTGATTCTAACTCCTCATTAAGACTGACAATAGAAGACCTTGCATCTAAGATTTTCCGGCTCATATGACTGAAGCTGGTGGCCAGTTGACCGATTTCATCATGAGACTGAATATTTAGGGTAGGCAGAATAAAGCCATCCGATTCAGCAAAGTCACCCAGAGCCCGGCTTAAGTGATTCATTTTCACAGTTAGACGTGAAATAATAGAAAAAAGAATCAAGGTCAAGGACAGGGTCATAAGGATCAACTCAACCACACGGATCTGGGTCTCTCTTTTGATACTCTCATTGAGATAATACCGAGTCATGCCGATTTTTACACTGCCTATGACCCTATTGTTCTTGTAAATGTCCTCTTCAATGTAGTCGATCAGGTCTATCTCATGCTCTTGACCCTCTAACTTTTTATCATAGATGACCCCAAAGGATTTATCTGTCACCATAACATGACTCACGGTTTCCTCCTCAAATAAGGCATCTCCTAGGGCCCAAAGTCCCTCGTAATCAATGTTCCACACCGGTTCCACCAGGGCCTTAGACGCCAGCTGACTGGTGGATGTTTTTTTTGCCTCGAAGGCCTGGTCTGCATAATAACTGGTCACAGATGTGGAAACCACATTCATGAAGACCATGACAAGAACAACGGTTATGGTAGAACCGAAGGCGAGTTTTTTCCATATTTTATTGAGTTTGAAAAGTGAAAAAAACTTATTCATGTGTGCTACTCCTTAAAGGGGGTAAAATCTATGGGATTAAGACCATACTTAAAGTATAAGCGGTCTAAGCTGCCATCTTCTATCAAGTCCTCAACCACTCGGTTGTATTCGATCTTCAACTTTTCTAGGTCCTGGGCCTTAGAAAAAACATTGTATGAGTAATCAAAGTGAACTGGTGGTATGAGTTTTTCAATCAAGTGATCAACCCCCATCTCAATAGAGGTATGGATCCCTGTTGACTCAATATCAACAATTACATCCACCCGACCATTGATCAAGGCATCAATATTTTGCTCAGGTGAGTCCGAGATAAAGAAATCATAGGTATCATCAGCCTTATAGGGGTCCAATTGGCCAATGTAATAACCTCTGATGTAACCGATCCTATAAGCCAGCAGGGTCTCTACTTGACCATCATAGGGGATATCTTGGTCTTTTAACTTAAAGGCTACTGTTGGAAAGGCTGCGTAGGGCAAGTCTGGATAAAGGAGATATGCTTGCCGGTCTGATTTTAAGTAGACATCTGATCCCATATGAAGGTTGCCAGACTCTAATTCCTCCAATAAGCGGTTAAATGGGAGGTCCACAAACTCGTAATCTAATCCAATTCGGTTTAATACCTCCGACAGGTAATCAATGGCAAAGCCTGTTAGCTGGTCGTCCTCATAATAGACATAGGGTTTGGTACTGCCCAAAACCCCAATACGAATGGGACCCATGGACTGGTCGTAAAAAAAACGGTCCATAGGAGGCGACTCTTTTTCCAGGCTCTTAAAGACTTGTCCGTAGTAGGCCATGTCATGCTGTTTGTAAATGGCATCGAGACGGCCATCTGCCTTCATCTGACCAAGGATTTTGTCATAAGCTCTTCTAACTTCTACAAGATTGCCTACTTTTGTAAAAACAACATGATTATAATCTGTAACCAGGTCTTGGTCCAGGTAATAAAGTTCATCCTCTAGCTCTTGACTTTTCAAATACTCCCTAACAACTGCTTGATCTTCTAAGATGAAATCCACTCGGTCTTGTAAAAGCTTATCGATGTTATGCTGGGTATCAATAGCCACATCTATCGATAGGTCACCGGCCTCCTGGCTGGCATGAAAGTCATTAGAGTAAAAATAATCTTGGACAATACCTATGGTGTAGTCAGAGAAGACACTCAAGTCCCCCTGGTAGGCCACCTTCAAATCTTTTTTAGAAATAAAAGATAAGCGACTAAATCCTATGGGTTCCTCTCCATAGTATATAATCTGCCGTCTTTCAGTTTTCTCATAAAGGGGCAGTCCCATGTGAACGCTTCCATTTTCCAGTCCCGCCAATAAACGAGACCAAGGCAAGGGGACGATTTCATAGGCTTGACCTGTCTGGTCCATAATAGCCTTGATAATATCTACATAGGGCCCTTGCAAGAGTCCATCTTTAGAATATATATAGGGTTCGTAGGATTCTAGGATCCCTACTCTTATGATAAAGTCTTCTTCCTGGTCGACAAGATTTTCATTGCTATCTGGATCATTTTCATTACATGCACTTAGACTCAGTAAAAAGACCACAAGTACGATATAGATCAAACTCTTCTTCATAAGGACCTCCTGTATGGGTTTGTATCCATACTTTACCCAATTAGGTTAGATAATAACCAAATAAAAAAACGCCTAAGCGCTTTTTAGAGTCCAACTAATTTTTTTGCCAGCTTAACGGCTTCGATGGCATTATCGGAATAGCCGTCGGCCCCAATTTGGTCTGAAAACCTTTGAGATATGGGTCCGCCACCCACCATGACCTTGTACTTGTGACGGATCTCTTTTGCCTCTAGCAGGTCAATGACTTCTTTCATGCCTGACATGGTTGTTGTCATGAGGGTTGACAGGCATATAATATGTGCCCCTACTTCTTCAGCTTTTTCCACGAAGGCCCCAATCTCAACATCCCTACCCAAGTCAATCATCTCAAAGCCAGCTGTTTCTAACATGATCTTCACCAGGTTCTTACCAATATCATGGGTATCTCCTTCTACAACACCTATGACTATTTTGTAGGGGCTTATGGACCCCTCTGCTTCTGTTAAGTGGGGTCTTAGGACCTCAAGGCCACAGTACATGGCATCCGAACACAGGAGGAGGTCCGTGATAAAGTATTCATCTTCATCAAATAATTGGCCTGCCTGGCTCATTCCCCTTACCAGGCCGTCTAGGATCCCCTCTAGGGCTGGATAGCCTTCATCTATATAAGTCTTACACAGACGAGTCACCTGGTCTTCTTCCATTTCAAGTACAGCTGAGCTAATTCTGTCTAACAGATCTTGCTTGTTCATTACTTCCTCCCAATATTGTCTATCTTAAATTGCCATAAATACGGCCAGCATTCATAAAATGGTCCACTTGCTTGGGGTCTGTTCCCAGGGCTACGTCACATCCAGTGGCCAGGACAAAGCCCTTCTTACTATCTAGAGACTTATTACAGATGGATGCAACTTCCCTGTAGATGTCTTGTCTAGAACCCATGTAAAGGGTGTTCACGGGATCTAAGTTGCCGATGATGGTCACCTGGTCCCCATGTAAGTTCTTTAGGTCTTCAATGTCATCACAGTTGTCCAGGCTGATTCCGGAGATCCCTGTTTCAACCATGGAAGACCATATAGGACTTGTCTTGCCACAGATGTGGAGGACACTCCCTGATTGGGACCGAGACTCTATATAACTTTGGCAGACCCTTGTGGCAGGTAAAACCCACTTATCATAAGTCTTTTTTGAAATTAGATGAGATGACCCTAGGGGGTCTGCCATACCAGGACTAATCCCTATATCCATCAGGGCCTTAATCATCTCCAGTGTATTATCGATGCAGACGTTCAAGATGGTTTTAACCCCCTGGGGATTCTTAGCCAAGTCCCTTAAGAAGCGTTCGGTTCCAATTAAGAGGCCTGCTGTTGTGAAGGGACCAGCAATCGTTGATCCCACATGCACCTGACCCTTCAGCCTGTCTTGAAGCCGTTTTAGGGCTTCCAAATAAAGACCCAGTCGACCATCCTTATAGGGGTCTATTGACCTTAACCAGCCAAGGTCCTGGTAGTCCTTGAGGGGACTAGACTTGATTTGAGGGATTTGATCCTTATAAAAGGTCAGGTCACACCCCATAGCTTCTGGTAAACCATGAAGACCCGGCCCAATGCTACAGTTGTCTGTTTTGAAACGCTTGAAGGTCTTTTCCACCACATCAACAATGACATCACTGGAGTGGTTGAAGTCTACAAGGGAGTGACCGAAGTAATTGGTAAAGGATTCCCCAGTAAAGGGGCAAATGGGCACTCGGTCTATGGCTTGCCCCTTAGAAAAGGCTGTCATTCTTTCATAAGGGGTCATTTGATCTTTTGGTATTGATATCATAGTTACCTCTTTCTAAATACTGGTGATAAGGTAGTATATCAAAGGATGGTCAGATATACAATAACTTCCAAACACTATATAAAGATTCAATAAAGAGGTCTGGAAGTATAAGGTTTATATATGTAATAAGGCATAAAATAGCCCCCTAGGTACTAGGAGGCTATTGATCATGAGTTTTTATTTGGTATAAGACACATAATCATCATAGATGATAAGTGTTCTTGCCTTGTCCTCATTTCTTAGGTCAATAAAGGCCTGACCCTTGAGGTAGCTTTGGTATTCTTGGTAGACAAACTCAATTAAGTAGATGTTTTCATCAGCAGCCTTATGGATCCCTTGTACACGCCACATTTCAACACCAGTTCCTTCACTTGAGTGTAGCATTGTAGTCATTTGTACACCGTCAATCTTTGGTAAGAGGAACTTCTCTTCTACATACTTGTTTCCATCAATGAGTCGTTCACTGTAAGAAGGCACTTCGACAAGGTCTTTAGTGGCATACTTAAAGGCCAAGACATCAGACTTGTTGTAGGTCTTAGTCGTATAAGCTCTGTAGTCTGCTTCTTGGTCCCCTAAGAAGGCTGAATCCAAATTCCTAAAGCCAGAGAATTCTTCTAGTTCATTAATGGTTCCATCCACAATTTTTGATACAGCTATATCCCCCAAGGTGCCGAAAAACTGTGATATTTTTTCATCAGTAAATCTTCCCGATGCCATGATCAAGGGCTTGTCTTTACCATCTGGTACACTACCAATAGTATCTGTTACCAGATCAAATACATGGGCTCTTAAAAGAGTTTCTGCTTCTAAGCCAGCCTTAGACACAATATTATACCTGAATTCTCCCTCTTTTACAGCAAAGTCATACTTGACATCTTGGCCCAAGAGGCGCATGAGGAAGGTTACAGCCTGTTGGTAGGTTACATTTTGACCCAGGCCAAACTCACCACCGCCAATACCAGATGTAATCCCCAGTTCCTTGGCTACTTCAATGTAATCATGAGCCCAATGGTTTTGAGGCACATCTGAAAACGAGTTTCTGTCTCCAACCTTAAAGGATTCAAGGTCTTCACCAGTCTTTAATAGAACCAGGATCTTAATTAATTCTTCTCTCTTAATGGGTTTGTCTTCGTCTAACTGTCCAGGACCTGTCCCTGAAATAAGACCCAAGTTATATAGGATCTCACCATCGGTTGGCCATTCTTCTTGTCCGTAAGACATTGGCATAATAGTTAGGACCATCGTCAGTGCCAGGATTAGGATTAAGCGTCTTCTTATACTTGTCATGTTTTCTCCTTTCAAGGGTTTCCCTTATAATCAATAAATATGAGTTCATCTTATCTTACCGAAAATGCAGGTTAAAAATCATCTGTTTACGGAAAATAAAGGGCCTGTCCTTGTATTTTGTTAAAAGTTTACATAAGTCCCATTACTAGGTTCAACACCATGACACATGCCTGTCAATAGTTTACGATTTTTAGTGGTTTTGCAAGCCTTCTTATCTCCTAAACTTGACAAAAAAGAATCCTCATTTGAGGATTCTCAAGTATAGACTTATTCAATAATAAAAGACTTTCTGGGTTTTAATAGGATCTTGTTTTCTGCCTGGAATTCTTCAGCATGCTCTTGGTTCCAACGTCCCTTGTGGTCTGTATGAATAGGAATCACCACTTCTGCTAGGATTGTATCTGCCACACGTTTGGCTTCCTCAGCATCCATATTATAGAATCCATCCATGGGTAGGAAGGCAAAATCAATGTGGGCATCCACTAAGTCTACCATTTCTTCTATGTAAGACGTATCCCCTGCATGGTAAAGGGTCATTTCACCAAACTGAATCAAGTAACCACAGCATTCCTCACGGTCATGGTTGCCATTGTAGGCTGGAACCGCTGTTAGGGTGATACCAAAGACCTCTAGGGTATCTCCTTCTACCATGTCATCTGGACACTGAACAATTTTTCCCCCTTCTTTTAGGGTCACGTTGCCGATCTGATTGTGGTCACCATGCTGGTGGGTTACTAAAACCAAGTCAGCCTCTTGTGCATAATCATCCTTTGTGCCTGCATAAGGGTCAATGTACATAACAAGGCCATTATTAAACTCAATCTTTAGGGTTGATCGGCCAAAAGATGTTACCTTGGCTGGTAGGAACGGATTATCAGGATCTTCTGGCTCTACATAGCCAGTCACACTGGCTGCTTCCTTACCAATTTTTTGGGCAAGCAAAAGGTTTTCTGCCATCACCTTAGCTTCAGCAGCTTCTTCTTCAGCCTTAATGCGAGCCTTCTCCTCTTCTTCCTTTAGGCGGGCTGCCCGTGCTGCTGCTGCCTTGGCCTTTTTCTCCTCAGCTTCCTTGGCCGCCTGTTCCTCAGCCTCCTTGGCTGCTTGCTCTTCAGCCTCAAGTCTTTCTGCTTCTAGTCTTTCGGCCTCACTAACCTTATCCACCTGGGGTGTTTTTGCCTCATTGTTACAGGCCATTAAGACGCCTAGGCTTAAAAGTAAAATTAAAATTAAGGTTAATCTCTTCATCATTTCCTCCTTGTCATTTATCTTGTTACTATATAAAACTACCACATAATTTTAAGGGGCAAAAAGTAAAACTTTTTGATGTTTTCTTAATATTCTGATAATATTTTCAAGTAAAAATTTTAGAATAAGATCTTGTTTATACTTAACTTTTCCATCAATCAACTACAATGCTTATGGGATGAAAGCCTTTAAAATACAATTATCAGAATATTCAAGCACCCGCTTCCGTTTCCCTTGTAATTGTACATATGCCAAATTAAGTAAATTTAACATTTTTCATTTAACATATAAAAAAGACTCTTGAAATCTTGCATCAAGAGTCTTTGATAACCAGTTATGTAATACGACCTTATACATCGTTACTGCACTCATCGCAGTATTCGACCGAAGTCTAGGACTTTATAGTAGTCTGTCCTACCTAGTTCTACTACACTCATCATAGTATTCAGTGGCAGGGCCACCTAGGATTTTATAGCAGTATATCCAACCTGTCTTACTACACTCATCATAGTATTCAATGGCAGGGCCATCTAGGATTTTATAGCAGTATATCCAACCTGTTTTACTACACTCATCATAGTATTCAATGGCAGAGCCACCTAGGATTTTATAGCAGTATATCCAACCTGTTAAGATCCTGAGTTCTTGCCAACAAAAAATCCTTGCTCAACAACAAGGATAAAATTCAATCATATAAATTTTACGACTTATTGTCTTATATAGACCAGCCTTCCGGATAAGCATGGCCTGATGGATTATTTTGTTTAGCTGCAATTATCATGTTTTCCATTGCTTCCTCCTCTCAGTACATAATGAAGTATAAACCCATCCATTTGACAAGTCAACTGTTTGAAGGGGTGTAAAATTTTTGTCACATGGCTGACACAGGCCCTTAACAATGACTTACCTTTTACTTGGCTACATATGGTCATCTAAAAGCCCATTAGCATTAGCAACTGGATCGTTTCGGGTTGAGTATGTAAAACATGAGGTCCTTGTCTCTAGATGATTTTCTTACCATTAGCTAACTGGTAGCCATAATTAAGTCGAATCTGAGACCTCTTAATATTATCCTTCATGTTATAAGACGACATATGTACTTACAGAAGAGGTTATTGGTCCATATGCCTTACACTTCATAAATACCTCCTCTATACTTGTTATCATTTACACCATAAATATATCATGACAATCCCCTGTAAATGATGCAGCTTGCATAATAGGAGGGCAGCAAAAAGAGAACCCCCTAGGATTCTCTGTCCATACGCTTATAAGGCTGTTTCTTTAACCTTTTTGTCTAGACCATAAGTTGTCATATAATCATAGACAGCCTGGGGCACTAGGTGGTGCCAGGGCTTGTCTGTCCGAATAAGGTGTCTAATTTCACTGCCACTGGTGATTCGGTCTGCATCACTTCTTGACCACATGACCTCTGTTTTGTAGCCCTGGTCCTCAATGCGTTTGATCTTCTTGTCTCCCCATTCATCATAAATGGTCACTAAAAACTTAAAGGTCATATGGTCTGATAGGAAGTAGGCAATTTTTTCAGGTTGATTAATGGGAAAAGGAATGATATCGAAGTCCTTAAGGTCCATATTACAAGACATCAGGGTTCGTTTGATCATCTCATAACGTTCATAAAAGGTCAGGGGGTTTGAGGCCTTGGTCATCCGGTGGTCACCGGCTTGGTCCTTAAGGCTCTCATGGGAAATATCATAGTTGGTGATACCAATAATCAATTTACGACACCGCTTCTTGCCTTCAAGAACAAACTCCAGGTGGCCCTTATGAAATATTTGAAACCGACCTGCTACAATGCCTATGTCATGTACCCTTTCCATCTTGCCTCCTAATCCTTGACCAGGTCTCTTATCTGAGTAACCAGGTCTGTTTTTCTTTGAATGATCTCCCCTAGGCAGTAGACCCCATCTTGTGGTTGACTCTTAAATAGTTTCTCTAACAGCTTACTAGCCTGGCTTGACCCTAATACGAATGACTGGTGGGTCTTGAGGTTAATAAGATTAAAAACCATGAGGTCCAAATCCTTCAAGTCACATAGGTCATCAAGGGCCTTGGTCAGATCCTCACGACTTAAGAGGTCCCTGGTCCTTGTCACTTCTACTTGACTTATACCCACCCTCTTCTTATAAAACTCATAAGTTTTCAAGTCACTTTGAAGGACTTCCAGGCTTGTAAGGCTTAAAATCTGGTCCCTATAGGCAAACATCTCATCAACAAATCCTGGTCCAAAGTCACAATAGGCCTGGCAGGCCTTGTAGACCTGACGGTCTATATCCCTGGTGGACTTGGCCGTAAAGTTGAGGGTGTTGGATAGGATGGCTGGCCCCAATAAGCAGGCTAGGTCTTTAGACATCATACCTGCTTGTATGATCTCCTGGCCTATTAGGCTGGCCACGGCCCCAACCTGGTGGTTTCTGACCCTGGCCCTTGGGAAGCGGTCCTCTTGACCGTCTGGATGGTGGTCAATGATTTCAATGACCTGGTCATAAGCCCTAAAGTAGTCCAGCTGACTGGGATTATGGGTATCCAAAAGGATATAAGACTTATGAACATCTTGGTCCCTATAGGCCCCTATATCAATACCTGCTTGGTCTAAGACAAACTGAGTTTCAGCCTGAATGTCTCCTACAAACCAAGGTAGGAAGGTCCTCCCCCACCTAAGGCTTAAGTAGCTGGCATAAGCCAGGGCTGAACATACCCCATCGGTATCTGGATGAGCATAGGTTATAATATTGCCTTCGATCATAGGGTCCTCCTTAGTCTACTTGCTTGCCATCCTATTCTTGTTAATCTTAGAGGGGTAAATCCTAGAAAGCTTGCCTAGTCTTCCTGCCTTCTATTTCCTTCTTCTTGTTCTTTTAGTCATATCCTCTCCTAAACAATCAAGCCATTATCTCTTAACCACTGATCAACCTCTTGGTCCTTATAGGCTTCCATATAGGCCTCAAAGGCCTCTAATACTCTTGGATAAGAAGCTAATAGGTCTTCATACCGCTTGCCTATACCAGACCCCTTTTCTACTGATAAATAGGCCCGGGTGAAGATCTCATTGGTTTGGTCTTTCATGAAGGCCTTGAACATAGGAAGAAATGAAAGGGTTTGACCTACAATAAGACAATGGTCCTGATCCATTTCCTCTCTTATATCAAAGACTGAAAACCCCTTTTTCTCTATTATCGCCCCATCTGAGATCCTTAAATAAAAGGGGGACTTGCCAGGCTTATGGAACATAATAGACTTAATGTCCTCCCTATTGTAGGTTATCTTATTTTGACCAAACCGTCTTAAGAGGTAGTTTTTAGTGATCTTATAGGGTTGCAAGTAGACCCCCTGGTCGTTTTTTATAATACTATTATTGAACTGGTGACTCAAGTCTCTTTGGTGGTCACTATTCTTGTCTACAAGGTCTAAGAGGTAATCTATCTCAAGACAAACCCTGTTAAGGGCAGATACTTGCTTTCTATTGCCAGTCTTAGCAAAGCCACCTGCTGGCCTATAGTTGAAATAGGCACCCATGCCCTCAGGATCAAATCCATAAGATCTAAAGCTCTCCCTAAGGCCTTCTACCATAAACATCTGCCAATCTATATTTTTTCTAGCCCTGGGTAATCTTCTTATGACCACAAACCGACTGTAATTATTGATCATAACAAGGAGTGTGACCCCCTTTGTTTTATGAACTTTAACCGTCCATTGTAAAAATAAATCCTCCTCTTGATAGCTCATGGCTTGTAAGCCCAGGGTCTTCAAGGTGTCATTGGTACATCTAAATATCATAATTATCTCCATCTATGGTCTATACCACTATCCTAAGATAATTATAAGACAAGATAAACCTAATTAAAACAAAAGATTCGCCCAGTGTCATTAAACTGTCATTAAGGATCTCAAGTCTATATGATATGATGGTTTTATAAGCAAGTATAAACATCATTACGATAGACTTGAGGAGGTCACATGATAAAAGTAGATCAAATGGACTATAAGAACTTTTACAAGATATTCTCTGAGCTAGGCTCTTATACCTTCATGCTGTCGGCCTTAGACGGCCTAGTTAAAAGCGACTTATATGCAGATGACCCTCAGACACCTACCCATGCCGCCCTCTTTACCAAGGATTTAAATTATCTGGTGGGTGACCTGTCCAATACTCAGTTCATGGAGGACCTATACGACCTGACCCAGACTGAGGACTTCCTAGACTATACTGGTTTCATCTTCTTAGAGAAAAATGCCCAATATATCAAGGAAATATTCAAGGACCATACTTATGCTTATAGGGGCAGACGTAACATGCGGCTAGAAGCCAAAGATTTTACTAGAAGCCCCCTTTCGCATGATGGAGACTTAGTGAGAATAACTCCTAGCACCCTTGAAAACTATAAGGACTATGCCAACTATGATGCCGTTCATGAGGAAGCAGTTTTTTATTGGGAGGAGTTTCAGGCTGACTCAGCCATCAACTTTGTAACAGCCCTAATAAAAGACCAGACCATCATGGCCTCTTGCTTCCTTTGTGGTGAGAGTGCATCTGAAAACTCTTGTGAAATAGGGGTTGATACCTTTGAGCCCTTTAGAAGAAGGGGTTATGCTGACCTAGTCTGCAGCCATACCCTTGACTACCTAATTGACCTGGGCTATAGTGCCTTCAACTGGCATTGTTTCAATGACAATACCCCCTCTTTTAAAACAGCTAGCAAGCTGGGCTACAAGCAAGTTGGTGACAGCCACTTGTGTTGGCTAAGAAAAAATCTTGAGACCTAGTTTATCTTTGATGTGATAAATCATATTGTATTACAAGGGCCTGATTCTGTGAGGAATCAGGCCTTTAAATATTTTTGTTAGTCTTTTGCCTTGTCGGCGCAAATTATGACAAAGGATGGAATATGGCAGTCCCTTAGTATCCTACCCGCCTTTTCTTCATAGGATAGGTCTAACTTGGGCTCTATGATTTCTTTAATTTCAAGCCCCAGGCCAATCACCTTATTGATATAGCTGCTTAGGGGCCTATGGACCATGATGTCATTTTTTTGTTTGAGTTCAAGGACACTTGAGTATTCCTCCGTCACCAAATAGCCCTTGTCTTCGTAGTCCCATTTCTTTTCAAAGCCCCCTGTCGTCTTATTTCTTATGATGCCTGTGAAACAGGGGTGAAGGATAGAAAAAATCAACCGGCCCCCTGGCTTAATAGAGGCGACGGTATTTTTTATGGGCCCATCAAAGTCTGGTATGTCCATAAAGACATTAATAGAAACAGCCAGGTCATAAGCCTCCTTATGGTCCAGGTCACAAATATCTTTTTTGAGATAGTCTATACCCAGCTGGTCCTCTTCTTCGTAGGCTCTAGCATAATTAATTAGGTCTGAGGGTTCAAGGCCTGTCACCTGGTAGCCAGCCCTTGCCAGGATACGAGACAAGTAGCCTTCTCCACAGCCCACATCAATAATAGATCCTGGCTTATGGTCCTTTATGAGCCTGACCACATGAGGATTCAGTAACTCCTTGTGCCAGAAGTCACCTTCCTCCTTGTAGGCGTCATAAAAGTCTTGTCCAAAATCTCTAGCATTTTGTGACCACTTTTTTATATTCTCTTTTGTATTCATTTGTCCTCCCATCTTCTACCTACTACAGTCTAGCAGGTAGATAATAAAAATGATACCTTGATCCTCATGGTAATACTATAGGAATCTCAATATAAAGAAAACGAAGTTGATGACTTCGTTTTTTCTACTTTAACTCATTTAAAATTTTTGAGCAAGTGAACTCCTCTTGTAGCATATCTAAGTAAACCAAATCATAAGATTTATTGCCATAAGAAATAGCCTTACGCCTTCTTCCAATTTCTTTAAAACCACACTTTTTACTTACTTTAATGGCTCTGTGATTAAATCCATAGGTTTCTATCATAATGTTCTTTAAATTAATGACGTTAAATCCAAAATCTAATAACATATTGGTTACATCTGTTCCTAAACCATTATTCTGATTAGACTCACATATAAAAATCCCCATGACTGCAGTCCTGTTGAGTAAATCTACACGCATGAGTCTAGCTATACCAATTGGATGTTCTCCATCATTTTTGACTATGTAAAAGCCATAGCCCCCCTGATTCATCCCCTGTAAGTAATCTTCTTGGACCTTCAAAGTAATCATATCAGACAAATCACCTGTTCTAATAGCAATACTTAAATCATTACTCCACTTAGCCACTATATGACTTGCTTGATCATCGACTGGTGACAAATAACATGTTTCTCCTTCTAATTTTCTATAATACATAATCATCCTCCCATTAGAGTGTAATTGTTATATGATGACATATATAGGATTAAAATGATTTATACTAGAATTCTGCGTCTCTGGTTACGCTTACCTACAATTGTCCAATTCTTTAAAATTAGACTCACTTCAAGTCTTCATACCTGGAGTGTTTTTTTATGAATCATTTATCATCAAATAATTTTCCATGATTAGGAAAATATTGTCACAGACATACCATCCCCTCTTAATATGTGATAAGCTTTAATTAGCTTATGTCTTGCCTAACTCTAGGCTTACACTACGATTTAGCGAGGTGAATGATGATAAAAAGATACGGTATACTCCTGCTAGTCCTCATATTACTTGTAACAAGTGGCTACTATGGTTTTAAGATCAATGAAGAAGTCAAGGCCCTAGAGGGTGACCTTATAGAAGAGAGGGAGAAAAATGAGGATTTAATATTGATTTCAGATACCCTCCTGGCCGAGAACAAGCAGCAAAAGGAGGATATCAAGGACCTAGAATCCACCCTACTCAGCTTAAATAAGTACAACAGTTCTTTAGTGCTTGATTACTTCAAGGGGCTCATGAAAACCCTTAGAGATACAGCTGACTATTATGACCTTGACCTGGAGGGCAAGTCCCTTATGGACCTGGACAGTCCTATGGTCTACCAGTCCTTGTCTACCTATAACCTCCTTCTCATGCGAGAGGCCCTAGATAGGGAGTTTAAGCCTTTCTATGATGAAGACTGGTCGTCTATCACCATCTCATATGGGGGCCAGGGAACCACCATAGATGAAGCAAGCCTTGTCCATGCCTTCTTAGACCAGATCTACTTCCGCTATGAAACCCATGGCCCTATTTCAGATCCTAATATTGTACCCAAGTACAAGTATGTGCTCCGGTCAGACCAGGCAAGCTTTGACTTATATGTTTATAATGAAGACCTTGCCAGAATTGTTGATCCAGTGACTGGCCAGGACCGCTTCTTTGAAATGAAAATTGCCAACCTTGGTCATGCTTATATAGATGCCCTGGTGCCTCAAATTGAGGAGGATGTTATTGGAAGACTCAGTCAAGCAGGCTATCTATATCATACAGAAAGCAAGCGAGGCGGCTTCCAATCCTTCAGAATATCCTCTGTTGCAAGTGTGATCAAAGAAGACTACAGGCTCCTTGACCAGGAACCGACAGATATGGATGACGAGATACCTTCAACATCTTACACAGCCATGTACTGTGGGGATCCCATAGTCCTTACCCTCTACAAGGATTACTTGAGGATTGAAGATGGCCATAAGACTTATTGGTACAGGGATATTGGGGAAGATGAAGACTACTCCTACCCTAACTTTGACTTCATCTACCACTGGATGTTTGGTGCAGGTTAAATACAATTAGAAAAGAGACTGACAGTTGAACAACTTGTCGGCCTCTTTTTTTGATGGACTAGCTTCTCTTACTAGGTTTAATTTGACATAGGGGTAAGAAATCCTCATTAATAACTGTGGCTTCTTAATAATCCCTTGTGAAATCGTCTAGGCTCTTATAGTCTTCAAGGTACTTGTCTACTCCTGAACTTAAGGTGCGTAAGTGATTTATTAGGTCTTGATAGGCTTGCTCATAAGCTTCAAGACTCTCCTGCTTAAGGCTGGTAAATAGAGTCATCATGTCCTTCTGATGTTTACCACACAGGGCCTGGTAGATTTCCTGTGTAAAGGTAAAAATCATATGGATGCTATAAAGGTCTTCACGCTGGATAGCGACCCTGAGTTTGTTGAGCCAATTGGTGCTTAGCTCCATGTAGGCTAAGGCAATTTTTTTATCCATACTATCAGAAACCGGGGCTTGGTTTAAGGAAGATAGAAAGTCCCCACATGCCCTTATCATGTCACTCGCCAAATCTTTCATCGGACCAAGGCCCTCTAGCTTGTAGAAGGACCTGTAGGCCTTGTCAAAGCCCCTTGGTAATCTTGAAAAAGATAATACCTCCCTAGGTATAGCTCCTTGTCCCCCTGAAACAAACTGGCCATTGACCATATAAAGACAGAGCTCTAGCTGGTGAACCATAAGATTCAAATGATAGCGGGCTTGGCCTTCTTGACTTGCCACCATCAGGTCCGCATAGTGTAGTCTGGCCTGGTCAAAGTAGGTCTTAGCCTTATTTACGGCTTCAGGATTACCCAGGCTGTCTCTTAATTTTGTCCTAAGGTCATAATAGGTTTTTGACCAGTCACCCTTGTCATATACCAGGGTCATTTCCATGAGCTTGGTTACATATGGATGGGGATACTGGCTGGCCTTCTCCAGTCTTGACCAAGAGGTCAGGTAGATGTCATAACATATCCCTTCTATCATAAATCTTGATGTAAACTTGTCTTCATAGCCATCAGCTACAATGATACACAGGTCCAGGTCAGACATGGGGTGGTTGTCCCCCCTATGAACAGATCCTGTCACACCAATTAAGTCTATGATATCTGGATAGAGACCATGTATTTTATCCTTAACCTTGTCAATGATGGTCCAGTGCTTGTTTGATAATGCCAGTTGATTGCCTTTAATCATATAATTCTCCCTATCTTTAAGTCAGAAGACTTTTAATCAACCTATAGCCATCTTATCACGACTTAGGATGAAAAGACAAACTCTTTACTAGACGCCACTGAAGTAAGCCTACCTTCATAAACCAAGATTAAGTTCTCAAGGTATTTAAGTGCCTCAAGCTATTTGTTATACTGGTCTTACGCTACCAGTATAGGGTAGATCAATGAAATGACAAGGAGAAATACTATGGTTTGTATAGAAATAAAGACCCATGATAAAAGAGTCTATGAGGCCCTGCTAGATTATGTTAAAGACGTGTGTGACAGCCTTCACCTGGTTGTAAGGGACGATCTGGATAAAAGCCCTTCGGTTGAGGCCTTTATAGAAAAAGCAAGACCTCATTTGATTCAGGAAAAGCGGCAAAACCAGTGGCCAGGTACCTCCTTATGTGGCAACCATACTGCTAGGGTTCTTTACTATCGGTTAACAGATACACTTATCAATGAAATAAGCAGTCAGGCCACCAGCTTCTTTGATTGGCTTCATCCAGCCTTGCCTGAGGACTTGACCTTCTATAAAGGTGAAAGAGAAGTCCTTATTACAACGGCCCATGAAAAGGAACTGTATATCCTCATACAAAACCCAGATGAAATCACTGGTCTACTTGACCACTGTCAAGCCCAATACCAAGTCCACCCCATCAACTTGAAATAGGACTAGTACAATAAGAACCTACAATGAACGGTACCAGGTCTATGTAAGTCAATCATATCAAAGATTCATTGTACTCTACAAGCTAGAACCCCATCCCTAAAGATGAGGTTCTTTTTAAAGCATAATTTCTTACAAGCACCCTAGTCAAATATAGTCTCATAGTCCTGGATCATCAAGAGAGAAGCTTCCATATACTCTCCCCCTTCAGATTCGTCTCTGGCAGCGTGGCTAAAACTTTCTAGACAGACGACAACCTTAAGGTCATTGCCCTCTAGAAGGTAGGTCATAACTTTTTCCTCTAGGGCTTCTGATAAGTCCACTTGGCCTGCAAACTTATCTAGGGTGACTTGAAAGCCACTATCAAAGGTGTATTGGATGGGACTTAGAAAGTCCTGGTCTGCTTGGAAGTATAGGACAGTGTCTCCTATCATGTCGTCATAGTAGGCTGTTAAAAGGCCGGATAGTTTTCTTTGGCCTTCAAGAGCAAAAGTGAAACTCTGGCCTGGCACGTATTCCGAATCAACCAGGAGCATGCCTTCAAAAAACTCTCCTTTTACAAGGTCCTTGGGACCAATATAAGTGTCATCTTGGTCTGTATTAAGGTCCTCATCCAAGTAGTGGATGGACTTAAGGTCTATCCATGTTGAATACTCTGATTCAGCCTTGGAATGATGGTTATAAGCGGTCATGACCACCTCTACATAGAGGGAGTCACCTGCATAAAGCCTGTCGTAGGCAGCCTCATTGACCAAGCCTATATCAGACAGACTGCCTGTAAGAGTTCCTATCTCCTTACTCCACTTGTAGAAGCTGTAGACGATGGTCTGGTCAAGCTCTTCCATGGACACAAAAACCACTCGGGGTTCTTGACCCATAAACATGACCAGTCTCCCCCTATGGACAGCTTCTCCAACCAGACCTAGATCAAAGATCTTATCTTCTTCCCAATCTACATGGTCTACACTTAGGCCACCCATGGCATCTCCAACCTTAATATCCTTACCCTCAAGGATGTCCTTTGATGGATCGATAAAGGACGCCACTAGGTTGGTCAAGACAAAGTCTCCTAGGTCTTCATCATAGACATACCGGGTCTCCTCATGGATATATTGACTACCTCTTTGGGTTGACACATAAGTAAAGTCCCTATAGTCATTGGGTGACTTGAAAACAAGCTTGCCTGTCAGGTAGGTATTATATCCCTTCGGGAAATCCATGGTAGGTTCTTGTGAAATGGCTCTTTTTAGGGGGAAGTAGGCCTGGGTACTTTCTATCCGGTCTTCTTTCATAACATAAATCTTATGCATGGTGCCCACATAGTTGGTCCCCTCAAAGGTAAAGACGTGGTGGAAGAAGTCACCATCAAAGTCAAAGGACTGTTGGATGATAGGAGATATACTTTCCATGATCATCTGTCTCTTAAAGTCCCCCTCTTGGTTGATCAGGACATACACCTGCCTTAAATGATTGACAGGATCTTCTGAATAGGCGATCCCGTCTAAGAGGCCATCATGGTTGACATCTTTCAGCACAAGGCTGATTTTGTCCTTATTGGATGTAACATCCATATATGCAACCTCTTGGTCCAAGTAGTCCCAGAGGTCTTCCTCTAGTTGGATGAGTTCACTTAATTTTTCGTTTTCTTCGTCAAGGATGTCCTCTGAAGAATAATCGATTAGGTCTGAAGACTGGTTAAGCTCCAATATCCTATAAGAAGTCACTGACAAGAAGTGGACCGGGAGGTCTGCTGGCTTTAAATAGTCTTCAATGTTGATCTCTAATTTGACTTTGATCTTAGCAGCTTCAGATAAGACAAGCTTATCCTCCATAACTATAAAATGTTCTCTCTCAACATACTTATAGATGTCTTCATCCAGTCCATATACCTCTTCAAAGTCATAGGTCATGGTCTGGCCATTTTCTTGCCGACTCAGGGTCAGGGACTTGTCTAACTTGATACCTGGTCCCTTGGGATCAACTGAAGGCAATAAGTAGCCTTCAACCTGGTAAATGGCCTGGGAGCCACTTGCGTTTTCTCCTGTCTCTTCACTGGTCTTCTTGCTACAGCCTGTCACTACAAGGGCCAGTAAAAGCAAGAGCCATAAAATCTTTTTCATGGTTGTCTCCTCTCTTTATCATTTCTAAGTCCATTATAGCCTTAATGGATGGCATTTCCTAGAAATTAACAAAAATAAATCTCCAGAAGATACCTTCTAGAGATTTTTTGTTTAAGTTATTATTAAGCCAGCCAAGTAGGCCCTAAAGAGAACCTCCATAACCAGTCCCCTACTTGAATTATGGGTTGCTGTTTCTATCATAAGGTCTAGTTCCTCTTGGTTAAGAATCCCTTTGGCCTTCATATCATAAAGGTAGGGATAGTACCAGGCCTTTTGAGCGAACTTATCCTTGTCTATATCCTCACTAAGACCACCTGTCATGTTGGATAAGACCGTGAAGAGCTCACACTTGAGGATGTTCTTGTTGACTCCGAATGACCCGTCTTCATAGCCAGAGAAGACGTCATTGGACCCCATGATCATAACATAGTCCTTGGCCCAGTGGTCATCAATATCAGTAAAGGACCTTTTCTTTGAGGTCATTTCAAGACCAAAGGTCTTGCTGATGATGGCTGCAACTTCAGCTCTAGTGATGTCGTTATCGGCTTTCATGGTCATGTCTGGATAGCCCGTAACAAGCTTCTTCATATAGAAGAAGTTCATCGCCTCATAATAGGGATGAGACGGCTTTACATCTAATAGGTAGGCCTCAATGCCCTTATAGTCTTCAAGGGGAAACACAGGACTCTGTGGCTGTAGAGTATAGCATGGTAGGCCATTGCCTATGACAGAAGATGAATTCTCTCCCCAGGTGTATAAGTTACCATTTGAGGTGATGGCTGCCGATACATACTTACCTCGTGAGAATTTAATCACATCTTCCAAGATCCTATCTGGTATTTGCAGGTTCGCACTCATGTCATTAAAATTATGGCCCTTGACTACATTTTCATAGTCATATAAGCCACCATCTTCCTTTAAAGCAAGATAGCCATCTATAGCCTTGACATGGCTAGTAACCAAGTTAAAGTCTTCATACCGGTCAGAACTAAAAGGATTAGTTTCATGACAAATCAAGTAGTCCCCTGAGCCTTTAAGGATGAAAGTATTAAAGGCAATGACATCTAAAGACACAACATCCTCTGCTATCAGCTTAGGAGTAAGAAGAGATTCATCCTCTGCATAATCATTAGTATTTTCATACCACTGATAAACTTGGCCTGATGTGTTCAATAAGAAGTATGAAATTCCATAGACATTAAAGTCCTTAACCCCATGATTCACATGTTTACTGTAGTCTGAAAACACGAGGGGGTCATTGGTTTCAAGCTTACCATCCTTGGTAATCACATAAACATCTAACCCGTCTTGAAGACGGAAGTCATACTTGTCTGGTTTAGATCTTTTGATTGAGGTTCTTGTTAAGGCCCCATCAAAGTAGTCGTCTGCATTGAAGATCCTAGAATCTTCTTCTGACAAGGTTGATGATGTCATTTTAAAGTAGTAGGTGTAGTCCTCTCCTACTATTTTTGAATAATAATCTCTGTAATAATGACCTGTTCGTACACTCTCAAGGGAAACTGCATTTTTTATTAGGTCCCCATAGATTGGTGCAGGGCTATCTAGGCGGTGACCATATCCAAAGTCTCCCCACAAGAGAGGGATCCCCTCCCGAGTCAGGGCTATACCATAGGTGTCGCCGATAGAGACATCCTTCATGCCCTGGCCGATTAAGACAGGTTCCTTGTAGTGATAGGTATTCCCAATACCCAGGGTTCCATTAAGATTAGCGCCTAGGGTATGGACCTTATTATCACTAGCTCTATAGATTAGGTTAGTATCATAGTAAAAGTCTTTGACACCCTCAAGGACAGGGGTCATGGTGCCCATATAAAAATCGTAGATGATGCCATCTGTTTTAAGAACCAAGTGACTGGAATAGTCACCATTGAAGCCCTCAGATGGAAAGACATCCAAAACGTCTTCATCTAAGACAACTGGCTTTACGGTAAAGTCAGACTTATAAGGAAGAGTATAGTTTCCTCCATCTCCCCAACCATACAAGACATGGTCCTTGTCAATCATATAGACGAAATTGTCACCGCCCCTAATTTTAATGATGTTGTCTGCAATCTTATTAGAAAAATCATTCTTAGTGGACCATAGGCTATGGTCTGTCTTTATAACATAGATATAGGAATCAGCGAGTGAACTATCAAAAGTTTTGTCGTTTTCACTCACAGAAACGGCCATAACATCATTTAATAGGTGTTTAAAAGTAAAGCCTCCTGATCCAGAACTTATGGTCCACTCAATGTCATTATTTTTAGTCACCCATAAGCGCTGGTCTGAACTGATAACACAAAGCTGGGATCCATCCGTATCGAAGTCTAGGACATGTTGATTGATTATAATAAAACCATCTCCTCGGTCGAGGTCCTCCGGTAAAGATTGGTACTTAGATCCATATAGAAGGTCCCCATCTTTAGTTAAAACAAAAATCCCAGCCCTTGTAGACTCTGCCTTAGATACACCGTCCATTACCTTAAGGGGGGTATATAAAATACCTGTTTGGTCCTGGATGGTCAACTGCTTAATATTCCCCCAGACAAATAATTCACCCTCTTCGTTGACATACAAGCCAGTTTCATTTGTAATGTGTATGTATGTGTCATCTTTTTCTTCTCCATTAACGCCAGAAGCCAGCATTAAGAAGGCTAGGACTGCAACCAGCCCCACTTGTAAAATCTTTTTCATCTCTTCTCCTCTTCTCTCTAGGTAGAAAAGCCATAAGCTTTTATACCAAATTATCATTTCTATACAAAGATACCATAATAAAAATCCCCCATCAATAAAGATAGGGGATTTACAGTAAAATTATGTAAGCATTTTTGTTATTTCCAATTACAAGACAAAATCGTCTTTGTCATTCAGCATATTTTGCATATGCAATATAGTCTAAACCCAATGAGTATACTCATAGTGGCTTATAGTTTATTCTATTCGTCTAAGATGAAAGTACTCCCTGACTCAAGAAGTTCCCTAATATCAGCAAATGTTGTTTTGTCACTGATAACATTTTTTACTTCCTGGCCTAGCTTATTATAATAATCACTTAATGTGTTTTGAGTAACTTTATTATCAGGTGTTAGACCATCCAAATATAATCTCTTAATTTCAAATAGTTCTTCACTCTTTAACATGTTAGACTGATCTAGATTTAAAACCTTCAGTTCTTCATTTTCGATAAAATAAGTCATGATGTCTAAGTGATTGAATACTATTTTTTCTAGGACTGTTTCATCACCTGCAAAAAAATCATCCAGTAACTTTTCATTGTAGTCTACTAGGAACTCAACTCTTACTAGATCATCTTGTATCTTGACCATCAAATCATCTTTTGTATTCTTATAAGTATTTATAAAGTATCCTGGGCAAATAATAAATAAAGTTACTACTAATAGTTGTCCTAGTCAAACATACCATTGTACTATTTTCACTTTTATCGCGCGAATAATTCATTCGCACGAACTAATTATTCTTTTTATCACATATTGATTAACTGTGCATAGTGCGACCATCTATTTTTTGATTATTATTGTGTGATTGTCCAATAATTTTTGTATCACATGACCAGCTGTTAAAGTTGCTCAAAACGTCTGAGACAATAGCTCTCCAGGTCCTAAACACTCAATTAGTATAGTTCTAGCGAAAAGTAGCCTACTTTCTGATGAAAAAGGTCTACTTCATATTGTCTTGACTAAGACACATCGTATTACCATGTATAACTATTTTCCTCTCCTCTGATAGGAAATTAAACTCTAATCATTTATATGTCTTATAAAACATGATAAAATTAGTTGAAGGAGAATGATTAATGAAACTAAAAATAGAAGATAGTTACTATTATAGAAATGCAGAATTCGTTTCTCATAAGAATGAAATTGTTGATAGAATTTTATCTTTAATCACTCAACTAGATCATAATTTCAAGATAATCGAAAGAGTAGATAAGGAAATAAAACGTGAAGGAATTAGCTCAAAGGAATTGAATACGGTGATAAAGAAGCAACTGTCTTCTAACTTCCCAGGTATACTAAGTAATTCTGAGAATGAGTTTGAGTTCTTATCCTATGAAGAGGAGTATAGTTTTAAACACATCAACCCAGATTACACTGGTGCATTCGATTTTGGCTTTATCGACAAGCGTTTACACTTATACGATTGTATCTTGTACATCAACTCATTTTTAAGTAAGTTTATTCCTGAATCTTATGAATATTTAGTTCAAGAACTACCTAATAAAACTCCAGAGATAAGAATGAATGTTATTAATGACCTTAATATAGTTCAAAATAAACATCTTCAACTGCAGGCTGTAGCTTTAGAATCATGTTTTACATTTGATTTAATGAGCTACAAGGCAATATTATTTGATTTAAATGACGATATAGAGAAAATATTCTTTAAAAAGTATAAGTCAGATAGATTAATCACAAGCAAAGAATATGACGATAAGAAAAAACAATATAAAAAATTGATTAAGGAGTTCAAAAAATTTATTGATGATAATTTTAGTAATCAAAACACTATTAGTATCAATAAGAAATTCCCTTTGATATTAGGTGAGATTCAATTTGCAAACTGGGCTCTTGCAAAGAGTGATATTGATAAGTTAGAGAAAGTAAATGACATCAGACAAGTTGATTTAGTAGTCTATATAACTGCATCAAAATCCCTTTCAGAGCTAATTAGCAAACAGACTGTTAACTTCAAAACCTTTGTTCGAACAATTGAATCAAGTCCACATATAAAATATCCAGTATTAGTAATTGGACTTGGAGTAGAGTAACATATAGACCTTGAATTTCGATTTACAATTAGATGCCCATCAGAATTATGGATACAACCAAAAATACACAAAAAAATAATGAATCTGGTCATGCAACTGCATGACCAGATTTCAGGTTTACTTAATATATTATTCATCAATCTTTGAAATCTTATTACCTATGATTTTAATCAAATCGACTACTAGAGCATTCCCCATACAGAAATACCTAAACCTCTCAGACATACCAGTATTTGTCCAGTTATCTGGAAAACCATTCAACCTTTCGCATTCTACTGGAGTCAATTTTCTTAGTTCATTCTGTTGAGGATCATTAATTATATGAGTACTTCGATTCGCAGATGACTCACTTGTTAACATAGTTCTTGCAGGACGATCTATTGGATCAGGAAAGGCAATTTGACCTTCAGCAAAAATATACTTATGTCCATCACGATGAGTACGCTCTATACGTTTTGGCCCTTTCATATATGTCCACTTCTCTAGGTCACCCTTTAAGAAATACTTATCATCAACATCAACTTCTAAGATATCTTTCAGCAGTACCCTACTTGATAAATCACAGTCTGCATCAACTTCTTCAGTGTATATTGAATTATTGCACATAATTCCTGAATTATAGAATTTAAGTTTGAAGTTGTTCGAAATATCTACCAAATCCCTATTTGTAAAACTTTCGCTCACTGGCTTATGTTGCTTTTTATCACTCGGTTTTGAAGGGAATATTGACTGATAGAAACCGTCTTTTCTAAGCATATCTACATTATCGATACCAAAAGTATTAACAGCATACTTTGTATCATTACGATATGCAAAGATGAAAACTCTCCTTCTTCTTTGCGCAAAACCATACTCTGCTGCGTTAATTACTCGCCACTCCACCGAATAACCCATTTCCTTAAAGCAAGCCAATATTATACCAAAATCTCTCCCCCTTTGATTAGAGGGTGATTTTAAAAGACGATCTACATTCTCTAGTAATACATACTTAGGTTGTTTTGATTCAACAATACTTTGAATATCCCACCAAAGAACCCCTTTTTTTCCTTGAATCCCTTTTGCACCTGTACTTGCAACTGAATAATCCTGACAAGGGAAACCACCAACCAACAAATCATGATCTGGCAAAGAATCTTTATTTACACGATTAATATCCTCGTTGCTATGATTGTCTCTTCCAAAGTGTGTACAATAGCATTCATAAGCTTCTTGAGCTTTTTTAGAAGGTTCCCATTGATTGGCCCATACAAAGTTATATTTATCAGATGATGCTTCAAGTCCTACTCTAAATCCACCAACACCAGCAAATAGTTCTACTACATTAATTTTCATAATTTCCTCCATTAACATCTTAGACTATTATACCAAACATTCGTTCTAAGATCAAGAGTTATTTTTAAGTCTTACTATTTCACTAGCGACATATAGGTTGTTTAGCCAAAAGCACTTTTTGGGTACCAGATTTCCCCTAAACTCTACCTTATCCTTTGAATTAGTAGCTTTAGGTCTGATATGTCCAACTCTATTCACATTTGGCTTAATAAATGATTGGAAGTTGCCATATTGAATCTTTTCAACAGTGTCCTCCCATAGATTTCTATAGTCATTACTTAAGTCACTTACCGGCATGTTCCATACAAGTACATCACTTAGAATGATATCACTCGATTGTAATTCACTCTGCTTTTGATATGGCTTAAGTGCCTGAAATACAATCCATAAGTGTTTTTTGTTTTCAAATTTTTCTCTAACAAATGAGGTTTCCCACTCTTCATTAACAATTTCATCATACTTGATTTGTTCGAAGGACATATGCTCTTTAGGTATGCCACTAGGCTGTAATAGAATCGTCTTCATTTCAATTCCTGCTTTTTTCAAAGCATTATTCTCAGCTAACTTTGAACTATATTCATTTGATATAATTTTCTTACACATCAAGTTAAGCCAGTGTTTAGCTCTAGAACGCTCATAACTCATACTTAGTAAGATTTTATCAACACTTATCCCCCTATATCTGCTAATTACTGAGTTAATAACTTGGATAATTGACTTTTCATCCTTATCAGTGGTATCAGTTAATAAGTTAGAAAAAATATCCTCAACAAAATTTCTCTTCAACGAAAACGCTCTTTGTTTTGCAGGAAGATTACTATTCGGCTGACTTCTAACAGACTTCGATGAAGCCCCTTTTGTACAAGCACCCAAATAGAAAGTGTCTCCTTCAGATAACTCATGGGCTAATCCATCCCTTACTTTATTTCTGATAATCAGCCAATCGTTTTTTATCACTTCAAGCTCTGCGTCACTAGGTTCCCATTTATTTACAAGCTTAAATACCAAGTCCATCTTTTCTTTATCTTTTTCATGTAAGTAAAACATAAGCAGGAGTTTTATCAACTTACTATTTAAAGTATTCGACTCCCATTCCTCTAAGTTTAACTTGTGATAATCAATTATTGAAAGTACTATTCTTTCCTTGACTGATAGACCATGTACTTTTGCTCTGTTTTTATCAGACTTCTTAACCGCTTTTAAGGGAACAACTTTTAACTCCATGTTCACTTCTTCAAAATCAGCAGCTTGCTTAGAATTTATACTATAGCCAAAGACTACTTCTTCTACCAACTGACCAAGCGAGCCTTTACCAGCGTTGTATGATGTAAGACTAGTAATTACTTCAGAATCTCGCATATATTCAGATTCTGACTCCATTATATATAAGTTCAAACTTTTATTCTCAATTTTTTTTGCGTGATGAATTATTGAAACTTCATCGTATTTATCATATAACAATACTTTCTCCCTTTTAATTCTCAAGTAATATAACTTTTCTAAGATAAACACCAAATAAGTCAAATAGGGTTTATAAGGTACAGAATCTATTTTATTTTACCACTCACAAACGCATAATTAACTTTTATTGTTTTGTGTTATCACCATCTAACATCTTTGGGGTTAGTGGCTATAACTACAAAAGTCCATGCCAAGCATACCCTGACTCATAAATGAGACTCTATTTTCTATTCTTTTATTTACATCCATCAATAAACTCCTTACTAAATTCCAAACTTACTAACAGCTTCATCAGTCACTGCTATGAGTAGATTTACTACTTGATTTTTTTATAAGCTCAATTATTGGAAGTAGCACTCTAGTATCTGAATCTGCATCCTCTTGCTTCCAAAAGACAACATGTCTCACTCTGGCAACTGAAAAAACGTAGCCCTTATCTAAGTAGGTTCGTAATTTACTCTTAAACTTCTTCGAGAAAATCAACATCTTGTTTTTCTTTTTATCATAGCAGCCGTTTAAATCAACAACTAGCTCATCACCGCCAACCAGATTCTCAAGTAAAGCACTGACTTTCTTATTATAGTTGTAGCTTAAATAAACATCTTTATAACTTAGTGGTAAATACAACTTTGAGAGGTCATCAGCAGTCCTTGATGGAGATAAGACATTCATATCCTGACCAATTAATTTGAAAATATTATCAAGTTTGCTATCTTTATAGTGTATCTCTAAGTTGTTCTTAGCTCTAGTGAGTGCTACATACAAAGCTCTTTTTTGCTCTCCACTATTGAGTTCAAATTTATCTAGCATTATCATGACATTGTCAAACTCACGACCTTTTGATTTATGAATTGTCGAAACATAGTATGCATGATCATTAATACCTACAAAGTCTTCCAACTTAGTTTCTCTGAAATGAATCATTAAATCAGAAATGTACATAACCTTACCCGATATGTCTTCAAAGTCACTAATCATTCTTTTAATAGTCTCCAGATTATCACTAATAGCAAACTTGCTGAACAATGATTTTTTCGCATTTATCCATTGTGTTTTATCAATGATATGCAGTTCCTCATCGATGTGTAATTTGCTCAAGAAGTACCTGATCTCATTTAAGTTAATTGGTTTAATGTTATCGTAGGATTGAATTAACTTTGCATTAACTTTCATCTCAGTTAAAAGGCCTGTCACTTGCAATGCTTCAAAGTTCGTATTGGTTAAAACACAGGTAGTTCCACTCCATTTCTTCTTGAGTATTGAGTCAACAACATTACCTATCATTTGATCTGATGGATGATAGTAGCACGATGTAATTTCACCATTATCTTTTCTTACAGGTAAAATAGGCATGCTTTTCATTCTGTTTTCTATTATTGATGCAAAGCCGTTGGATAACTTTATCAAGTTAGGTTTACTTCTGTAGTTGTCTACCAACTCATACATTTTTGCATCGGATGTATTCAATATCTTCTTCATGTATTCAGAGCTTGATTTTCTAAAGGCATATATATTTTGATCATCATCCCCTACAGCAATCACTCTCATATCCTCATTCTGCTTTGTCATTGCCTGAATCAATTTAAACTCTTTTTCACTCAAATCCTGCGCTTCATCAATTACCATAACCGTTTTGGTAATTCTAGATTTTTCTATTTCTCCGTTATATATCATTACAGCTGTTTCAGCTACTATGCTTTCTGATCTATCGATATCACCTACTTTTCCTTGCAAATCAAAGCAGTATGAATGGAATGTTTTTATATCAATATAATTAGCAGCAGGACCAATAAGCTCTTTCAGTCTTTTCTTAAATTCTATTGCTGATGCTCTTGAAAATGTTAACATCAATAGCTGCTCGTGTTTGACATCCTCTAGTAGTAATAAAGATGCTAGTTTATGAACTAATATTCTTGTTTTTCCACTACCAGGACCTGCAGCAACAACGATATACTTTGTTTCATTATCTCTAATGATTGATAACTGTGTTGTTGATAAAGAACCAAATAACTCTTCAAATTTCTTTGGTGTTATGTTCTTCTTGATCATATCTTTCTTTTCTCCACTGAAGTATTTCTTTAAGAAGGTTTTGTACTCCAGTTGGAAATAATCATCAACAAACTTCAAAGCACCTGAATAATCATTAACCATCTTCTTAGCATATTCACCTACTATATGGATCTGATGGCCCTTCTGCTCGTAATAGGTATCCAAAGTTTTGTAATCATCTTGTTTATATTTGATCCTGTTATCAAGTTCTAGCCTTTGGATGTTAAGTCTATTGTAAATAACAAGGAAGCCACCCTCTATCTTTAGAGAACCTATCCTTGATAAATAGAACAAGGCTCCTTCTACATCTTTTAGTGTTATAGGTTTACTCACTAGTTGATTTGCATAGTTGAACTCTTCTTTCAACTCATTAACTGAAAACTCAACAGCAAAAGCTGTCTCATCAGAAGTATTCTTTTTATAGAGATAATCAATTATGAAGTTTGAAACATTCATTCGATTGGAGTAAAGTTTATCTAAAGCATCATGATCTTTTTTCAATGTTATCAGTACGTGATTTTTATCACCTCTAGATATCTCTTTCTTTATCCAACCCTTAATAGCCCAGAAGTTTAAAAGTGTAATGACTTTATCCGTTGTAACTTTCTTCAAACCTTCTTTATCAGCTTTTTCGTTAAGTTCCTTGATATGATACACACCATCTTTGGTTATGTTATCAATAAGAAAACGTTCTAGATCTCCTGACCATTTTAGAAGATTGGATGATTTTTGCTGACTGCTCTCATCATTTAGGAAAGCCGATAAATCCTTCACATCTGCTAGTATTTTGTCTTCTCTCAATGATGAAATAATCCTGATGGTTCTTTTAATATCTATGCCTAGTTGATCACTAATATAATCAACCCTAGTTTCATTCTCTTCTGTTAACTTACTCTTGTCCTTGATCATCTTCGATATTATTTGAACAGCTAACTCCTTATCTTCATCAAGAATATTTTTAGAGGATCTTATAATCGCTTGAGCATCCATAACAGTCTTTGTTAAAATACTATCTGCATATACACGAGGAGCATTTTGTCCACGCTTAATATAACCAGATTGTTCAAGTGCTGTTATAGCCGTTTTCACCCTAGTCTCTAAGTCATATATATTGTCATCCCAACCAGCTTTTCTTGCAATCTCAAGTGCTGACTGTGTGATATGCTTTCTAGATCTTGTTACATCTTTAATAGCTTTCCAAACCTGACCGATCTCATTAATACTCAGTTTGGTTTGATTTAGCATATTGAAGTGTTCGTTAAGATCATTATCATCATATAAAATGAAACACTCTGCATCTATAGTCTGATCTCTACCAGCTCTTCCAGCCTCTTGAACATAATTCTCTAAAGAGTTTGATATCTGAAAATGAATAACCAAACCAACATCTGATTTATCTACCCCCATGCCGAAGGCTGATGTGGCAACCATTATATCAATATTACCGAGTATAAACTCCTCTTGGTTTTTGTTCTTTACCTGTTTATCCATCTTCCCATGATAAGCAGCAGCATTATATCCATCGCTTTTTAGGCGATCCGCAATTTCTTCAGTCAACTTTGTCTTTGAAGCATAGACAATTGTAGGCTTTTGCTTCTCTTCTATTAGTAATCTTAACCGGTCATATTTATCTGTCTTATTACACTCAATTACTTTGTAGGATAGGTTCTTCCTAGATATACTCGCCGAAAAGAAGTCCATGTCTACACCTGTATAATCCTTAAAGTATGCCAAAATATCATCTACAACACCTTGTTTTGCGGTTGCAGTAAAACATGATACAGGTATCATGCTGTCCAACCCTTTAGCAGCACATAGCTTGTTTATGAACTCACCAATGTACAAATAATCTACTCTAAAGTCCTGTCCCCAGGCTGAAAAACAGTGGGCTTCATCGATTACAAACCTCTCAATTTTTCTAGATAAGAGTAATCTTTCCATTGATTTAGATCTAAGCGATTCAGGCGATATATACAGAAGTTTTGCTTCACCATTTTCAACACGTCTAATAGCCTCCGATCTTTCAATGGGATCCAAAAGACCATTTATTGTTACAGCACAAGTTATGCCTTTTGATTCGAGGTTATCTACTTGATCTTTCATTAATGATTGTAGCGGAGAAATGATAACAGTAAGTCCACCTGAAGCTTTCCCTGCCATAAGTGCTGGGACTTGGAAAGTGATTGACTTACCACCACCCGTTGGGAATATCGCCAATAGAGATTTTCCTTCCATAGCTGCTGTTGCTGCAGCTTTTTGAAGTTCTTTCCCATCAAAGGATCTGAAATTCTCATATCCAAAATATTCTCTTAATCCTTGTGTTGGATCTAGTTTTGAACGACAATATGAGCAACCCACATCACATGGCTTACTCCTTAAAGTTGTGATAACTCTTTCTACTTCTGGATAGGATTTAAGAACCCATCTTGGTGTCACCGATGTATCATCTCCAGAATTGATAACCGATATTGCATATGCTAACTCAAGAGGATTATTCTCAATTAGCTCACTTAAATCTACATTCTCACAGATCTTACTCCTCAGCTCATCATCTACTAATTTTAGAAGGTCACTTTCTCTCTTCTCAGTTCTCCAGAATGTTAATCTCGGTTTCTGTAGTTTAAACTCAATATACTTGAAAAAACCTTTAAACTGATCAGTGTCTTTTAGTAGAAGATTAAAGATATCTTTCATATTCTGTGGGAGTTTTTTGTAGGCGTTCAACTCGTCTAAGAACAATTCTTTAGCCTTGATAGAATCGTTTACTGGATTATTCAGATGTTCTGTTAACAACTTATCGTCTTTAACCAACTTATGATAAGGATTCTTAGGAAATAGAAGCGGTGATAAATGGAGTGTATCTATAGCTTCCTTTCCATCCAGTCTATTAGTGGATCTTCTAATGAACTCTAAATCATGCGTTATAACATTATGTCCACAAATATAATCTGCATCCCCTATAAACGATATAAACTCATCCTCTATACCAGTATGAACATTTCCACCATGTACATCTACAGCACCATAGTCAGCGATTTTACCAGTATCCATATTAACTTCTGTATCTATAAACACTATCTTTGACATAACAACCTCTAATATCTTTATCAATCAATAATTCTATTTCATCATAATCTCTTTAAAATGATTTACATGTTCTTCATTTTCCATATTATATTCTAAGATCTCAATTAGATTATTCAGTAAGAACTCTTTACCCTCATTGTTATATAAGACCTTCTCATAAGGAAATCCATTTGCAGAAGTAAATGATTCAGTGAAAATGCCACACTTATGTGATATATCATTTGTAACTGTTTTCGTTTTACATTCAGATGAAACCTCATCTAATAAGCCAATTTCTTTAAATTTTCTATTCAACTGAGCACCACTTAACCTCTTACGATCTCCAGCTTCAATCTAACTCATAACAGATTTGGCAAAACTTGAAATATTAAACGGCACTTAAGGAGTACTAATACCTCCTAATTCTTCTGGTTTTATAAAGAACTCAACCTTCTTACTTCTCTTAATACCACCATTTTCAATATTCTTAGTTAAAACTCTGCTTATGTAAGCCATACATCTAATCATTCTTTCATCATGAATAAACGAGCTATCTTCTATCTTCTCATTCTTGTAAGGGTCAATACCTTCAACTAACTGATCTATTATTTCTCTAGCCCTCTTTAATTTTTCAACGTTTATTCCAACCTCTCTAAATCCATTATTTTAACATAAATTAAAACTGAGATGATAATCAAATCATTTCGATAATTAGATCTGAGCCTATGCTATTCATAGTATTTATTAGATTATACAAACTCATTTTCGCTATGTTAGATTGATATTTCTTTACATTTTTTAAATCCTGAATTGATGTTGTGTCCTTAACCGCAAGGCAGAATACTACATTTCGAGATATAAATAGTTCTTTAAATTCCTTTTTAGTAATTGACTCAGTTTGCTTATACACTTTACTAAAATAAGGATCTGTACTTGTCTTTTTATTAGATAAATCATTATATAGATCATCAACAAACAAGAGATTGTTTCCAGCCTTCTCAATACTAACTAAACGCGCTGAATTAATTATCTGACTTGTTAAGTCACGCATAGAACTATCGAATCCCTTTTTAACATGGATTAGATAAACATTGTCATCATCCCACTTTATAACATCGGCAATTTCAATTTTCTCATGAAAGAGTTTATGAAAAACTAAACTATTTTTTTCATTACAGTACGATAAATTATACTGATCTTCATTATGATAATCTACTACAGTCCATTTGCGTAAAGATAAGCTATTAAAATTATATTTTGAAAGCATAGATTCTAAGTCAGCATTTAATGAATCTATTACATCACTCTCCAATTCCAACCAAGCTCTATCTATAAGAAAATATCTTTTTTCATTAAATAGCATTTCCCCTTGAAAATGATTTGAAAACTTATCCGAAGTCATAACTTGACCATCATTGTCATAAGCAACTATTTTGAAGTCATCATTATGTTTTAGAAACTCCTTTTGTGTTGATATTATACTTTTGAAGTTCTTTCTTAAAAATATACATAATGAATCTAAATCTGGTCTTTCATCAGTAATAAACGCTGTATCTTCGTCGTCTTTATATATCAACTTGTAACTAGTTGAAAAGAAGTACTTCTCATAGTCGACATGCATTAAATCGAAGTGAAACTCTTCCTTGTTTTTTTTCGATAAGAGTTTCTGAAATCTAATAAGTAATTCATTGTTTAGCTTTTTTCTTAAAGCCTGATGATCCTTAGTTCTATTCCCTATTTGTCTAAACTTATTAAAGCTTAAGTCTAAGTCAGGTTTTGATAATAGTTCGTTAATCTTACTTATTAATATCATTAATTGATCAGAAGAAATTGATTTATTTAACCTAAAGGAATTGTTAGCTACACAATGAACCTTTGGCCTATTCTCTATTTCAATACCTAGGGATTCTTCGATGTCCTTCCAATCTAAGTCAGCTGTAATCTCATTAAATACTTTCCCATATGTTTCAGATTTTAGTAACGGTTGATCATCCTTATATATTTGAGAGAGAGCATAAACATTTCCAACTATACCTCTTGCTCTTGATTGCTTGATTGCTTTGTTCTGATCATCAACTAGTTTCGCCAGTATTTTGATTCCAAACAACTGATCAATATATTTCCCTAGCTGAGACGAAGCGCTCCCTCCAGTAATAGCAAATATATTCTTGCCATCTTCTACATCAGTAACATCATTTAATGATTGATTTTCGCATATCATAAAACATATAAAAGCGTTACTTTTATTAATTGCACTATGTATCTTACTTTCGTCAGATATCATATTATTCAGAAAAAACTTCCAATCTGGTTCAGTTTCATAATGTCTGTAATAAATAAAATACTCAATGTTTTCAGCTTCAAATTCTCCATTGCTTGCCTGGATTTGGAATACTCTTGGTTTAAACTTACTTTTCTTGTTTTTAATGTCCTCATTAATATCTCGGATAATTCTTTTAGCTAATCTAGTATAATCTTTGTCTTTAATTTTGAAATACTTAAAAAGCTCCTCAGTGTTAATCTTGTATATAGATATCTGTTTGTTCAAACAATCACCTCCTGACTAATGTTTGATTATCAAATATTTTGCTACTTTATGTATACTGTACGTATACTATAGGGCTTTATTACTCTTTACTTAGATTTACAGCAATCTAAGCTTTAATGTGTGAACAAATGACTCGAGGACTATATCCAGATATAGGTAGTACAAATGTTAGCTATTTCTTTATTGATCTTTATCAATTCTCCAACAGCTACAATAGCAGTTCCAAACTCGATATCAGATAATCAAAAATCAACTGTATAATCTAAAAACTACTTTATCTTTCCTTTAATCTTTCTAATAGTTGATTTCTTATCAGTCTTGTAATATTGATCAATAGTCTTCAACATTAAAGTGTCGTTCTTTACATCGTGATGAACTATTTCAAAGTCATTAGTTAAAGCTTGGTATACTTTCTTTAAGCCTGGTCTAAACTTATACCCACAATCCTTCATAATTTCTTCTTGCAGGTCCATGATTTTAAACTCTAGTTGTCCAGCTATCTCCATACTCATTTTATAGATGGCTTCTAAGTCCACATCTCCCCAAACATAAATAAGATCTTCTTCCATGATGTTATCTAGCATGACTTCATAGACCTCATCAAAGTAGGGTTTATCGATTAGATCATCTTCTCTTATACCAGTTAACTCAGTACAGTACTCGGTTACTTCATATGCTTCATCATATGGTTTTATATAACTTGTATACTCATAGTTGTCCTCATGGGATAAGATGCAAATTGCGATGATATCCTCTTCATATACCTCATGTTTATCACATAAAAACTCTAGGTCCATATAGTAGGTTTTCATTTTCATTCCTTTCTTGTTGCAGATTAACTCGGCTTATAAGCTTTATCCTAAAAAAGCTAAAACGGTCTCATGATGGTTCGTATATTCATGTACCAATAGACAAGTGCCCCAGCCGTAAACAAGAACTGTATCAACATGATGGTGGCGATGATGCCTACACTAAGGGCCACCGAGCTTTTCTCACTAGACATCTTCTCTAAATGTCCATTCATGATAACCAGTTGTTGAATTAATTCCTTATCCTTGTCTATGATATTCGTTTCATTAACTTCCATACACCCTCCTATTCAACTAGCCTTAAAGAACTCTCTCTGATGATCTTCTGTGGTATCTTATGGTCTAACTTCCATACAATCTGTATGGGATTCGATCCCTTATGAGACACGTAACGTCCATTACCCAAGAAGGTGTAGGGAGAGGTTTGACCATACTTCTTCTTATTCTCCCTTACAAAGAACAGTACCGTATGGTCTTTATCGTTTTTGATATACCTTTGACCCGTCTTTGAAGTCACAGAAGTGACACTTTGTGACTCCCAGTGGAAGAGGTCTTCAGATATGGCATAATCATTATAAAGAGTAGACTCTAAATAATCACCTTCATTCTTGTTTATGGTAATAAAGAAGAGGTCTGTGTGCTTATCCTTTATATAGTGAACCCCCTGTCTCAAGGGATACTTATGGCCCTCATGGTTGACCCCAAGATCTGCCAAGACCTGGTCTAAGTGGTATTCCCCATATAGCCTTAAGTTACTATCATACTTAAGCTTAGGGTCTGCCTCCAGGTGTTTCACATGCTTGAGCTTATAGTCTATGATTTCAAGGACCTCCCCTACTATGGAAGCATTGTTCTTGTAGAAGACCTCAAAACTATCCCTATAGGAAATCTTAGGCTTGTCACCATAAAGGGTATAGTGCATAATGGGGCCTATTTCTGGATCATAACCCTTAAGAAGCATGTCCTTAAACCTCCTTAGGAGGTGGCTAGATGACGTTGATGCCATCCGTCTCAAGACCTTGTTTTTAAAGACCTTCTGAGCTTCATATTGGGTTTTATCCAGGTCTGCCTTTAGTTCATAGAAGGAATATTTAGCATAAAACTGGTTCAAGTTTATATGGTACATCTGAAGGAAGTTCTCGAGGTTAAGGTCTTGGTCATAGTGGACACCAAAGTTTTGCATCATCCGTCTTAGAGACGCCTTGTTAAAGGTAGACGACTGGATGTTCTCAAGAACATGGTCCATGGCCACCCTTTCTAAATGTATCGAACAACCAGCAGGCATATTAGGGAACTCATTCTCTATTTCCCTTTTCAAGGTATACTTGGACTTACCAATTAAGGCCCTGTACTTCATAGAGAAATCATAGTCCTTGTGGGCACGACCAACATAGTCTAAGACCGTTAAAACGTCCTTGTCCCTAGACAAACGAAGCCCCCTACCCAATTGCTGTAGAAAGATGGTTAAGGACTCTGTAGGCCTTAAAAAGAGGACTGTGTCTATATCAGGAATATCCACCCCTTCATTGTATAAGTCCACTACAAAGATGCACTGGATGTCTCCTCTTTGTAGACGGGCTTTGGCTGACTGTCTTACCGAGTCAGAAGACTGGCTGTCCAAATGAATCGAGGCTATACCAGCCTGGTTAAACCTCTTGGCCATATACTCTGCATGTCTCCTGGTGATACAAAAGCCTAGGGCCTTCATTTGACCAACATCTGTCACATACCGATCCAAAGACTTAAAAATCACATTCAACCGTTGGTCAGACTTGGTATAGACCTTTTCTAGGTCAGAAGGGATGTACTTGCCCCTCTTAAAGGCCATATGGTCTAAGTCTACAGCATCCGATATACCGAAGTAATGGAAGGGAGATAGTAACTTTCTTTCAATGGCTTCATATAGCCGTATCTCCGATGCAATCCTGTTGTTAAAATGACTGGCTATATCCTGGCCATCCATTCTTTCTGGTGTAGCAGTTAAACCCAGTAATATTTTAGGGTCAAAGTAGTCTATGACCTTCAAATAAGAAGAAGCTGCCACATGGTGGGTTTCATCCAAAACTATGTAGTCAAAGTGGTCCTTATCTATTAACCTATACTTGTCTTGACGAGATAGGGTCTGGACTGTAGCAAATAGATGCTCACTCTTAGGTCTTTGTCCCCCTACCCATAGGTCACCAAAGTTTTGATCCTTTAAGACCATCCTAAAGGTGGCCATAGACTGTTTTAAGATTTCCTCCCTATGGGCAATAAAAAGAAGCTTATGGTCTGAGTTTGACCGATAAAAGTCTGCATAGTCAAAGGCAGCCAACATGGTCTTACCAGTACCTGTTGCAGCAACCAATAAGTTCCTGTATGAATGATAAACAAGTCTTTCAACAGACAGCTCATCTAGAATCTCTTGTTGATAGGGATAGGGTCTCAAGTCAAAGAAACTCATATCAAAGGTCTTTTCCTTAGGGGACAAAGCCACAGTCAATTGGTCCTTTAAGGCCTGGTCCTCTGGATCAAAGGTTACAAATTCCTGGTCATGCCAGTAAGAATCAAATATACCCTTGAACTTATCCATAACATCAGGAGAAGTATATTCGGATAATTTAACATTCCACTCAAGACCAGAAGATATGGCTGGTCTTGACAGGTTACTTGAGCCTACATAGGCCGTTGAAAAGCCTGTCGCTCTCTCAAAATAATAGGCCTTGGCATGAAGACGGGTTCTTTCCGTATCAAAGGTCACCTTGACCTCCGTGTTAGGCAACTTGGCTAGCTTCTCTATGGCCTTATAGTCACTGGCCCCCATATAAGAGGTGGTGATGACCCTTAACTCCTTGATCCTAGTAAACTCCTCTAGTTCATCTAATATTAAAACCAGACCACTATGCTTAATAAAGGAAACCAGCAAGTCTATACGGTCAGATGTCTTGATCTCTCTTTTTAGTTCAGAAACAAGACTTGGTTCCCCCTTCTTACCCGTGAATAAAGAAGAAAAGGCAATACTCGTTTTTGGACGATCTTCAACCAATCTTTCTAAGATGTGTTCATCATCATGACGCGCCAATAAAAGATCAGGACTCAAAGCCTCATCTTGATTATGAAGTTGGTTGTAATGCCTTGTATAGAAATCAAAACGTTCATTCTTGTCTAGGCTGTCTAACTTCTTTCTTAAGTGCCTTTCATAATCCTTAGATAGAACCTTAGACATCTCGTTGATTTCTATGCTTTCTTTTTTTATGTCTTCAGTGTCCTTCTTGTTTAACAAGGGCACTTCATATAAGCCATTCTTCATACCTACTCCTGGTTTTATCATTTATTATGTCTTGATAAGAATTACTAGTATGTATAGCTAGATCAGTCTAAGTTGTTTACAACTGATACTCAATCTTAACTACATTTTTTGTATCTACTATTCTCTTAAATCCACTTGTATTTCTAAGCCAATCTATATGGCTGTTTGATGGGTGATTGTGAGAATTTTTCTCCCCAACAGATATCACTGCAAGACTCTGATTATTAAGTGGAGTTACAGGCCCTGCCTTCATATTTGAGCCATGATGAGGAACTGTAATCATAGAGAAAGGATGCTTTATGACCTCGCTTGGCATTTCAGAATATTCGCAGTCTCCTGCTAATAAAACTCTTTCATTGGTATTTTGACCTTTCAGCACCATAATTAGTCCCATGTTATTTGCTTGACTAATCTTAACAGGCTGGCCTGACATGTCGAGACCACCTTTACTTTTTCCTCTTCCCTTCCAAATCTCAATTCGACCATTTTTACTAGATAATACCTTTTCCTTGTTCAAACATTTATCTATAACATATAGGTCACATGTCTCATTCAAATAAAGAACTGCCAGGAGTCTTAATGCACTCATACTTCGAGCATATACTGGTAAGTCATATAAGTTGGGTACTATCCATTTCCCCTTGTATATCTTACTTGAAAAGTTAATCACACCTAAAATATGGTCAAGGTCCCAATGAGACAAAACCACCATATTAGGAGACAGTTTACTGTACTCCTTGACCGCTTTTTCAATTAGCCTGATGTTCTTATCATTTTTGTGTTTGGTAAACCCAACATCAAACAGTATGCTTGCATTACTTGAGTATTTGATGTAATTCAAGTTTCCTTGACCCACATTATATACTTTAACATCGATTGGATCAGCTATGGTCACATTTTCCAACAAGGTCAACTCGCCTTCATAGGGAGTAGGTTTTATATGTTTTTCAAAATTTTTCTTTGAAAAAGGAATATTCAAGATACATTCGCCCGAAACTTTCAGTCCTCCCCTCCCCTGTACAAGTGGACTAGCACCAAATATGACATCACCTTCAATAATTGGTTCATCAGATGGCTCAGTTATGTCCTGGAACTCAAACTCATACCATTTTTCCTCTTCAAAGCTTATATACTCTCTAATTGTATGACTATTAACTCCTTCAGCAAAAAACTCATAGAAGTATGTTCTGTATATTTTCCTATGTTTATTGTCTTTGTTGATATAACGAATGGAGTCCTCTGGCGAAATATCATCGAACATTTGCTGATCGTATCGAATCATGTCATCATTAATAAGTGAAATCTGAATGTCTATTGACTCACTTTCAAAATCCTCATCTCCAGTAAACACAAACTTCCCATAGACTCTTTTATTTTTCTTTCTAAATGGATATGGGTTTAATAAATCAATCCTATGATCCGCATAGTAATTTTCAAGTTTGCTTTTGATTTCTATTACTTTCTTTTTTGAATAACACTCACGTGTTATGAGCTCATCAATATGTAGCCATTTCTGGTTTTTTAATATTTTAAAGTCAGAGTCACTTGTTACACATATAACTATATATTTGAGCTTATAGCTATCACCATCATCAATATTATCGTAGCTAACTACCTTAACTTCTTTTATATCACAGTCGTACTGCTCACTAAGAGAGTTTGCAATACTTTGAATGGATTGACCTTTCTTCTTGGTCCCATTAAAGATTAAATGATCTTCAAATGCTTCATTCTCAAAACTAATATACTCATAGTCCATATTAAACAGAATAACTTCTATAAAATCATAGTTTCTCATTTACATTCTCCATTTACTACTTCATTTATCATCAATAAACCCTTCCTCTATATGAACTGTTATTCAAATCAACCAAGGTGCTAGGTTAAATCCTTTATAGAGTATCTTATTAATACTATCATTAAATTGGGGCCTTCAATGGTGTATGTATGCACCTATTTTTCGACTTACCATAATCTGGATCATACATTTTTACCAAAGGAATTCCTTTGAAGCCACAAATAATGATATGAATAAAATATGTCCCCAAGAAACATGGCAATATTGTCCTAAAGGCAATATAATATTCACTTTTAATGGCATACAATATGATTATTGCACTGACAAGGATATAAAAGAGATCTAATGGGATTGTCCACCAATAGAATTTCCGAATAGACTGAAACCATATTAATTGAAAAAGTACAGCAACAGAAAGAACAATCCTCCCTACAGTTGTGTTATTCCAATTAAACAACTTAAGAAGTAATGGTATGGTGACCAACATGATCATGATGTACTTAGCATACTTAGCCTTAAACATAATGTATCCTTTCTAAAAACATAACTCCAATGACAGGGTCATAACAAAGAATTGAAAGAACTATCCAGTATAAACGTCCTTTTCCTCTCTTAAAAAGAATCTCTTCAAGTCATATTCCCGATCTTGATTGACTGCTTTAGGTGTACTATTCTCACCAGTAGCTCCTTGTGCGATTGGCTTGGCACCATATCGTTTCAGGTGTTCCTTTAAGAGTTCTTTCTCATAGTTTTTTCTGTCCATGCCAGGAGGAACCTTGAATATCTCAAGCTTAATTTTACTGCCCTTATAGAAATACTGGGTCAAGGTATAATTAGATACATAGTTATTACCTTTTTTAGAGCTATGAGCTATATGTTGGAACCTTTCCCCTGTTGGAGATTTTTCTCTACAAGCCTCACCAATGTAGAGGATTTTTCCCTCCATCACTGGATAGTTTATAGATTCATCTACGAGGCTGTATAAATATATGATTTCCACTCCCTTAGTCAAAGAAGGATTTGTTTTAAGATCTAACAAGAACTGTCTATCCATCTCATTCTCATTACTCGGTTGATTGCATATGATTTGATCTACTATTTTTACTAACATGGTCTATTATCCTTTCGTATAAAACTAATATAATGTCAAAAATATAACTCCCTAAGGAGCTATATGGTGAGGCTCCACCTCAATTTTTCTCTATATGATTATCCCCATTGATTTAAACCCTAGTCCATGGTATCTACCTTGGAATAGTGGTTGCCGATATCCTTACCAACAGATCCTGCTATTTGAACCAAAGTGAAAGCAGTCACTGCATGACCAATACCAACCAATAAGGGGGTATCCACAAAGTCCTTTAAGAAACCAGCAACGATAACTAAGCCGGCTACAAGTCCAAGGGTTGGGTATAAGGATCCCATGTCGATTTTTTTATAACCATAGTAGATCGAAATGGCCAGGGTTGGTAGGATATAACTGATAACGATAAAAGCCTGCCCCAGTATCCCTGTTGCCAAGGCCCCTTCAAGTCCAAAAATCACACATATAAGCATTACTGTTGAATACACTAACTTTTCCATTGTCTTCTCTCTTTCTGATGTCTTTGTATTTTACTCAATATCACACGGGTCGCTCCTTTTAGTATCTTTGCTAAGAGAAAAGTCCTATAGGCCTAGGGCATGACACTTCTTTCTAGCCAGGTCATGGTCTTGTCTAGCTGCCTTTAGATACCACTCCTTAGCCAGGTCCAGGTCTTTTTTGCCACAAGTCCCTTCTTCTAAGAACATAGCCAGGTTGTACTGGCCATCCCTATCTCCATGAATAGCAGCCTGTTCTGTCCAGTAAAAGGCCTGTTCAAGGTCTTTTTCAACTCCAATGCCCTCTAAATAGAAGTAACCTACCTGGCACTCAGCCAGCGGATAACCGATCTTAGCCAGTTCTAAGTGACCCTCAAAACAAGTTTTATAATCTTCCTTTAAATAATACTTTTCGATTAACTCGTCACACCGAGTCAGTTCTTTACATGGTTTATAGTATTGTTCACTCAAGTTATTTCTCCTTAATAGCTACATTAATTCATTCGGTAAAATCATCCAGTATAATACAACAAACTACTTTCTTGATATACATCTACCACATCTGGTTCTCTTCTTGATTTTCATATCATTTTGATCAAAATACACCTGCATATCTCTCAATACAGATCTAAAATTCATATAGGTATCATATTCTTTAGATAGGTATGCTTCACTAATTGTCTCAACTATCTGCTTATATATTAAATAAGTCGAAGCCAATACAATTATTGCAAATGCAGAAAGTATCGTGGGGACCACATGCTGACTTAGACTAGTTACAGAACCATAACAAGAGTTTACAAAGGCACTATACCAGGCAACTATTAAGGCTCCAAAAGTTGCTGGTAGGACAGGAAACTTAGGTTTGTACTTGTCTATACGGACATCAACGTCACTTAGCATGTTCTCTAAATGTAAGCAAAAACTTAAATTTTCTTCTTTGGAGTAAGTAACCAACTTTAACATATCATCATGATTAATTTGGTAATTAACTCTCGGACTATTCCATTTCCCCTTGTACTGTGAAATACCTTTGTACTTTCTAACAACTACCTTTTTCGCATTCTTATTAAAAAGAAATAATATAATACATACCAAAATAAAATATGCCAATATAAAAGAAAGAATCAACTTACTATCTCTAAATTTCCAAGAAAAAAGAGGGAATAGAATCAAAAATAATAACGGAGTCCATTTGAGAAAAAAATATTTCCCTTTAAACTCTGAGAACACATTATTATAGTATCCGCAATTCTCTTTATAGTAATTATAAAAAATATCTACCATGCTCTTCCTATCCTACTTGTCTTTTGTTTTATTGGAAAGTTCCTGCTTGCCCTTGATTCTTTCATAAGCATCAACCAATTTCTTGTATGACTCCTTGTCTTTGATCAAGTGTCTGTTCTTGCTCAGGTCTTCAAAGGCTTGTTCATGCTTGAACTTCTTGTCCTTTAAGTCATAAAACTCATCCATGAGCTTGGCCTTTCTGGCCAGGTACTTATTAAGGACCTTATCATCATGGTTGATCCCTCGATCTTCCTTGATAGCATCCAGAGAGGCATTGATCTTAAGAAGTTGCTTGAGGATTCTTCCCATCATCTTCTTAAAGCCCTCCTTGTCCTCCAAGTAAGTTGCCTTCTCTTCTTCATAAGCCATGTCCATGAGACCAGCGTCTCTTTCTCTTTTGACCACCTGTCTAAGAAGGTCCTTGCTCCCCTCTGATAAACCGAGTTGGTCTATACGGACATTCATGGTTAAGTCATAGTCTGCCAGACCTGCTAGAGGGTCATTATAAGCAGATGTAAAATTATTGGCCCCATCTATGAAGTCATAGAGTTCATAAAGGTCTCCTATAGACATGTGCTCAAAGTCTTCACCCACCATTTGACTGAGGTCAGCTTCTATGGATTCAAGGGATTGGCCTCCCTGTAACTTGTCATGGACCTTGGTCACCATTTCAGATAAATGATTTGAAAAAACGACCTGGTCAAACAAGTCATTGACAGGTTCCTCAGAATACAGGTCCATGTCAGACCGGCCCCTATCAAAGAAGTTATCAAAGTTCTTACTGACTTCATCAATCATGGCCTGCTTTTGATGCTCATAGGTCTCAGTCAGTTTTTTGACTTCACCAGGTGAGTCAGCAGTTCTTAAGGCCTCCTCATAGGCCCTAACAGAATCCACCATTAAATAGTCCAACTGGTCTTCAAAGGACATATCCTTAAAGTCTTTTAAGGGGTCTAGGGCCTCTTCTACAGGCTTGGTTTCCTCTATACCCGATAGCTGAACCTTGCCTTGGCCCTCATCAGATAGGGTCAACTGGTCCATGACCATAAACTTATCCAGTAGGTCCTTTATCTGCGTATCTCCAGCAAAACCTGTGTCTTTTAATGTCTGTCCCTTGATGAGGTTTTGATTAAAGAGTTCATTATTAACCTTCATAAAGCCTCCTTGGTCATGGATCGTTAAATAGCTAACAATATCAGGACAAGAAAGGACAAAATCCTTAGAATTTTGTCTCTTGTCTCTTATCATAGTCCTCTTTATCAATCTTGTAGAAGTAAGAAACCACTTCCTTGTTATCCAAGAGAGCTATGGTTGATTCTTGTGTAAACTGGAAGGTAAAGCCACACTTTTCAATCACTCGTTTAGAGTTCATATTGTCATGGTGGTGGGCACACCAAATCATTCTTAAGTCCAAGTCATTAAAGCCATAGTCTAAAAGGGCCCTTACACCCTCTGGCACATAGCCCTGGCCCCAGTAGTCAGGATTAAGAACATAACCAATTTCTCTCTGGCCCTCTTCCTGGTCCTTATCATCTGGTAGCCTTTTATGAAGGCCTAAGCCCCCTATAACCTTGTTCTCAGCCTTGAGCTCAATGGCATAAACATCCCCTTCACGAATAAACATATCTATAATCGTTTTAGACTCCTCTATGTTCTTATGAGGTGGCCAGCCGGCCCTTGGTCCTACTAGGGGTGACTGGGCATACTCATACAAGTCTTCAGCATCCTCAGGTGTCCATGGCCTAAGCCTTAATCTGTCTGTCTCTATAGTTTTCATTACTCTTCTCCTATAATCCATTCACTGACCACAAGGTCATCACCGTTATAATCATAATAACAAGTGAAACCCTGTTCGTTAAAGTCTAATTTAATCATGTAGTCTACCATAGTAAAAATATTATCTTCCTCATACATGAGTTCTTCCTCTTGATAGATATGAAGATAAAGAGCCATTTCATAAGGATCAAACTCTACATCATCATAATACTCATAAGAATAAAGGCCCCCATCTTCTGGAGCAACTGTAAGACGTCCCTCTTCAAAGATCATGAGGTAAGAACCCTCTATGTCTCCTAGGTACCGTATCACCTTGCCTTCTAGATAGGTCATGACCTGACCATCCTCCATGTTAGAAATATCAGCCAGGATACCCGTTTCAACAACAACCACTTCATGGCCCAGGTCAACACCAGGGACGTTTACATCCCCACATGAAGAAAAACCTAAAATAATGCCTAAAATTATCCCTAATAAACCCTTATATGACATCTTATCCTCTCTTTCTCATTCAACCTATAGAACATATGAACTGAGTATCTTGTTAAAGGCTACCAGGTCAAAGCTCCCCTTTATTTCGAACCGAATCTTACCCACTGCTGATATGAAGAACTCAATCTCACAGTCCAGATCAAAAGTGGATGCTGTTTCAATAGAATACATTTGAATCTTACTATAAGGAATCGAGGTGTAGTCCACCTTCTTACCTGTAACCCCCTGTACATTGGCGGCTATGACCCGCTTGTTGGTAAACACCACCTGGTCTCTTACTGTCTTAAAGACCTGGACCAGGTACTCGCCATCGATTAAAAAGTGGTCGATTCCCTTCAAAACCTGCTTGGAATCCACCGGTTTTAACTTAAGAAAATCTGGGTTCTTGAAATCTATCATGCATCCTCCTTGTCTCTAGCGTGAACTGCCGTCAAGGCAAACCATTCACCACCTACTGGTATAAGGTCTTGATCACTCTCTACCCCTATACCCTCATAGACATGAACCATATCCACTAGATTCTTATTGGATTGATGTTGGGCCATAAAACCTGAGTTGGTTGCAGCCCTTAAATCAAAGTCAAAGCCCTGGTCCTTGATCATCTGCTCAAGACCTGGCAACTTGGGATTATCATCAGCCAGGGTCACCCCTAGATTAATGAGACCAGCCCTAGCCACTCTTTGCCCCTCTTCAATACCTGCAGGTGCATAAGACCCCATGTTCTGGATGCCACAATAAGATACTGACAAGTCTACAGCATCTGCCTTTAAGGGCAGGTTGGTCGCGTCACAAGCGATGTAGTTAATTCTCACCTGGGGATCGATCATCAAACACTTGAGACGGTCATATTTTAAGACCGTATGACTCAGGTCCACACACACATAAGATAGGTCCGCTCCTCGCTTCTTAACCAGCTGGGTCAAGAGCATGCCCCTCCCTGTCGCTATGTCCAGGATGGTCTTGTGGCCACCCCTTGCTACCTGGTCCATCATATAATCAAAGGCAACATAATAGCCCTTCTTTTGAACTTCAGGCACCTGGCTCATAATATGGTCATCCAGTTCCAAGTAGCCATAGTCCTTATACATATCCGTCCAGTTATTGCCCTGGGTTTGTTCCTCACTATTAAAATCCAAAACTCCTTCATGAATGCGCCATTCATGGTCGTTGCAACAGGCCAAGACCCCCTCTATTATTTCATCAGCCTCCTGGTCTACCCGGCTAATCTTTAAGTCCTTGTCACACATGGGACATCTTAATTGGTCTATAAAATCTCTAAACATTTCAAGCCTCCTCATAAGTCATCTATTAGGCGAATCATTTTTTCTATATGCCAATTCAATTGTATCAAATAGGTGACTGGTAAATCAAGGAAATGCCTACATTCCCTAGCCCTTTCAAGAACTTTATGGTCTTTCTCATAAAATTCTACCTTTTTCGACCCTAATGGGAATCATCCATGCATTTATTCTTGCTTAACCTATAGTTTAATTGAGGCCCTATAGCTTGAAAGTCTTATGGAAAATCCTTAAGACAGAAGCAATATTTACATCCCCCCTTTGACAGAGACCCTATTGCAGGCACACAAAAAGGAGTTCAATCGAACTCCTTTTTATCTACTTGGGTCTCTGCCCCCTATATAAGTATGGTTATCATCCATCAAAACCTTAATGTGGGACAAGCCCTCTTGGGCCCCACCCACCTCTTGGTTGAGGTCTTTTGACTTCTTTCTCTGGGACTGGCTGGCCTTTCTAATGGCCTCTACCAAGTGGCGCTCTTTAACCTGGTCTTCCTGGTAGGCCCTAATGTCTCTTCTGACTGCTTGAATAGACCCGTTTAAAGCATCCATGCTTTGGGTCATGGCCCCCATCATTTGATTGACCATGTCAAAGCTTTTAGAAACCTCGTCCAGGGCCTGGTTCATATCTGAAGTGGCCTTGTGAGAATCCAGGGACAATTTTTTGATTTCACTGGCAACCACGGCAAAGCCCTTGCCAGCCTCTCCTGCCCGTGACGCCTCTATGGAAGCATTGAGGGCCAAGAGGTCTATCTCATCGGATATACTTTCCACCCGGTGCTTAAGGTCCCCGATCAGGGCCAGTTGTGTGGACAAGTGACTGACATTGTCTTGTTCGTGGCCGATATCAGCCAGCAGGTTCTTTAGTTGGTCCTGTAAAAAATCTATAGACTCAACAAAGGCAACCATGACTCCAAAGCCTTTTTCATATTGCTGATAGAAGTCTATGGCCTGGTCATCCATCCGAGATGCTTCCAAGTCTAGGTCCTGGGACATAACCTTCATATGAATCATTCGGTTTTCCAAGCCAACCACATCCCTGAGAATATCCTTCTCGAATGTCTTGATTTGGTCTAAGAGGTCCTTGAGCCTATCATTGGTTGTCTGGCTGGCAGCCTGACTCTCTAAGAGGTGGGACCGCTGGATCTCCAGGTCCTCTTTAACACGGGCCTGGTCCTCTGACACTTGAGTTAAAGACCGATTGACTGCCTGGGCCCTCTCCTGGTAGACCCCACCCACATAAGCAAAGCCCCCCAAGAATATTGGGGCAGAATCAATCATAAATAGCAGCTTGTTGTCCAGGTGGAGCTGGATAGGATTAAAGTGACCAGACAGGATACCTTCAAATATCAAGGCTCCCAGAGGAAACATAAGGCCAAAGCCTAGGCCTGCTAATAAATACTTACTTTTTATTGTCATGGATAAGTCTCCTTTTTAGATTACCTACCCACAAGTCTCCCTTCATAAGCAGGAATCCTATAGATCTTTACTCATCCTTCTTAGAACCATATTCCTCAAGGAGGGTTAAATAAACTGAAGATGTCCAGGCAAAGGCTGGGTCCACTAGGCCCTGGCCCGTCAAGGGATCATGGTTTTCAGCCATGCCCCCCTCTTCGAGGGTCTTTATGTATTTTAAGGCCAGGTCTTCAGCAAAGGCCTCATAGCCTCCCTGTCTCAAGCCATCAATGAACATGAGCATGGTTGGTGCCCATATCGGCCCCCGCCAGTAGCCATTCTCCTTGTAGTAGGGACTGGTCATGGCCTCAGTCGCCAAACCGTGGTTGGAATTAAAACGAGTCGGATCTTTCAGGTCTTCTACCAGCCCCCTGTAAATAGTCTCATCCAGGTCCCCTAAAAGTATGGGCAAGTAGGCCTGGAGAGAATCCCCCTGCTTAAGTAGGTCCCCCCTACCAAAATGATAGGGTCTAAACTGCTTACCATCATACAGACGGGTCACCAGCCTTTCCTTGAAATCCTTAGATTTCTTCATCCACTCTGATCCTTCATCCGCCTTTCCCAGACGGTGACAGCACCTAGAAAGGAAGTCCATCTGGTTAGAAAGGAGGGCCATAAGGTCAGGACCTGCCACAGGCGGTTGCAACATATAGGCCGTGCCATTGTCCCAGCCCGAATCATTACCATGGGTATAATAGGCCAGGCCCTCCCGCATCCTGTAGGTCAGCCAGAAGTTGGTGTTCATTTTAACTGACTCATAGACCTCTTGGATCTTGTCTTTTTCCTCAAAGACCTTGTTTCTTCTCATCATATAGTCATAAGCCCAGCCATAAATGGGAGGCTTAACACAGGCATAAGAGGCATAGGTATCATTAGCATAGTCTGGATAGGCCCCAGTGGCATGCTGGAGGTCAAAAAAGATAGAATACTGGGCATAGGCCAGGTCAGGATAATCCTTGGCCAGGTAGATGGCCCCAAAGCAGTTGTCCCAAGACCATATATTGGTCATCCAGTTGTTGGTCATATACATGGCATATTGCTTGAGCTGGCCTTCAGGGTGGACCATGTTCATCCAAAGAATATACCGGGCCAGGTCCTGACTATAAGAAGAAGGGCCTGGCTGATTCCAGTCCTCATAAGCTCTTTTGACAAGGTCTAGGCCCTGGTCATAAGTCTCAGGGAAGTCTTCCCCCTCACAAGGGTCTACCTTATACATCTTCAAGGCCAAGAGGCTGCCAGGAGCAAGTTTTAACTGGATATGGTCATTGCCTATGGTATCCCAAGGGGCATCTAGGCTTACCTGGCCCTCAAGGACCCTAAGACCATACCGTCTTTCCTTCCTGTAGGAGGTTACCTCATACAAGTTTTCTTCCTTCTCATGGATGTGGTCATACTTCTGCAGCTTGTAAGTTAAAAGTAAGGACGACTCAGTTTGAATCATGACCTGGTCTTCTCTGGGCATGATCAGCTTAAAGCCTCCTGTCTGGCCCTTAAATTTAACTTCATAGGGGCAGGCATCTAGGCTTACCGGGTCAGCATAGTCTATCTTAAAGACCTGGCCCTGGTCCATGTCTCCTCCATGGATGTCTCTGATGTAAAGGTCTTCCCCCTGGTCCCCTTCATAAGATGACACCACGAAGTAGGACCCAAAGCGACTAAAGGGAATGGTTTTTAAGTTGATATAATCTTTTTTATTCCTATTGATGATCATGAACCCTCCTAGTCTAGGTCCTTATAGACCTGTACAAAGCCAACAACCGTATCATGGACCATGGGTAAAATGGCAAACAAACGACCATTGTAGGTCACCACCCGACTATCATAGTAGGCCCTATAGGTTACCCTGCCATAAGTCTCACCCTCTAGGGTCTCATATAGGCCCCCCAGGTCCACCTCTATGTCTTTTGCCTTAAAGCCAATCTTTTTTATCAGTTTCTCCGGAAGGTTGACTTGACCATTATGAGAGGAATAGTAGGCCTGTCTGACCTTAAGGACTGGTCTATCTTCAGGCTTTACATAGGTTACCTGGCCCAAGAGGTCATATGAAAAGACCTTGTAGGGATCAATGGTTTGAGTCTCAAAGTCCTTAAAGCCTCCACCCTCTATGGCCTGGTTCATGGTCATGTTATTGTCCAGGATCATAAAGTAGTCCTCTAGGTCTACAGGACTCAGGCCCCCTCTTACATTAACCGAATAAACCCCTATAATCTCCCGGCTCTTGTCTGCCTCAAATAAGCGTCCCTCTTCCAGGGTCCAGGTCTTTTCATCAAAGCTTTCCACCTTGTAGGTCACTGACCCAGAACTCTCGCCAATCAGTCCAAGGGTCCTGGCCAGGGCTACAAGGACGACGATTAAAAGTAAGCGTCTTATGATGGTTCTTATAGAATCTACAGAATATTTCATGATGTCTCCTTTATACTTGTGTTAACGTCTCCTTATATTACCATATTCCTGGTGGACTCATAAAGACAAAAAACATAAAAAAAGTACCCAGGCCGAGACCTGGATACTGACTACTTATTTTGTATGATGAAGGAAGAAGGCATACTGGTCTACTGCCTGGTCAATCATCTTCGACATGGACATACCTGCCCCATGACCAGCATCCTTGTTGATCCTAATCAACATAGGCTGGTCTGACGTATTCATCTCCTGAAGACGGGCCAGATACTTGAATGAATGGGCCGGTACCACCCTGTCATCATGGTCAGCCGTCATAACCATGGTTGCTGGATAGGCCTTCTTCTCAATATTGTGAAGGGGTGAATACTTGTAGATGTTGTGGAAGTGGTCTTCCTCATCTGGTGACCCGTACTCACCAACCCAGCCCCAGCCAATGGTAAACTTATGGTAACGGAGCATGTCCATAACCCCTACTGCTGGGAAGGCTACCTTAAAGAGGTCTGGTCTTTGGTTGACCACAGCCCCGATTAAGAGACCGCCATTGGATCCCCCGTGGATTGCTAACTTATCCTTAGAGGTATAGCCTCTTTGGATCAGGTCTTCTCCTACAGCGATAAAGTCATCAAAGACATTTTGCTTATTAAAGAGCATACCAGCCTTGTGCCAGTCCTCACCATACTCAGATCCCCCTCTTAAGTTGGCCTGTACATAAACACAGCCCTGGTCTAGTAGGTAGAGTCTTGATGGATTATAGAATGGTGTCAAGGATACATTAAAGCCACCATAAGCATAAAGCAGGGTTGGGTTAGACCCATCCAGCTTCAAGCCCTTCTTGTAGATCAAGAAGGATGGTACCTGGGTCCCGTCCTTACTCTTAGTAAAGATCTGCTCAGTTACATAGTCCGCCACATCATAAGGAAGATCCACTACCTTAAAGGCCTGGCTTGTAGACGTCTCCATGTTGTAGGTGTAGAAACCAGCTGGTTCCAAGAATGATGTGAAGCCATAAATGATTTCATCCATATCATCAGAGCTTGTGAACGAGTAGGCTGTACCGATAGACGGCAGGTCCAGGTCCTTGATATAAGTCCCCTTAAGGTCATGGATTCTCACCACATCCTTACAGTCTACCAGGTACTTGGCCAGGATATAGTCCTTGCATATATTAACATCACTTAAGTAAGACGCATCTTCTTTTATAATGACTTCTTGGTCTAGGCTTGTAGCATGTACTCTGATCACCTGACCATTAGGCGCATTTTCATCTGACGTGAAATAAAGGTAGTCCCCTGAAGAACCCAGGTAGTGCTGCTCTGTGTCAAGGCCCGGGAAGACAACTTGGAAGTCATCATGGACACTTGGAGTCTTGACATAAACCTCTCCCCCATAAGTCCCACCACCAGAATGAAGGATCATAGATTTTTCATCCTTACTGGTATATAGAGAGTGGTATCTCAATGGATTTTCTGAATCTGCAAAAATCAATCTATCCTGGTCCTGGCTAGTGCCCAGCTCATGGTAGTAGACCTTCATGTCTTCATTTTTCTGAGACAGGACTTTACCATCCTCTGGGGCATCAAAGGCTGAATAGTAGAAACCCTTGTCCTGCCATGCCACATAGGTAAACTTAACCCACTCGATGGTATCCTCTAATAATTCAAGGGTCTCAAGGTCAATGATCTTAATCACATGCCAGTCAGAGCCTGCCCCTGCTTGTAGGTAAGACAGGTAACGCTTGTCCTTAGAATGACCATTCAATGAAACTGCCACCGTCCCATCCTCTGAAAGCTTGTTGGGATCCACCAATACCTTCGGCTGGCCATCAAGCCCCTCTTGGATATAGTAAACCGACTGGTCTTGTAGACCATCATTATATAGGTAGATAACCTTGTCACCAATCACCCGTACCATTTCACACTTCTTATAGTCATTTAAGGCTTCTAGGCGGGCCTTGATGGCCTCACGACCTTCAAAGTCACTCAGGTGGTCCTGGGTTAAGGCATTTTGAGCATCAATCCATTGCCCTAGGTCTGGGTGACTCTCATCCTCCATCCACCGGTAGCTGTCTTCTACTTGGACACCAAAGTGGTCTTCTATCACTTCTTCTTTTCTTGTTTTTGGATATTTAAACATGATAACCTCCTTTATCCTCCCCATTATATCAGTAAAATCATAGACATATATAGTCCTAGATTCATTTAATTACATTTTATCCCATGTTTAACGTCTGATCTCATACTTAGTTTCTTCTACACGCTGGAAGCTACACCCAGCCCTTCTAAAGCACTGGCGACCATGGGTCTTAATGGCAACAATCTGTCCCTCTTGCTCAATAAACTCAAGATCAATGGGATAGGACCTTAAGTTATAGGTCAGGGGGCGGATATATTGAAGGTGCATGTTCATCTGCCCCCAATCACAGACCAACTGGCCCTCCTTAAGCTTGACAAACATGTTCTTCTGGTCCCTGTCGTTGTCAAAGATACCCGTATATTTTTCTAAGTCATATGCATCCACTGGATAGGCTACCTCTTTAATGCCAAGGTGGTCTAACATGACCTGGTGGTAGCGGTCGTAGTCCCTGTCATCTATGGTTAAAGAGAGCTTGTCAAAGCGAAACTTTTCAAAATAGGCACAGTCTTGGTCCAGTAAGGGACTGATATAGGCAACTAAAATATCATCCCCCTGGTAGCCCCCTCTTTTAACATGAGGAATCCGTCCATAAGACTCAGTGACCACCTTCTTGCCCCACATGGCACGCCCCTCCCAGGTTTCTATGGTATGGGGTCTCACCCGGTCCGTATTAAGATAAATCAAGAGGGGATTCATAGGCTCTAGGGCCTGCTCAAGTCTTTCAAAATAGGCATGGGTCTTGTGGTCTGGGCAATCACTCTTGTAATACACATTGATAAAGCCAGCAAATATGGCCCCATCCACTACATAAATAATGTCATTTTCTTCAATGTCCTTTTGGATGGGTTTAAACTTTTCAATCAAGGAACTGGTATAAACATCAAAGTACTCCTCATTGATGTAACCATCTTCATTAAAGTAATCATCTCTTTCCTCCCATAGGGGATGATCATCTATGCCCTCATGGATCCATTCCACCCTGTAGCCATTTTCCTTGAGCTGGTGGGCAACATATTGACTGTTGGTTGACTTACCACAGCCTGGTATGCCTTCTACAAATATTAACTTATTCACAAGATCCCCCTTACCATACAATAACCGATTGTTTAACTGTCTCATTTCATCATAGCATAGGCAGAAGACATATTAGGTTACAAGACCATTACACCAAAAAGACACTGGACTTTACCAGTGGCTTAGAATATGACTTAGATTGACCCTTACTTAGACTGACTATCAGCTAGGGGCCTTAAAATAAGGTGGTTCCTAGTAACGCGGTAACTTTCATAGCGGACAAGGTCCCCCTCCCTATTGGTAAAGAAGAGACCAGACCCAATTTGGTCCTTAAAAACAAGATTTTCATTGGTCTCTATAATACCAATGGACTCACGGTCTGTTTTTGACTCAACCAAGTAGGATTGGCTTGAAAGCTTGATATGCTTGTCTTTTGACAGGTTTAATAACATCATTTTCCCTGTCACCTCCAGGGCAGATTCATCAGACACAGCCCGGTTCACCTTGATAAGGGTGTAGCTAAGGGTTATAGCCATAAGTACAATAAGGACCAGCAGGGTCCATTTGGCTTTGGTCACTTCATCACTTCCTTTCTAATTATATAGGCAGTTTTCGTAAATATTGTGCTTAATGCAAAAGAGAGATTAGTCTCTTATTGCATAGTGTATCTCCTTTCCTAATATATAGAAACGAGCATGAGTTACACCTTTTAACTTATCTTCTGGCATGAAATTACCATTAATTTCTATTGAATACCCAATACCGTCATATGTTCCTGAACCACCATCTTTTTTTGAGGTTTCAGTGTTTAATCGTGCAAATATAGGTTTCTCAAACCCATGCGTACTGATTTGATAATCTACTACCCCCATTGTAAGCAAAATAGTAATTACTATTAAAATCACTATAATGAAACGCTTGAATATTTTGTTTTTTTTCATGTTTGTCATCCCCTTTCGCTTTATTCGGGTCTTAGTTAGACACAACATTTACGAAAACCCCCTATTTATAATAAACGCACTTGTCATCTTCCTATATATAGCCTACTCCTTTTTAAGCTATAAAAGCAAGCCATCAGGCAAACTTGCTCAAATAGGCCTCAGTTTTTTTCATTAATCAAAAAATAACCCAGACCGGGTCCATAAAGACCCGGTCTGAGAAGACCCACTGATTCAGTAGCTTATGATTTAAGTGTCTTATACATCAAACTTGTTCACCAGTTCATCGACAACCACACAAACTTGGGTAACATTCTCCGCTGCCGATGACATGTCCTTGCTGCCAGTACTGATATCACCAGCCAATTGACTGACACTGGCTACAGAAGACGCAATCTCTTCTGAGCTGGCAGCCTGTTCTTCAGCTGTAGAGGCAACATTTTGTCCCTTGTCATTCATGCGACCCAGCATGTCGATGATTTCCTGAGAAACCTTGTTGTTGGATTCAACAGAATCAAATATCTGATCAAAGGCCTGGTTGGTTTGGCCAATAAATTGACTTGAGTTGTCTACCCGGTCCTTAGAGTCATTTGAAATCTTAATGGTTTCAGATATAACATCTTCCATGTTATTGACTAGGTCAGATATCTTATTGGTTGATTGGGTAGATACCTCAGCCAGCTTTCTAATTTCATCAGCAACAACAGCAAAGCCTCGACCAGCTTCCCCTGCCCTAGCTGCTTCTATGGCAGCATTTAAAGCCAGAAGGTTGGTCTGCTCAGATATACCATTGATAATGGCAATAATCGACCGGATTTCATTGGCTGATAGACCCAACTTGTCAATAGAACCAGCCAGGGTATCCATAGATTCTACTATGGTATTCATAGCTGACGTTACAGCGTGCATCTTGTTCTTACCCTCATGGCTCAGGTCAATGGTCTCCTTAGACTTTTCAATAATGGCCTCTCCCTTGAGGTTGGACTCAGAAATTAATTCTGCCAGTTCAGATACATTTTCTGCTGTATCGTTGATTGACCTAGACAGGTCATCCACAGCCTGAGAAACTTCTTCCATAACCACTCTCTGGTTGTCCGATGAGGAATCAATGTTTTCAGAAATGGCCATAGACTCTTCAGCACTTGAGCTCAGTTCTAACAAACCATCCTTAAGCTCAGTAATCAACTGCTTGACATTGACCAAGACCTCATGAGTTGATGTTGAAATCAGGCCCAGTTCATCCTTTCTTGACATGAGCTTGTCAATTTCAGCCAGGTCTGGCGTAAAGTCCAATCGACCCATAGACTCATTCACATCAACAACCACCTTGAGGGGCTTGGTGATAGAATGAGAAATATACATGTTGACTAATATAGATATTAATATGGCTGCTACAAAGCCAGTAACTAGGGTTGTAGACACGATCCCAACCTCATCTGAGATTTTTTCAGCACCCGCAATACCGTCTGCAATACCCGATTCATTGATTTCTGTAGCCATTTCTAATAAGTGGCTTGAAACACGATTGAGTTCTTGATTCAAATCCAATAAGTGGTTTTCATCGACAACAATATCATTCATTTTTACGACCAATTCTTCAAGGTCAAATTGAATCTTGTCAATGGTTTCCTGGTCAAAGACCTCTTGGTCAGTCTTTAAGAGGTCCACCTGGTCCTTGGCCTGGGTAATTTTATCTGTATAGATTGTCACCTGGCTGTAGTCCTTAGATAGTTGAGCCTGGTAGAGGTGGATTAAAGAATCAGACACTGAATAGTTCACATCCTCCATCATCTCTAAAAGGTCTACTAGGTTTCTTACAGCCTCTAAGTCTAAGATTAACTTTTCATCTTCAACAAGCTCTTCTTCAACAGCTTCTTCTTCAGCCACCTCTTCTGTATCTGGTGTGGCCCCTAACTGTTGATCAAGGGCAGTATTTAAAGCATGGATGCTATCTATTAACAAGGCAGATACCTCATTGGCGAGTTCATCCACATAGGCTCTTTCCGACTCTAAGACCTTGGTTGCATTCACAGACTCAGACTTAAGATTTCTAAGCTTGGCAACATCTGCACGAACTTCACTTATGGTATCCAAAAGGTCGGTTAGTTCTGTATGTGCTTCTGCCAAGGCTTGAAGTTCTCCAATTTCACTTTCAAAAGTCACTAAGTCCTGGTCAGCTGTTGACAAGTAAGCAGGGTTTCCTGTTACATTGTAGAGTTCTAGTGACCGTCTAAAGTCACTTGCTGCTTCCTTAAGATGACTCGAAATTTCTATTCGCAAGAGGTACTCATCCTTAAGCTCATCTGTGACATGGTCCACATCCTCATTAAGGATGTAAATAGTCACCCCTGTGGCTGACAGGATCAAAACCGTGATAATAATACCAATGATTAACTTCATTTTAATGGAATAATTCTTTAACATAAACAGGACCCCTTCTATATGTGTAGTAGATTAACACCTTTATTATACCCCATACTTGAGTATAAAATCACTCTTATTTTACTGTAAAAAAAGAAACCTAGGCTGGGCCTAGGTTAGGGGCTTGTAATCTTTTTGAACCACCAGTTCCCGGTTAACAATCATATCAACAATCACACGAGACACTGCTGGGCAAAATTGGCTGGGAGTGTGGGATAAAATTTCACTCTTGGCCTGGTCCAGGCTCATACTCTTCCTATAGGGCCTGCCCGAAGTCATGGCATCAAAGGCGTCCGCTGCCCCAATGATCCGAGCAAATAAAGGCTGACTGGTCACCCCGTGGTCCTCAGGATAACCCTTGAGGTCGTATCTCAAATGGTGGAGTAAAATCCCCTCTTTTATTTCCTCAGACAAGCCAATCCGACTTAAGATCTTCATGCCAATGGTTGGATGTTGCTTGATTTCATCAAACTCCTCTTGAGTTAAGCGGCCTGGCTTGGTCAAAAGCTCTGTTCGAATACCGATCTTGCCAACATCATGGAGGATGCCTGCAATCTCAATATCCTCCTGAGCCTGCTTGGATAGGCCCAGTTTCTTGGCAATCTTCTTAGAAAACTGAGAAACCCTAAGGGAATGGCCCTGGGTATAGGGATCCTTGGCTTCCATGGCAGCAACCAGGGTCATAATAATGTCCAGGTAATAGGATTTTAAGTTCTTATATAAGAGAGACTTTTCAGCAGCAAAGGCTATGTTGTTGGATAAAGAGGCATACATGGGTATATAAATGTTTTCCATGTGGATGGATACAATGACCATGGCCCCGATAATGGTGCCATTAACAATCAAGGGAAAAAGCAGAACTTCCTTGATTTTGTCTCCCTTAAAGAAGTCTTGAATCTCCTTTGAAGAGTCCTCCACATCCTTCTTAGTAACAACTAGGGGCCCCTTAGCATTTAAAAAACGCTTCAAAACTGGATCTCTTGCATCTATAGTTGACTTTCTAGCCAAGTCTTTTAAACGGCCATGGATGGACTTTAATACAAATTGATCCTCCTCAAGAATCCGTATGGAACACAAGTCCACATCCATATTAGACACGATGTGTTTACAGGTATCGTCTAAGAGGTCATCTATATTATTGAAATCGAGATTCTGGGTCACCTTAAATGACAAGTCATTGATAAAGTTCATATAACGATTTCTTTTGTTTATTTTTCTTTGAATATGGATCCGTTCAGTGACGTCTCTACCGATGCCCTGGATCTCAACGATCGAACCCTTGTGGTAGACATGGTTAGAATTAACTTCTAGGACCTTCCGGGTCTTACCATCCTTATGGAGCATCCACATCTCCTCATTCCTATACTCCCTTTCAGACATAACCCTGACACATTCCACGCAAGATCCTATCTTATATTCATGGAGGGGGCACATAAACTCATAGAGCTTCTTACCCACCATCTCATTTTTCTCATAGCCTAAAACCTCATGGGCAGACTGGTTGATATATAAGATGGTGCCCTCGGTGTCTGTAATCCACACGATGTCACTCATGTGTTCTACTAAGAGCTCATAGTGGTGTTCTGTATTCTCCAGCTGCTCTGATATGGCCATTAATTGCTGGTAGGTGGCCTCCAAGGCAAGAGCCAGGTCGTTTATATCTTCATGATTATCTTCTAGTGCATCAATTTTTTCCTTTAAGATATCTAGTTTCATAGGTCCTCCTGTATATATAGGCATATCCTATTATACCACTAAAGTCTACTTTATGAATAAAAATTCATAGGCGTTGATAAAATTTTATCAAAACAATGGACTTTTTTCAAAGTTTTAATTTTCTGACAATACACTTTCTTCATATAAGACAAAAATGTACTTTTATATTACACAAAAATAGTGCAAATTTACTGGATTTACCATTGACATGATAATGAAATTCATTTACACTATCGCTGAGATTAATTATCAACAACGAGGAGGATTTTATGAAGAAATTAATACTTATTATGAGTATGTTAGTTGTAATCATGTCACTGGTGGCATGCGGTAACGATAAAGCTGAAGGGGATCAAGTAGTAAACATCTATACAGATCGTCACTATGACACAGACCAAGCACTTTATGACAAGTTCACAGAGGAAACTGGTATTGAAGTCAATGTTGTAAAAGCAAAGTCAGATGAGTTAATCACTAGATTGACAAATGAAGGTGAAGATACAGAAGCTGATTTACTAGTTACTTCAGACGTTGGTAGACTTTACAGAGCACAAGCTGAAGACCTATTAAAAGCTTACGAGTCAGACATTGTTAATGAAAACGTACCTGCTAACCTTAGAGAAGGTGACCAATTCTGGACAGCATTAACAACTAGAGCTAGAATCATCGCTTACGCTAAATACAGAGTTGACCCAGCTACCCTATCTACTTACGAAGCCTTAACTTCAGAAGAATGGGCTGGCAGAGTTGTTGTTAGATCATCAACAAACATCTACAACCAATCCTTAATCGCATCATTCATCGAGTTAAACGGTCATGACGCTACATTAGACTTCGCAAAGGGTCTTGTAAACAACATGGCTAGAACACCAGAAGGTAATGACAGAGATCAAATGAAGGCTGTTGTTGGTGGTGTTGCTGATGTTGCTATCGTTAACACTTACTACTTAGGTAAATTATTAAACTCATCGGATAGCTACGAAGTTAACGTTGGTAAAGAAATTGGTATCTTCTTCCCTAACCAGGAAACAACAGGTACTCATGTGAACATTTCTGGTGCTGGTTTAACTAAGCATGGTAAGAACACTGAGAACGCTATTAAGTTATTAGAATTCTTAACAGGTGAAGAAGCACAAAATGATTACGCTAAGGCTAACTACGAATATCCAGTTAACCCAAATGTTGAACCATCAGACTTATTAAAGAGCTGGGGCGACTTCAAAGCTCAAGAAATTGACCTTTCAAAATTAGGTGAATTAAACGTTGAAGCTGTTAAATTAATGAACGAAGCTGGATGGGAATAAAATAAATGAAAAATAAAATCAGGGGACTCAGTCCCCTTTTTATCATAACCAGTGGTATCATCCTCATGATCCTACTGCCCTCTTTAACCCTTTTAAAGAGTTTGTTTGAAGCTGATGGGCCCCACTGGGACCACATCAAGGAGTTCTTATTAAAAGCATACCTGGACCACACCCTAGTTCTTATACTGTCAGTCGGATTGATTACTGCAGTTATCGGAACTTATTTGTCATGGACCCTAAGTCACTATCACTTTAGGTTCAAGAAGTTGTGGTTCACCCTTTTGATTCTACCCATGGCCATACCACCCTACATTGGGGGCTACATCTACGGGGGAATCTTTAACTACGGCGGCACCCTTGAAAGAATATTTAGAAGCCATGACCTGGATCCGATTCATATCAATATCTTGTCTATGAATGGGGCGATTTTTGTCTTTTCTCTATTTTTAATGCCGTATGTTATTTTAATCACAAAATCATTTTTTGCAAAACTCCCCTCATCTTACTATGAGTCTGGCCTTCTCTTAGGCCACAGTCCATCTAGGGTCTTTAGAAAGGTCATTCTCCCCTTGAGTTTAACCGCCATCCTAGGGGGAACAGTCCTAGTTATGTTAGAGGTATTAAATGATTTTGGTCTGGTGTCTTACTTTGGTATTACCACCTTCTCGACGGCCATTTATAAAACATGGTTCGGTCTAGGGGATGTGGCCAGTGCCATACGGTTGGCCAGTATCCTCATGGTTCTTGTATTTGTCATCTTATCTTCTGAACACTTTATCAGAAGAAAGATCAAGGTCAGCCAACCCCGGGCCCTGTCTACTAGGAGAAGTAAGTACCGCTTAAGTCGACCTGCCAAGGGCGTTTTTGGTCTAATCTTCTCAGCCTATACCTTCTTTGCCCTTTTACTACCGGTGGGACAACTCCTTCACTGGACCTTCTTGGCCAAAGATAACCTACAGTTTAGAAAGTTAGATGTCATTATCAAAGACACCATCAGTCTAGCCTTAACCGTAACACTTCTGGTTATTATTTGTGGTCTGATTATAGGTAACTACGCCAGACTTTCCAAGTACTTTATTTCAAAGGTCTATGCAAGAATCGTCATCCTGGGCTACTCTATACCAGCATCGATCATTGCAGTAGCAGTCTTGTCTACCTTCATCAACACAGACAGGTTTTTCAAACCCCTATATCAGGCCCTTGATCTCAAGAACTTATTCTTAACATCGTCCTTGATTATGTTAACCTTTGCCCTGACCCTGAGGTTCATGGCCATTGGTTTTAATAGTATCGAATCTGGTTTCAACAAGATGGGTAAAAAATATTATGAGGCTTCCCTGCTCCTAGGCCAGTCACCCTTAAAGACCTTCTTTAAGATTGACCTCCCCCTACTAGCACCAGCCTTATTCTCAGCCTTTATCTTAACCTTTGTAGATGTCTTAAAGGAACTGCCCCTGACCCTGATCCTGAGGCCCTTTAACTACAACACCCTGGCAACCCAGGTTTATACCTATGCCAATGATGAAATGATCCATGAGGCATCCTTCTTTGCCCTCATCATTATCGGTATATCCATGCTTGCCTTATTGATTTTAAACCTAATGCAGAAAGGAGACCGCCGTGATAAGCGTTCATAATTTATCCTTCAAGTACCCAAAGGCTGCCAACCTGACCCTTAAAGACCTTTCCTTCTCTTTGGAAGAAGGAAAAGTTTTGGCTGTCGTTGGCCCAAGTGGTGGTGGTAAGTCCACCCTCCTTCGTTTGATTTCTGGCCTGGAAAAACCCCTTGAGGGGTCTATCGTTTTAGACCAAAGAGACATCACTCCCCTGGCACCTGAAAAAAGAGGCGTGGGCATGCTCTTCCAAGATTATGCCCTCTTCCCCCATATGACAGTGGAAAAGAACATCCTCTTTGGTCAGCCCAAGGCCCTTAAGGCTGAGAGAAAGACCATCCTAAAGGAAATGTTAGACTTGATTGACCTGACAGGCTATGAGAAGCGTTATCCCCACCAACTCTCTGGTGGCCAGCAGCAAAGAGTTGCCCTGGCTAGGGCTCTAGCTCCCAAGCCTCATATCCTACTCTTGGATGAACCCTTCTCTAACTTAGACACCCAGCTCTTAACTCAAATAAGAGAAGATATGTTTAAGATTATAAAGACTATGAAGATCACCACCATTATGGTAACCCATAACAAGGAAGATGCAGACTTGTTTGCTGACAAAAAAATCACTATAGATCCTCTCCTTGTATAAGAGTTAGAGCCTGTATCCATTTGGATACAGGCTCTTTTTTAAGAAATGTATCAATGTTTTATGTCTAACAAGTGTACTTTTTTGTTAAAGTGTAAAGATAACTTCACAAATATAAGAAGTTTACATAATATATATTTCGCCCCACTAAAGTTCTAATATTCTGTCAATAATCTTTCTTCTTATAAGTAATTATTTACCATAGAAATCCAATATTTTCCCTCTTCAAATGATTGACAAGACATTTGAATTCCTTTACACTGACGCTGAGTTTTTTATGGATGAAGGAGGAAATTGTATGAAAAAATTAATATTTATCTTCACTGCTCTTTTGGTACTCGTATCACTTGTAGCATGTGACAAGGACATGTCTGACAAAGAAAAGGTCGTTAACCTTTACACAGACAGCCACACAGCAGCTGACCAGGACTTATATGACAAGTTCCAGGAAGAAACAGGTATTGAGGTTAAGGTTATCCTTGTGGATGCAGATGAGCTTGTAAGCCGTCTTGAAAAAGCAGATGACGCTGACCTAGTGATGGCATCTAATGCAAGCAGCCTATACCAAGCACAAACTGCTGACCTTTTAAAGGCTTATGAATCAACAACAATTGACAATCAAGTACCAAGTCACTTAAGACAAGATGACAAGTCATGGACTGCTATCACATCTAACCCTAGAGCCATTGCCTATAACAGATTTAGATTTGATGCATCTACCCTTTCAAGCTACCTAGCTCTAACAGGTGAAGAAGCATCAAATACAATCATTTTAGGATCTGCTGATGACATCAACAACCAAACCCTAGTGGCATCTATGGTTAAGCTTGAAGGTCCAGAAGCGACTAGTCAAGCCATCGAAGGTCTTATGGGTAACCTTTCAGACCAAGTTGTAGAAAACGACTTTGATCAAATGGCTGCTGTTGTCGGTGGATTTGCTGACTTAACTCTTGTTAATGCAAACTCATTGGGTCAAATGCTAAACTCAGAAGAAAAGTACCAAAGAAACCTTGCTGGTGAAGTTGGTCTCTTCTTCCCTAACCAAGAGAATAGCGGCACCCACTTGACTATTTCCGGTGCAGGCCTAGCCAAGGCAGCTAGCCACACAAAGAATGCTGTTAAGTTACTTGAGTTCTTAACAGGTGAAGTAGCCCAAGAAGCCTATACAGTATCTCAATACGAGTACCCTGTTAACCCAAATGTAGAGCCTTCAGAGCTTTTACAAAGCTGGGGCGACTTCAAGGCACAAGATATCAATATCCAAACAGTAGGTGAGTTAAAGGAAGATGCTCTTCAATTAATGAATGCTGCTGGTTGGGAATAAAATTAATCCAACCAAGAGGGCCTGGCCCTCTTTTTTTTATCCATTTATAATCCTTAATTTGACCTATTATAAGATTTATAGGCCTAGGCCACCACTAGGTCTCTTTGGTCCTGAAAAGCCTTTAGAGGCCCGATATATTCGCCTAACGTATATTTAGGCAACAGAAAAGCCTGTTCATCATAAACGAACAGGCTTTTTAAGCTTTTACATGGCCTTAGAATAATACTCAACAACCAGATGGTCATCAATCTCTATAGGCACTTCTTGTCTTTCTGGAAGACGGCTTAGGGTCACTTGATAGTCACCACTTCTTTCTAAATAAGGGTAGTCTGGCCTAGACTCTAAATTGTCCCTAAACAGCGACATGGCTTGTGACTTAAGTCTCAGGCTTACCTTGTCTCCTACTTGCAAGGCAAAAGAGGGTCTGTCAACCTTTTTACCATTGACCTCCATGTGGCCATGTACAACCATTTGTCTGGCCTGGCGCAGGGTCCTTGCAAAGCCCATCCTATAGACCATATTGTCTAGTCTCATTTCTAGGGCTTGAACTAAGGCTGGTCCAGTCGTTTCCTGTGACTTCATGGCCTTTTTCACATAGGTCTTGAACTGCTTTTCCATGACCTGATAGTAGTAGCGTAGTCTTTGTTTTTCTAGTAGTTGTCGGCCATAGGCTGACAATTTCTTTTGACTTCTGTCTTGGCCAGGTACCTGTCGATTCATCGCCTTGGGATGGCCATATACATTTAAGCCCAGGCTTCGACTTCTTTTAAATCTTGCGTCTCTCATTCTTGCCATTTGGTTTTCCTCCATAAATCTTCGCCGCGATAATTTATGCCAAACAACAGAGATACTATACCACGCCAGTCTACTTTTGTAAAGCCTATTTAAAAACTATTAACCGGTGGTCAAGATCTGAAAAGACCTTTTCAGAAGCTTGACCATCTATATCCCCAAAAGGCATCTGGGCCAAAAGCTTCCAGTCCTCAGCAATACCCCACTTAACCTTAACCTGGTCCTCAATGAGTTGTGAATAATGCTGCAAAGATGCCCCTAGACCTTCTACAGCAAGACTAGTCCATACATTCCCCTGTAAGATTCCTGCCGCTTGACTTGACCATATAGGGAAGTTATGGGCGTATAGGGGAAACCTGTCTTGTAGCCCCTTAACCACTCCCATATCCTCAAAGAATAGGATGGTTCCATAAGCGGCCTTGAAGCCATCAATCTTTGCAGATGTTTTTACAAACTTCTTCTCAGACATCATGGCCTTTAGGGCTGCCCTGATCATCTCCCATAGGTCATGGTGGTCTTGCTTAAGTAAGACAACCACCCGACCATTTTGTGAGTTGAAGGCAGTGGGTGTATGTAACAGACAATGACCTACCAGTTCTTCTATCTTTTCATCAGATATCCTTGAACTTGATTTTAAAGTATATATGGATCTTCTTTTTTCTAAAGCATCAAAATAATTCATGTGTCCCTCCTTTTATCTTGAAATCAAGATAATTTTAACCTGTTTTTATCTTTGTGTCAAGATAACGTTATACAAAATAAAGAACTTTTCAGTTCTTTACTTTGTATTCTATACTTTTACCCTTAAAACTGTTTTCATTTTTTCTGGAGAGACCTTCCTAAAGTCAGACAGATAAATCTCCCTGTGGGCCCTTGACTGACGCCTAAGGCCATGATCAAGACAGAAGGCATGGACCTTTTCAAAGGACTCACTTTCTCTTTCAAAGGGACCCACGTGCATGACTTGGACACAGTCCCCTTCTTCAACGTGTTTATAGACCACTTGGTCTAATAGACACATATTTTTCTTTTGTCTGACAAAGTCAATCATTTCCCTAAAGTACTCTTCTGTCACAAAGTCTGGTTGCCGGATCATCAGGTCAAACACAAGGTCTTCCTTATTAAAGGATCCATCTTCTTTCTGGTCCTTGAGGTCCCAGACCCCCTCTAGGGGGTAGACGGTATACTCATAATACCCCTTAGGTTGGGCCTGTCTCTTAGGGCTCATCCTAACGGCATAGGACAAGGCATATAAAACTTCTATGTACTTTTGGAAACCCGCTTGGTTGGGGTCCCCTTGGCCTTGTATAGAGAAATAAACCATAGGTCCGACCTTGACCTGACAGGGTTCTGTCTTGGGTTGATACAGAGTCTTTTCTTTTTTTCGCCATTCATGCTTCATAAGACCATCCTTTATATTTGCTTGATTAAGTGCTCTATGTCCTCTTGACTGTAGTGGCCTTCAACCCCCTGGGTGGACGAAAAGACCTGGATGAGATCCTGGTGAATGGGACCAAAGTTTAAGAGGACCCCCTTCATAATTGACTTGAGGTAGGCCTCAGAGGGCTTAACATATGCTTCCTCTTGTATTGGGGCTGTAAAGGTATAGATAGGCCAGCCGCTTTCATGACCAAGACACAGAAGCTTACCATAAAACTTATCTTCAAAAACCAGGTAAGCCCCCCTGGCTTCTAAGGTCCCGTAGTCAATACCCAGGTCCGTCTCCATAGGAATCCGATTTTCCTGGCGGACCACATCTTCAAACTGGTCTCTAGATATGAGGTACATCTTGCCAAAGGCCTGGGCCTTAGGGCTCTCTTTTTCAGATAAGAAGGCGACGCCCATGTTAGACCACCTGGGCGACTGCTTGGAGAAATACATGGCCCTGTTAATCCGGTAATTCATATCCCTTATTGGGTCAGAAGGGTCTTTACAACCAGGTTCCTCATAGCCATTTCCAGAAAAGGTCCCTCCCTTGATATAACACATAAACCGCTCTCTGAGCATATTGGACCCATAACTTAAATACCATACATATGACATCTCTTCACCTCCACTATTTTAAGTTTAGACCAAGTCCTTCATTTCTACAAGCCACCACAAAGAGTTTAAACGAAAAAAAGCCCCAAAACGGGGGGCTGATTTTCTAAGCATATACCTTGTAACTTATAACTTGAACTTTGAAATGTTCTCGTCCATGCCTTCAGCTAATTGGCCTAGGGCTTCACTGGCTTGGGCAATTTGAACCATGGCAGCAGTCTGCTCTTCTACAGATGCTGAAGCCTCTTCTGTACCCGCTGCATTTTGCTGGGATACCGATGAAAGGGATTCAATCATCTCATGGAGGGCTTCCTTCTTGTCCTTCATGGTTTCACTAAACTCATCTAAGACTGCTGATATTTCATTCACATCGTCAACCGCTTCAGAGATCCCTTCAAACTTTTTGTTTGTCTCTTCAAGGCTTTGGATCTGTTCTTGTGAAATACTTTCCGTCTTAGTCATTTCCTCAACAGCCTCATCAGTCTTAGTCAATAAGGCCTTAATAATATCTGAGATTTCTACAGCAAAGTTATTAGACTGCTCGGCTAACTTTCTGATTTCCTCAGCAACCACTGCAAAGCCTCTGCCTGACTCTCCTGCTCTTGCTGCTTCGATGGCTGCATTTAAAGCCAGTAGGCTGGTCTGGTCGGCTAGGTTCTGAATCATAACATTGGCAGATTCAATCTTCTCTGCACTGGCGTCTGTTGCCTTGATAATTTCTGCGACACTGTGGTTAGAGGCAACACTTTCCTCGGTCTTAACCTTAAGGGCTTCAAGAACTTCGAACCCTTCATTCTTTAAAACCTCCACCTTGTGGGCTGCTTCCTTTAGCTTGGCAACTAGGGCTACTTCTTCCGTCACAATCTGACCAAACTCCTCAATGTTTTCTACACCACGACTTGTTTCTCTAGCTTGGTCAGAGGCTCCGTTGGCAATCTCCTCAATGGCTCTGGCTACTTCTTCTGCAGCCGCTGATGACTGTTCACTGATTGCCGTTAAGGCTTCTGATGACGTCGTTACCTGGTGAGATTCCTTTGATATTCTTGTAACCAGCTTTCTCAGTTCTTCTCTTAGGGTGTTGACAGACCTAGCGATGACACCGATTTCATTCTTTTTCTTGTCATACTTGTGCTTGGCCTCTGTCTCCGTTAGGTCATAAGAGGCAATCGATAAGATTTCATCTGCCATAACCTTAATAGGCTTGGCAATGGAAATAGAAACCAATAAGGCCAAGACCACCCCTAGAATGATTAGGACAATGGCAGCGATGAAGAAGTTGAGGGCCATGGCATCTAGACTGGCTAGAACTTCCCCTTCCTCTACAACACTGACCAGGATCCATGAAGATCCCTCGATGGGAGCATAGGAGCAGTACATGTACTTGTTGTCGAATTCATATTCCCCAATCCCAGGTTTGCCCTTTACAGCCACCTGTAGGAGACGGGATACATCTGCAAACTTGTCATCAGACTTACCAGCTTCTATGACGTTAAACTGTGAGCTAACCAGACTCATATCGGGATGAGCTAGGGTAACACCAGCTGTATCAATAATAAAGGCATAGCCTGTCTTACCATATTTAATGTTTTCAATGATTTTATTTAAGTCTGAACTATCTCTTCTAGCCACAAGAACATTATGAACCTCATCATAGCGGTAAACAGGTACCACATACTTAAGCTCTGGCTGTGAGCTTACCGGGTTGATGATCAGGTCAGAGATGTTTTTATGACCCAAGAAGCCTTCCATAACATAAGGCTTGTCCCCTAGGTTCTCCGTTTCATCTCCCATAACATAAGATGCCTTACCCGTTTGATCAACCAAGGCCATGTCCAAATAACCCAGTCTTACAAGGTCATCTTCTAAGGACATCTTAGATATTCTAAAGGGTGAATGTTGAACTTCTGATTGGTTGGCAATCTCCTGAAGTACATCTAATTGATTTCTAAGGGTTGATGCTACTTCTATCGCCCCCTGCTGAGTTGAGCTTAAAAGACCAGACTCAACATTCTCCTTAACTGCCTGTGATGAGAAATAAAAGGCAGTTAAACCAAGGGTCGCAGCTACTACAATCACTAGGCCCGCTATGGACAAACTAATTTTCTTAACTAAACTCATAAATCCTCCTTTGGATACCCGTTTAATATACAACAAAGAATTTTTTTGGGGAATACCAGGTTGCAAATATGAATAAAGTTTAAGGTGTTTTTTAAGATTCCTTAACCTAAGCAGCCACCATGTATATTTTTAGTAAATAGTCTAACAATTATGAAAACGACCCCCTAATAGGGGGTCGCTAGTAGCTTAGTTTTTTACTTAAATCGCCAATGACCGTTTATCAAAGGCTATGATACTGACATAATAGATCAGACAGCCAAGTAGACAGGTCACTAGGCCTATGGTATAACCCTCTTGGGGACTGTTAATGATTTTTGTCACATCAATGATTGAAAAGAGTGACAGGTACTTCAAGAAGTCCACCTTGTCTCCTAGGCCAGAAATCATCTTAACAACAACAAAAATCATGGGTAGGCCTGCTGAAATACTCAGAGCCTTCTTGCTGTCCTCAAATGTAGATGAAATATAGAAGGAAAAAGATGAAACCAAGAAGAGACAACCCAGGGTTGCTATATTGAGGGCCGTATATCCATTGATATCTAGTTCCCCTGGAAACATAAGCTCTGCCATAATGATAGCAACCAGCAAATTAATGATCAAAACTAGGATTAGACCCAGTCCTAGGAAAGTCCCTTGAGTCAATACTATTTTCTTACGGGTATTGGGGGTCGACAAGAGATAGGTCATTGAACCCGACTCCACATGCTTCACCATTAAGTTGTTGGCCAGGATGACAATAAAGATCACTGGGAAGACCAGGTAAATAAAACCAAACAAGTAGGAGCCCAAGTACTGGGTCATAGACCCACCCAGTTGGTCAAAGCCAAAGGCCTTAACCATGGCCTCAGGCATCATATCCATCATGCCTTCTAGGCCTTCTTTACTGTTGGGTGTGTACATACCAATAGATATGGTTGTATACATTAATAGCATAATATTAATAAAGATGAAGGTACCATAATTGCTCTTCATGTTGGCTTTGAATAAGACCTTATTGATCATAAGTAGCCTCCTTACCATAATATTTCATAAATATCTCCTCCAAGGACTGGTTCTTGGCAACCATGCCTGTCACATGACAAGTAGCCAGGACTTGGAAAAAGTCCTTAAAGGGAATGGTTCTAGTTACCAAAAATCCGTTTGCATGGTCCTCTACCTTTAAACCGGCTGCCAGAAGATTTGCCTTATCTTCAGGGTGCTTGGTCTTTATAATAAAGGTTTCTGTTTTCATGCTGTTAAGGGTTTGCAAGTCATGGATGGCAATCATCCGTCCATCCTTAATAATACCTGCCCGGTCACACACTCTTTGTACTTCTTCAAATATATGAGAAGACATCATGATGGTCTTGCCCCGCTTCTTCTCCTCCTGAATCAAATCCATAAAGCGGTTTTGCATCAAGGGGTCAAGTCCACTGGTTGGTTCATCAAGTATAATGATGTCTGGGTCATGCATGAAGGCTGTGACAATGCCTACCTTCTGTTTCATCCCCTTGGACATCTTCTTAATTTTTCCCTTAGTGTCCAGTTCAAAGCGCTTGATCAGGTCTTCTTGCCGACTGAAGTCTGTCATTTCTCTCATGTCTGCCATAAACTGAAGGAACTGGCTACCAGTCATATTATTGAAAAAGGCCATCTCTCCTGGCAGGTAACCAATTTGCTTCTGAAGTTCTGCCGCATCCCTTCTAGCATCCTTGCCGAGTATGGTAACCTGCCCCTTGGTTGCGTTAGAGTAACCCAATATATTCCTGATGGTCGTGGTTTTACCAGCCCCATTGGGTCCTAAATAACCAAAAACTTCACCCTTTTTAATGTCAAAGTTAAGGTCAAAAACACCCTTACCTGACTTGTATATCTGTGTTAGATTTTTTACCTCTATCATAGTCTCCTCCTTTATTACTCTCATTTTACCCTATATAAAAAGCCATAACAAACATATGGCCTAAAAAGTCTGGTTGAAAACAAATTAATCCATTATTGCCTGGTCTATACTTTTATACAAAAGTAAAATGCCCCTATCTAGAGACAAGAGGCCTATGTTTCAATAATTTTACACCCACCTTAAAACTGATTTCTACCTACTGGGGCTCCTTGGCTTTTGTTACTATAATGCTAGAAAGAGGTGATAAAATGATCAGAATAAATCAAACTGTAAATGATACGCGTCATGCAAAGTTAGGACTTTAAGTCGGCTAATTGCATGACGCTAATAATAGCCGCTAGACTTGAAGTGTAACTTTGCGACTTAAAACTAATGAAAATTTATTTTAAGGAGTGATGACATGAACAGTTTACAAATCGGATATAAAAGCGACGTTATTCAATACTACAAGACCATCAAAAAGGGTTGTAAGGACAAGCCCTATCATTTCATCATTGAGGGCCTATGGGGACATGAGAAGTTAATGACAACAGATGTTATCATTGAAAAAGTGATCTACTGTCCTGATCTCATAAGAAACCCAAGGGAAAGAGAAATGATCAACAAGTACTTGACCAAGACAACCCAGTGTTACCAAGTGTCTGAGAAAACCATGACCAGGATGTCAACAAGAGAACAGGCCTCTTGTATGGTTGCCGTTTGTTACTTAAAACCTAGTCTTCAAGACTTTAAAAGAGTGGTCGTATTGGATAACCTAGAAAAACCAGGCAACATAGGTACCATTTTTAGGACATGTGATGGGGCTGGTATAGATGCCATCTTCGTGGTCAATAGCCCAGTGAAGATCAATCAATACAAGGTTATCAAGGCAAGTATGGGTGGATGTTTTAACGTCCCCTGGTTTCACTTTGATTCGGTTGAGTCCTGTCATAACTGGCTCAGTGATCACGAGTTTACCGTCTGCCTTGCCAATCCACAGAGTTCAACAACTGAAGTAGACCAAGAAAGAGTGGCCCTGGTTGTGGGCAATGAACGCTTTGGCTTGTCCAAGGAATGGTTCAAGCTCAAGCACACAACCCTATCCATCGAAATGAAGGGATGCTGTGATTCCTTGAATGTTGGTGTTGCTGCCTCTATTCTTATCTATAAGCATCTCACAGGATAAGAACAATTAAACAATAAGTTTAAAGAACCCCCTAGTCACTAGGGGGTTTACTTATGTCAATCGTTAGTTCTTATCTCTTATAGGTCAACTACATAATAAAAGGAGTGTCGGTCGCCTTCAGTCATAGTGTCTACACACTTGAAACCCAGGTGACTTAAGACCCCTATAGACCCCAGGTTATCCGCAAAGGTAAAGGCACCTAGCTTATCAAGGTCATAGTCTTCTTTCACTTTTGATATAAAGAGTTCACTTGCCTTGCTAGCAAGCCCCCTCCCCCAGTAGGACTTGTCAAATATGACAAAACTGATCATGGCATGTTTGGCCTGCCTATCTATAGCATATATCCAGACATCCCCTATGTAGGTATCCCCACAGTAAATGACCTGACCATAGCTACTTGCACCCGGTTGCTTAGAAGCCTGGAACAAGGCCAGGGCCTGGTCTTGACTTTTTATGGATGACGGAAACATTTTTTTGATCTCAGGATCCTGGCTGGCCTCATAAAAGGTTATCACATGGTCAATAAGCCTGTCTTTTAAGTAGATCTCCATCTTAACCCTCCTTATAGATGTGAAAAAGACTATCAAACATGGATTTGACAGCCTATTAGCACCCTACTATGGCTTAAAGAAATAAACCACATCTTCTTCCTGGTTGGTCTGGCCACCGATTTTATCATAGAGACCACAAGCGGCCTCATTGGTGGTATGAGCCATAAGGAATATCTTTGAAGCACCTGTCTCAAAGACATCTTCCTCTAAGGCCTCCATCAGTTCTCGCCCGATGCCCATTCTTTGATAAGCACCCAGAATGCCAAGTTCATGGAGGTAAAACATGGTCTGGCCATCTAACCGGTCCAGAAGGTAACCATAACCAAAACCAATGATTTGGTCTCTCTTTTGGCAAATATATAACCAGTTGTCTTCCTTATCCAAGAAGTCTTCAATAGAATCAGGTCCTATGAAGTTTCTAAAGTCATGATTCATTCTTAGAATCATTTCCAAATCATTTTTGTCTGCTCGTCTATAAATATACATACTCTTCTCTAACTCAATAATTTTATTCTTCATTTTTCACATCTTCTAACTGGTCTTTGTGGACCCAACCAAAGTCATCCTCACACTTTACAAGTACATAATCCCCCACCTGGTTGACCCTAAACACACGCTTGCCTAAATCCAGGTTAAGGAAATGGTTGCTATAGTTTCCCTTAAGGGCATGGCCCTTATCTTTTTCAACCAACATATCATTAAATACAGTAAAGGTCTTACCGGTGTGGATATGGAGGCCCTGACTCATGTCCTGACCCTGGTGAAGAAGCTTAATCTCATTATTGGGATAAGATATAAAGACATGGTCCTCTTGGTCATAGTGCCTTTCCTTTACAATCACAGCCTCCTGAAAGGCATTGACTTGGACTGAGCTGTAGTGGTCCCCATCTGACATCTTATGAATGATCAGACAGCTGAGTTCTCCAGAAGACTTAATACCCAGGCCCCCATCTACAAATATAAGGTTTTTATGGGGATTAAAATAAGGTCTATTGTCTAGCTTATCTTCTCTTAGGTTACAGGCTGGCCAGTGACCAACAACCACCGTCTTATCTTGAACAGGACTTAAACGGTCAAACTCATCGTACTTCAAGAACTTAAAGACTTCATCCTCCTTGAAGCTTGCATCATAGCCTCCATGGACAAAGAGATAGTCCTTGTCTTCTAGGATAATATCCAGGCTCTTGATAAAATCAATCTCCTCCTTGTAAGTCTCATGGAAGAAATCATATAAGTCTGAGGGAGTTTTAAAATCTGACAGGCTGGTGTTTTCATGGTTCAACATGGCATTGAAGAGGGTCTCATAATAGCCCTTGCCATAAAAATCTTCAAAGGCCTTAAGATTATCAGAGCTTTCAAGAATCATTTCAACAAAGTGCTCATGGTTGCCCTTCAGTATATAGGTTGATGGCCGGTCTCTTAGGTCTTTTACATACCGCAAGCACTCAAGACTGTCCTCTCCCCTGTTGATAAAGTCCCCTAAGATGATCAGGTGGTCTTGGGGCTGAAGGTCTATCTCTTGAAACAAGGCCTTTAAATAAGATAGGTGGGCATGGATATCGCTGACCACAACGATCCTCTCCCCTAGCTGGGCTTGAAAACTTAATCGTCTCATGAGGCAAGTTCCTCCCTGCAGGCCTTCATATCCTCAGGATAAGCTTCTTCCATCAACTTGATCATCAGGCAGGTAGCTGCCACATAAAAGACAACACCGAGTAGGGTTTTACCAAAAGTAAAGACCATGGCCAGTCTATGGAATGAATCATAGCTTCCAAAATACAAATGATTTTTGAGCAGGTAGCCAAAGGTTAGCTTCGAGTAGAAAAGTCTTATCAGAACCATGCCAACTATAAAAGGACTGGTCCTTAAGACCATCTTAAAGTTTTCCTTCAAGGCGTATTTGATCGTATAGGGGGTCAAGATTAAGAGAGGAAACAAGTAAACAACCAGGGCCTGCCAGGTAAAGAGGCCTGTATTCCTCAAATCGCTAATCGACCCCTTCCACCAATCCAGTGGAATGAAGGTAAAAAGTAGATGGGGCAATATGGTCACCAGTCCAGCTAGGACCAGAACCTTAAACTTGCCCTTGATGATATTAATCTGACTGTAGCCTAGACCATTTAGGCCAACCCATACACATGCCCAAACTAAAGTCCCTGTAACAAACAGTTCAAACAATAGGGACAGGGTCCATACAAAGGGAGACAAAGGCAAGTAGAGACTGACCCTGGACACCTTAGTTGATTCATACATGGCCCAAGCCATACTGATGGCCCCTATAAGCAGGTAGTGTTTGCGGATGACTTGCTTTAATCTCTTGATCATGATTTACCACCCCTACCTATCTTCTTGATTTTATCAGCCTGTCGACTGACTCCGATTAAACTGACAATCAAGAGTAGGGTCAAAATCACATAAATGAATATAATGGATAGGGGTTGGTCTACTGGTTGAATGACCTTAGCAGTGATGACCTCACCCGCGGGGAAGTCTTCCTTTACTAGACGGTCAAACTCTTCCTGGGCAACTTGGTCTGTTTTCCTAACAAAAAGACTGACCCCTGGCTTATACTCCTTGTATCTAACAGGCTTATCCTTATAGATAGGCATATCCTCTATAATGTGCTTGATATCTCTGCCATCAGTAACACCCTTTATTTCATAGTATACCGACGTCACATTGCCAATACTGTCTATGAGTACATAACGATTAGTAATCATCATGGATGTGGTCAAGGCAATGATGACAAAGAATAAGAATGTGACAACCATATTTTTTTTCATACTTCCCCCTATTGAATCCTTTCTTCTAATTGCTTGAGTCCATTAATGACCGTGTGGTCCTTACAAGTGAGCCTTCTGTACCAGTAGACCAAGGGATTTCGACAGAGCAGGTAAGTCTCCTTAATGCCCGCTTGATTGGCCCCCTGACAGTTGCTGATCCGGTCATCTACATACAAACAGTCCCCTGGACTAACACCCATTTGGACCATGGTTTTTTCATATATTTCTCTACGGGGCTTACCATAACCGACTTCCGTTGATATGGTGAAGGCATCAAAGTACTTCTTTAAGCCTGCCTCCTCATAAACATCATGTAGAGAAGGCCAAGCATCAGATACCAGCCCCAGCTTATAGGACTCCTTAAAAACAGGCAGATAACGATAAACATCATCATAAAAAAGGTACTTATTCGGATTATAAACCATATCCTCTGCCAATCGCTCAAAGTTTCTTTCCGGCAAGAGCATGCCTAACTTTTTAAAGACCAGGCGATAAAACTCAGTAAAATGAAAGACCTCTTCTGTCTTGCTGGCCATCCGGTCAATCCGTCTTAAGTAGGCCATACCTGATAAAAAGGCATCATGTCTTTGTTTTTTACTGAAGCTCTTGTAGGCCTTCTTATTTACATAGTCATAAAAGTTCTGGGTCACCATCCAGTGGCCACAACTGGGTCTACTGAGTACGTAACCCGAATCCAACAATATCGCTTTTATCATTTAACCCTCCTTGTAGGGTATTAATTTTTTTCTTGCTTCCGGCCAAGTGTCTACGGCATGGTGGAAGAGATCATTACCTATAGGCCAGTGACTGCTTTCAGGGAAATCCTCCTTGAGTATTGAAACATGTTTGAAGAAGAAAGAGATCACATCGCGTCCTGTCTTTAATTGCTCAATACCTATCTTAGACCAAAACTGACTCAAGTCATACATGGTAGAGTTTCTAAGAGAAGAAATGGTCCGCTTGATGGGGTACTTGATGAACTTCTCTTCTACCTGCATCTGATCCCCCTGAATGTCTAAGATGGTATAACAGGCTCCAACCTTACCATCAAGGGGCAGGCCTACTGATCCTGGATTGATCAAAAGCTTACCATCCATAAAACAATGCCACTGGACATGTGAGTGACCAAAGAGGATCACATCAGCTGTCATACATGACAGTTCTTGTCTTAGAGAGGGTGATCGCCTGATGGTCGTTGCCACATAATTCAGATAACTCTTATGAGTCTTTGGCATAAGGTAGGCATGATTACGGCTGTTAAAGGCCTTTAAGACCACACTCTTAATCATATCTTGACCATCATGGGTAATTAAGAAGGTCTTGTCTTCAAGGGTGGTGTGGATTACCTCAGGTAAGAGGGTCATAAACTCCAAGTACTCCTCCTTGAGGGTCTTAAAGTTCCAATAGAGCATTTGAAAATGATCATACTCTGCATGGTTTTCTTCCCTAAAGTGGTCCTCTAATAAATAACGCTCCTTGTTACCTGACACCATGAGGGTCTTGTCTTCATCCATAAGCAGGTCAAAAACTTCATTGGGCTTGGAAAATTCTCCAAAGTAGTCCCCCAAGTGTATGGTCTTATCTATATTTTCTTTTGAAATGGACTTAAGAACCTGCTTGTAGGCCTCTAAGTTACCATGTATATCCGATAGTATTGCTATTCTCATTCAAACCTCTATTCAGTAAACAGGTTCAAGTGGTCTCTAAAAAAATCAATCATGAAACTGTCATCTTGTATCCATTTATCTTGAAGGTCCTGACAGGTCTTGTAGGCAAGGTCTACATCTGCCTGGTCTATGACCCCCTCATTTTTAGCCTGGTCCAGTTCATCTTCATCTAAGACACTGACCTGGCCCCTAGGAGAAATAGCTAGGTCCAAGAACAAGTCCATAAAGTAGGGCTTGTCCAGGTCAAGACCATTTTCCTTGGTCATATCAAAATACCATTCTACCACCTGGTGGTTGGGCTTATAAAATACACTCACACACCACAGGTGGTCCTTGGGTAAAAACATAAGGACCTTGTAGTCATTGTCAACAAGGGTGGTATTGGACTGGTCATAGTCCACTGGTACCGGGTGGGTCACCTGATGAATATGCATATAAGACAGGATGCCCTCATAAGGCTCCTTAATGTATTTGAGTTGACTGCTATAGTCCCTTAACCAATTAGGGTCAATATAGGTCCCATCTATATACTTTTTCTTAACTTCCACTAGGCCTTCTCACTTCTTTCCAGGGCCTTGTCTACATACTTGCTGGCTTCCATTAGGCTACATCGTGATACCCCTCTGACATACTTCACCGCTGGCGCTTTCTTGCCCTGACGAATCAAGTCCTTGAAGGTCTCATCATTTTTTAGAGTCTTTAGGGCGGCAGGATCGTAGTCCTTGTTTTGGCTTTGACTAACAGACAAGTAGAAGTTCATTAAAGATACGACAAAGAACAAGATGGATAACCCGGTACTCCCTGTTCTAAAGTACCAAATTCCAGCTGCAAGAAACAAACCGGATGCATAAAAAAAGTTCCTATTTTTAATCATATGTCCTCCTTCATCAGTCACACTTTAACTTGTTTATTATACCATATTGATGGCCCTAATTGACTGAAAAAGACAAATTTCTACACCATTCGTGAAATATCCCTAAAGAAAATGAGATTTAGTCAAAAAAAGAACCACCTCAGTGGTTGAGGTGATCCAGAAACAATAAAAACATAATATACTGTATTGAAAATTCTCGAATGCATTAGGGCATCTTATACTTTAACCTATTCCTCGCTTAGCGCCTTTTCAATTAAACTAATAGCATTTTCAAGCTTACCCACTTGCTCCTTGACTAATTCTGTCTGATTTTTATCGTAAGGTATGTAAATGATAAGAATACTCTCATTTACTATATAATTGTATATTGTTGAATGTTCATTTATTTTAAATATCCCCTCTACTTTCGAGAGACTACTTAACAAACTCTCTTGATTATAAAAATAGTAAATATAAACAGAATCATCTGCATACTCATAATCATGAGGTGCTACACCATCTAAATGATAATGGGATGTATAATTGATCATTTGAGGTTTTAAATGAACATCATTTGAATAAAAAACATCGTCAACAATTTCAGTCCGCTCATCACTATTTGGTCCATACAAACTTTCCAAATGTTCTACTAGTCTAGTGAGTCTTAACTCATATTGGTTAGCCTTCTCATCTAGAAGTTCTTCTCTTTTAGCACTTTCATTCAATTGGTCCTCTAAGGAGCTTATCTGATTGAAAGCATCACTTATCTCAATATTATGGCTCTCACTTCTCACCTCTAGCTCATTAATAACCAAGTCCTTCGAATCAACTTGATCATTCAGCTTTGCAATTGAATCCAACAAATCCTTATTGCTTCTTGTTAAACTTTCTATTTTTTCACCTCTAGTAAATGATATATAAAATAAAGTGATAAGAATAAAACATAATAATCCAATGATTAAATCTCTTTTTTTAATGTTCATAATGTCCCTCTAATAAATGTTCTCTCTGTATAAATAAGATTATAAGCAGAATACGGCGTCTCTGCTTATACTTGCCTACAGTAGTCCATTGCCTTAAAAAACGACTTACTTTTTATTCAAGTTGCCCATAAATTGCTTTTCAAAAACACACTATGGGCAAGTTTATGTATTGATATACTATTACAAAATGTACACATGACAAATAGACCTGTAAATACACATAACTCCATATAATTTTATCAATCAAATGTTTGAATAAAATAAGGGAGTCCTTTCACATATATAGTGAAGTACCCCCTACTTTTGAGAAAAGCTCAGTGGTTCCCATCCTCATCTTATTCAAATGTATAAGTCATGTTCATAAAGTCCGGCATGTCTGGATCCACATAACCATTGTCCTTGAAGCCAGCCTTCTCATATAGGCCAATGGCATCCTGGGCCTGACGTGAAACACACAGGTCAATACGGTCATACTTCTTCTCAAGCCCTAGGTGGTCTATGACAAGCTTAAGGGCTTGCAGACCATAACCCCTCCCCTGGTGGTTTCCATCAATCATAAACTCCTGAAGGTCATAACAGGCTGGTTCTTCGTCCAAATCCTTAACAAAACAAAGGCCTACAGGGGTCTGGTCCTTCTGTATCATAAACACTTGAGGTCTATGGTCCTTATAGGCATAGCCTCTTGAAAGGATGCCTGAAGCTGAATCCACAAAGGCCCTTTGATGGTCTTTCACCTTAAGGCGTCTGGCCTCCATAAAATTATCTACAGTTATATCTACTAATTTGACCAATCTATATCCTCCCTAATCAAACTATATAGGACCCAATTAACCATCTTCCCCCTATAAAAATACGCCTGTCTAAGGGTCCCCTCATGGACATATGCGCACATTTCAGCTAGTTTTCTAGAAGCCTCATTATCCTCAGCCGTCAGAAGGGACAGGCGGGTAATAGTGGGCAGGGTTTCAAACAAGTAACGGGAAAACATGGTGAGGGCTTCTGACATATAGCCCTTCCGTCGGTGGCTCTGCTTGAACAAGCGGTAGCCAATAGCCAACTCAAAATCCGTCTGTCTTTTGAAGATGACCTCTCCAATTAGATCACCCTTGAGACTGGTAATTAACATATGACCCTCGTCTTTAGACCATAAGCCATTGTCTCTAAAACGAGCTAAGACATTTCTCTTGCTGATGATTTCCGTATGGTCAGTGATGGCTCTTTCACTTAATTGGTTATAGGCATCACATCTTTCTTCCACTTCATCTTCATCTTCATAGAGCCTCAATACAACTTTTTTTCCAACGATCATAGGACCTCCTTTATCTGTAAATGGTCATGAACATAGGATATAAAATCCCTATCAGGTGCTTCAACCAAGTGCTTAGCGGGGCTCATCGTCTTAATCCTTGAAATATAGGGAGCAATCTTCCCTTCTCCATCCACTACCTTAACATAACCACACCGAGGGCATATTAAGGCATACTGAGTTTTCACCTGGATCAAGGGCCGCCTGAAGCCATAAAATACCCGATGCCTCAATAAATGATGACTCACATGGTCTCCACAATGGTGGCATAAGGCTGTACAAGCCTCCTTATAGTACCAAAAAGAAAAATAGTGTTTCCATTTCAACAACCTCACCTACCCCTTTATCATTTCCTTAAAATGTGCCTTAAAATAAGTTGCCACCTTGGTCACTTCCCCCATGACCTTGTCCACCTTAAGAGGGTCTAAATACCAATTATCCTTTGAAATATCCAACCGGTCAGCTACAGGACAAACCCTTATATCCACCTGGGGAAAGTAAAGTTTATAGGTCTGATAGGCCCTTCTAGCATGATAGGCCTTGGTCACCAATATGGCCCGATTGACTAGAAGACCATGACTTTCGATCACTTGCCTTGACAAGCTGGCATTATCAAAGGTATGGCTTGCCTTATTCTCTTTTAAGATGGCCTCTTCTGGAACGCCAGCCTCTAATAGGACTTCCTTTAAAAACTCATATTCATTGGCATAAGCACTTATTTTCTTGTTATACCCACCCGATGGCAAAATATAACCTCCATAGCCCAAATGATATAAGTCAGCGGCTTTTTTTGCCAGGCCTTCTACAGAACCGCCTGGAATCAAAATAATATCTGCCTCTTGAAGGGGGTCCTTCATAAAAATAAAATCAGATATGCCCTGGTACATGTGACCTCCTAACGACTGGGCACTAGGGCCTGGTCTCTACCTTGTGCAGTCCACCCTATCAAGCAGGCATTATCTCTACCCTCAAGGGCCAAGACCTGTCTTAGAATCTTATCAAAGGCCACTTGATAGCCCTCTTTGAGCAGACGATCCAAGTAAGAGTTGTTCTCAAAAGGCCGACCAGGTATTTCTAAAACCCCATCAGTTAAGAGAAGGATTTTATTGCTTCCTGGCCTAAGTTCCAAAACTCCCTGTACATAGGCTGGAATGTCTAAGGCTAAGGCATTGGCCTGGCCAGTCCACTGGTAAAATATTCTTTGGTTGACCCGGTACTGACCCAGGTCTGAAAAATCCTTGTGGAAGACATAAAGAGAGTTGTCTCCCACTGACAACCACCAAAGATAGCCTTCCTTTTGCAAACAGGCTAAAAAGGCCGTCTCTCCTCTTAGGGTCAGGGCCTTCTTCATATTGAACTCCCCCAAAAGCATGTCCTTCATTAAGCCCTCAATTTGACTGACACTAGACTTAAGGTCTAGGTTCATGGCCTGTCTGATGGCCCCTTCCTGGGCCTGGATTAAGTCCATGTAGACTTCTATGGCCTCATGGCCTGTATGGGCGTCCATGATAACAGTAAAAACAGCCCCTGCCTCATGAACCACATAGGCCCCATCTTCATTTTTCGTGTTTTGATATCCCCCTGTGAAGCCAAGGGTAACAGGCCCTTCCTGACTAATTTGAATTTCATTGATGTAGTGTGTCTTATAGCCTCTATACTGCATAAGCGTCCTTTCTATATTGGTAAGAGTACCAGGTATCTTGTCTACTGATTGATAAATCCTTAAAGAGGGTCATCATGTAGGGGTCTGTGGTATCTATTTCTACATCCACCGCCTGGTAACCCCTGTCTTTTAAGCACTTGAGCTGGTGGTATAAAATAAGACTCAAAAGAGTCTCATCAAGATGGTCCTGGGTCCCCCGCCAGCCCAAGGCTGGTGTTTTATGGTCCATATGGCACAGGCCAAAAGCCTGGATACCTTGCTTGGTCTTACAAACAAAGGATGCCTCTTCATAGACATCAGCCCTTATAAGGTCCAACCAAGCCTCTACTCCTAATGCCTTAACAGGATTATCCAGGTGGGTCTGGGTGTATATTTCTTTGACAAGCCCGGCCAAATCCAACCAGTTTGACCCATCCAAGTCCCTAAGGGCCATAAGCTCAACGTGCTTATGGTCAGGCATTTTAAGGTCCGATATAAGGGGTGAATCCTCATAAGTAACTCTAAAGACCTTGAAGCCCCTGGCTTCTAACCAGGTCGACTGATGCCCTAGACCGCACTGGAGCAAGGGCCTATCACATGTCTCCTTTATATAATCAAGAGCCAGACTGCCCAGGCCTTGGCCCCGGTGGTCCGGTTCGATAAATATAAAGAAATACTGGCTAGAGTCATGCATGGTCTTGTCCCAGGTCCATAAGACCCCCACAAGCCTGCCATCCTTCATGATACCATGATAGCAAGCCCTTGTATTATAGGGTAAAGAGTAATCCCTTAAAAGGACCTGTAAGGCCTCTTCTTCACCTGTCATTTTCTTTATCATGAAACCTCCTCTAAAGGTAATCAAGGGGACTTACCACTTGAATCACGTCAGACTGTCCCAACATGTAGGCCAGGGTTTTTACATGGTCTAGGTGGCAAAAAATTAAGAGTCGATCCTGCCTCTCAACCATGTTCAGCACATGAGACGTCATGTTAAGATTCCTGTACTGCCAGGCACACTCAGCCTCCTTGGGATCCAATCCCATCAGGTGGACCACTTGCTGGCGGTACCAGTTGGCCTTCTCAACCATATGACTGGTATTCTCATAGACTAAGAGGTCCCTCAAAGTATCCTGGTCCAGCACCTGGTCGACCAGGTGACCAAAGGCTTGTATTTCCTTAAGGATACCAGGACTAAGCCCTGGTAGGTCCTGGTTTTTGAGGGCCTGAACGAAATGTGTAAATCCAAAGTGACCATCCTCTGTCCCTTGCCAGGCAAAACCAAAAACTTGATCATGGTTCAAGTGGTCCGCTAGGGGAAAGCCAATATGAAACATGGTCTTATCTTCTTTGTATTTTGATCGTCTTAAGTAATGTCTGAAAGCCTCTTGGATGTCATGTCGATCCCATTGAAAAATCAGTTTATTGGGTTTATAGTTGGCAAGGTGACCGACGATAGTCAGAAGACTAGGGTCTTCTTTGAGGGGGAGTGTCATCACACTGGACCCCACTATCATAACTTGCACCATGCTTGACTCCTTTTAACGTCTCTTTCCTGTCTTGTCAAATAGCTGCCTTAATTTCATTTCTGTTGGTATCATGGCCACCAGTAAAGAGATAATCTGTAGGGCAACAATGGTCACAAAAAGACCTTCGATGTCCTCAGGACCTACCTGCCTATACAAAAAGACTGTCAGCCCACTCAGTAGACCAAGGATGACCCCAAGAAGCATCCAAGTTCGACCAAGAACATAGTGGGCCACCCGCCAGGTATCCGGATTTTTCTTGGCCATTGGAGACCGGTAACCCAGTATAGACTTGTAGCGATTGGCATAAGTCCTAACAAAACTTCTTCCCAGGTAAGATGCTACAAGGGGAATAACAAAAATCATGCCTGCGTAGTAGAGGGTCATAATCTATCCTTTCTTCACTTGGGTTGTTTCAATCAAAATTACTTGGTAGGCCTCCTTGATCAACCACTCCCAGGGATCATCAGACTCACATGCCGGATGGACATAGATCCCTTCAGCCTGTACACCCACAACCTCATATAAATAGCCATCCATTTGGCCATTATGACTGATCTGCCCCTGGTCATCCACCCCCAATTGACTTGGCTTGTGGGAGAAAGCCACAGCCAGGTCCCTATTTCTTGTAATGGATGAACCAACCCTCAGATGGGTCAACTGTTTTGGTGACCCGTGGTACCAGGTCTTACTGGCCTCTTGGTCAATTTTCTGTCCCTTGTGATCCCCTACAAAAGCCATACTAACTCCTTACTCTTTCATATTCTACGATGGTCATGTTTTCCTTTATATCAAAGGCCTTGCCATTTTTAACAAATCCCATTTTTTCATAGAGATAACACAACTTGTCTTCTTGTAAAATTGTATCCAGATGGTAGTGGTTCACCTGAGGAAAATCCTCCTCTAAACAGTCAAAGACTGCCTGTCCCAGCCCCCTACCTTGGTAACTTGGCAGAATAAACATTGGACTGATCCGCATCAATCGGTCCTTGAGAATCAAGCGAATGGCCCCAATGACTTCTGTGTCCTTATGAATCATATAATAAGACGACCCCTTTTGATGGTAGCGTCTTCTTAAGTCTTCTAGGGTTTCATTAGCCGGATTGGTGTCATAGTCCTTGTACTTGACTAAGAGACTTTGAAAGGCAATCTTTTGCAAGTCTAAGACTCGGTCTAAATCATCTTCCTTGGCTCGTAATAATCTGAGTGTCATAAGTGCCTCCTAGTATCATTTCAAGTGTCTGATAAGCATGGTCATAATAGGGCCTTGCCTTCTCACGAGCCCAGGAGCATATTTCCAGACCAAAGGCCAGTAAAAAGTACTTCAGACAAGGACTTGATAGGTCAAGGTCCCCCTGAGCCAGGTAGCCCCTTATATAGCTTTCCTGGTGGTCAAGACTTAAGTTAAAAAGGGTTTTGGCTAAATCAGCCAACCGGTAATTGTAAAAGGCCAGCTCAAAGTCAATCACCCCACAAATCCTGTGGGTCCCCTCCACCAGAATATTTCTAGCAGAGTAATCATTATGACATAAGACAAGGTCATCCAGTGTCATAAGGGTGCCTTCAAGGCTGGTCATTTCATCAAAGGCTTGCTTAAAAAGGGAATGATCATCTATTATCCGCATGGCCCGTCTACGATTTCTAGTTAGCTCAGCCTGGTAGACAGACCTAACTTGAAGGTCATTTGCCTGGCCCCCACACTGGTGGAACTGGCGGTGAACCTGGCCCAGGCTATAGGCCAAGCTTGTTTGATCCTCATGGGACAAAAGATCCATCACTTGACCCGGTAACTTGGTCATGTAAACCGCTAGGTGTGAAGGACTTTCAAACAAGATCTTGGGCCATAAGTCAGATGTTCCCTCTAAGGCTCTTAAGGCCCCAACCGCCCGCTTGTAATAGGCCATATCTGTGTATACTTTAAGGATGGCTCCCTTAATTTCATAAACCTGGTGACGGTCCATCATATGCCCTATATGGACAGGCATGGTTTCAAGACCAAAGGTTTTAAGAATCCAGTCTTGAGGGCTCATGATTTTCTCCCCCTAACTAAAAGAGCTACTGGGTCCTGACCATCAAAAAGGACCTCTTCTATATCTATCTCCAGTCCTGCTTGAGATAAATATAATTTTATTTGATCAGGGTGATTGCTGAACAAGGGCATTTGATAAGCCCCCATGTCTAGGGTCTCACTAGGATCAAGGTCAAGAGACAAGAGCAAGAGCCCCCCAGGCTTTAAGGCTTTAGCCATAATCTCTATGGCCCTACCCTTGTCTATTATATGCATAAAGGTTAACACTGAATAGATTCTGTCAAAGGCCTCATGCCAATCCTGGTCTAAAATATCACCGCAGACCAAATCCAGATGATCATAATCAGCCAGGTGGTCCCTTGCTCTTTCTAGGGTCTTAAAGGACAGGTCCAGACCAGTAAAATGGCTACATTTTCGGTCTAAGACCCTCTTAGCAATCCGTCCCGTCCCAAGCCCTACTTCTAAGACCTGGCTATCATCTTTTAGGTCCAAGTAGTCTATGAAATGGGGGCCTGTCCACCGGTTCATGTAGTCTACACCCATGGGTGGATCAAGAAAAGGATCATTTCCATTTTCTAAAAGACAATCATAATGGGCCCTCACTGAATCAAGATTATCCTTGAGGCTCATTAGAGGTAAAAGTTCCCTTAGGGTCCTAATATGGTAGTCTGCTTCTTCAAGGGGAGCTTGACCAAAATAAACCGTCTTAAGACCTGCTGCTTGACCGGATAAAATATCTAGAATTCGATCACCCACCAAGAGGACTTCTTCCTTCTTGAGCTGGTGCTTCTTGATTAAGTAGTCCACAGCCTGGGGTGAGGGCTTCCTATCAAAGCCCTGGTCACCGGTTACAATGTCAACAAACACCTGGAAGTCATGAAGGTCCAAAAGGTCATGGACGTCTCTCCCCCTGTGGGTATAAATAAAATTCATACCGCCAGCTTTTTCAATCAAACGACAAACCTCTTTGGCACCTGGAAACAGTCGGCTCTTTTGACTAATTTTCTCATAAGACTGATTCTCATAGGCCTCAAAGGCATCTGACTTTAAGTCATATGCCTGGGTGTAAGTGGCCATGGTCTGACCTACAGACCGCCTTATATCTTGGTCGACCGTTTGAAAGGGTACTTTTACACCCAAGCCATCAAGCAAGTCAACAAAGGCTTCTACCATCATGGGATAGGTATCCATGAGGGTTCCATCAAAGTCCCATATTATATGTTTAAACATGTCTTACTCCTCATAGTAAATATTGAAGGATTCTGACCTTAAGGCCCTATTGCCCTTGTAAATAAGGAAATAAACCCTACCCATGTCAACGTTCACATCCTCTATGGTGAAGGTCTCCTGTCCAGGGGTCCTGAAAAGGAGCTGGATCAATCGCACCTCCTTATAGACTTCAGTTCCTGTTGGTACAGTGTAAACCTCTATGGTGTCCCAGTCCCCCTCTAGGTCGAAAGTAACCTCAAACTGGTGGGGGTCTGTGAGCATATACCAGCCCGCTTCTTTTTCAAGATGGACCTCAATAGACCGGATATGCAGGGGCTGATCTTGACTTTGAATCACTGATGTTTCCTGCTTTTGGTCCTCCACAAGCGGCTGAGATTCTTTCACATGCTTTTCTTCAGGCTGACCAGCCATATAGGCTACCAGGGATACTGTGACGACAATCAGTAGAAAAAGGCCACTCAATAAGACTCTTACTTTATTGGTCATGGCATACTCCATAGCCTTTCAATAGACTGTCTATATGGTCCTTGACCTCTTCCTTAAATGTAATCTGGTCTCTATTGGCTACAAACCAATCAAAGGCTGCCTCTAGTCCTTCTTCAAAGGGGGTCTCTTTAGGGTCAATGGCCTTTATTTTTTTAACATCTAAAATGTTATCATAAGTATATAGGGGGAAGAATGACCTTACCTCTCTGGCTTGGCCCTGGAAGGTATGCTCAATCAGTCTTAGAGGTCTACCGGCTACCCTGGCACAGGCCTGGGCCCATTCCTTAAAAGTAATGCCCTCTTCATTACCAACGTTAAAGGCATTAAAACCCTTCAAGTCTTGATCCATCAAAGCTAATATGTTAGATCCCAGGTCACTGGTATAAATAAACTGGACCCTAGTCGACCCATCATTAGGTAAAAGAAGGGGCCGCCCCTCTAGTATATGGTCAAAGATAAAGGATTCTCTCTGAGCATAATTGTCTTCACCGTAGACATAGGGAGGCCTTATGGCCACCACGCCAGTGTCCGTTCCTGAGAAGTATGTCTTCAAGTAGGCTTCAGCCTCAATCTTTCTCAAGCCATAGAAGGTCCAGACTGAGTTTTCAGCCAGACGATCGTCTTCCTTAAAAGGCACAGTCAGCTGGTCCAGATCATAGACAGCTGATGAAGAAATAAAAATAAACTGCTTGAGGTCCTCTGTGTCCAAGCTACTTAGAAGAAGCTCTACTTCCCCTGCATTCAGGCCCAGGTCTACAACATAATCAAATCTTTTCCCCTTGAGCTGGATTTTCATCTGATCAGGATCATGCCGGTCACACAAAATGGTATGGACCCTATCATCTGCTGGGGGTCTTGACCCCCTGTTCAAAGTCGTTACTTGATAGCCCTTGTCTAAGAGCATGTGCACAATTTTCTTTCCTATAAAATAGGAACCGCCCATAACTAGTACCTTCATCTACATCTCCTTGTAAGAATCCAGGCAGGCCTTGGCCGCCTCTAGGTTAATCCTATACCAAGCATCCGGTTCCCTCTTTCTTAACTTAAATGATAAAAGGGGGCCTAGATAATTGTCTATTTTTCCTGCCAGATACAACCGGTCAAAGTCCTTTCGACTCATCTGGCTTTTATCCTTAATTAAGTCATAATAATAGTCAAGCAGGTCCTCCTCATAAGCAGGATCCACCCACTTTCGGTTGACATTGATGTCTCCTAGCAAGCGGGATATGTCCCTGATAATGGGACTGTATTCACCATACTCCCAGTCAATAATATATGACCCATGGTCCTTGTGTATGATGTTTAAGGGAATGAGGTCACCGTGAATCAAGGTCTTGTAGGACTTATCCAAGTCCCTCTGACTTGTCACAAGCCCTTGGACATCTAAGTCACCTTGCAGGAGCTGTAGTTCCTCAAGGGGAAGAGGGCTCCACCTTCTTATGGTCCCCTGGTCACGGTCAGACAAGTGGATCTGACTTAAATGATCAAGAACCTCCTTGTAGGTCTCTAGGGATGGTTCCCTGTCCTGGCCATCTACATAGGCCATGATTAAATCATAGGCCCCCTCCTTCTGGAAGACCCTGTAGAGGTCAGGAATCCCTGGGTAGCCTCCCTCAGCCAGGTGACGCAAGACCTTTACTTCATTCTCACTCTCTGTTGTCTTATAAATGACTGACCCCCTTGGACCCTCTATGAGGAAGACATCATAATCCCTTTCATACTGGACCATGTGGTACCTACTCACTTGATCGATAGGACCGACTAGGTCAATAAGGTCCTGGTTGTCATATAGGACGTGATTTTTATCAAGATGTTTTCTTATCATTTTCATCACCTGTATAAACTTGAATCGAAGTACTGCTCTTGAAAGTCTACCAGGTCTAGTATTTCCTGGTCACTGAAGCTATGACCTGGCTTGGCCACTATCCACTTGTCTTCAAGATCATTATATCTTTTAATGACACCTACGACACGCCCTTCAAAGTGGTCTACTGCCTGGTCTTCTCCTAAGTAATAAATATCCTGGGGCTGGCCATCTCCTCCAATTACACCCTGAACGTAGCCGTAGTTAACAGGATAGGCTATGTCTGGATGTTTAGGATGAACAGAACCTAGAGGCCGGTCAATACGGCCAGAAACTTCTTGACCAATAATACCAGAGTAATCGATGACCTTTTCTTCCTTAAGGACCTTGGCTAGGACAGCATATTGCTTGTGACCTGTTGACCTCCCCCGGTAGAAGCAGTCCTCAATCTGGCGGACAGAAATAATCTCAAAGCCCTTAAGGAGCCTGACGATATCCTCTAGTCCAACACAGAAATGGGGACGGTACTCACGGTTAAGGTCTTGTAGCTTTAAGATGGTGTTTTCATCGACTTGGGGATGGATACCATCACTGATGCCACAGGTTTCCTTGGATTCCAGGGTTAAGTAAAACTCCCCCCCTGCCTTTAGGACCCTGTGGGCCTCCTTGACGGTTTTCTTAAAGGTAGGTGTATCCACGTGGCCAAATACATCATAGGCCCAAAGACAGTCAAAGGCACCTTCCCTAAAGGGTAATTTATCCATCATAGCCAACTTGGTCATGATTTTAACCTCTTCTTGTTGTTCCCATTGTCTAACATAAGTAATCGTCTGAGAATGTTCATCAACTGCTGTCACTTTAAACCCCTGCTTGGCAAAGAAGAGACTGTGGCGTCCAAAGCCACAGCCCAAGTCCAAGATGGATTGCTTATTCATTGTCTTCCACCGAGAAGCATAGAAGTAAGACGCTTCACTGGGTTTGAACCAGGGTGGTTCTTTAACTGGATTAAATATCTCTTTTATCATTTCATCATCTCCCTATTTGTTTGCCTGGAAGGGAATTATTGTATTAAAGGCGTCATAAGACTTCTCAGGATCTACGGCATCTTCATCATAGGCAATAAAGATAACCTGGTTGGCCAAGATAGGTTCATAGCCCTTAACTTGTTCCATCAAGATTTTGTTGAGTTTTTCTGCCTCTTGTCTGAAGGCATCCTCATTATCCTGGTTAACAGCCAATGGACTCAGATAATAGACCTTCATGGCATAAGCACCCTGGTAATAAGCCAGGTCAATACTGTAAACCTTGTAATCCTTGCCCTCCATGGTCAGGTTCATTGGAAATTCATAATGGTCCTGAACCAGGCCAGCCAAGGCATTCGCTTGCTCAGTAATGACTAAGCCATCTTGATGCTCAATTAATTGACTTAAATTGATCAAATTATACGCATGCCTCATACTGAAAAAGGCCATCAGGTAGTTGCCCTGGTCTTTTAAGTCTTCAGCCTGATCTTGCCAAGCCAGAATGTCTTTTCCTTCGATTTTATAGTTAGTGACATACATCTTAGCCAGCTTCCAGGTTTGATCTTTGACGTAGTTCATGGTAATTAAGTTGGTATGGACCCCAGCTGGTATTTCATAAAAAAGGGTCATCGAATCAAGACCATCCGTGGAAAAAGTACACTTGTAACCAGACTCATCTTTTAAGTAAAGGCTGGTAAACTCTGACCTTTCAGACTTGGCCACATGGTGAATTAAAGTTTTCTTGCCTGCTACATGGTCCTTAACAGCCAACATGGAGTTCACAATATCCTCCACACTTTCATTCACTACACCTGGATAGATTTCCTTTTTTAGGCCCTCACGGTCTCCCTTTTGAATCAGCTGGAAGATTTCTTGACTCTTATCTTCAAAGTCCTTAACTTCTAGTGATTGGTTTTCTTTCTTGTTACAACTTATAAGGGCAAGGCCCATCATAAGGATCAATAGTATTTTCTTCATTTTTTCTCCTAAAATCTTTTATAAGTAAAACTGCTTTTTAATATGCACATTTCAAGGCTTCATCAAGGTCACTATCTACAGACACAACTTGTAAAGGTCAGGGGACCACCTGTCAACTAGACGGTCCTTATATCAGACCTTTTCTAACCATTCTAGGGTCATATTTACTACCTGGTCCCAGTGGTCCCTAAGGCCATGCTTGCCCTGGTCAATAATCCTCAAGTCGTAATAAGAAGACAAGTAGGTCACAGCCCTTGAAGTCAAGGCAAGCAAATCAAGTTCCTCCTGGTCTTCTGGGTGGTTGCCATGGATCATTAAAAGAGGACAGGTAATTGCCTCCATCAGGTCCCTAGTCTTGATGTCCTTAAAGCCATCTAGGGTCCTCTGGCTGATGATATGATTGCCATCATAAAAGTAACCATGGTCTTCTAACTGCTTCAACTGGTCCAAAGAGTAGTAATCGGACCAGGTATAGTTCATAGGCCCCGTTAGGGGACCTGTTAATACCAGGGTCTTTAAGGTTGGGTCATAGGCCTTAAGGCATATGAGGGCCCCCAAGCTATTGCCGAACAAACTGATTGTCTTATAGCCTAAATCATAGCCATAGAGAATCATGGCCCTTAAGAGGTCCACCTGGTCCTGGACCCATATGTCTGTCGATTGACTTTGGCCACATCCTGGATAATCAAAACTAAGCACCCCATAACTCTTTTGGTTCAAAGCCTGCCCTAAAAGGTCAAAGCGACCGTTAGAGGACGAGTCATTACAAAAGCCATGACTGAGAATGACTAAGTGGTCCTGTCCAAGAAGGTGCTTAAGGTGGATGTCCATCTCTCTATACTTATAAATCAACTTGACTCCTTGTAGGTCTTTAATATCTCCTCTACCTGTATGGTGCCATCTATAATGGTTTCATAGATAGGGTCTAGGCCCTTGCTGTTGGGGGTCGCCTCCCAGTAGGCTAGAGCCATGCTCTCATTGCCCCCCTGGTACCAACAATTATGAGCATCTCCTGTAAAGGATCTGCCTTCATGGCTAAGGGATACCACTTGATAGGTTTCTCTACCCAGCTCAATAAAGTAGTCCGCCCAGCCCAGGGCATCCTCATAGGAATCGGAAACATATAGACAGGCTTGACGGGATGGATACTGGGTGTATCTGTCCTGACGAACCGATTCAAGTAGGGTTTCTCTTTCTAGTATATTAAACCATTTTTCAGGGTCTTTAACCATTTCCTTGATGAAGGGATCCTTGTGGTCAAAATCTCCCGTTTGAACACTGATAACAGCCTTCATACGACGACCGACCCCATTGTGGTTGTCATCATCGAAGTAGATCACTTGACCTACCTCCATGGGCCTCTCGGTTACCACATGATAATACAGCTTTTTGTCCATTACTTCACTCCTTTACATAAGAAACTCATCATGGTTCAAATCTTTTCAGATTGGTCAACCTTATAGTCATCTTGAGTCCCAATGACCTGAATCAAGTTTCTTAATATCTTCATAGGGAAAATATGATCAGTGATCAGCGGATGGATCACCTCTCCCTTAATAGGAAGCCCTTGTCCATAGGTCCACTTATTTCCCATTTCAATGTAAAAATTGCGTCCATACACCTGTATGCCGCAATTTATACGTATCCATATTATCTCATATCGTGACACAAATAACAATGTCGCCCCGTCCAAATTAACCCAATTCAGAAAATTTTAATAATTACTCTTTAAGACAAGAACCTGATAAGCTGCTAGCCTTTCAAAGCCCAAACAATGAGCCAACTCCCTACCCTCCTCATCATCTGCCCAGAGGTTAATAAAGGGTTGAATCTTCTTATCAAGACTCTCATTCACAAAGGCCTGGCCCATGATGATGCCAAGGTCATGATTTCTATACGTTGACCCAGTTGCCATGACCATACCACAGGCCGTTTTGGATACAGTTTCAGAAGCTGCCCAGCCTAAGAGGGTCTGGTCCTTTAAGGCACAAATTCCAAATCCCCTGTCTAAAAAGCTCTCAACCGACCCCCACAGACTTGTAATTTCATTCACCAGGCCATCCTGGTTGTTGAGTTTACGTCTTAAAAGGTCTCGACTAATCACTTCTAAATGACTGGTATCAGATTTTATGGACAGTGGGCCTCCCCTGTAGGTATATAAGACCCTCTCCCCCCTATGGATAATAAAAGCTGAGTAGTGTTTGCTTAACCAATGACTGGCCAAGGGATTACTTGAAGCCACCTGGAGGTAAGCTATTGGTTTATTATTGCTAATGAACAGGTCCTTGACCTGCTTTAAATACCGCCTATACTTGACTTCATCCTCCGTATGGCCCCCAAGATACAAGATCATGGCCTCCTGGTCCATCAAGGCAAATAAGCAGGGTTCCTCTAAAGAATCCACATATAGGGTGGTCGGTTGTAAGACTTCCACTAGGGGCTCTATGGCCAAGTAGGCATGAGACCTCCTCAGTAACTCGTTAATTGATTGATTGATTTCATCGACTTGAATCATTTATCCTCTTCCTTATCTTTTAGTATAGTCTTATTGTAACCGACTGGCCCCTGCCTGTTTAGCTTGGGTTTGAGTAAAACTATTTTGTACCCCTTGATTAAAGGGCATATCTATCGTATGATTAGATACCTAAGAACAAGGAGGAAGCAATGAAAGTATTAAAGTTTAGAATCAACGAGGACTATTACAAGGCCTTCCAGGACCATTGTAAAAAAGAAGATATAACCATAAAAAGAAAACTGAATGTGCTCCTGGCCCAGGACCGTAGACCGGAAAACATTGATAGTTACTTCCCTGAAGAACATACTCATAACTTAAAGAGGCTTACCCTCAAGGTCAACGAGGAACTCTACAAGGGCGTCATGAAGCAATGTGGTCGAAACGACTTCAGGGTCAGCACTTACCTGGCCTACTTGATATACAAATTCTTGTCTGATAAAAATTCATGATTGAACCCCCTCCTAAAGTGGTATTAATCACCTAAGGAGGTTTCTTATGACCAAACATGTAATATACTTCAGTCGTACACATACGAGTAAAAGAATAGCAGAAAAGCTTGCAGGTGAATTTAAGTGCCCTGTTTCTGAAATCACAGACGACCAAAAATGGTCTGGTATTTTTGGTTACATCAAGGCAGGCTATTACGCTTCAGCAGACAAACCTGTATCCGTCTGCTATGACCCACAAGCCCTAGAAGCAGACCAAGTTATTATCGTATCCCCCTTATGGGCAGGCGGCCCTGCACCTGCTATCAGGACCCTACTCAGGCAAGAGCCAGGCCTTATCCCCCACTTGGTATTGACCAATGATGGCAGTGACATCCACAAGGCCTTTAAACGGACCCAGACCCTCTTCCCAAGAATCAAGGACTTGTACGGTATTACGAAAAAAATGAATCATGAGGATGATATGATCCAAAGAATTGTTCATTCTTTACAGTAAGGACCTAAAGGGTCCTTTTATTAATTAAAATAGACAACCCGAGGGTTGTCTATACTTATTCTTTAGCCTTAACTGGCACGTAATAGTCCATTTGATTGTAACCCAATAAGGCTTCAGCCTGGGGAGGTGTCGGGATATTACCCAAATAGAATCTCGACGTATCTTCAACAAGGCCTGGGCTCTTGTCAATAAAAGTCTTAATCGCCTGGATAACCTCTGTACTGTCTGTATTATCTACCTCTGTGCCTACAGCATACATGCCACCGGGAAAATCGATGACTGAAAAATCTTCTGGCACTGTCATGGTCTCATCATATATATAATACCAAACAAAACCTCCCTGGTCCTTATCAAACAATAAATAGTCTTTTGGGGACAAGGGACGGGGAAACTGGCTGAACCAGTCGTTAAACTTCTCTAACTTACCCTCACCAAACATGCCACACTGGGATGCTACCATCTGGCAACTTGGAACCTCATATACTCTAATATTCTCCATATATACCACCTTTCTTCTCTCATCCATTGTACTATATAAGATCCATAAAGAAAATACATACAAAAGAGAACCTACTCACAAGAAGCAGGTTCTCAGGAGTAGGTTCTAATTAGTCATTTTCAAAGACCAGGTCTTCTGATGTATCATCCACTTGGTATATTCTATGAATATTAGTGGTCTTGATCCCTCCTAAAAAGTCCTCTAGGTCATCAACGTGAAACCGAATAGCCACTCCGCAATCCGTACTCAGTTTCCTTGGGGCAGGCAGGGTTTCAAAGGCTATACTCTTACTCTTAAGAACCTTCTCCAACTGCATAACCCCAGAAAATGTGTGGAATATAACCAGGTACATTATTTTACCGCCTTGATCAACATTCCATCTGCAGACACCCTATACTTCTGGTTTTCTAAAAATCTCTGGACATTTTGAAGGGCTGCCTTGTTGTCCACTAAAACCTCTAGGCTGGCAGGCTTAGTCTTTAAGGCCTTTTTTACCCTTAAAACGGGTTCTGGACACGATAGTCCGGATGTATCAATTGTCATATGGTCCTCCTAATCTCTATTAACGATACTTACAAACAGCATGAAGACTGCTAGAATACCTAGGGCAGCCAGGGTATTGTCTCCAGCCCCTACTAGCTTTAGGTTGTGGGCAAGACCCGCTCCCATTAATAGTCCCATGATGGTAACTGATGCATCGACATTACCTTCTGCTGATAATACCAACTGTCTCAAAGGACATCCTCCAAGTAAGACAGACCCCCAGCCAGCTATAAACATACCCAAGTAGTTGATGTACCATACATTGTGGGCTGCAGGTTGACCCTCAAAGCCCAGGTTAAAGTTACCGAAAATCAAGTTGGTTACCAAGGCACCCACTAGGATGGCTAAAAAACCAATCAAAAGATAGAAATCCTTAAACATAACCGTATCTCTGATACCACCAACCATACACAAACGAGTCCTCTGAGCTATGGCACCCGTAATCAGGCCTGCTGCCAAGGACAGGTAGATCGGTGCGTGAGCAGGCAATTGACCCTCAACACCCCAAATCATAAAGGCTGGCTTTACGACTACCAATACCAGGAGGGCTACCATGATGGCTGGCATCATAAAGCCACCAGCCTTAGGCTGCTTGTAGTTTCTTCTTAGGGAGAAGCCCTTGTTCAAGAAGAAGACACCCACACCAATACCTGAGGCAAAACCAACAATCCCTAGTATGGCATTGAGGTCACCCCCTGCAAGTCTTAGGACCATTCTCAAAGGACAACCCAAGAAGGCCAGGGCACCAATCATAACAGCCATTCCTAACAAGAATCTTACAAAGGGAGATGATCCACCCTTAACAGAAAACTCCTTAGATACGATAGCCATCACAAAGGCTCCCAAGACAATGCCTATCACTTCAGGTCTTACATAGGCCAACTTAGACGTTGAGTGAAGACCTACCGTCCCAGCTATATCTCTTAGGAAACAAGCCACACAAACACCCATGTTACCTGGGTTACCGAACTTAACTAAAAGTCCAGACATAATACCGATCATCAAACCGGCTAAACCAATAATAATTTTTTTCTTATTCATAATTCCTCCTTGTCCCACCCAGTGTAACAGACTGAGTCAACCAGATGAAATTGAAAGTACTAATAGTTTTATATACGTCTATTAACATTTCCTATTATATACAAAATTAGTAATAAAAATACCTATCAAAAAAAAGAAAAGAGCGTCAATCAAGCCACTCTTATCTTCCGCTATACTATTATCACCTAAGGAATAGGTTTGCTCTCATGGAGCTAAAAAAAAAAAATTGGATTACACTCAGTGTAACAGATGGTGTGACAAATAAGAAATAGAAATACTTAATATAAATTATCCTTATCATAAAGTCATCTAATAGACCACTCAACCTAGTCTTCCTTATAGACCCTGTAATCACAGAGACCCTGATCTGACATTATTTTTTCCTTGAAAGTATTGGGTACTAGGTCCACCTGGTCTAGGTCCCTTAGGTTTACCCATTCATGGCCAATCTGACTGTCATCTTGTTCTTCGGCCGGCCCCACATGGTCTTTAAGATGACAGTGAAATACCAGGTCCATTTGATGGAAGGCTTGTCCCTTCAGCTTACCAAGAAACTCGTAGACAAAGGCCAGGTCACCTAGCTCCACCCTATAACCGGTTTCCTCAAGACACTCCCTAAGCAAGCACTCTTCCATAGTCTCCATAGGCTTTTGCCCGCCACCTGGTAGGGTATAATAGACCCGGTCTGTCTTGTGTTTGATCAAGAGGATGGCCCCCTCCTTAACCAGGAGGGCCTTAGCTGCGTTTCTCATGGTTCCCTCCTGCAAACAAACCCCTGGCCTGACCATCTTCTAACAAGCCCTTAATATGGCGCCACAGGTCTGGACTGGCCTTTTCAATCCGCTGGTTAACACCAAGTGCCTTGTCTAAAGATATGCCATGGTCCTTCCAAGAGCAATAATCACCTCTCAGGTTATGAAGTAGAGGAGGAATTCTGTCAATGGCCTTGGCATAAGCTGCTTCCTTGGTTTGACCAGCCTCAAACTCTAGCCATAGGTCCATAAGCTCACCAGCCACGTCTCCCCCTAAGTAACTTAAAAGGTCCTTGACCCCCTGGCCCTCTTTTGCCTTCATCTCCTCTGTTTCACTCTCGTAAATAATGGTATCTCCTACATGGATTTCTCCTAGGTCATGAATCAATAACATGGTCATGACCTTCATGATATCAATGTCTGGATCCGCATAGCCCTTTAAAATCAAGGCCATCAAGGTCACATGCCAAGAGTGCTCTGCTGAGTTTTCAAACCGATCAAGACCCACAGGCTTTGTCTTTCTATTGACCCCCTTGAGGGCTTCAACAGCAACCATAAAGTCCATAATATTCTCTAAAGTCATAAGTCCTCCTTATAAAAATACTCCTGGTTGCCCAGAAGTATCCTATCTTATTTTCTAACAATCAATGTAAAATTCCCTGGTATGTTCTTGATTTCGTCATAGCGGGGCAGTTCATCAAACCGCTCAATGACCATTCCAGCACCAGCAAAGGCATTGATGATTTCTGATGTGGTGAAAAACCTCAGCAGGCATTTGGGGAAGTCTTTTTTTGCATCCTCATCATAAAACTTTTCATATGAAACCGGTTCATGATGAAGGTCACTCTCAAAGTAGTCTCCCTCCACAAGCATGGGTCCTTCTTTCTTTATGAAGATATCCCTCTCCTTGAAAAGCTTTCTAAAGGGATGGAAGTCATTCAGGATCAAGCGTCCCCCGTCCTTTAAGAAGGACTTGATGTGAAGGGCCAAGTGGTTGATGTCGGTAAAATAGTGAAGAATGCCGCCATCAAGAAAAACTATATCATAGCTACCAAGTCCCTCCTTATAGTCCAGGAAGTTACCTTCTTCACAGGTCATAGTAATCCCAGTATGGTCAGCAAGTTCTCTGGCATACCTAATATTTTCTCCTGAAATATCCACCAGGGTTACCTGGGCACCAAGGACTCCCATGGCGACCGCCTTTTTACCGTATGAGCCTAAGGGATTAAGCACCTTCTTACCCTCAAGTTTACCCAGATCATCAATGAACCGTCTCAGATGATAGGCCGGTCTTTCCAGGATGTCTTTGGCAAAGACTTCTGGCAGTCCCTCATGATTTGAAAAAAACTCATAAGCCTTGTAGTTCCATGCCTTCTTGTTCTGTTCAATGGTTTTATTCATATGCCTCCTTAGTCTAGATGGGTCCTATATAGTATCCAGCAAATCCCATATCAAAACCAGGTTTTGAACTTTTTTAATTAAAGTCTACCAGGTCGTCCATGATCTTTTTTGAGAAGGCAACAGTATTCTCCAGTCGCTTAACCTCCTGGGGATCAGGCATCTCCACCCCTTCCAAACACCAGGCAGCCATAAGGGCTGTTTCTATGAATAGGCTGGTCCCGATCTCTTTTTGACTGTAGGTCAGGTCAGCTGAGAAAATTTTAATGATGTGGACAACCCTGTCGTACATGGCTTGATCGAAGCCATCAAATAAGTATTCGTTGAGTATATACCTGGGTAGGTCCATGAGGCGAGGCCCATAGACCCCCTTGGGATCAATAACCGTGTATCCCCCCTGCTTGTTCTTTAAGATATTATCATGATGGAAGTCACCATGTAAGAGGAAAATCCTGTGTCCCTGGTCTAGGATCATCTGGTAGCAGTCAATGGCCTCTAAAAGATACTTGTGAACACCAGCCTTGAGGACCTGCCTGTCCATTCTTGACTCAGCCCGTCTTAACCAGTCCATATAAGAAGGAAACTCAGGCATGATGTCATGACCAAGATGGATTGCCTTGTAGAGGTCCAAAAATACACGAGCACGTTTTTCGTATGACGGCTCCTGCCTAAGGACAGTACCCGGTTCTACCCGCTCGATAACCATGTCTCCCTTATTCATATTGGTATGGTAGACCTTACATACAACCTGGTCATTTAAATGACTTAGGGCCTTGGCCTCTAAGCCCAAGTAGTTATCAAAGCCACCATGAAGCTTTAGAACACTGGCACCATGGTCTCTGGACAAGCACTTAAGGACCAGGTTGGCTGAGCACCAGGGAATCCACTCAAAATGAGACAGGTGCCATTGGTTTTCATAGGTCTCCAGCTTGTCTTTGACTTGGTCAAGATAGCCCTGGCCAAAATGATTGTCAATGGCCTTGATCTGGTCTTCCTTAAACATACATCCTCCTATTCCTTGTGATGGGATATGTCTCCCTTAAAAATGAAGTGTCTTGAATCTCCATCAACTTCCAGTAGGTTAAGGTTGGTCGACCGCATAAAGACCCCCTCCCAAAAGCGTTCTCTTGGCTTGTCCTCTATATAGGCAATTAGGGCCTTAAGTACAATCCCATGAGCCACAATCAGGAGAGTCTTTCCCTGGTAGCGGTCAATGATATCTTCTAGACAGGTCTTGACCCTATCAATCAACTGGTCAAAGGATTCACCATCAACAGGTTGATAGTGGTGGGGTTGGTACCAAAGGTTGTCGAACTCCTGTGGATAATTAGCCTTGACCTGGTCGTGGTACATCCCCTCCCAGCAGCCAAAGCACATTTCCATGAGATCTGGTCTTTTGATGATTTCAATATCCCTATCTCCCCTGATTAACTTAGCCGTGTCAAGGGCTCGCTCCGAGCTACTCGATATGATCAAATCCAGGTCTACATCTTCTAAACGCTGGCCCAACCACCGGGCTTGATCTTGTCCCAAGCTGGTTAAGTTAGAGTTCTTATGTCCCTGCATCCTGCCGATTTTGTTCCATTCTGTCTCCCCATGACGGGTTAAATATATTAATGTCTTCATATGACTCCTTAGTTAATCTTAAAGTGTGTGTGGCTTCCAGCGTCATCCATACGAATAATCAGCTGGGTTTGAATTCTTTCCTTCAATTCTTCTACATGGGATATGATGCCCACCATACGCCCACTATCTTGCAGGTCAATCAAACAGTTGATGGCATTATCTAAAGACCCCTGGTCTAGGGTACCGAAGCCTTCGTCTATGAAGACTGTATCAAGAGAGACACCACCAGCATGTTCCTGGACAACCTCAGCCAAGCCTAGGGCAAGGGACAGGGAGGCCTTAAAGCTCTCTCCCCCAGACAGGGTCTTAACTGACCTGGCCAGGCCCGTATAAGCGTCCATGACCTCTAGGTCAAGTCCAGCCCCCACTCGTTTGTCCACAACCTGGTCTGAAACTTGTAGCTGATAACGATTATTGGTCATCCTGCCAAAGCGACCGTTGGCAACCTTAACAATATCTTCCAAGTAGGACGATAAAACATATCCTTCCAGGGTAATCTTCTTAGGATTGGTCCCATTCATCAAGTCAGCAATTTGACCCACCACCTTGTAGCGGGCTTCATCTTTTTTTATATCTTCCTGGATGCCCCCTAACGCCTTCATGGTTGCCTGATTTAAGTCCAAGGCTTGCTTGTGCTTGGCAACCTGGTCTTGAACATGTTTTTTTGCCTCTTCCAAGTCACCGATGACCCTATCAAGGGGATCCATACAGATAAGACTTTCATCCTTGACTTGGTCTTGGAGGCTATTGATCTTTATGTCATAAGTCTGCTTCTTATGGTCAAAGTCCTTAAGACTCTCCTTGAGATGCTCTAGGTCTTTTAACTGATCTTTCATGACCTCATAGTCTTCAAGCTTGAGGGAACCAAGGGCTTTCATGAACTTGTCCTTGGCTTCACTGCAGCGCCCCTGATCCTCTAACAAAGTGGCCTCAAGGGTCTTGACCCGAGTCTGACCTTCAAGAACCTGGTTTTCCATCTTTTGATAGACCTTTAAAACAGTATCCCTTTCTTTGACCAACAAATCAAGCTGACTGGTGTGTTTTTTTATTTCTGCCTGGATCTGTCCACTGGTCCGGTAGCCTTCTGGCAATCCCTCCAGGATGTTCTGACAGGTCACCTGTCCAGCCTTAATCTCTAAGTTAAGGGCAATTTGGTCCCCCTCTAACTGACCTACAAGGTCCTTTAGGGTCTCCAGGTCTACCTTGACCTTGACCTGGCTTTCCTGAGCAGCCCTAATGGCCTCTTCCCTTGCTTCAAGCTCCCTTAAGGCCTGGGTCTTTTCAATTAGAAGGGTTTCATAGGGTCCAGCCAGGTCCTCAGTCTCCAAGGACAAACCTAGGTTGACTAAGATATTAGCCTGGGCTTCCACCTGATCTCTGGCAGCCTCATGCTTGGATACAAGCCCTGCCTTAAGGTTCATTGCCTCTATCCTGGCCTGGTCATATTGGCCCATGGTAGCTTCTAAGCTTTCCAGCTGGTCTTCAGTCATATGGGCATGATGACTTTCAGCTGGGTTAGGGTGGTCCAAAGACCCACAAACAGGACACGGACTTGCCTCTTGAAGGTCTTTGGCTAAAAGAGCTGCCTGGTTTAGGAAGTACTCTCTCTTACCAGCCTTATAAGCCTTCTCACTCTTCTGCCAATTTATAAGCCTATCCTCTAATAAGGCAGATGCCTGATCCAAGTCTGTTTGGATGGTCAGGGCTGCCTTCACATGGGTTTGATAGCGTTTAACCCCATCCAGTATGACCTGGGCCTGGTCTAAGTCTTTTGCACAGGCGTGTTTTTGCGCTTGGAGGTCTACAGCCCCCTTGATCAGATTATCTAAAACCTGGTCCTTTTCTTTCAAGTCAGCCAGGGCTTGTCTCTTAAGGCCTAGTTCGTCCCCTAGGCCCTTTCCCCTGGCCTCGAGGTCTCTTAACTTGGTCTTCGCTTGGTTAAGACCCTTAACCTGGTCTAAGTGGGCCTCTAGAGCGGTTAGGGCCGTTTCATGGCCCTTGAGACTGGTCTGAAACTCAAGTCCTGTTACCCTGTCGTGGTCCTCTTTTAAGTCCTCCAACCTAGACCGGTCCTTGAGGAGGTCTTCTTTAAGGACCTGCAAGGTCTTGGTCTGGACTTCCAGGTGGCCTCTGCGGGTTAAATAAGCCTCTTCCATGGGCTTAATCTTAACAAGGTCTTCAAGCTCAGCAACCAGGAACCGCTTGGCCTCTACTTGGTCTAAGTCTTGTAAAAGAAGCTTAAGGTCCTGTCTTAAGTTGACCAAGTCTTCTACTCTCTTATTGTGGTCTTTAGCCTCCTGGAGGGCCTGATAGTGGTCCTTTAAGGCTTGGTCTTGCTTAGCCAGGTCCTCTGTCATGGCCTTAATCTTGTCTATACTGGCTTCATACCAAGCTCCATACAAGGTCTTCAAACGATCAAAATCCACATAGTCTGCCTGGTCTAGGCCCTGAACATGCTGGTAGAGATCAGATGTTTCTTCTAGGACTAGGGTCTGGATCAAGATTCCTTTTTTTGCCACTCGATCTCCAAGCCCCTTCTTTAAGAGGAGCTTTTCATTAGAAAATTTCTTTTCAAGACTACCATAGAGGCTGGTCTTAAATATTTTCTTCAAAATATCCTTACGGTTGTCTGAGCTGGCCATTAAGAGCTTACGAAACTCCCCCTGGGGAATCATCATGATTTGTCTAAACTGGTTGACCTCCAAGCCAAGCAGGTCCACCACCCGGTCTCTGACATTCTTAACTCCAACCACAGGCTTACTTTCACCAGGCAGGTAGAGGTAGGCCTCCGGTGCCTGGTGGGTTGTACCCTCTCCCCTGAGTTTTTTCTTTTCCTGACCAGGAATCCTATGAATCCTGTAGGTCTGGTTTCTCAGTTCAAAGTCCAAATGGACTTCACATAGGGTGTCCAGGGGGGCCCCCTGGCACTTAACACTTTTCTCCGGTCGATCTTGACCAGAGGTCTCTCCATACAAGGCAAAGGATATGCCATCAAATATAGTGGTCTTTCCAGCCCCAGTGGGTCCTGTAATCAAGAACAAATTCCGGTAGTCCAATTGACTAAAATCTATTACTTCACGGCCCTTGTAGGGACCAAATGCTGTCATTTCAAGTTTTAACGGTCTCATTATTTTGCCCTTTCTTCCTTTTCCACCTGGTCAAAGACCCGGGCAATCTCTTCTTCCATCTCCTGGCTTAAGCCTCCCGATAGGGCCTTAAAAAATTCCTGGATCAGGACCCTGGGTCCCTTTTCCTTGATTTGAGATGCCGCTGTCAGAACCCTTTCTTCCTGGTCTTCCTGGTCTAACCGGTCCAGCTGCAGGGCGTTGGGATACTTGGATCTAAGCTTTTTCATGGGTTCAAATAAAGCCCCCCGGTCTGTAAGTTCAGCCGCTATATAGTCCTGTGGATTTCCAACAGTCACACACTCATCAGATAAGAGGGTGTCTAGATTTCCTCTTATTACTCTCATATCCCTCAAAGGCGGCAGGCTCACTTGGTCAATCTTTAGGTCCCCCTTGGGTCCTAGATCAATAAGGGTCAGACTCTTTCTTTGCTTGGCCTCTGAAAAGGAATACTTTAAGAGAGATCCTGAGTATCGAATGTAGTCCTCCTTGACCCTTTGAGGTCTGTGCAGGTGACCAAGGGCCACATAGTCAAATGACTCATAGTGGTCTACAGAGACATAATCGGTCCCCCCTATGGAAAGGGGTCTCTCAGAATCAGACTCCTCAGGATTTTCACTACCAACCACAAAGGAATGGCTGATGCAGATATTTCTTTGGTCAACCTTAAGATCCTCCAGGATAGGGTCTATAATGGCCCCCATGGCCTGGTCATGGTTTTTAATAGAATCATCCTCATAAACAGCTCTGACTACGCTAGGATCAGCATAGGGGATACTATAAAAATTAACAGGACCAAAGGCATCATTCAGGGTCAAGGGCCTAATATTTTTTTCTAAGTGGCTGCTGATGTACAAGCCCTGGTCCCTCAAGATCTTACTGCCAAAGTTTAATCGGTCTGGACTATCATGGTTACCAGCTATAGCAAGGACCTTAACTCCCAGGTCTACTACCAGGTGACTAAGGACCTCATCAAGGAGGTCAACAGCCCCCGTTGGCGGAATGGACCGGTCATAAACATCACCAGCTATTAACAAGACATCTATTTTCTCTTCTTCAATCAAGTGACACATGGCCTTTAAAAAGTAAGCCTGGTCCTGGGTCATATAAAGACCATTTACCAACTTACCTATGTGCCAGTCGCCTGTATGTAAAATTCTCATAAGCTTCCTTTCTCATCTAATCTTATTTTGCCATAGGCCCTATTGAGATTCAATGGCAGACAAGGACTTGTTGTATAAAATTTACAAATGTGTACAAAAAGTATACAATATCGGCTAAAAGGAAAAATATGTCTTGGTATTATTTAGCATTCATTGTATAATAACACTGAAAATACATTTACTATAAGGAGGCTAAAATGAAATCAACAGGTATTGTAAGAAAAGTCGATGAGCTGGGTAGAATCGTTATTCCTATTGAGTTAAGAAAGACTCTAAGTATCGATACTAAAGATGCCCTAGAAATCTTCACTTCGGAAGATACAATTATATTAAGAAAATACAATCCTTTGTGTTACATTTGTGGCAGTTCTGAAGAACTAGTTTACTTTAAAGAAAAAAGAATTTGTTCATCATGTATTTCTGACATAAAGAAAAGTGTAGATCTTTAATCAATTAAAATTCCTCATTCGAGGAATTTTTTTCTTTTCAAGATTCATTGATTAAGTCAAGGCTTTTTTGGTATTCTAACCATAGACTGATACCTATACCCAGGAGGTAATTATGCAAATTATTGACTTATATACCGTTCCAGCTGAAAAACTCACCCACTACCAAAAAACCTGCCTAGACTTTGACACCAAAACTATAATCAGCCATATTCTATCTGGCCATAAGGCCCTCATCATGGAAGTGGAAGGCTTAGATGAATACCAATATGCAGTCATGGACCAGGGCATGGTCATGGCTATCCTTCGCTTTAGGCCCCAACTAACAGATGAAACCTACTATAGCCTTGGCCATCTGAGCCTAGACTTTAACCCCCTTTACCAGGCAACCCTATCGGGCAAGGCCCTCAAGGAGGCCCTCAACCAAGTAAAGCCCCTCTATTATATGAAGCAGATGTCTTTGATCACCCTTGATGATCCCTGGATGCATGGCCTGGTCTTAGACATGGGCGGCCAGTTAACAGCCAGCCACACCAGCATTCGTGGCCAAACCAACCGGTACGTTTTTTCCTTTGAAAATAAAAACCACCCCTTCAAGACCCAAGTTTGCCCCAGGAAAGAAACCAAGAGGCTTATCATAAGACCCCTGACCATAGACGACTCACCCGACTTATATGAAACCTTTTCTTCTTCAGAGGCCATGATCCACTTCGGTATGTATCCCCTAATCAATCCCCACCAGGCAGAGGACTTCATCAAGAGCTTCCACCAGGGATTTGAAAAAGGCTCAGCTGTCCGGTGGGCCATTGAAGTCAAGGCCCTGAAAAAAGTAGTGGGTACCATCGGATTCCATGGCTTTAATGGTCATACCCGCAAGGCTGAAATTGGTTATGAACTCAATCCTGCCTTCCAGGGTCAAGGTTATATGACCGAGGCCATAAGGACCATTCTTAACCTGGGTTTTGAAGACTTTGATCTTCACCGCATCGAAGGCCTAACCTACCCTGAAAACCTCCCCTCCCAAGCAGTCATGCTCAAGCAGGGATTTACCAAAGAAGGGCTCCTTAGGGACTATTGTTTCTTCAGGGGCAAGCACCAGAGTGTTTTCATATTCTCTCTCTTAAGGTCTGACTGGGACCCTATAAAAGAATAACGCAAGAAAGAGCCACCCAAATTGGGTGACTCTTTTAATTTACTACAGCATTTCTATATAACTCATGATGTCCTTGTATGGCCTAGTATCAGGATCGTACAAGTGATAGGTCCCTGTCAGTTTATCTCCTTCATAACCAAGGACAATTAAGAGGTGCTCTGCTAACTTGGGATCAACCTCAAGTCGTCTGGCCAGGTCAAAGTGGTCCCAACGCTCTTTAGAAGTGACGAAGTTAACCAGGCTGATAGGACTGACCCTTTTCTTAATAAAGACCTTCTCCAGCAGGACCATTGAGGCCTGATAAATGGGATAAAGGTCTCCCTCTTTGTTGGTCCGTTCTACAACCTCCCTAAAGTCTTCCCACAAAACACTCAGGTCTGTAGTCTTATGAGACCCGCCTAATATACACAGGTCTGTTTGGACCTTCAGGCTTTCCTTAAGACCATGGGTTCTAACCAGGTCTTCAACCTTGACTTGATCCATGTCTAGGTCCCATAGGACGTCCCCACGGTGGTTGATTAAATAAGGTACCTGTCTGAGGTAAAAGGATCGCACCTTGCTCAAATGATAATAAGCATTTACATTTACATATTCACCAGGCTTATAGTGAATCAAGTCCACCAATAGACTTTCTGAATCATAGGTGATTTCATATGATCTACTGATTCGGTCCTCGTGTTCGCCTGGTCCCTTAATGATTTCATGGTCTATAGTAATCTTCATCCGTCTCCCCCCTATCTACTAAAAGTTATCTTATTATATCTATATCCAAATTTCAAGTTGACAAGCAGGTATAAGAGAAATAGTCACCTTTAAGCAATCAGGTCCCTGGTCTTATAATAGTCTCTCATTTCCTTGAGGCCTATCATCAACATAACAGTTACCACAATGTTCACAAAAGCCATGCCTATACCCAGATTGAGGTAAAGATCATAGCCCAGACGGAAGTTGAGACCAACAAGAAGACCCGTCACCAGTTGGACTAGGATAAAGGCCCTTGCAGTCCCTGCCTTAGGGGAGATGGCTGAGTCTTCTCTAATTAGGGCATCAAATACATAGAGGACTATGAGCCCTTCAAGAATCAAGGTGGCCAAGGTATAATACCGGTTAAAGAGGTGGAAACTTTCCCTTAAGGGGATGATATCCATGACAAGAGCCAGTGGCACCAGGACCAGGGTCATATAAGAAAGAATATTTAACTTATTATCTTCTAAGTGGACTACAAAGATCTTTAGGGCCTGGGCCATAAAAATGAAACCCAAGACATCAGGTAAAATATCTACAATAGCAATATTAATATCGATGGCCGTCAACAAGAGACCCTTGAGTAGTTTATTTACAGCTTGATCCATTACTGCCCCCTCTTCTTTAAAAATGTCTTAATATCATCCAGAGTGTAGATAGGATGGTTTATTATATTATTGATGAATAGATCTCCCGCATCTGTTGTCAACCGGCCTAGGCTCCTATAAACGGTCATTTCATCCCCCGTCTGTTTGATGAAGAAGCTTAAGTTCTTTTCTACTGCAAGGGGTAGCTTAAGATCATCCACATGGGTCAATTTCCCTTCGAACAAGGGTCCTTGATCATCTGCAGCTAGGCCAAACTCAAAGTTTTTCGCCACGGCAGCAGATACCTGAAAACCTTTTATGCTAAGGGCCTGGACTGTTTCATAGGTCAGGGTCACATGGTCATAACCAGAGGAAACACCTTGCATAGTAAAAGGGAGGGTCTCTGGTGATTTCAGATATCTCACCTGGCCTATAGGATAGACTTGACCATGACCATCCTTCCATAGGACATCCACTTCGTCAAAGGTCAGGTCCTCTTTCGCATAAAATCTAGGACACTCAAAGTGCACTGTGACCATCTTATAGGGGCCATAGACTTGATGGTCTTGGCCCAGTACCCGCATGTGAAACTGATGTTCAAAGAATAGGTCTATAACCTGCCTATCATCATCCACGTTGGTTATGTATTGGAGGCTAAAACGTTGACCGTTCATATCACTTTGAAAATCAATATAATGGTCTAGAAAGACCACATCATCTAATTTATTTTGATGGGTATAAACATCATTGACCACACTGACTAAAATGATGATCAAAACACTTAACCCAACAAACTTCTTTAATCCCTGACCCATTACTTAAGCCCTCCATTCTCCCTAGTATTGTCTGCTACCTCTTGGTCTTTAAAAGACAAGTAGAGGGCCCCTGTGATCAAACTTAGAACCAAGAGGGTCAAGAGTAAGCGTTTCATATCAATCTCATGATAAGGGGTAAAGCCATTAATGGTCTGGCCCTTGTCGGTCACCTGCCATAGCCAGGTATACTTGACCTCAGCTAGCATACCAGTTGATCCCCACCGGGCATATACTGGCACCCTCAATATACCGAACACAAGGACCAGGCCTGCATAGATCCATAAGATCAGTCTTTTCATTTTATTCATTTCAATTCTCCTATCCCTTCATTTCCATTATCCACCATGTCTCAAGACCATCTTACACAAAAATAGTGGACAAATACAAGTGTTTTGACAATTTCCCTTCTCAACTAAGAAAGAACTTACATGGACCTTAAATACTAAAAGGGAAAGGAATACAGAGTATAGGTCATGGTCCTTACAAAGCCCATTTTTTCAGCCAACCTATAAGAAGCTATGTTTTCCCCCATACACTCCCACTGGACTGTCATACCCTCCTGCAAGCAACGATCAACAAAGAGCTCGGATGTTACCTGGGATAAACCTTGACGCCTATAGGCTTCTAGGGTTTCAATACCGATGGTCATGACCTGGTCCACATAAAAGTTACCCATGCTGTAATTGGTAACTGTATGCCCATCTAACATGCAATAGCCATGAGACTTATCTAAGAAGTCATCTATAGAGGACCACCACCTTAAAATCTCCTGGGTAAGAAAGGCCTTGTTGACCAGGTCCTTCCTAGACAAGAGGTCCCGATCTATGGCCACCACCCTATAGGGACTGGTATTGACTCTTTTCAAGTAGGTCTTCCACTGGTCGGCCTTTAACTTATATATAAACTGGTCAGATACGGTCAAGCCCCTATGGTCAAAAAGGTCATGAAAGACTGAATCCCAACCCTTAGTATCCCCGCTGAACTCAAAACGATTGAGACCCTGACCAAGTGCCCGGTCTCTTAAATTCTGATCAATATAAGCATTAAGGTCTTGTAAAAAGGCCTGTGCCTGAGTATCCCCAACAAAATAAAAGCCCTCTTGGCCTGCTGACCAGACCATGGCTATGCTTGGCTTTATAGGATCATCAACAAATACCCAGCCAGGATTGATGCCATCTATGATGGCCTTAACTTCTACATTGTCTGCCTCTTGTCTCAAGAGGCCTCTAATCCTATGAAATTCATTCTTTTTTAATTCATTAATCATAATAACTCCTTATCTCATATCCATTTATATCCAGTATACCATGGGATTTCAAGCTGAAAGATTTCAGTATGATGACACCAACATAAAAAACTACCGCCCCTAGGAGCGGTAGTCATCTCTTATGATTTTAAGTCCTTAATTTTGCACAACCAAATCATATGGTCAGCCTCAGGTCCCCAGTAATCCTTAATTTCTAGAAGGGGCGGTCCAAACTTTTTAATCCACTTGGCCTGGGCTAGTTCATAACCACTGTCAAAGGATACTTCTTGAATACCCGCCTGGTCTAGGTCATGGATCAAACGTTTAATCAAAATGCTGGCCAGCCCCATTCCTTGGAAGTCAGGCAGGATATACATGCCACCCAGTTCTCCCTCAGAAGGAAAATCAGCCTCTACATTGTCCCTGGTCTCCTTACCAAGTGGACCAAAAGAAATGGTACCAACCACTTGACCCTCAAGTTCAGCCAAGAGGATATGCCTCTTGTCCTGGCCCTGGTAGAAGGCTCTTAGACTTTTTTCCTTATAATCAAACTCCTGTAGGATAAAGTCCTCCAGGTGACCCACTCCTTCATCTTCAAAGGCCCTTCTAATGGTCTGCTTGTAAACCTCCATAAGGTCCTGAAAATCCTTTTCTGTTGCCATTCGAACCACAAGGTCTTTGTTCCTCACTTGAAATTTCTCAATTTTATCTTTTATAAACATAGTTCCTCCTCATACCCTCCTAGTTTACCTCCTTGTGGTCAAGTCATCAAGGTAGATGGTGCTTTAATTTATTTTAGTCATTAACTCCCTATAGGTTGCCATGGTTTCCTGGTGACTCTCATCTGTGTACAAGTAAACCTGGTCTTTTGTTGTAATCTTTATAATCGGATAAACGCCCTTGAAGATATATACCCGACACCTGCCCTGGTCCTCTGTATCATAAGCCCCCCTAGAATAGAGGTCTGTTCCTATGCCATTGAGCTTTAGGGTTAGGGTGACATCCTGAAGAAGCTCCACCGACTGGATGGCATCTAAGGGAATTTTCTCCCCATAGCCCATTGAGTCTATGACCACCTCCTGGTCTTTGAAGGTCATCTGATGGGGTACAAGGTCATGGCTTATGGTCATCAAGCCAGCCCCACCTAAAACAAGGACTATAAATAGACTTAAGCAGGCAAGACTCAACCGCCCCTTTTTAGTTCCCAAGTTCATGGTTCTGCCCAGGCCACTTTTCTTGTCTACAAAACTTCTTGGATCGTGGGGGTTAGCATAATAGATACCTGCCACCCAGAAGTCTTCATCGTCCACTTGAATAAGGTCCTCTGCCTTGACTTGACCCTCAATTCTTTTACTGGATACCAGACCCACCATAAAGACAAGTAAGACTATAAGGGTAGAAAGTGCCACATAGAGAAGGATTAGGACCTCTAGATTTAGGGCCCTATATGTCCAAAGGAGGCTGGTAGATGTATTCAAGGTCACTTGACCCAGCAGACAAAAGAGAATCACCCTCAGCCACAGAGACTGGATTTGTTGGTTGACCGCTAGATTAACTTGACTCTTATCGGTATAGAGCTTATAGGGCCTTTGCTTAGTAAGCCTGTATAGAATTATTGCTACAAGGGTGACCATTATGGATAGACCCGTTGCGACCAGACCGGCAGGACTCATCCCCTTTAAGGCAAGGGGCAGGCCCATGATGACAAGGGCTAGACCATAGACCAGCCTATGTCCAGGAATCTTAGCCATTGGGTTGTAGGCACTTATATCCACCTGGCGCTTGAATCCAGATCCAGCTGACCAGGCCCTTTCAGCCTTGAGTCGCCTCATAGCCTGATTCCCCCTGTAGAAGACAGCCACCTGAGCCAGGGGCATAAAGACCAAGTAGAGGCAAAAATATATGTAGGTAATCGAAAAATAGACCGTATCATAGAAGATGGGTAGACAGGCCAGGCCTGCCCCAATAAACCAGACCCTGTAGGCCCGGTTGTAGCTCTTTTGTATGGCCTTAAACTTTGGGTCCTCCCTGTAGGCCTCTGGTACCTTGATAGAAAAATACTCCTTATCTGTTCTCTTTAAGGATGAAAAACCGACTGCCAGCCACATAATGACCATACTGGCAAATAATATCCACTCAACCATTTAGTCCTCCTTATACATATTAAAAATCATATCAACCATGTCTTCCTTCTTGATGCCCTTTATTTTTGCCTCTGCCACTAGGAGCTTGAGGCTCTCCCTAATTTCTTGACAATCCCCTTCTTGGGCCCTTGGAGCAACCCTAGCCCCGTGACGCCTGTCTATGACAATAAAGCCTTCGGCCTTTAAAAGCTGGTAGGCCTTGGATACAGTCATGGGATTGATTCCAGCGTGCTTGGCCAGCTGCCTAGTGGTCGGCAGGCTATCCCCGACCCCCAATCGACCATCCCCTATACCCACAACAATTTGATGTCTAATCTGCATATAGACAGGAATATCAGATGTGAAATCAATTTCAATTAACATGACTACCTCCCTTGTATATTTGTATTATATCATCTAATACAAATAAGTCAAAGTAAAAGACAGGTTTTCTCTGTCTTGCTAAAAAAAAGACAGGTTTTCTCTGTCTTGCTAAAAAAAAGACAGGTTTTCTCTGTCTTGCTAAAAAAAAGACAGGTTTTATCTGTCTTGCTAAAGAAAAGACAGGTTTTTTCTGTCTTTTTATCAGTCATACTTAATTTCAACACCCAACAAGCCAAGAAAACTCATGCCCTGGTCTGGCGTGATAATAGCCCCCCTTAAGTCATCTAGGGTCAAGTCCATTTTAACAAAGGTATTCCCCCTCAGGTCAATCCCTCTTAAGGGTGTACCATAAAAGAGCATTTGATCCATCTCACACTTGATAAAGTGACACTTAGATAAGTTTGAGTTCTTCATTTCCATAAGGGTCAACTTGGACTCATAAAAGGCAACATTCTTATGGCGGGTAAAACGGAAGTTGGCATATTGAAGATTACAGCCTTCAAAAACAACGTCAGAAAAACCCGATTCTGACAGGTTGGTCCCAATCAACTTACAAGACTTGAAGGTACACTTATCGAAAACTGCATTAGACAGGTCCACATTAGACAAGTCACAGCCTTCAAAGACCACATGGGTAAAGTCCCCCCTATAAAAGGACGTCCCTTCAAAGACAACATTGGTAAATTTAACCGACTTAAAGGCGACCCTGGATAAGTCCGCTCCAACAAGGGGGCCCTGGTCCAATTCGAAGTCCACAAGAAGGTCTTCTTCATTAAGACTTAAGCCTCGTAGGGACATTTTTGCCAGATAGGGATTGAGGTCAGCCTGGATTATTTTATAGGTTTTGTATAGGTTCATAAAGCCTCCTTCTTCTAGAGCTTAACACATGATCATCTTTAAGAAATAGAGACTGACACAAGTCAGTCCCTAAAGTCTACTTAAATACTTCTACTAGGGCTGTTTCTACCTTCAAGAGGGTATCTTTGACATCCTCTAGGGTATGTTCAGACGATAAGAAGAGTCCCTCAAACTGGGCAGGTGGCATAAGGACTCCTTGGTCCAGCATCAACCTGAAGAAGTGGGCATACTTGTCTGTATCACACTTGGCAACATCATCATATGACACCATGTCTCCTTCAGCAAAGAAGAGACAAACCATGGCCTTAAAACGCTTGACACTACAAGGGAACTGATGCTTCTTCACAATCACCTGCATGCCCTTTTCTAAAACGATAGCCAACTCCTCCATGTGGTCATAAACAGAAGGGTTATTCTTTAAATATGTCATGGTCTTAAGACCCATGTGCATGGCTAAAGGATTACCTGACAGGGTTCCTGCCTGGTAAACTGGTCCAACTGGTGACACCATATCCATGATAGCCTTCTTACCACCATAAGCACCAACTGGGAGACCGCCGCCAATAATCTTACCAAAACATGTCATATCGGCCTCAATACCATAAACCTCTTGAGCGCCCCCGTAGGCCAACCTGAATCCAGTAATAACCTCATCAAAGATAAGGACAGTCCCATGGTCATCACATATTTTCCTTAAACCCTGTAAGAAGTCTTGGCTTGCAGGAACTACCCCCATATTACCCGCTACAGGCTCAACAATGATACAGGCAATTTGGTCAGGGTTGGCCTTAAAAATTGCTGCTACTTGATCTAAATCATTATAAGGACAAACTAAGGTATCCTTAACCACGTCTTCAGGTACGCCAGGTGAGGTTGGGACACCAAAGGTAAGGGTTCCTGAGCCTGACTTAACCAACAAGGCATCAGAATGACCGTGGTAACAGCCTTCAAACTTAAGAATCTTATTACGACCTGTATAAGCACGGGCTACTCTCAAGGCACTCATGGTTGCCTCAGTCCCTGAGTTTACCATCCTAACCCGGTCTACTGACGGATAGGCTTCTACTATGGCCTTAGCCATGTCAGCCTCTATACTGCAGGGTACCCCATATGAGGTTCCTCTTTGCATAACCTCTAGTATGCCCTCCAACAAGTAGTCATTTGAGTGACCAAGAATTAAAGGCCCCCATGAACAAATGTAGTCTAAATAAGTATTGCCATCCACATCCTTGATATAGGCACCCTTTGCAGATTCAACAAAGATGGGATCCATACCAACAGACTTAAAGGCTCTTACAGGAGAATTCACTCCACCTGGTATATAATTTTTAGCATTATCAAATATTTTTTGTGATTGACTTCTATCCAATTGCTTTCTCCTTTAATCGCTTGACAACTTCCTTTGCAAAGTAAGTAATGATAATTGATGCACCAGCCCGTTTCATGGAAAGAAGGGTCTCTTCTATGACACTTTCATCCATCAAGCCTGACTTAACGGCCTGTTTCAACATGCTATACTCACCTGAAACATTATACGCAGCCACCGGCACATCATATTGAGTAGAAATATCCTTAATGACATCCAAATAAGATAGGGCAGGCTTAACCATTAAGATGTCAGCCCCCTCTTCTAGGTCCAGTTGAGCCTCTAAAAGTGCCTCCCTACCATTGGCCGGATCCATCTGGTAGGTCTTTCGGTCTCCAAAGGCTGGCGCAGAATGAGCCGCTGCCCTAAAGGGACCATAGTAGGAAGAGGCATACTTGGCTGAATAGGCCATGATTGGGACATGGTCAAATCCTCCTAGGTCAAGGGCCTTTCTCATAGACCCAATACGGCCATCCATCATGTCTGACGGTGCCACCATGTCTGCCCCAGCCTGGGCATGACTGAGGGCTATTTTATCTAAGTATTCCAGGGTTATATCATTGATCACGTGGCCGGCCTGGTCTAATATGCCACAATGGCCATGGTCAGTGAACTGACACATACACACATCTGTAATCACATACATGTCTGGACAAGTTGCCTTGATCCGTCTAATCCCCTTCTGTACAATCCCGTCTCCAGCATAGGCCTGAGACCCTAGCTTATCTTTGACATCAGGTACACCAAAGAGGATCACTTGGTGAATTCCTAGGGCCATCAGGTCCTTGATTTCTTCTTCTAAACGGTCCACAGAGAAGTGATACACATCTGGTAGTGAGGATATCTCCTCCTTGATATTCTCTCCCTCTACAAGAAATAAGGGATATATAAAGTCACTGGCCTTGAGTTCGAACTCTCGAACTAAATGACGGATAGCTGGTGTCCGTCTCAAGCGTCTGGGTCTTTTACTGATTGTCATGATCTCCTCCGTATAAGTCTTTCAGGGCCTCTACTAGGCCATCTATGGTGTGGACCTTGGCCTGACTCTTAACAGGCAGGTCAAAGTCTCTAAGTGCCTGAGACGTAATGGGACCGATAGAAACCAAGTCCTTTTCAAGTATTAAGTCCCTATGGTGGCCATAAGCCTTCATGAAGTGTTTGACTGTAGAAGCAGAAGTAAAGGTCACAACCTGAATTTTCTTAAAATCTTCTAGGGCCATCACTTGGTTAGTGGCTTGACTCTCGTAAAGGTGGACTTCTTCTACCTGACAGATCTTGTCTAACTCCTCAACTAAGAGGGGTCTGGCATTTTTTGCCCTTGGAACCAGTACCCTGTCCCCTTGCTTTAAAAGGGGCCTTAGGGTATCCAGTAGGCCCTCTGCAACGGCTCGGTTGGGTAAGACATCCGCACGGATACCATGGTCCCTTAAGACATCAGCTGTCGGCTGACCAATACAAACCACTTGGCTGGCATGGAGGATACGACTATCCCTACCACGTTTGTCCAGCTCCTGGAAGAAACGCTTAACTCCGTTAACACTCGTAAAAACAAGGTATTGGTAGGAAGCCATATGGTCTACAAGATGATCCATTTGCTCCTTAGGATCTAGGGCCTTGATATCAATCATAGGTAGGGCTATGGGTTGACCGCCCAGGCTCCTAATTCTATCAATTAGGCCTGAGGCTTGTTGACTCGCCCGGGTAACAGCTACCTGTACCCCGTGGAGGGGCTGATTTTCAAAGAAAGACAGTTCCTTTCTTAGGGCCACCACATCCCCTATGACAATCAAACTCGGCGAAGACACACCAGCCGCTTGAACCTTGTCATAGAGGCTGTCTAGGGTCCCTTCTACCACAACTTGGTTGGGATGAGACGCCCAGTGGACAACAGCCGCTGGCGTGTCCTTTGGCTTGTCATGGGCTATGAGCTTGTCAGTAATCTTCTTTAAATTGGACATACCCATTAGAAAAACAAGGGTTCCTTGCAGGCGGGCCAGGGCCCCCCAGTCATGCTCTGTTTCATCATCCTTGAAATGGCCCGTAATAATGTGAAAAGAGGTTGCAACCCCCCTATGGGTAATGGGGATACCGGCATAACATAGGCCTCCAATTGAAGACGAAATACCAGGAACAACCTCAAAGGGAACCTGGTGTTGGTTGAGTTTGATGACTTCTTCTCCCCCACGGCCAAATACATAAGGATCTCCCCCCTTGAGGCGGACCACTAGTTTATCTTCCTTGGCCTTGTCCACAAGGAGTTGGTTGATATCTTCTTGCCTCATGGTATGGTCAGCGGACTTTTTGCCCACATAAATCATTTCACAGGTGTCCTTGGCATCTAAAAGTATATTCGAGCCTACCAGACGATCATAAACCAAGACATCTGCAGCCTTAACCAGGTCACTCCCCCTTCTGGTAATAAGGCCTTCATGGCCTGGTCCTGCTCCAACTAGGTATACCTTGCCCTTATCCATGATTGACCTCCTTTAAAATCTGGTCTGCCAGTTGTTTACCCAGGGCTTCACCTTGTTCAAGTGGTCCCCTAATGCTGGCTTTTACCAACCGACTACCATCTTCCTTGCCAAAGAGGCCCTTAAGAATCAAGTCGTCCCCCTGCCTATGGGCAACAGCACCAACAGGAACATGGCATCCGCCCTTGGTATGTTTTAAGAAGGAACGTTCTGCAACAATTTCCTTTTGAGCTTCTAAGTCGGCTATAGACGTCAATAGGTCTAAAATGACTTGGTCATCTGACCGATATTGAATGGCCAGGGCCCCCTGGGCAGGAGCCGGCAGGCATAGGTCATCTTCCATGTAAGCTGTAATAACTGAGTCCAAGCCCAGTCTATGAATACCAGCCGCTGCCAGGACAATACCATCCAGGTTCTGACTGCTTAACTTCTTGATACGGGTTTCAATGTTGCCCCTAATGGGTTCAAATCTTAAGTCCGGTCTTGCCTCCAGTAACTGGAAACACCGACGCTTAGACCCAGTACCTATCACTGAGTTTTCTGGAAGGTCCTCCAGGGTCTTATAACCCTCTTTCAGGATGAGTACATCCCTCCTATCCACCCGTAACGGTGTAGGTGCTATGGCCAATCCCGGCGTCATATCCGATGGCATATCCTTCATAGAGTGGACAGCAAAGTCAATCTTCTTTTCAAAAAGGGCGGTTTCAAGTTCCTTGACAAAAAGTCCCTTGTCCCCAATCTTGTCCAGGGCCACATCAAGGATTTTATCCCCCTTAGTCTTTATGATAACTACCTCTACTTCTAGGTCTGGATACTTAGCCTTGAGCTGGTCTCCCACCCAATTGGTTTGAGTAAGAGCCAGGTTACTGCCCCGGGATCCAATTCTTATTTTCATACTTTATTCTCCTTTGCTTTAGGGTCTCTATATCTAAGTCAGTTAGTTCCTTTATTAATACCTGTCTCATCCGGTGGTCTTCAACCCGCTTCTTAATCAGTAGGCGGATGGCATAGATCAAGTCTATTTTCTCCTCCCAGTCCGGCTCTAGCTTAGACTGGATGTCTTCCTTGATGAGCTTGGTCATAGCTGGACTTTTTCCACCAGTAGACACACTCACCTGGAGGCTGCCTGCTTGAATCAAACCCGGCAGGTGAAAGTCAGATGTCTGACCATCACTGGTATTTAAACACCAGATCCCCCTATCCTTACAGGCCTGATAAACCGTATTGTTGGTGGCTAAATCACCAGTAGCTGTTACCACTAGGTCCACGCCCTCTAAATGGTCCGGATCAAAAGATGACCTGATCCAGGTAAAGGCCTGGTCTAGGTCTTTAAGGCCTTGAATTAAATCTGGTGAAACCAACTTGATCTTTAAATCATAGGGCAAAAGGGACAGGACCTTGCGGTGGGCCACACACCCGCCACCTACAAGTAGCAGGCTCAAGTGGTCTGTTCTTATCATTAGGGGCAGGTACATTTATTCTCCTTCAAAGTTGTAGAGGTCGTTGAGAACCTCCAGGTAATGGTTCATTTTATCTTCGCACTCAATTTCTTTTAAACTAATAATCGGTTGTCTAACCATTCGCTTGAGGGCTGATGTAATCATCTTATCCAAAATCACTTTTGACTTTGAGTCAAAATCAAACCGCCTGTGGATGTACTCCAGGGTGTCTGCTTGAACCTGCTCCCTAAACTTATTGAGAGACCGGATCGCAGGATCAACCTTAGTGGATACCATCCATAAGGAAAACTCCTCTAACTTAAGCTGAATAATCTTATTCATTTCCTCTGATAGGGCCTGTCTTTTTGCCTCATTAGCCTTTGATATTTTATTCAAGGAGTCTACATTGAAGAGGTGGACCCCTTCAAGCTCTAAGACATTTTCATCCACATCCCTAGGCATGGCCAAGTCTAGAAGGAAAATCTCCTTCTGATGACCTTCTAGGTCAGCCTTTGATATGACACAATGGGGAGAAGCAGTCGCCGTAATAACAGCATCAACATGAGGGAAAATCTGATTCCTGTCTGTATAAACCACTTCCTTGATTTGAGGATACTTATCCTTTAAGTTTAAGACCTTCTTATGGTTACGGTTGGTCATGTAAACATGGCCTGGATGGTATTCAAACACATACTCCAGGGCCAACTGCCCCATCTCACCAGTGCCTATAATTAGAATATTTTTATCATCAAAGGTTCCCATTTTTTCAAGGAGAAACTTAACGCCAATATAGGATATAGACATGGGATGTTCAGATATCCTCAAGTCTGTCTTAATCTGCTTAGAGGTTGTTATGGTGTCCCTAAACAAACGATTTAAGATTTTCTTTGAAGCCCCCAACTCCATTGCCAGACTATGGGCCTCTTTTACCTGGCCTAGGATTTGGTCTTCGCCTAAGACAATGGAATCCAAGCCCGCTGCCACCTGATAAAGATGAAGGATAGCCTCTCTGCCAACCTTAGTGTATAAGTGGTCCTTGACTTCAGGAAAGGAAAAGAATTGGCCATACGCCTCAATCACTTGCTTGATTTTGTCTTGAATGGTCTCCTTGTAGTCACACATATATATTTCATTTCGGCCACAAGTGGCTAGTATCACCACCTCATTGACCCCCATATCTAAAAGTTCTGTAGTAAAGTCGATTTTATCTGATTCTAGATAAGCAACCCTATTTCTGATACTTATGTCAGCACTGTTTTGATTCATACCAATAACAGCTATTTGCATACGGCCTCCCAATTGTTGTCCTTACATTACACTCAAAAAAAAACTAGCCAAAAAAGGCTAGGTAATTGAGACTTCAGTTACACCACCCGCCGTGGTTACTTCATGGCTTATCTCATACTCTGGTATCCTGACTCAGCTTCATCCTAGTCACTGTCCTTCCCATGTTTCCATAGTGGTCACTCAGTTTTCGTAGCTTTTACAGTAGCGGGGGCTGTTAAGGAATCCAACCTTAATTCCCAGCATATAAGACTATTCAGTTACCCTATAATTCTACCATCCGTCCTGTAATTGTCAAGTCTCAGCCTCCTGTAAACAGGAAAAAGACAAAGTTTATTCAACTTTGCCTTCACAGTACGATTCATAAATCTTATAGTCTTCTTTGGTCACTACCAGGGAGCTAAATAAGTCCTTGGCCTGAACCTCCAAAAGAACAAGGTCATTTCTTAAGGGGATGGCCTGGTAGCGCTTGACCTCTTGGTAGGTAAACACCTTGTTGTTTATAATGAATCGATCCTTTAACAGCATGAGCTCATGCTTGTAATACTTGCTTGTAAAGCTAATGGCTAGACTTATAACCAGGGCCATGAAAACCAAGTGACCCGCCTTGATCAATAGGGAGTCGGTCCAGTCCATAATCATTAAGATATAAACTATAAAGACCGGAGCCAAACTTAACTCTGTCCGCACTTGACGAACCCCCTTGGACTTTTGACGCTTGATCAAGATGATTTCATCCTCCGGGTTATCTTGTCTCATTTGGTCGTCTAACTTCCTTTTCTCCTTGTTTTCGGTCAAGGTGTAATAGCCCACCAAGCCTGGTATAAGCCAGACCAGGCACATCAAAAGGACCATCCAAGGGGTTTCAAGTAAAACAATCACTATGAAGTAAGAGAGGCTCATGAGACCGAGCCCCTTCATTCTTTTCTTAAAAATATCTTTATTCTCCAAATAATCCTGATAGGTCATTATAACTTACTCCTCATAAACTCACTGATATAGGTCTGTTGCCTCTTATGAACACTGATGGTTTTCCTCAAGCCCTTTTGACCACTCTGTCGATTAAACATATTCAGGGTTAACTTATAGTGGTCAGGGTCCTTGGCCCAGAAGTCCTTGGTCCAAGAATAAGACTCTATACTGGTCCAAGAAGAAAACCTCCCCTTGATAACAAAGCCGTCACTCAGAATCATGACCTTGGGAATCCTATACCTTTCCTTAAACCAGAAGGCCCAGACTGCATATGAAAGAGTCAGTAGGGGCCATAGGGCCATAACACTTACCCTAGTCATGCCCTCCTCATAAAAATATATATAGGTAAAGACGAGGACCAGGGGTAAAAAGAAGACGGTTAATATCAAGTATTCCCATTTAAAGCGCTCCTTCACTGGCCATATAATAGCAAAAGGACTGGTATCCAGGTCTAAAAACTTGACAGAATGCCCCATATAAAGGCCACCTAGAGTCAAGGCAAACCAAAGGTTCAAGATACTGGGAAACATGGTAAAAGAATCACCCGGATCCAGGGTTAGATCTCCAGCCTGGATGGAAAAAATACTCGGTAAAAAAGTCACAACAAACATGACCAAACTAGAAGCCGTTAGGAAAAACATAATCTGCTTTCTCTTCTTCATGGCCTCATAGTCCGTAAAGGCATAACCAATCTCCTTGGGATCGCCCATTTGGAGTAAGGCTTTTGAGATAGCAGCATCTTCTTCTAGGCCTCCCTCTTGATAATCTTCTTTTAGACTTTCAATGTGGTCTAAAAGCTCATCCTTAATATCATTGGCAGAATCCTCAGTGTAAATCTGACGTTCTACCCGTTCTAAAAAATTCTCTACTCTAATATCTCTCATAACTAACTCTCCAAAATACCATTTAAGGCTTTACTAAAGCTGAACCATTCTTCCTCTTTAACACTCATTTGCCTGAGACCCAGGTCTGTTATCCTGTAATATTTGCGTCGTCTACCATCACTTGCATCCCAAAAACTCTCTATAAACTTCTTCTTTTCTAGAGCATGTAAGATGGGATAGAGGGTTCCCTCCTTGAACTTGAAGGTCCCTTGGCTGAGTACATCAAACTTTTTAATTAAGCCATAACCATACATGGGTTCTTTATTCAACATCTTCAGGACCATGACTTCTGTCGTGCCCTTGAGCATTTCCTTATTCATATTACCTCCTATACCTCGGAATACTATGTATAGTATCACGAGGTATTAAAAAGGTCAATATTTCTCAGTAAATTTCTTTGATAGAGTAAAAAAATATGTCTTTGACTGAAAGCCCTGGCAAATACTGGCCCACCTATTCCCTCTCTTAAGATAGTATGATAAACTGAATATTATTCGTGATACTAAATATAGGAGACATCTATGAAAGACACTATGAGAGACTTAACCGAGGGGTCCGTGTACGGCAACCTGCTCTATATGGCCCTACCCACTATGTTTGGCTTTTTTGCCCAAACCCTATTTTCCATCGTTGACATGATCTATATCGGTCGCATTTCAGCTGAAGCCATTGCTGGTGTCACTGCCTTCGGGACCATATTTGCCATCGTCTATGTTTTTAATGATATCATTGGCACCTCATCCATATCCTTGATTTCCCAGAGTTTTGGTGAAAAAAACTATGTCAAGACCTCTAAGGTTATTGAGCAAACCATTGTTTTTAAAGGCTTAATCGCCCTTTTGGCTGGCCTGGTTATGATGATTATCTTAAAACCCTTAATTTTCTTTTACACAGATGATCCGGCAACTCGAACAGCAGCCCTAGACTATGGCTATATACGTTTCTTCTTTTTACCCATCATGTTTTCATCTTATACAGTAAACACAGCCATGAGGTGTGTTGGGGACTCTAAAAACCCCCTCCGAATCATGGTCATATCGGCCCTCTTAAATATCGTACTTGACCCCCTCTTCATGTTTGATTCTATCAACCTAGGCCTTGTAGAAATTCCTGGCTTAGGCATGGGAGTCTTCGGGGCTGGTCTGGCTACAGTCATTAGCTCAACTTTTGCTTTTTTAATGGCCTTTTATATCCTTTTATCTGGGAGAACCTTTATAAAAATCAAGCTCAAGGGACTCTTAAGACTGGACAAGGACATCGACCGTAAGTTGATTACCATAGGCCTTCCATCAGGCGCAGAAGGCCTTAACAGAAACCTAGCCAACTTTGTCCTCTTTAAAATTATTTTCCACTATGGAACTGTTTTTATCGCAGCATACGGGATTGTGATGCGGATCATGGAACTTGGCTTTATGCCTTTGTTCGGTTTAAACATGGGGGGCTCTACTGTCATTGGGCAAAATATTGGTGCCAAGAAAATGAAACGTGTTGTTAAGTCTATCCATGCAACCGTTAACCTTGGTGTTGCCATCATGGTCTTGGTCAATATCATCACCTTCTTTGGGGGTAGCCAGTTGATGGCCATCTTCAACAAGGATGCACAGGTCATAGAAATCGGCACCACCATCCTCAAGTATATCGTTCCAACCATGATATTCATCGCCGCCATGTTTGGTTTTGGTACTGCCTTTTCAGGGTCGGGCTATAATAAGCCCTTCCTCATATCGAGTGTTATTTCTAGATGGGGGGTCTTAATACCCGTGTCTCTGATAACCACTTATGTTCTTAAGACAGGTTACCTGGGTCTCTTACTGGCCTATATCCTGTCAGAGATGACCTCCCTGGTCATTATTTACTACCATTACCGAAAGGGACAATGGAAGCACCATACTGTTTAAGTCAGCAGGCTCACTTGAGCCTGTTTTTGATTGTAAAAGACCCAACTTTCTTGTAAAATAACACTAAGCCGGCTTATCACTATAAGCCACTCCTTTTGTATGACCCTGTCATATGAAAATGAATCATCATCTTGGAACTGACATTCTTGCGCCTTCGGGTATAGCAATAGCATTTTCATTAAAGGAGGCAATATGAGTAAAGACGTAAAATCGTATCATGACTATGATACAGAAAAAAAGGAATCCTACCAGGATGTTGTGAAAAAGTGGCAGGCCACCAAGGCTTCTATGTATGAAGCCACAGACCAGTCCCGCCAAATGCGCTGGTCCTATTCCAACGGCATGTTCAAGTATTTCAACAACCCTGGCAAGACCATCACTGACAGTAATCCCTATATCAATATTGTAGATGTAGATGAATTTGACCTGTCTATTAAAAACCACCCCTTCCCCCCAGATCCACCGGCCTTCAACAATAAGAATAGGCCCAACTTCTTTGGCAGTCTCATGGATGAATACGTGGACGATGCCAAGTGGTACAAGGACCAACTCCACACGTCCTTCGATAGGATTATGGCTGAAGCCAGAGGAGAAAACCTTCCCCCAGTAGCCAGTGAAAAAATGGATTTGAAGGACCTTAAGGCTGCCATCATTGACTTTGCAAAGGCCCAAGGCTTCGTTTCCATAGGTGTCACCAAGTTAGACAGGCGGTTTGTTTCAGTAGAAGTGGACGACCAGTTAATTTACGATACCCTCATCCTCTTAGGCTATGAAATGCCCCATGAGGTTGTCCACCGCTACCCCAAGCCCCAGCATGACACAGCAGCCTATTATGGTTATGCCCACTGTGCAGCCCATGTTCACCCAGTAGCTGACTTTATCCGGTCTAAGGGCTATGACTGTAGGGCTAGGTCTTGGGAGGGCTTCATAAAATATTCTGTCCATGGGGTCAATGCAGGCCTAGGCAACTTCTCCACTTACGGGATCATCCACAGTCCCCAGGCCGGTACCCGACTCAAGTATACATCTATCTTAATCGATGCGGACCTTGAATTGGACCAACCCGTTGACTTCAACATTGAGGAGTTTTGTGCCCGTTGCCGCATGTGTCAAAAGTCTTGTCCATCCGGTGCTATCCCCAAGGAAGAAACACGCTACCGGGGGAGCATCAAGAGAACAACCGACCACATCAAGTGTTTTGATTCCATGGCCAGCAGGCATGAGTGTGTCCAGTGCATCCGGGTCTGTCCCATCAGCATGCTAGGCTACCAAGTTGTAGAAAACAGCCTACCGGACTACTACCGCTACAACCCAACCAGCAATCAAAGAAAAACAGACTACAGTATCTGTCCAAATACCATCAAGAAGGGAGGCCAAGACCATGCTTAACCTCCTCTATCAACATTCAAAGAAGACCCTTGACATGGACAAGTCCAAAAGTCTTTTGGACCTATTTAGACTCTATGAGCCTACTGGCTATCCAAGACTTATTCAAGTGGGCGGTCCCCTGGGTCCCTTCTACAGGGGCCAGGATATCTACAAGGACCTGGCCAGCCTTGAAGCCTATATGTATGAGGACTCTATCCTCTTCATGGATGAATTTTGCCCTCTTGATTATATGCGGTTCATGTGTCGTTACCTGATGCGAAATCTAAACCTGGTAACAGATACCAGTCTTAAGGTTTACCATATCATTCAAAGTCTTACAGAAGGTCAGGCAGGTCCAACAGACCTTCAGTATCTCGGCCTCTTACTTAATCAAGAAAGTAAGAGCCTAGGCGAGGCCCTAGTTTATAAGAATATCAAGCAACTCATGGCTTGGTACCCCAAGGACTTAGAGGACCACCTGGCAGGCCATTGTCACCACCATATATGCAGGCCCCTTTTCAAGGCCCAGTGCATCAACGCCTGTCCAGCCCATATCCACATACCAGGTTTTGTCGCCCTTATGAAAGAGGAACGTTATCAAGAGGCCTACCACTTAATGCGACAGGACAACCCTCTTAACTCAATTTGTGGCTTTGTCTGTGCCCGCCCCTGTGAAAAGGCCTGTAGACGAGGAGAAATTACAGGCACAGTGGGCGTTAGGGCCCTCCAGCGGTTCATATCCAGCCAGGCCCTGAAAGAAGACTACCAGGAAACCTGCTTGCCAGACAGGGACCAGACCATCGGCATCATTGGAGGCGGACCCAGTGGCTTGACGGCTGCCTACTACCTAAGAAGAACTGGCTATCAGGTGACCATCTATGAAAAAGAGGACCGTTTGGGTGGCGTCCTGGCCTATGGTGTACCTGCCTATCGGCTGCCCCTAGCGGCTATAGACCAGGAGATTGAGACCATCACCCGTTTGGGTGTCACCCTCAAAACCAATTACACCATGGATAAGGACAAATTCAAGGACTTAAGAGACCACCACCATGGCCTTGTCCTTGCTACTGGACGGGGCTTGGGTAAAAGCCTGAGTCTGGACCACGACCATGTGGTGACAGCCATAGACTTCTTAAAGGCTGTCAGACAGAGCAAAGTCAGCCAGCTAGCAGAAAATGTCTTGGTCGTTGGCGGTGGAGATGTGGCCATGGATGTGGCCAGAACCTGTCGCAGGTATGGCAGTCAGGTGACCCTTTTAGCCCTTGAGGCTTATGACCAGATGCCAGCCAGCCAGGAAGAAAAGGTCCAGGCCCAGGAAGAAGGTGTTGTCTTAAAGCCAGGTTATGCCATAGAGTCCATCACGGGGCAGACCATCAACTTAAAGGCCTGCAAGCAGGTATTCGATGCCAATCACCACTTCCAACCAAGCTTCCAAGCCAGTGACCAGGTTATAGAAGGTGTAGGCATGATTGTTCTGGCTATCGGTCAGCTAGCAGACCGGTCTTACCTGCCAGATGACTATGAAAGCCACGACCTAGTGGTTGAGTGTGGAGACATGGTCCAGGCTACCATCATTATTGATGCCATAGCCCAGGGTAAGGCAGCAGCCTTAAAAATTCACCAGGCCCTTGGAGGCCAGGACCTATACACAGGTCCAGACCTTGATATACCAGAGCCCCTCCTCAACATCCAGTCCTTTGACTATGATCTAAGGGAGATTAAGACCCTCAACCAAAAGGAAAGGCTCCACTCCTTCGACCTAGTCAACATGAACTATACAAGAGAGGATGCCTTGTTTGAGGCCAAACGGTGCATGCGGTGTGACCAAAACTCCCAGGCCAGTCTCCTCTTGGGGAGAAATAACCAGTAAACAAAAAAATCTACAGCCTAGTCTGTAGATTTTTTTAGTATATTCAAATGCTTTTTTAGTTCATTTTTTTCAGCATACATAAGGGAGTCCGCATCCCGAATCAGGTCGTCTATAAAGATAGAGTGGTCATTCACAAAGTCCACAATACCATGACTGACTGATATTTTATAGTCCCTGGCCTCTTTTGTGTTGATCTCTTCATAATAGGTCTTTATCCGGCTAAAAATCTGTTCAGCGATGGCCTTGTCAACATTTGAAAAGGCTATTAAAAACTCATCTCCTCCAAGACGAATGGCGAAATCATCTTGTCGAGATTCTTTGATAATGCCCTGGGCGACAGATTTAATCAACTCATCCCCCATCTTATGACCCAAAGAATCATTAACAGACTTGAGGCCATTGATATCTATATAACAGAGGCTCAACCGAAGTCCCTTCATCCTATTCTTCAAAACTATGTCATGAAGTTTACGAAGACCTGCCCGACGGTTGAGGAGTTGAGTTAAGTGGTCGACCTCCGAATGGTACTTGATTTTCTGGTAGTTTTTGCGGTTGACATAAGTCAAAATCCCAACCACGAGGCCTAAGCTGACCATGAAGTAAAAGAACAAACCGTGACTTTCCAATACATATAAGACCATGAGATAGGGCTTGTCATAAATAAACTCAGGCCTTGATCGGTCATAAGCTATATGGGATATGATGTACCACTGGCCATCTTTGATTGTATCCTTACTCAACTGGGCCATGTCTACATTCACTAGAGAGTCATAAACATTAAACTTGGCAAAACTGAAGACGCCATCATGATTTTCGTATTGACCACTCCGGTCTCTCATAATCTCCCAGACCTTTGGATAAGCCTGGCTAAAGGTCGACTGCCCCTCATTATCAAACATAAACTGCCACCGCATAGCTGGCTGGTTGTGATACAAGTAATCACTATCCGCATTCACCAGGTAAAGGTCTCCCTCGAGATTACTTTCCAGCTGGCTAAAGTTCTCTAAAAAGTGATTTGCCAGGTAGTTTATAACGACTACCCCATGGACTTGTCCACCTTCATAAACAGGCATAGACAGGCGAATCACAGGCTTATAGGGCACTTCCACTTGACCCTCTTCTATGTTTAAGTCTAGGGGGGACACATATAGTTGACCCTCTGCAAGTGCAATGGCCTCACTAAAGTAATACCGGTCTGACTTGTCTTGAAGGTCCCTTGAATCGACAAGATAGGATAGGCCATTGTTGTAGTTAACCCGGAGTCTTTCCATGCCAGATTGATCTATAAAGCGAATCTGGTCATACAAGCGTCTCCCCCTTATAAAAGCCAGATAGTTACCAGCAACCTCTTCAGGATGGGTCAGTTTATACACATCATGTAAATAATTGAGGTCTCCTTGGATGACCTTAAAATGATTATCTAGAATCTCCTTTTGCATGTTGACCACATCCAGCTCATGGTTTTTCATCTCTTGAGCCCGCACTTCAGCCCCTTGCCTGTCTACAAAATACATGAGTAAGAAAGCCATAAGAATCACACATATGAAGGAGATCCATCCTATGAGCCATATTTTTGATTTTTTTAGCATAAGTCCCTCCTTATAAGACCTATACCCGCCTAGGCCTGTAAAAAACAAGAACTTGACAGGATCAAGTTCTTGTTTTGGCTTATTTAAATTCCATTCTTTCAATAATTTTATCACTGAGGATCAATAAGACGGCCACTAGGAGGCTGTTAACCAGCAAGTTGGACATGAGAACATAAAAGACACTCTCCTGCCATATCCCCACCAAGAGGGTCACTATAAAAGATGGCAGCAGTAGAAGAATCATCTGTAGCATCTTAACCAAAACTAAGAAACGCTTGGCATCCCCATTGGGCAAGAATAGGTTAACTAAAATGGTTGAGAACAGGAGCAAGGATACTAAAAGAACCATCACAAAGGGAATGAGTAGCCAGGTTCCTGAAAAATGACCAAACAGAAGGCTATGACACACGATTAAGACAAAGCCATTAATTAGAACCCTCTCAAGGTCTGTCCTAAAGACATTCAGGAGCTTCCTTAACCCCCTATCAGGGATTAAGAAGAAGTAGGGTTTGGATATTTCATCATCCACATCACCATTAGATGTAAATAGGAACTTGATATAAAGAAGGCCTCCCCCCACAAAATAGGGCCCATACTCCTTGAACTCCTCTAAGTTGTATAACCTTAAGGCAATTACCCCAGCTATAACCAAGAGGGTTTCAAAAGAAAAATAGATGCTAATATCCTTCTTTTTAATCAAGAGCTTACGTTTCCAATCCAGTGCCCCGCCATAAACTCGATCTTCCTTCAAGTGAACATGTTTCTTTTTTAAGCCCAGCTTAAACTGATTGGCCTTGCCCTCCTTGGCAGCCTTGACCAACTTGGCTCTTTCCTCACTGGACTGGATGACATCTTCATAGTAATCACCACTTAAGTAATAGGTTAAGACAACCATCAGTAGGTAGGAAGTCACCATGAGTCCCAAGTAGACAAGGGTCATACCATCTCGTCCCACCAGGGCTGTATTCATTAGATTTCTGGACCAGCCAATCACTGGGAAGAAATCAATCAACTGATTGTTCAAGCCCATCAGCAGGGTCTCAAAGGACATCCCATTCAAGCTATAAGCATCATAAAGGGTATAGACCAAGAAGCCTACAAAGAAAACACCAATGACTTGGACCGTCTTGATTTGAAGGTCCTCCTTTTTAAGCTTATGGGCCAAGAGGGTCAGGACCAAGCTCAAGGGCTCTATGATTAGAATTAAGAGGGTATAACCAGAAAAAGTAATACAAATATTAATAAAGTCCGTTTCTACACTCCCTAAAATCATAGATAAAATGAATATCAAAGAGTAGATCGAAATCAACAAATTAGCAGGAATCCTCTTTAGTAGGTTAAAGAGCATGATTTTCTTGGGATTAATGGGTGCTGGGAATAGCATGTATATTTCGCTCATCTTGAAGTTCATAGATGACTTCTTCAACATGGTATAGACCAAGTAAGCCAAAAGTACCAAGGCACCAGCAGCAAAATAACTCTTAAAGTTTTCAACCGACTCCTGACTTCTATCACTCATATTCATGAAGTTGAAAACAGCAATCCAGACCATGAAGCCTATGAGAAAAAGATGAGAAATCAAGCGTTTAGGACTGGTGATGATACTCTTAAGTCCATTCTTTAACTGACGACCTTCAAGCTTTAATAATAATCTATACATCTTCGGTCACCGCCAAGAATATCTCCTCAAGAGAAGCATCTGATTCTTGTCTCAAGTCCTCTACAGACCGGTCTAGGATCACTTCCCCCTCTTTCAAGACCAGGACTCGATCACACACATCTTCAATGGAATCCAGCAGATGAGTGCTTACCAAAAGAGACTTATTGTCCGCCTTAAGCTCAGCCATGATTTTTTTAGTCTCACGAATGGCCTTGGGATCTAAGCCGATCATGGGCTCATCAAACAATAAAAGAGGGGCGTCTGTTAAGATGCCACAGCAAATACTCACCTTCTGTTTCATCCCCTTTGATAACTCTTTGGTCAGGGTCTTTCTTTTGTCTAAAAGGTCATAACGACTTAAGTAGGGTATAATCTTTTCTTCCCACTGGTCTACCTTGTAGGCCTGGGCGATGAACTTCATGTGCTCATCTACGGTCATCATTTCATAGAGCTCAGGAAACTCAGGGATATAAGCAAAAGATTTTTTTGCCGCTATGGTCTTAACCTGGTGGTTATTAACTGAAATTTCACCTGATGTGGTTCTCAAAAGGCCAGCGATCATTTTGATGGTCGTTGACTTACCGGCCCCATTGGGACCCAAGATGCCAACGATTTGCCCTGGTGCAATGGAAAAAGTAACATCCTTTACCGCGTGTAGTTTCTTAAATTTTTTATTCACATTCATAAGTTTTAACATAATTACCTCCAGTCTTATTATAACTATTTTAACCGCCTAGTCCATTAAGAAAATCTTAAAAGCCCCCTAGTGTGTTATACAGTGCAACAAATGAAGAAAAATTAAAGAAAAGCCAGGGCATACGCCCTGGCCTCTAGCTTATTTAATCATATTAACAACCGTAACCGTGTGCTTGGCTCGGGTCACTGCAGTATAGTCTACATAAGCCTGCTGGTGGTCTGAAACCCCCTGTCTCATATAAACCACATGGTCAAACTCAAAGCCCTTGGCCTGGAAAATCGGAAGAATCACAAGGTCCTTCTTATAGAGATCTTCATTTTGATTTTGACTCACCTTATAGTCATCCTTCAAAAAGGCTTCCAGGTCATCTGTTTGATCCTGGGTCCCTGTAATCACCACTAGGCCCTTGTCATACTTGGCCCGGTGACTCTTTATAAGAGTGTCCAGGTCCTGTCTAACCCGGTCAGGATCTGACTCTAATATTTGGGGAGCCTGGCCCTGACGTCCCACATGTTGGATTGGAGAATCCAGGTAGGTCTTGGCCAAGTCAACGATATTGGCAGTTGACCGGTAGCAGGTCTCTAAGGAGATATTCTCGACACTAGCTGGCTGGAAAACATCTTGAGCCATGTCAAAGAAAGCATCTTCCTTCTTGACCAAAGACTGGTCCACATCCCCTACTAGGGTGAACTTAGCATTAAAGAAGAGGGCCTTCATAATCTGATAGGCCATATAATCGTAGTCCTGAGACTCATCCACTAATAAATACTGAACCTGCTTGTAGCGTCTTTCCTCATTGATCCACAACTTTAATACCATCTGGGCGTAGTAGTCATCATGGTGGAAGTTTCTCGAAAAGAAGCCCTTGGGTATATTGAGGTCTCGTCCCAGGTCTTTGATGACCTTGGGATGGTCATACATAGACCTAAAGATCCTATAGTAGTTCATATGAAGAACACGGTTGTTAAAATGATTGATTTTCTGGAAGAAGTGTCTCTTTAGCTTTTTCAGTCTTTGCTTCAGGGCCTCTGGTTCAAGGTTATGCTTTTTAACCTGGTCCTCTAGGGCCATAAACTTAACCTTCATGGGATATTCCAAGAGGGTATTGAGTTTATCCCTAAAGCGGTTTAAAACCAGTTCCAAGGGCTTGTTGCAAGCATACTTGATGAGCTCTTCCCGGATGTCATGTTTACTTAAGATCAACTCATTTTCAAAGTAAAAATCCTCAATAGGATGGACGTTTTTAATATAGTATTTCAACCATCTTTGCAAGAGGACATAGTGGCCTTTAGAATTCTTAAATCCATCCACCCGCTTCTTGCCCGCTAAGACGTCATTCAAGTAGGCTTCTCTGGTCTGTCTTAAGGGCCCTAGGGTGGCCTCGAGAAGGTCTGTCATGGTGTACTGGAGGTTCATGCTTTCTCCAAGGGCCGGCAAGACATTTTCTATATAAGTCTTGAAGCCATCATTTGGAGAAAGAATAACCATGTTATCATGCTTGTAGTTGCCCCTTGAATGATACAAGAGGTAGGCCATCCTATGAAGGGCTATGATGGACTTGCCACTTCCAGGCACCCCCTGAACATTTAAGAGATCCACCTCTTGGCCCCTGATAATTTCATTTTGCTGCTTTTGAATCGATTGAACAATTGGCGTCAGGTGGTCCTGCTTGTTTTCAGACAGGACTTCAATTAAGAAGTGGTCAGCTGGGGTTGCATCCATGTCATAGTACTTGGTTAAACCCTTTGAATTGCTATAAAAATGTCTTTTTAAAGTCAAAGTCATCTGGGCCTGGCCCTCAGGGGTTTCATAGGTCTTGCTGCCATAATCCTGCTCATAGAATAAGGATGAGACGGGAGCCCGCCAGTCATAGACTAACAAATCTAGAGTCTCAGGGTCCATGAAGTTACTGATGCCAACATAAAAACTCTCTTGGTCCTCTTCCACGTCAAAGCGACCAAAATAGGGCTGGTCCTTCATCCGACGAAGTACATTGACCTTGTTGGTCAAACGTTCATTGGCTGCTGTTTCCTGCTGGAAGACCTGCAGGCTCTGACTCAGTTCAGCCCGAACATCTTCAGAAGCATAATCCTTGGAAATAGACAACATCTCCTGATTAGATTGCTTGTGCATATTCATTTGTTTTTTTAGTTTATCAAGACTATCATCTAGCACTTGATTGACTAGGTTTTGAGTTCTACTGAATCTTTCTTGCTCTAAATTAATATCTCTCATATGCCTCCCTTCAATCCTCGTGATTAAAATTATACGGGATGAGTCTGATTTTTATAAGACTATTATTCCAGTTTTTTTTATGTTATAATGTATATAGAGAAAAGGACCCATCTAGATGATTGGGTCCTTTTCTTGTAGTATAAATGATTATTTATTTTTTTCAAGCCCCACTCATAGGCATCAGATTGCGGCCACAGCCACAGCCCCTATCCGGATGGCAACCACACAGGCTTTGAAAGCCCTTTCCTTCTGTTATCATATCCTCATCACTAAAGCCCATATCCATTAGGTGACCATATATGTCTCCCACGAAGGTTTGACTACCACAAACTAAAAACTTAGGATCTTCAGACTTTAGTAAATAGACCTGAATCACTTGGTCTAAGTGCCTGTAAAGACTATGACGGTTGACTAAGCTAGCCCTCTTTCTCCTATCACCTCTGAGAAAGTCAAACAAGTGACTCGACCGGTCCACATGAATCCAGTCATAGGTCTCTAGGGTTTCCATCAAGGGCCACAAACCCGCCGCCCCCACACCACTGCTAATAAAAACAAGCTTATCCCCTTCAAGGTCTCCATAGGTATGACCATAGGGCAGACTCATGGTAAGCCATTCAGAAGGAGCCAGGGATAGGAGCTTTTCCTTATAGGATGAAGACTGCTTATGTCTCGTAATCAGCCTGATAACACCACTAGTGGGCGAACTGATGATGGTAAAGGCCTTGGACATGTTTTTATTTTCAACCTGGAGGTTCAAATCTACATGCTGGCCTGGTGTCCATGTGAGCCAGGGACAAGAAAAATCCAAGATCCAAGTCTGGTCCTTGAGCCTTTCTTTCTTAATTAATTTCGCTTGATACATGATATATTTCCTAATCAAAATAAAAAGAGCCTTAGCCCTTTTCATTTATAAGACGGGTAAAACAAACTTACCAGTCAGATCCATTACTTCTACAGGGTCATGGTCACAACCACAGTAGCTTTGCTTACCGCAGGTACACGCTGGCATATGGAGGGATACATGGTCATCGGTTATAATACTGTCCTCAGATATGCCCTTATTTAAAAGATGTTCACCACAACCCATAATGAAGTCATTACTGCCAACGATATAGTAGTAGGGATTTTGTCCTTCCAGTCGATCTACTTGACCATCAAGGGTCAGGTAAAATTCCTTCCGTCCCTGAGTATAGAAAGAGCTGAAATCAGTCTCTAACATCCAAGAGTCAAACTCATTCTTGTAGACGGATCCTGTTCGGTCCACATTAATTTGAACCAGTTCAGGAATACCCTTGGCCGTCTCTACATAGGCCCTCACCAGGGCCCTCGTCGCTGCAATTCCAACCCCATTGGATAGGATGACAACCGGTCTAGAGTCCCTTCTCAGGTTGAAGTCTCCCCCAGGCATGGTCAATTCTACAACCGACCCTGGTGCTAGTTGACTCAACTGCTGTTTGTAGGGGCTGGCGTCAGCCTTTATTCTGGTCGTAAATAAAATCCTTCCCTCTGCCACTGTAGTAGCATAAGAAAACTTCTTTCCAACTTCCTTATCTCCTAGCCACATAAAGAGTCTAGAGGACTCACCGGGCAACCAAGACTTAATGTCTGGGCTTTCAAACTCATAAGAAAAAGCTTCTTGATTGTGTTGGATTATATGCTTGAGTGTCCCCTGGACACGGACTTCTTTATTTTTCATAGACGGACCTCCTAATTAATAATGATTTTCAACTAGAGTATACCACCTACAAGCTTTCAATACAATACCGTTTTAGTATATATTAATCAAATAAGACTCTTATGTCTTCCTTATAAAAGCTTTGAATCTCAAAATCATAACCACCAGGCCCCTTGAAGAAGAAGGACTTAACGCCAATGTCTTCGAAGGCCCTTATTGGGGTCAAGCCATCTACACCAAAGGCCTCAATCCTTTTATAGGAGTCTTCAAGGGCTTCTACAGTCAAGCTGATAAGACAGCCTCCCTTGTATTGAGAGGAAAGAGACCCCTTGGTCTGGTCCACAAGCCCCAAATATGAAGACCCGGTCACCCGATAAACCCTGGCCCAGTCTGGCTGGTAAACCACCTCTAGGCCCAGAGCCTCTTCTACAAAGTCTATCATGGTCTCTAAGTCTCTTGTGTAAATAAATGTCATCATTGATTGGTACATAGACCCTCCCTTCTCTATACTTTCATGGTAACTAAAAGCATAAAATTATGCAAGAAAAACCAGAAGCTAGGCTTCTGGTTGGTCTTGCTTATCAATAAAGTTTTCGAAAGAAGCTTCTCCTTCAGCCTCCCACCACTTATCATAAAGTTCATCTTCCTTATTAAGGCCTTTTTGTACAGTCACTGGGCCCATTTGATAAGTTTTTTCATAGCGCTTTTGCTGAGACTTGTTGCCATCACCAAATCCCCCAATTAGAATACGGGATAAGAGTAGTAAGCCAATCCCCTGGAAGTATGATATTTTCCCCAAACCAAAGATTTCAGGCATTAAGCTGTTCCACAGGAGCATAATCACACTGCCAAAGGCTATGACCAAACCTGCAATAATAACACCAAATCCTATCAACTTAAAAACACTGAATCCCGAATTCCCATTAATCGTAAAATGTCTTTTCATTATGTCCTCCTAACATAGTCTTCTAGGGCTGCCTGTAATTTCTTTTTTGCCCGACTTTTTCTAGAAAGCAAGGTACCTAGTTTTTCGCCTGTTTCCTCAACAAGATCATCATAGGACCTTCCCCTTATTTCTGTTTCAACAAACACATATCTTGACTTGTCATCTAAGGCCTCTATAGCCTCTTGTATAACCTGGTTAAGTTCCTCCTGGAGCACCTCATCCTCTAACTGGCTGGTGGGTCCATCTAAGAGGGTCTCATCATAGACCAGGCGACTATTTTTTTTGAAGTAGTCCTTGGCCCCATTGGAGAGAGAGGAATAAACATATGAGGGTAGGTTGGATACGGACATCACTTGATCACTCTTAAACAAGAGTTTGGTCAGCGTATGCTGAACAATATCTTCTACATCATATTCATTTAGTGTGTTAAACTTACTTCTCAGAAATTTTTTGAAGCCATTATAATTTTCCTCAAAGAAGTCAGCTAGTGGATTTTTCTTCATTTTCCCCCTCCTTTCATAGTATAGACGATTGACTAGCAACAATATTGCATTATTTTATATGTTATTTTATTTTTTATGTTTTCACATTTTTTTCCAATACTAACCCAGTATATCATAAACAGGTTCAAAAAAGCAAAACACTCCAGATGATATGCTGGAGTGTTACTTATATTAGTTTAAGGCTTCTAATTCAACATTAATAATTGTATAAGACTTTTTAGTGGGTTTAAGTTTGATCTGGCCCCTGAGGGTCTCATTGGCAGATTCTTCCCCCTCTACCCTTAAGCTCAGTACAAAGTTATAAACGAAAACATTTTTTTCCTCGATTGCAACCTCATAATCCACATCTGTAACCTCATATAGAGATTGAGTTTGATAGGCTTGGTCTGTTAATGACCATAGATAACGACTTACTCGTAGGTCTCTTACCTCATCTGCAGCCACTATATCCCTATAGGTATCCGCAAGGTCTTCTACATAAGCATCCAGACTATCATTTTCTAGGGCTTGGCTATAAGTATCCCTCTCCTCCTGGTCTACTCCATAATAACGCTCTAAAAAATCCGTCGCCATATTGAGTCTTTTTTCTCTTTCAGCCTCATCATCACATCCTATTAAAAAGGTAAAACATAAGGCAAGTAATACTACTAGAATTTTCTTGTACATAATTCATCCTTTCGTCTTTTTCACTCCCTTAAGATTATAGCACATTGTCTATGTAGGACCTAGGATAAAAAGAGGAAATCATATTAATATTGTCTAAAGGCCCCTCATCAAAGAAGCAAAAAAATAACCAGGTCGCCTGGACACGGTTATTTTATCCCTTATTCATGGGGCAGGGCTTGAAAGTCTTTTTTCTTTTCTTCATACCAGGCCTTCATAGCTTCCGGGTCTGTCATCAATTGCTGCATATGGGCCATGGCCTTTAAGTGGGCCTGGTCATTCTTCTTGTACATGTCCATACCATGGGCCTTACTCTGGTCGGCTATTTCTTCAAAGGTCTCACCATAGAATTCAAGGTCACATGCCCCTCCTAGGTCACTACACTTCATTTTTTTCATCGCTACCTCCTTGTATAGGTCATTTTTACCCGATTATTCCTCTATAAAACATAAGTTTCTTTGGGACAATCGCCTTTCACAAGCACTTTGCTGATAGAAAAAAACGCCTGAGGGTATGAGGAGTATGTAGGATGATTTAAACAAAACTCAGCCTAGCCCCCCAAACTACCATTTGTTAGACTTGAGTTAGGAGGTTCTTATGTTTGATAAAATAAAAAAACACCCCTTTGAAAATGGCCAGGTCCCACCCAGTCTCGTGGCCAGCCTCAAGGATAAAGAAGTCGTTTTAATTGGAGAGACCCACTATGTACAGGAACATCAGGTTTTTTTAGGCCATCTCAGCCAAGACCTTTTACCCTTTGGATTCAAGGTCATTTACTCCGAACTCATGCATGCTTATGGTTGGCTTGTGGAGGACTATGTTTTAGGGAGGATTAGCCACCTTCCAGATACCATCCGGTATTTTGAAAACCAGATCATCGAAGACCTGAGAGACCACAACCTTACCCATCACAACCGAGTATTTATACGATATGTAGATATGAACCACTGGCCCAACAATTTCATCGATTCCGTCAAGGAAATGAACAAGTATCTTGATACTCAAAACCTCTTTGATAGGCTCTTAGAGGTCCAGCCGGATACACCAGCCTACCAGTTGCTTCTCCTAGATATCCAGGATCAAATTAAGACAAAAAAAGTTGTCTTTCAAGCCCCCTGGCAGAGGAGAATCCAGGACCTTATAGATGTAGAAATCCAGTCATATGTCCTTAGGATTGAAGCTTATGATCCTAAAAAAAGAGAGGCTATTATGAAGGGGCTTATTCAGACCTATATGGAAGAGGACGGTAAGATTATCTTTAATGGGGGCAACAACCACACCCAAAAGAATCACGTCCTAGGGCCTGGTCATGATTATCAAGTTCTTGGAGAATGGCTCAACCAGTCCTACGACTGCTTTTCTCTGGCCTGTTTCCCCATCCAGGGCTATACCATCGATTCCTTTAGGCAACCAGTCCCCAAGTACTTCAACATATGCAACCAGTCAGACGATCACCTATTCGGTCCCCTGACCAGGGGTCTCCACAGCCACCTCTATATTTCCTTAGAAGACCAAGTCTTTGACAGGGCCTTTAAAACCTATGATCGGTCAGAGCCCATGACCATGATTCCAAGAAGACAATTTGATGCCCTCATCCTCTATGACAACATTCATGTATTGTCCAGTATGAGCCAGTTCCACTATAAGGATACTAACAAATAAGACAAGACCCTAAGGATCTTGTCTTTTTCTTTATCTGACTACTGGGTCTACTGGTTCGTAGAAGGTTATCAAGTTCCTATAGGGATCTAAAACAGAAAACTCCCTGGTGTCCCATGAGGTTTTTATGATATTTTGACTGGTCCTATGTAAGATACCATGAGGCTTAACTTGATAATAAAGACCATCTAGGTCTTCTACTAGGATTCGACAGCTTTGACTCCCTGCTAAGAAACTTTCATTTCCTAGACGAACTGGTTTCAAGAACAAGAACAAACTTCTCCATATCCACTTCCTACTATTAGCTGGCCACAAGTGGATCTCAACCTGGTCCCTCTTGAGTATGCCATAAGCAGTGTCTTTAAAGGTACAAGTAAATCCTAACTTAGATGTATAAAAGTCTACTGCCTTTTCGATAGACTTCACAGGAAATCCTGGTGTTGTACTAATCAGCTGCATGCTTACCTCCCTCTTGTTCACAAATCCATATCCGTCTCTTAAAGGATGTTTTTCCTATCTTTCCTATAGAAGCCTGGTCTAAAACCCTTAGCTTAAGCTCATCAAGCAAGTCAAAAATGTCTTCTGATGATACCAGGACCAAGCGGTCGCTGATACGCCCTCCATGATAAATAATCTCCTTCTGTGCCTCCCTATCAAAGGGACTTAAAATATTGTAGGGCAGGTCTATGATGCAGGCATGGTAGTGGTCCTTAACCCCCTTAATATCCCCTACAGTCACTTGAGTCTTATAATTGAAGTGTTTTAAGTTGTCCAGGCTATCGTTGACAACCTTAAAGTTAATATCTCGACCAACAATCTTATAGCCCGAGTAGAGGCCCTCAATAAGAACAGTTCCTACACCGCAGCAGGGATCAATCAGGGTCTTTGTACGGTCACCCCCTGTCCCTAGATTGACAAGGACCTTAGCAATCCGGTTGTTGATAGCGCTGGAGTAAGACCTAGGCTTGTCCTTATGGAGAAACCAATCTTTCTTACATGGGGTCAAATAACCAAAGTACCAAGTCTTTTGGACCTGACAAAGCCCAAAAACCACCTTGGGGTCCTTGAAATTGGGGTAATTGACTAAGACCATGCCTATGGCCTTACAGGCTGCCTTTTGGTCCCTAGTAGACCGCTGGTCTCCAGGATAAGTCAAGTAGTCCACAAGAAACTCATGGTCCTCAAGCCCCCTGTTCCTCACCCGGTCCACTAGGTCCTCCAGACTAGGGGCTTGGTCTATGATATCCAGCCGAGCCTTTATAAAGGGGCTAACGGAAGGATCATAAAGCCTTTGACTGATAAGGACCTTGTCCTTGGCTTCCTTTGAAAACATGGCTCTCATCTCTAATAAGGCCAGGTCCACTTCATTTGAATCGTAGTTGAATGTATATAAATATTGAATAAGTTCATCCTCCAATCTACTACTATCATAACAGAAATTCCTCTAGGATTGAACTTATTTCCAACCAATAAAACCCTATCCTGGGATATAGTAAGGCTTTAGGGTCTATGGTCTGTCGCCTCTATGTGAGACTCTTGAACTTGGACAACATTCAAGCCGAAATGCTGGCCTACTTTTTTAGCTAAGTGTTCAATACCAAATAATTCCGTAAAGGTATGACTGCCAATGATTAAGTTGGTCTTGGTGAACTGGGCATATTGAATGGCATAAAGGTTATGTTCACCTGAAATATAGGTATCACTACCGAGCTTTATGGATTCCTCCATCAAGGTTGTTAGCCCTCCAGCCCCGCATACCAGGCCCACACAATCAACATGGTCCGGGCCATAGTTCCAAGCCCTTACTGGTTCCCCCAGCCGGTCTTCCAACTTACTTACAAAGTCTTTAAAAGAAATAACCTGTCTTGTTTTGGCCAGTCTACCACAGTAGTAGCCATCATACTGGTGGGTCTTATCCACCATGTCCAAGTCTAAAACATCCATGAGGGACCCATTGGTACCGAAGTCACAGTCGTCTAGGGGCAGGTGGTTAAAATAGTGGCCGATACCCGCCGTTTCTAAGACCTCCATACAGGTCGCCTTCAGACCAAAAATAAAGTCCCATGCATCATGGTGGGTCAATAAAAGGTCTACCCCCTTGGCCTTGGCACCTTCAACAGTTTCAAGGGTTAAGTTGGTTGCATAACCCAGAGTCTGAATGGGTCTTTCGGGAGCAAGGTTCAAGCCTGTCTCTTCCCTATAAGAAGGCATGTCCCTTGTTTCAAATAGGCTGTCTATATAGTCGATTATGTTTTCTATCATCTGCTTCCTCCTTTTGAATGATTATCATATAAGTTATAGGATCTGACCAGCCACAGGATGACTAAAAGCATTTTATACCCTTATATTAGAAAAAGTACCCTGGGGTACTTAATCTCTGCAACAACTATCCTTTTGCTTACCCCCGAGAAGAATATCTTCCTCTGGAAAGTCTAGGTCCATCAAGTAAGTACGGTTTTCCTCTACAAACTCATCAGAACCTGATAAATAAAAAATTGGGGGAAGGTCATGCCGCTTGAGCATCATCTTTAACTCATGGTAGACCATGCCATAATAGCCTTGTCTGTGGTCAAGATAATATGACCTAAAGGCCTCAACCTCTTTTTGATAGAGGTCAAACTCCTCCTTGTATATGCTACTGGTCTTATCTACATTGATTTGAAGCATTTCCGTTATATGCTTGCTATCCTTGATAAAGGTCCTAACCAAACCTCTAATGCCTGCAATACCCACACCATTAGACAAGACGACCACCGGTCGACCCTCTCGTTTTAACTTGAAGTCTCCCGAGGGTTGAGAAATCTTTACATACTCCCCTTTGACCAGGTTGACCAGGCCCTGCTTAAAGTCACTGGCCTCCTTGGGTATCCTGGTAGTAAACCTTATCTTGCCCTCATCTGGTAGGGAAGCATAAGATAATTTCTTACCCACCAATATATCATCATGGGTCACGATCAAGAGGGAGTGGTCTCCCTCCCGCCAGCGACTGATTTCATCACACTTAAAGTCAAAGCTATAGGTTACGGGATCATGTTGGTAGCATCCCAGGTATTCGGCATAATAATTGTCTTTTTTCTCTTGGCCGCAGCCCATAAAAGCCTCCTTAATTGAAAGTCATTTTCAATCAATTCTACCACAAACTCAGACAAGATGCCAGCCTTAATCCTTGGCCTATAGGACCCTCAGTAGGTTGGCCATTTCAATGGCAGCCATGGCAGCCTCAACCCCCTTATTACCAGCCTTTGTTCCAGCCCTCTCTATGGCTTGTTCAATCGTATCTGTTGTTAAGACGCCAAAGACTACAGGAATCTCTGATTCTAAAGATACTTGAGCAATCCCCTTGGATACTTCAGAAGAAACATAATCGAAATGGGCCGTTGCCCCCCGAATTACAGCGCCTAGACAAATGATACCATCATGTTGCTTCTTATTGGCCAACTTTTTAGCAAGGAGGGGGATTTCAAAGGCCCCAGGTGACCAGACCAAGTCGATGTCTTTTTCATCTACCCCGTGTCTTACCAGGGTATCCACGGCTCCTGATAAGAGCTTAGACCCAATAAACTCATTAAATCTTCCCACCACTATGGCATACTTATGGCCAGTTGCAATCATTTTACCTTCAAATGTCTTCATCTTAAACCTCCTTCAATAGGTGACCCATTCGGTCTTTTTTAGTTTGTAAGTAGTATCTATTTCTTTCATTGTGGTTCATTTCAATGGCCACACGTTGAACAACCTCTATACCAGCGGCCTCTAAGCCTTCCACCTTAAGGGGGTTATTGGTCATCATTTTCACTTGCTTGACTCCCAGATCCTTGAGAATTTCAGCTGATAGATCATAAGACCGAAGGTCTTCATCAAAGCCCAAGGCTAGGTTAGCATCTACGGTATCGTAGCCCTGGTCCTGGAGGGCGTATGCCCTAATTTTATTGATTAGGCCAATCCCCCGACCCTCTTGTCTCATATAAATCAGGATCCCTTGACCCTCTGCCTCAATACGAGCCAGGGCCTCTTGTAGTTGGTCACCACAGTCACATCGTTTAGACCCAAAGGCATCACCTGTCAAACACTCGGAATGGACCCGGATCAAGACTGGATGATCTGGCCCAAGAGGTCCCTTGACCAGGGCAACATGGTGTTCACCATTAGCCTTATTGACATAACCAATCATGTCAAAGTCCCCTTGGTCTGTAGGCATCTTTGCTTGGGATACCCGTTGAAGTCGGTTTTCTCTCGCCTGACGATAGGCAATCAAGTCCTTGATGGTAATCATTTTAAGCTGGTGGACTTCCTTGTAGACCAAGAGGTCATCTACCCTAGCCATGCTACCATCCTCATTCATGATTTCACAAATAACCCCTGCTGGCTTAAGACCAGCCAGACGGGCAAGGTCAACAGCAGCCTCTGTATGTCCATCCCTGGTCAGAACCCCTCCCTCTTTAGCTGCTAGGGGGAAGATATGACCTGGCTTTGTGAAATCACCAGGGTGGGCCTGGTCAGCAATCAGGGCCTGGATGGTCTGTGCCCTTTCACCAGCAGAAATACCAGTTGTTGACGTCTTTAAGTCTACCGACACTGTAAAGGCTGTTTCCTTGGGGTCCGTGTTATCTTGAATCATGGGTCCTATGTCCAACTGAGTCAAGTGGTCCTTTTCCATAGGAACACAGATTAGGCCCCGGCCATACTTGGCCATAAAGTTAATGGCTGCCTGGTCAGCATATTCAGCAGCCATAACCAGGTCCCCTTCATTCTCTCTGTTCTCATCATCAACAACGATAATGATCTCGCCTCTTTTCAAGCTTTCAATGCCACTTTCAATTGTATCGAACATAATGCCTCCTAGATAAATCCATTTTCCTTTAGAAATGACTCGGTAATCCCCTTGGGCTGAGTCATGAATCGCTCAATGTAGCGTCCAACTATATCTGTCTCTATGTTTATCTCATAGCCAGGACCTACCTGACTTAAGTGGGTTTCTTCCAAGGTCTGGGGAATAACCGACACTTCAAAGCCCTGGTCACTCACCCGGCTGACTGTCAAGCTAATCCCATCCAGGGCCACTGACCCCTTATAAATAACATACCTAAGCGTGGCAGGATCCGTTGTCAGAAAAATCCTAACGGCCTGGTGGTCTCGAGTCATAGATAGGATACGACCGGTCCCATCAATGTGCCCGGCTACCATGTGACCACCAAAGCGACCATCAGCCTTCATGGCCCTCTCAAGATTGACCCCTTGCTTGAGTTTTATGTGCTTGTAATTGGCCAGGTTAAAGGTTTCTGGCATGACATCAGCAGTAAAGGTTGAGTCTGTGAAGCCCGTCACAGTCAAACAAACCCCATTGGTTGAAATACTATCTCCTATATGGACATCTTGTAAAACCTTTTTACAGGCAATGGTAACTTCCATGCCCTGGCCCCTTCTTACCAGACCAGCCACCTGGCCCACTTCTTCAATTATTCCTGTAAACATGCTTGTTTCCTTTCTATTTTCCCCTTGATGCAGAGGTCGCCGTCTAGGACTTGGTAGGTTACCTGATTCATGCTTAAGCCTTGAGCCATGGTGTCGCATGACCAACCCCTAACCGGACTCAGACCTTGTCCAATCAGCTTCATGCCGATATAAGCGTGGACTTCATTGACCAGGCCAGCCTCCATGAAACTAGCATGGACTCTGCCACCTCCCTCGACCAATACAGAGTCTATCCCCTCCTGGCCCAAATAGTCCAGGACCTTGTTCAAGTCTCTTGTTAAGCCCGGTTCTCTAAAAACTAGGTGGCCCCTTCGGCTTAGGGCCTGAAACTTATCCTCCTCCATGCTGTCTGTGAATATAATACATGGCTGGACTAATACTTGAGCTCCCAAGCCCGTCCGCCCCCTGCCATCTAAAATGATGGGTCTAGGATTAAGCCCTCCTGGGATACGAGCGGTTAACCTGGGATCATCCTCAAGAATCGTCTGACTCCCCACCAGTATGCCCATAACTTCATGACGTGTCTGGTGAACAGCTACCCGAGCTCTTTCATTGGTGATCCACATAGAATCACCTTGTGGAGTTGCTATGTTCCCATCCAGAGTCATGGCATACTTCATGATTATATAGGGCCTTTTTTTCTGTATGTAATGCCTGAAAAATCGGTTCATATCCCATATTTCATCTTCAAGGCAACCCAGGTCAACCTGTATGCCCTCGGCCCTTAGGGCCTCTATCCCCTTACCAGCCACCAGGGGGTTGGGGTCTAGGGTGCCCACGACCACATGCTTAATTCCAGATTGAATAATCAACTGGGTACAAGGAGGCGTCTTGCCGTGATGACAGCAGGGCTCTAGGGTAACATAGAGGCTGGCTCCTTCAAGGTTTTTAAGATTGCCAATGGCATTGACTTCAGCATGTGCCTGTCCATAAGCCTGGTGGTAACCCTCTCCAATGATTTGTCCCTCCTTTACTAAAACAGCTCCCACCATGGGATTGGGACTGGTATGACCCAGGCCTCTGTAAGCCAAACTCATGGCTCGTCTCATAAATTTCTCCATTTCCCCCTCCTTACCAGGGCTGTGGTCAAAAAATAAGAAAAGCCCTGAAGTTGTTTAATCTTCAGAGCCTATGCGCAAAAATATAGAGGTGTCCCCTATTTACACTGATTCCTTCTCTCATCCAGACTTTACTGTCGGTCTTGGAATTACACCAAGTCAGCCTATTGGCTCGCGGACTATCACCGCCGGTCGGGAATTTCACCCTGCCCTGAAGGATATTTAATTGATAAAAGCTTAACAAAATAATGTGATTAATGCAAGCCCTTTTTTAATTTATGCCAAGTAACTTATAAAAACAAATGTCCCAACAATCGATACAAGGACCATTAGGCCAGTTACTAGGGGGCCTAATTTTCTATGAATCTTAATGAATTTCGGGTAGCCTCTCAGACCTAGGTTGGACGAAACCATTGAAAAAACAAGCAATAGTAAGGTGAAGATACCAGCGAGACCATGTGGACTTGTGAGGTGGTCGTAACCCATTGACCGCTTGCCAAGGAACATGATCCCAACCCCAATGATAATCAACATAGAACCAACAACAGTCACTCGCTGGTGGGCCTTGATCCGCCATTTTTTGCCCTTCTTGAACTTAACAATGTAAACACCTACCAAATTGCTTATAACACCTAAGACAATAAGGTACATGTGCCATTCATAAAACCATGATAAATCGAACATACAATCCCTCCTTATATCCAGTATAAGTCATATATAGAAAATTGTATATACACATCTAAGGGTATTCCCTCCAGCTCTAACCTAGGCCTTGGGGCCAGCCTTATAAATTCTTTCACACCTGCCCTGGTCATCGTAGATCAGGCAGAAGGTCCCATTTACACTAACTTCTTCTCCCCCTACTTGAATCATGACTAAAAACTTAACCAGGACCCTATTGCCACTCCTTAAAAGCCCCATAGGATTGTATCCTAGCAGACCATCAAAAGATAGTTCATGGTGGGCCTCATTGAAAAAGTCCTCTAGAGCCAGGTTCTTGGCTTTTTCTTTTTCTACAACTAGCCTTTCTAGGTCTGTATAAGACTCTATCTCCAGGTCTTGGGCTTCATAGTCATAAAGGTCACTCAAAAACACCTCCCCTTCTATGGCCGGTTTCAGGTCGATTTTAAACCGGTCAAGAGTCAGCATGATCAAGGCTCCCACCTGGTAGGACAGCTCCCTGATAGCAAAATAGGCATCGTAAGACTTCAAGGCATCCAGGGTCTCCTTAACCTGCTTACAAAAGAGGTCCTGGTTCAATTGTCGTATGGTCTGTAGTTCTACATAGGTTGCTGCACCTTCGATTAACTCTGTCGCCTCTTCGTAGAGGACCCCCTGGGGATATTGGTCCTTTCTTTGCTGGCGTATTGCTAAAAAGTGGCCATAGGCTTGGCGGTCATTCTTTTCATAAGCCTTGATCAGCCACATGACCTCATTGTACTTGAGTGTCAAATTCATGCTCTTATAGTCATAGAAGGTGCCAGCTTGCTCAGAATGCCCCTCAAGGAGGGTCGTGTAGTCCTTTTGTCCGAATTGATAAGCATGGAACATTTCATGGACGATTAGACCAGTGGCCAGGTCTAGGGACTGGGGTAAAAAATCATAAAAGAAGGTTGCCACCAGGTGCCCTTCATAGTCTGCTACAGAGTTGGCTAGAAATGTTTTTGGCTTGTCTATGAGTTGACCATCTATGACAGCTTTTGTGTGGTCAAAAAGAGCAAACTGATTCGGATTAAATCCTTCTAGCAAGGCTTCAAAATCAAGCCCTTTTACTTGTCTACTAATTGCCTCATGGGTTTTAATCAAAATTCATCACTCCATTTCATCAGTATTTTAAGATCTTCAGTTTGGCCCTTAAAAGTGATGCAAGAAGTTTTGCCACTGGTGTGACAGTTCATGGAAAACTTAAACCTGAAACTTCTTGTGACCCTAAAGAAATCTTCCACAGCCTTGTCTTGATCAAACTCTTTTATGACCATAAAGACCACTTCCTTCTTGTTGACCACATGGCCCCTGTAAAAGTCTGTAATTACCTTAAGGCCCTCATCCTTAATGTGCTTTTGGACCCTACCTGACCCTATATAGGCCTGGACCTCCTCCTGACTAAAGGTCCATATGCCCCCAACCTTGGTTCCGGATAGCAGGCCTTGCTTCATGTGGCGCCTAATGGTTCTCTCTGGGATACTTAACATTTCCATCATATCTTTTAACTTATACATCTCATCACCTCAATATAATTATAAGTAAATCCCTAGAAGCATACAATGACAAAATGGCATGCTTTGGCAGGTTTGAAATAAAAAGCCCGACCTCAGGGTCGGACTTCATTTAGTCTTCATTCAGTTTGATCAATCCCCTGGCCAAGTACTCTCCCCAGGACAGGTAGTCATGTCCACTGTTAAAAGATTCAAGGGTAACATCATAGTCAAGGGACTTCAGGACCTGGTAAAGGTCTTCATTGGTTTTAATCATTTGATCTGGTGCTTCTAAAATCCCCACATTCATGTAGACCCTGATGTCCTTCTTGTCACTATTTAAAAATTCCTGCCCCATCCATACGGGGTCAAGACCCTGATACCAGAATGAGCCCGATTGACTCAGGACCCTGCCGAAGGTTTCAGACTGGGTCAAGCCCAAGTACATAGCATTCAAACCACCCAGACTAAAACCAGTGATGGTGGTATCCCTGGGATCACAAGATAACTTGTACTTATCTCTAGCGAAGGGCATAAGTTCCTCAGCCAAGAAGGAAGCAAAATTGTCAGAACATTTGAGGTCTCTGGCCCGGTCCTTGGTAGAGTGAACCCCTATACAAACTGTTGGTTCAATTTTATTATGATGGATGAGCTTGTCCATGATTGACCCCAGCTTAAGCTGCCTATAATGCTGGTCGCCATCTGTGGTTACCAGTACCTTAAAGGGCCCCGGGTGGCTTTCATATCCAGGCGGCATATAGATGGTTATTTTACGGTCCTCATCTCAAATATGACTCTTATAAACCAGGGTTTCAAGGGTCCCCCTAGCAAGCCCTTCAAAATCACAGGCCCATATGTGGTCATCTACACGAGTCAACCCTACAAGGGAATGCTTTTTCTCATTCAAGTCCATATCATTATAGGTCCTATAAAATGGATTGAGGGGGTCGTCTTTAAGGTCCTTAAACCGGGCATCCATCTCAAGTTCCGGATCATCATTTTCCAGATAAAAATAACCATATCTCAGATGATTTCTCACCTGATAGACACTGTACCAAAGCTTGCTATCCTCTAACTGTGTCAAGGAATGATCTTCTAAGTTTTCAAAGGTCCCTGGCTTAAGGAGCCTTACGTTTTCAGTCTCCGGTGTCCCAAGGTACAAATAAGTTACCTGGTCATGGAGGTCATCTATAGCCTCCACAAGGGGAGACCCTAACTTATTTATATAAGCCTCCATGGCTTTTGTACCTTGTTTCTTGTATATGTCTTCTAAGTCACGAATCGGTTGACTTTTAGTGTTTAATCTAATCATTTTATCACTTCCTCAATCTCATTAAGGCTCTTTACCTGTCTCTTAAAGCCAGTAAATCATCCTTCACAAAGTAAACATGCTCTATCATATGTCCAATATTGCCCTCACCTGCAAATTTTGACATATCAAAAAAGTCCTCTGTCAAAGGCAGCCAGTGGAGGCTATGAACTTCCTCAACCAAGTCAATCGTATCGTCTACTAGGCCAACATAAGCCTGGACCTCTACCTGGGCCTGGTGATAGCGAAAATCCATCAAGGGTAAGAGCTGGATACTGGTCTTTGGGATACCTGTTTCCTCATAAAGCTCCCTGTAAGCAGCCTCAAGGTCTTGCTCTTGATCCTCAACTCTACCCCCTACTAAATTGTAGAGCCCCTTGTAGGGATCCTTGGACCTCAGGCACATGAGCACCCTATCAAAGGTCTGGTTGATGACAATAATACAGTTGTACTTCTCCATTTTTCCTCCTAGCTATTGTTTTAAGGGGCCTTCTTACAAGCGACTTAAACAGGCCGTTTTTTCACCAATTGTAAAGCCATTCTTTCTATAAAAATTGAGGGTTGATTCTCTTTTAGACCCTGTCATCAACATGATTTTATAACACTTGGCCTCCTGGGCTATGGTTCTTGCATGGCTTATAAGGCCCGAGGCATAACCCAGGTTCCTGTAATCCCTGTGGGTTACAACATTTTCCATGACACTGTAGGGCCTCAAGTTATGGGTTAAATTAGGAATAATAACTAAGGTAAGAGAGGCAACCAAGACCCCCTCGACCTCACCCACTAAAAGATGATAGTCCTGTCTTTTAACCAGGTCCCGAATCCTCTCTTGCCACAAGCTCCTAACCTGGACTTCTTGAGGCGGATAGGATGTGAGGTGGTTCATATAAAGGTCCATCAGTTGGTCCACATCATCCGGCCTTGCAGATCTGATAATCATGATTTCCTCCTATAGTAAGTCCTTAAACTCTTCTTTAAAATCTTCTATAAAGGCCTCTGGCATGGGGGGCTTTAAGAAGGTGTCATCCGCCAAACGATCAGGGGTAATACCGGCATAAATCGGGTCTGGGCACTCATAGCCCAAGCACTTAGCCACAGCAATGGCAAACTCATTAAAGGCAGCCCCAACCGCTGTTACAATGTTGCCATCTACAACAACTGGTTCATAAACCATGTTCTCCTCCCTAATAAAGGGAAACATCTGATTGATTTCAACATACAAGGAATTGATGAACTGCTTATTGTCTAAGAGACCAGCCTGGGCCAGGAACATTGGACCAGCACAAATGGCCCCGATCACAAGGTCCTCCTGGTCTCTTAGGCTCCTTAAGAAGTCCCTCATAAGCCTGTCTCTCAATACAGGCCTAAAGTCACTACAACCCGACAGAATCAAACAGGCATAGTCTTCTTGTTTGAAATCCGCGAAGGTTTTGTGGGGCTTGATCATAAGACCTTCTTCAGACCTTACTTCCTCAAGTGTGCCTGCAAACACATGGGTTTCATGATTATACTCCCACCGAAACAGGTTACATATACTGGCCACCTCTTGCATAGAAAAGTTAGGATAAACCATTAGGGCAAGCTTCTTTTTCATCACAACCTCCAATACTATTTTCTACTATCAATATCCTTATTTTACCTTGAAAACCTCCCCAACTAAAGACTTAGGACACATATATATATTTTATACCCTGATAAGTGAGTCCACTAGTTTTTAATACTCCTTGGTCTTACTTTCCTCCTTCTAGCTTTTATGCTAGTATAAGTAGGTGATGTCTATCACACTGGAAGGATCAGATAAAAGAGATTTTGGAGGAAAAATGAATTATTTAGCTTATGGCCTATTGGTAGTCATCTACTTATTCGGCCTAGTATCAGCACTCAAGGACAAGCAGGCTTTCACCGACAAGTATCCAAAGGATATAACCGTTTATACTGCATCATTCATGGTGATCTTTATACTCCTTGTCGGTTTTGCTACAGGTCTTTACCTAGTATCAATCAATTGGTGGGCAGGTCTTGGATATTCATTATTTATGGTGTTTCTAAGTTTTGTATATTCTATAAGAGTCATCATCCTAGAAGAAGCTGTCATCATTCGTCGTCGTTCCAAGGAACAAGTTTTTGAATGGAGGCACATGGAAAGCCTTTTGGTCCGTAAGGCCAAGTATTCCTATATGAAGATTTCAAGCGAAGGTGGAAGTCAAACCATTTCTATCAGGGGCATTGTCAAGTTGAATGGCCTATGCCACAGTCTTGAGGATATGGCCATAAGAAAGAACGTCCCATTTAGCAAGTCAGGTATATCATTCACCTAAAATACAAGAAAGGAAGTTGCCATGGGCCAACTTCCTTTTGTAGTTTAAGCTTATATAAACATAAATGTATGCTCTTATATAAACATAAATGTTTGCTCTTATATAAAAATCTCCTTGAGGTTGATTTCGCAGCACTGGGCTCCCCCCAAGTCCTTGTAACCGACCTTCTTATAGTAGTTTCTTGCCACATGGTTATCTGTAGCCACATAGAGTCTCATCCGCCAGAGGTCGAGCGCCTTGGCTTCCTGGTGTATGGCCTCCATCAAAAGACTGGCATAACCCTTATTTCTATAGATGTCAGGTACCCAAAGTTCATCCACATACATGATGCCCTTTCTGGGATCTGGTTTGGGAATGACAACCCCATTAATATAGCCCCTTAACTCACCTTCTACTTCTATGGCATAAATGTAGAAGGTCTTGGAGTCCAGGACATCAAAGTCATGGAAGAAAGCCTGGGTCTCTTCATCTAAGAAGTCCACTTGTTTCTGGGTCTGATGGCCCAAACGTCTCCAGTTGATTAACTGGGAAAAGGCTTGGTAATTGTCCTTGTTTATTCTAATAATTTTATGGTTCATATTAACCCCTTGTAAATAAATCCTTAAGGATTCTCATTTTAATCTCATCCGCTACTTGAATGGGCGTCAGGTGGCTAACATCCACCTTATCCGTATTCAACTTGGTGTAGGCAGCCATATCACCTATACTTTTTCTAATCCTAGTCTCCTCCCTTCCCCCTTCCAACATCCTCTCCTTGAGGATATCTTCTTGGCAAATCAAAGAATAATTATAGACCTCAATCTCCCTAAGATCCAGACCAGAAAGGAGGCGGTCCATCAAATCCTGCCTGTGCAAAACCCAAGAAAAAATAATGTGTTGTAAGCCTTCATTCTTGATATAGTTGTTCAACAAATGGAGGATATTGTCTTCAACCATTTGCTTGTTTTCTTCAGTAACTATAAAGGGATCCATCATCCAACACCAGTCTCCATCTAACCATGCCGATTGACTCAGGGACTGGTTTAATAGGTTTGCTACTGTTGACTTACCAGATCCTGGCACACCACCAATTAATATTAATCTTCTCTTCATAGGCCCTCCTATGAACCTAGTCTACCATATGAATATTACCGGAATATCACTATTGTATTACAGGACCTTTTCACTCAAAAAGAAGGTAGGAAAACCTACCTCCTTTACCTTAAGGGGTTAAACGTGTCTTATCTCTTGGGAAGAGACAGGCCCGTCTGATATTACTAAAGTTTAAGAGCTTGGCTGTTAGCCGCTCTAAACCAATGGCCAAGCCCCCATGACTGGGTACACCATAACGGAAGGCTTGAAGGTAACTTTGGTAGTCTTTTACCTCTAATCCCTTGTCAACCATACTAGCCTTGAGGCTTTCAAGTTCATGAATTCTCATACCACCTGTAGTAATCTCAAGTCCTCTGAACAAGAGGTCAAAGGAGTGGGTAAGGTCTCCACAAGCCAGGGTATACATGGGTCGCTTTTTCTTTGGAAAGTGGGTTAAGAATAAAAATTCACTCCCTGTCTTCTCATACATGTGTTGGTAGATGAGTTGCTCTCCTTCAGGGTCTAAATCTCCCTCTAAAGACTTACCATGGGTCTTATTGACCCAGTCAATGGCTTCTTGCAACTTCATTCTTGGGATTTCTTTTGGTACTTGTGGCAGGCTGGTAGCCAGAGTCTCTAAGGCCTGACCACACTTAGTCTCTACCTGGCCTAACATATAGGTGAGTAGGCGGGTCTCTAGGGTCATTAAGTCCTCCTCAGACTCGATAAAGCCAAGCTCCAAGTCCATACTGGTATATTCGTTTATGTGTCTAACTGTAGAGTGGGATTCAGCCCTAAATACCGGACCAACTTCATAAACTCTTTCGAGGCCTGAAATAACCATCATCTGCTTGTAAAACTGGGGACTTTGGGCCAAGTAGGCCTTCTGACCGAAGTAGTCCAGGCTAAATACTTCTGATCCACCCTCAGCTCCCTCTTTAACAAGCTTAGGGGTATGGATTTCTATAAAGTCCTCGCCCGATAAAAAATCCTTGAAGCCTTGACTCAAGCAGGCCTGGATCTTAAAGATTGCCTGCTCCTTTTCATGTCTTAAGGCCAAAACCCGGTTGCTTAAAATAGTATCTAAACCAACCTCCAAGTCCTTGTCATTGACCTTAATGGGCAGGTCCTCTTCAACAGATGAGAGGACAGTCATTGCTTGTGCTTGAACCTCAACCAAGCCATACTTGTTGGGATTTTTTACGCCCCTCCCCCTAACCTCAATAATACTTTCAAGCCGCAGGCCCCCTAGCAGATCTGGCGCCATAGCTACTTGTATTAAGCCTGACCGGTCTCTCAAGATGACAAAGGCAACAGCCTTTAATTTCTTGATCCTGTGAACCCATCCTTTTAAGTAGACTTGTTCATTTACCTCTACATTTTTCACTAATGTTCTTTTCATTGTTACACCTCCATAAGTTTCGGATTATCTCCTACATGAAAGGGCGTATAAACGCGGTGCCACCTTTCTTTTAACTTGAGTCAAGTTTGGAAATAAAAAAACATCCACTCCATTTAGGAGTGAATGTATTATCCACGGTACCATCCTAGTTGACTCAAAGTCCTCTTATGTCCCTATAACGTGGGATCCCGGTCTGAGCTAATAGACATTCACACAGACACCTCCTGGACGTCTTTCCTCATATCTTCCACCACAGGTTTTCACCATCTCCTGCTCTCTAAAGACTTTCAATACAAGTACTCTTCCGATCATCGGTTTTGTAAAGTGTACACCAGTTATTGACAAAAATCAACCATTAATTAAATTATTTTTCCCCAATAAAGATGGTGTAGATGTCATAGTGGTAGTCTAAGCTATCTAGGTTATACAGGTCGATCCTGCTAAATACCAGGAAAACACCTTCCCCCTCAACTAGGAGGACCTCCTGGTTGCCAGCTATTATTTCTTTTTCCATTTTTTCTATATAGGCCCTTATGTCCAGGTTAAATATCTGGTCCTTATTGAGGCTGACTCTTACATAGGCAGACTCAGAATATAGGTCCCACTCAAGGGTGTAAACCCCCTCCTTCCCTTCTATTCTTTCCTTGCCCTGGTTACTTGTAATTGGGACCCCATAGTCATAAGATGATATATCTAAGACCTGGTCAAGATTCAAGAAAACTCCCCTTGAATATGAGTCTCGTATATGGTCATAGGTTCTCCTAAAACCAAGGGCAGACTCAAAATAATAGTCCTTGTTCAAGTCTCGGTCCAACCACTCAGGCAGGTCTATTTCTTCCTGGTCCAAAAGATTATCGATGATTTCTGTAATGATTTCCTGCTTGTCCGTGTCCACATCAGAATTGGCTACTAAGTCGCCATCAACCAGGATCCCCTCCTCTTGCAAAATAGCTTCCAAGCGGCTAATTTGCATACGATTGGGAAAACTTTGGAAGTTAAGAAGGGGCAGAACTAAGACCAAGAGGCCTAGGGATAAGATATAAACATTCACATTATAGGCGGTCTTAGATTTAATGATGAAAACCAGGACCATGAGCAGGCCAATTACCATCAGGGTCATGTTGACATAAACAGGGGTGGTGACACTTACCCGCCCAATCTCCAAAATAATCTTATAGAGGCCAAATCCATAAACAACACTTGCCATAGGTGGGAACAGTCGTTTAAAGACCTTGGCCAGATTGCCATCATGATCATGAGAAAGATAAATTAACAGGGTGCCCAAGTAACCGTAAGACAGGATTAACCCTGTCACAAATTCAAACTCTGGCCAGTCTGAGGTCACCACGATCCTAATAATCCACAAGCCTAGAATCAGAGACATGATGAGGCTGATAGGAATCAAGACCATATCTATCAAGAGCCGAATGAAATTGGCCTGCTTGCAAAGCGCCAGCCGCTTGGACTCATCTCGACTCTTGGTCCAATTATAGTGACCAATAAAAATTAAGGCTCCCATAAAGTAGGACAGGGTCGTCATATACATGTATACCTTAAAGGACATGTTGTCCAGCAGCAGCCCTTCAACCATGGCTGCAAGCCCTGTTGTCCCTAAAGCAATCACACTAGAGAAAATAAAGGCAGTTGCAAAAGCCTTTAAAAACATAAATAAGCCCTGGCTGAAGGCATGGGTCTTGTCCTTGAAGGACGAACCATAAGCCAAGAATAGTATGGAAATAATCACAGCCACACTCAATCGTCCAGCAGCTAGCCTTGTAATGACCTTGTAGGCCATGGAATTCTCATAGTATCCGAAAAAGTTCAAGTAAACAAATATGATACCTACCAGGCTGAGACTTATAAGGTCTAGGTGGATGGTCTTTAACTTGGTCTCATCCTTAAGATAGTGACTAACCCTCATGCCGAGACTGATCAGGGCAGCTAAAACCAGGGACCACTGTAGGCTGTTTAAGAGGTGGTTGATCCCCTCTTGACTGGCCCAATCCATGTGGATCCGAACAAGTGTCACCAGGGTAACAGTCAAACTCATTAAAATGACAAGAGGAAAGTTTTTCAGGGCCAAGAGACCATTTGAAAAGCTCGTTTGTATCCATTCCTTTAATCGATTCATCTTACTACCTCCTTACTAGACCTATACCCATCAAAGGGGCTTTTACCCACCTGAAGTGACATTATTAAAGCCCTTGAAAAAATCTTTCAAGGGCCTTTAGACTAAGATTATTACAGGGTCTCTAGGGTGTAGGTTTGACTATCGATATTCGCCTGGTAAGATAAGTGGTCGGCAGCTTCCACAAATCCCTGTGTAAAGGCATGTCTCAATTGGTAGTAGTTATTTACATCTACCCCCTGGCCTTCCCAATTCCCCCTATGAACACAAGTTACAATATGCCAGGTTAAACGATTTGGACTGTCCTCAAGGATCTGGTGGACCCTGTCACAAGGCATGCCTTCAAGCAGGACATTGTTCAAGGCAGTAAATACATCCTTTGGCCCCATCATAGACATGTCATCAGCCAATGAACGCCCCTTATCTTTGTAAATCTTACTGATAAGCTCCAAAGCTTTCTCATCCCTCTTAAGGACTTCACCAACCAAGGCAGCCTGTCTTTGTTCAGCCCTATTGATGGTCACTTGTAACCAACCGTGAATATTGGACTTATCAATCAATTGCTCAAGGGGAGCTTTTGGGAGTAAATCACCCATCTGATCCTTCAACTGATTATGAATAGTTTTTATTTCTGTATCATCATAGTATGATGCAATATCTTCCTCCAGGGATTCCAACAATAAGACCTTGTTAAACAACCAACCGTGGATAGGGGCTAAAAATTGACTCATATTATTCTCACTTTCTATACTTTTACTTATACCTAAGTCTACTATACTTGTATCCTTTTTATTTGTATGTAACATGGGTTACAAGAAAATAAAAAGATGCATGAAGATAAAACATCCCTTCATACATCTCAAGTCACTTCTCTTGCTAGTCAATATTGAGAACCTGTCTGATATGGTCTCTCATAGCCATCAAGTCATCATTTTCAAACATCCATTTGACCTTCATATCCTTAAGGTCATCCCCCTGGGCATCTTGTGCGTAAACGAAGATTCTAAAGGTTTCAGCAAAGTCTTCCTCAGGGTTGGTTGCAGCATAGTCTGACACAAACTGATCTGGATGCTGGTCATAGAAGTCATAAGATCCATAATCAGGATCTTGGTCAACAGCTGCCTTGTGGTCTTCTGCTATATCCAACCAGAACGTCTGATAAAACTGGTTTAAGAAGGATTCAGCTTTTAAGTTTCCCTCTTCATTCTCGTAAGTACCAGTAGATTGCTTCTGCATCTGGCTACTATTAAGAGATATAATATGACCAAACTCATGAACGATGGTCTCATCATACTCTTGTAGATAATTCCCCTCACTGTCAAAGGCATCCTTCAGGTCGAGAACCATCCGCCACTTGGTTAAGGTATCATTTTCTTGGGATACATAGGCCAAAACATTGCCTGGTCCATCGGTATTCACTACGAAATACTGGATGTAAGTCATCTGGTCTTGAGTTACTACCTTCCTAGCCTGATCAACTAGGAAGAGGTATTTCTTCATGTCTTCAGGATCGATTGCTGAAGCATCACCCTTGAAGGTGACCTTGCCTGCTTCCACTTGGAATATTGCATAATTCATAGCCCCAGTTTCAACCTGGTCTATGATGTCCACTGGATCGAAACCTGCTTTTTCTAACATAGCCTCCAGGTCTTCATAAAGACTATCTAAGGCTTGGCTGGCAGGATCCTCGTTGTAGATGTCTGTCATCTTTTGGTCCAGGTCTAAGAGGGCATCTGCCTCTTCTTGTGTAAAGGCATCTGGATTTAATTGAATCAGCTCAGCATATGAGCTAATGGCCACACGGAGACCAAAATCTCTAAGAAGTTGGTTCAGCTGGGTATAAAGACCTTGAATCTCGTCATAGTCTCCTTCATCGAAGTCCCTTTCAGCCTCATTAATCTGATCCAAATACTGGTTGACCTGGTCGATTTGGTCTCCAGTCAAGGCCTCATAGTCAAGACCCAAGTATAATTCAGCTGTCCAAGGCTCATATTCCATTTCCTCTTCCTGGTCTTCAAAGCCCAAGTAGGTAGTCAACATGTCATCCACCTGGTCATAAAGGTCACTCACAACCTGGTCATCATATGATGCCTTGCCCTCTTCTTCATTGATTTTATTCATTACAAGCTCAATAGCTGCCTTTTGTTCTTCATTAAGGTCATTAATCAAGTCCCCTAAGAAGTCTTCTAAGACCCAGGGCTCGAAGTCTTCTGTATCTTCAGAATCAACGGTTTCATCTTGGCCATCTGTAGGCCGGATGGCCTCCTCCTTACTGGCTAATTGATTTGTCTTAATGGTGATGTTATTGTCATTTTTGCTCTCATTATCATTTTTAGGCTGACAGGAAGTCAGGGCTAATAGAGATACAAGTAGCATAAGCACTAATTTTTTCATTAAATTCTCCTTTCTATGGCCTGAACTCCGCAAGTCTGCTTGCAGTTGCCACACCGAATACATTCGATACTATCCAAGTCCTTACAGGGATCAAGGTGTAAATCGCAAGCCTTCTTACACTTGCCACACCCTTTACACTTATCATGGTCCAAGTGATAGCCTAAGAAACTAAACTTGTTAAAGAAGCCATAAATCAAACCCAGGGGACACAGAACCTGACAAAATATTCTATAAATAAAAACGGACCCGACTAGTACTGAGATAAGAAGCAACAGTTTCCAGTTAAATAAGGCCCCAAGGGCTGCCCTAAGACCCTGGTTTTTTAGTAAGAGGGGCAAGGCCCCAAAGAGGGTCCCACTCGGACAAACATACTTACAGTAACCCGGTTCTCCTACCCCAATGATGTTGGTCACCAACAAGGGGAAGAGGAGGACAAAATACACCAAAACCCCATACTTGATCCACCTAAAAATCTTGGGCAACTTAAACTTCTTGCTTTTAATCTTATATAAGAGGTCCTGGACAAGGCCAAAGGGACACATATAAGAACAAACAAAGCGACCGAAAATGGTCCCAAAGAGCATGACCAGCCCTAACACATAGAAGGACATCTTATACTTTATAGACCCCATGACCGCCTGGAGACCTCCAATGGGACATGACCCAACAGCCCCGGGACAGGAATAACAGTTGAGACCAGGGACACATGTCACCTTGCTGGTCCCCTTGTAAATCTTCCCCTCTATGAAGCCTGTAAGATAGCTGTTGGTTAAGAGGGTAAAACACACCTGAATTATATGCCGTCTCATTAACCCACCCCTATACATTCTAAACAGATATTAATGGCCTTCTTAAGGACGATGTCCATTTCTTCTCTTAGAATACCCAGGGTAATGAAGACGATACTGAGGGTAAAGAGCAGGTACTTTATCTTACTCATTAAGGGCCTTCTTAATTGCAGCCTCAAGTCCTGCTTCATCTGTACCACCAGGGATGTAGGTTTTAAGAACCTGGCCCTCAGAGTTAATGAAGAGGGTTACAGGAATATAATCAAACTTAGAGGTAATCTCATCAAAAACCTTGTTATTCTTAAGTAAGGGGTAAGTGATTTTTAACTTCTTTTGAATGTTTTTGACCATATTCGTATCTGAATCAAGGGCCAAACCTAAGAACTGGATGTTTTCTCCCTTTAACTTCGAGTATAACTTTTGGAACTCTGGCATTTCCTCTACGCAGGGACCACACCAGTCAGCCCATAGATTTAATACAGTCAGTTTATGATCCTTAAAAACAGACTCTGTCAGTGTGGCTCCCCTGTAGGTTTTTACAGACATACTATCTATTCTTAAGCCAGCTGCAGGGTTCTTTTGACCAGGTGTCTCTTGGTCTTTTTCCTCAGCCTTGTCTACCTTGTCGACCTTGTCTTGTGTTTGAGTCTGACTTGTCTCTGATTGCTTATCATTTTCATTTTGAACGTTTTCCTTTGTATCCTTGTTTTGACATCCTGTCATTACCAAGGCTGCAAGGGCTAATAACACAATAATCTTTTTCATCATGACCTCCCAAATCATTTTTCCTTTTACTAATCCTAGTCTAACAAGTCAACCTTTCTCTAGCATAAAGGCAGTCTTAAATCATCCTTAAATCCATAACATGAGTAAAAAAAGTCAGGAAATTGTGGTAGAGTAAGAGTAGAGAATCCTATGTTTTGGTGATGGACTCTAGGACAAGTCCAATGACAAAACTCCTATAGATTGGAGGCACGATGAAAGGTAAAATTCTTCTCATGGAAGATGACAAGGGTATTAATGACCTAATGGCGAGCCAGCTCAGGTTAGAAGGCTGCCAGGTTGTTCAGGTATTTAATGGTCAGGAGGCTGTAGATACCTTCGACAAGAGCTTTGACATGGCTATCTTGGACATCATGGTCCCCTTTAAAGATGGTTTTGAAGTCTTGGACCATATCCGGGAAAGCTCTACCATCCCCATTATATTCTTGACAGCTAGAAATGAAGATTTAGATAAGATGAGAGCCCTGGGCATGGGGGCTGATGACTATGTTACCAAGCCCTTTAGTGTAGTGGAAGTTATTTATCGGTGTAAGGCCCACTTAAGACGCTACTTCAACTACAGCCACCAGGAACAACAGGTCACCCAGCTCACCCATGGAGATATATGCCTTAATAAAAGTTCTTTTGAGGCTAGCTTCAAGGGAGCTCCACTCAACTTGAGTGTCAAGGAATTTGAACTCTTGTGGTACTTTATGCAGCACACAGGACAAGTCTTTACCAAGCAGCAACTCTATGAGAAAGTATGGGGTTCTGACTACTTTGGAGATGACAACACCGTTATGGTTCATATATCTAAGCTAAGAGATAAAATAGGAGATGACAAAAAAGCCCCCAAGTATATTAAAACCATTAAGGGGCTGGGCTATAGAATGGAGAAGCTATGAAGCAGACAAAGATAAAGAATCAGTTGATTAAGAGCTATATCTTAATTCTCATTATTTTACTGACCCTGGCCCTATCCATTTTTGTTTCCTTCCTCATGTACAACCAATCCATTATGGATAAAACAGCCTTTATCTATGACACTTTCATCCTAGATTATGAGGTGGGCTTCCAGCATGCCCTGGACCAGCAAAATCTTGAAGCCGATGATACGGTGACAGTTTTTGACTACACCTATAAGGTTTTAGATAGTACCAGTCCCCTTTTTGACAAGGGAGACCAGTATGACTATGACTCGGTTGATAATATTATTTATGGTGAAGACCTCTATAATTATTACTTCTTTGAGGATATGGAGACAGGCAATGTTATCCTCCTCTACCTGGCCCCCTATAACAAGCATATCATTTTTCTTATGGTGGCCATCTTTATAGCCAGTCTGCTCTTTATCATCATAACCATCATTTTAGCCAGACGGTCTAGCAATCAAATTGTAAGTCCCATCCAGGCCCTTTCCAAGGGGGTTCACGCTATCTGTCAGGGTAATTACGACCACATCATCCAGTATGAAACCTGCAATGAACTGGATTCTATCCGCGATGATATCAATAAGATGAGTCTCCAGCTCAAGGAAGAAATCCAGACCAGAAAGAACCTGGAGAACCAAAAAAGTCAGTTGATTCTGAGTCTGTCTCATGACATCAAAACACCCCTGACCAACATCATTGGTTACTCTCAAGTCCTCCTCAACCAAGACCTAGATCCTGGCTTGACAGGTAGCCTTGAAACCATCCACCAATACGGCCTCAATGCTGCTGCCTTGACCGATGAGCTCTTTGATTATACCAAGCTCCAAGTCAACTATGACCGTATTATTATGGAAAAGGTTGATGTTGTTGAGGCCTTGAGACTTAAGTTGATTGAATATGTCAATGAGTTTGAAACACTGGATATTCGTTACAGCCTTGACCTGCCCAACCAGGCAGTCTATTGTAAGGTCAATATCCTCAACTTCTATCGGTTATTTGATAATTTAATCCAAAATGCCATTAAGTACAACCATAAGGCCTTTGACCTCAACTTAATGGCCCATGTATCTGGAGATCATTTGATCATTACCCTTGAGGATACAGGCATAGGTATTCCCAAGGCCTACCACAAGACCATTTTTGACCCCATGGTACGTGTTGAAAGCTCTCGCAACCGCAGTCTGGGTGGAACTGGCCTAGGCCTGTCCATAGCCAAGCAAATTATGACCAACCACGGGGGTAATATCAGCCTTGACCCTGATTACAAGGAAGGATGTCGTTTCATCATAGACCTTCCAATCCTCATATAAAAAATCCCCACCAGGAAGTTGATAAGAATTCTTCCTAGTGGGGATTATTTTAATGGGTCTTCTTGTAATCTTTTATAAAATCAATCACTTCTTGGGGGTCAGCCCGTTTGGTATAGTCTGCATCCATCCAGGCATAAATTATTTTACCCGTCCTATCCACCACATAGGTGGCTGGAATCGGTAGCTGACCCCTGTCATTCTTTTGAGATTTTTTCATATTGATCCCCATGAGCCGATAATAAAACAAAAGCTTCTTGGGTAAGTCAAACACCAGGCCCATGGCCTTAGCCAGGCGGTTATCAAGGTCAGTCACTACATCAAAGGCCAGGGCTTCAAGGTCCCTCTTTTTTGCAGAGACATCTGCCTGTTCTGGAGATATGGCCAGCATGCTTATCCCTTCATTGCCCGCTTCCTTTAAGAGATCATCATAATAGGTCAGCTCCAAATTACAATAGGGGCACCACCCTCCCCTGTAGAAATTGAGGATCAGGGGCTCTTGGTCCAAGTAGTCATACACAGAGACCATTTTTCTACCAAAGGACAAGACCATCTCCCTGGGTACATAATCCCCCAGGGTCAAGGCGTAACCATCCAAACCCTGAGCTTCAAGGTCCCTTGTAGCCTTCACCATATAATTAACAATAGGCCGCGGAATGATGCGGTTTAAATGTTTGTTTTTAGACCTGAGCTTGTTTTCTAATGTGTCCATATCTATGACCTCCTAACTTGTCTATGATCATCCTATAAAGGGGCAGGTAAAGGATTAAAAGTAATAAACCAATGTAACGACCACCCTCCGTGGTCCAATAGGGAAAAATAGCCGATGATGTATTCAAAACCCCATGCAGGAGAATCATCAAGGACATATTCCGTGTCTTCCTATATAGGGGACTGTAATAAAAGGCTATTAGGGTATTCTGTATGACAAACTGCCAGATGGGCATTGAGGCTTGAACTGTCCCGTCAATAAAGAACAAGGGCAGGTGCCAAAATGACCATACCAGACCTAGTATTAGGCTTGCCTGGCCCCTAGTAAACTTCTTATCCAAGGTTTCTAAGGCATAAGCTCTCCATCCAAACTCCTCCCCTAGGGCTCCACCAACAAGGAGTATGACTAGGAAACTGACTAGGGCTTCTACTAAGCCCAGAGGAGGTGTTTGATTATGGAAGATTACCCTTGATGCCAGGTAGGACAGGCCAGCTAACAGTGGAAAGCCTCCCAGTAACAGAAGAAAGCCTCCCTGCCCCTTTAAGGATATCCTTCCCTTAAAGACCTGTCTTAGTCGTCCCTGGTCTTGCCTTATGTAAATAAGACCCATGATACTGGGGACAAATCCAGCAAACATGCCCAAAAATAAGAGGGGCTCAGCAACAGATCTATGGGTGTTCACAAGCCCAGGCAACCAAAGTAACCAGGATCCAACATAAACAAAACTGAAGAATGCAATTAATTTTTTCATGAATCTATCCTCCTATAATCCAATTATAGGCCTAAGATAGGCTTTTGTATACGACTTTAGTCTATTTTAATCAAAGTCTCATCTAGAGGCTCAATAGCTTTTGATCAGACTTTAGGAGGTCTGTCAACCCCTGGCCCCAATACTTAAGCTCTATCCCCAGGGCCTCGAGCTGACTAGTGGTTCCGAGTTGGTCAGCACAGGCCTTGCAGGCTGAAATATGAACCCCTTTTTTAAGGGCAAACTCTATGTGGTCTTGAATGATAGGATCCTTAGCAACCAGTTGGCTGGATGCTCCCCAGATGATAATGGATACTTGGTCCCACCACCCATGGATTTTACCATTAATGGCATACATTAATATCATCTTTTCAGCAATTACAGGATCTCCTGTTGTCCATAGTATATTGAGTTTATCTGTCATGGTCTCCCCTTTCTCTCCTATAAAGAATGGCAGCCCTATACGGACAGCCATTCCTAATTCTTATATCATAAATCGTTCGATAACATCATTCAATCTGATGGTAATCTCATTAACATGCTCCACATTATCTAAGATATTGGACATGAGCTCTACCTGGGAGTCCATGGTTGCTGATATCTCCTGAGAAGCAGCTGCATTTTCTTGAGTAATAGCAGAAATTCCCTGGATGGATTCTGTAACAAATTCTTTGGAAGTATTCACATTATTGATGTTCTGCGTGATTTGACCCAACTCTTTCATGGTCACCAACATAGAGTTTTCAATCGATACAAAGGCCTCCTTAACCTTGGCCATCATAATGTTGGACTGGTCAATGGTCTTGTTAGACTCATTCATGTTGTCCTGGGTCATCTCTATTTCATTAGAAATTTCTGAAATAATATCGGTGATTTGAGTAGTAGACTGTGACGTCTGTTCAGCTAACTTTCTAATCTCATCAGCAACAACAGCAAATCCCCTACCCGCTTCACCTGCCCGAGCAGCTTCTATAGCAGCATTTAGAGCCAGTAAGTTGGTTTGCTCTGCTATGTTCTGAATGGTTACGGTGATTTCGTTGATAGATGAAGACTTAACAGACAGGGTATGCACATTCTTATCTAGCTTCTCAATGGTCGCCACTGTCTCTTCAAACTTCTTGTCTAGTTCACGGACTAAAACGCCCCCATCCTTACCATGCTGGTCCACATCTACAGTGGCGTCATTGAGTTTAAGTGAGGCAGCCTGGCTAGCGTCAATTTCATGAGATAAAGAAATCATACTCTCAGATGCTTTTTGTGCATCTTCAGCCTGTTCTGAAGCCCCTCTTGCAAACTCATTAGCTGTTTCATTGACAGCCACAATACCTTCCTTGCCCATATTGGCAATATTGTTTAGCTCATTAGAGGATTGAGTCAAATTAGACGAATCCTCTTGCAGGCCTTCTATAACCCCTCTTAAAGTTCCTCTTAGGTTACCCAGAGCTCTGGCAATAGCACCTGTCTCATCCTTGTACTTTAATACATAATCATAGTCATGATTGTCCTTGATATCAAGATCAGCGGTTAAATTAATAAGCTCGGTTACATTAACAATAGGCTTGGATATCTTCTTGCCTAATAAGAGGGCAATAAGGTAGCCTAGACCCAGGGATCCAAGAAGGATGGCAACCAAGATCATAACAATAGCCCCTAGTTCTTCCTCTGCCTTGGTTCTTTCTTCACTGATAAAGGCATCGATATCATCAATATAGTTACCTGTCCCAAGCACCCAGTTATAGGGACCATAAGAAGTGATGTAGGCTCTTTTGGGTTGGGCCTCTGTTCCATTTGGTTTATAGAAATAATAGTCATAGTAGCCACCACCAGCTTTGGCAATGTCTATCAGGTCCTTGATGATATATTGACCGGTCTCATCTTGAAGGTTAATACGATTCGTCCCCTCAACATCTTCCCTACCTAAAAAGACGACATTATTCCCCTGGGTGTCGTCCACCCAGAAGTAACCTCCCTGGCCGTACTTGGCCTGACGCACTAGGTTAGCAGCTACAAGTTCCCCTTCAGCTTGGGTGAAAATTCCAGCATCTACACTGTCCTGTATACCATCTAATTGACTGACCATGGACTCTACTTGGAACTTAATTAAGTTATCATAATCCTCATACATTTTTTCCTCTAACTGGCTCAGACGTTCATCATTGATCTGGCCCATAAAGAGGATACTGGTTACACCTAGGGTAAGGGCGACAACAAAAACAACCCCTATTACAGATGTAATTATTTTAGTACTTATCTTCTTCATAATTTCGTCGAGTAGACAACGCTCGACTTTCCCCCTCTCTATTTTCATAGTGAGGGAAATAGTCTAGTTGCCCCTCACAGAACCCAACGTGCCCTACTAAGGCATTAGGCTCTTCATACTCTTCTTACATAC
>Ga0209379_10000055_pt1 | contig 170650 bp, 177 predicted proteins | sample tdDd001_FD_187124 | JGI IMG/M metagenome (GOLD analysis project Ga0209379, IMG submission 187124) | Marine sediment microbial communities from the Atlantic coast under amendment with organic carbon and nitrate - tdDd00.1 (SPAdes)... | ecosystem: Environmental > Aquatic > Marine > Coastal >...
TAATCTCCGACTTACGCTTAAACCTAACCTCACGGCTTCGGCTCCAAAGCCTAGATACTAGCGATTGGCTAAATCTTACTAGGCAGGACTCCCACCTGCTATACACACGACACCGAACTGTCGCACCTCCTAAATATTCTACAAACCAATTATAGCATGATATGAAGGTAAATCAATAAAAATGTCATCATGGTGACTATCTTAAGATTATATTAATCCTTGGCATGATTTCACCAATTTCATTCATATTCTTGTAATATATAAGAGAACGGAGGGATACAATGAGTAAAATTGGACTAGTAATTGAAGGTGGCGGATTTAGGGGCCTTTTCGCTGAAGGGGTTACGGATTGGTTAATTGACAATAAGATTGAGCTTCCCTATGTCATAGGGGTATCGATGGGTGCCAGTACAGGTATCAGTTACATCACCAAGCAGAAGAGCCGCAACTATGACATTGCCATGACCTTTTTAGAGGATTCAAGATACATCAGCATGAAAAACTTACTAACAACTGGTAGCCTTTTTGGAATGGACTTCATTTTTGATGATATAGCCAACAAGTATAAAAAGTTTGACTTTGAAGCGTTTGAAAAATCCAAGCAAGAATGTGTCATAGGTGCCATGAACTGCACCAATGGTCAAACTACCTACCTAAGAAAGAGCCAAGAGAACAACGAAGCAATGATGGATGCCCTTAAGGCCTCTGTTAGTCTCCCCTTCGTTGCACAGGTTGCTCAGATTAACAACATACCCCATTTAGATGGTGGTCTTAACGATCCAATCCCTGTTAAGCAGGCTTTCTTGGACGGTTGTGATAAGGTGATTATCATCCTAACGCGGGATAAGACTTATAGCAAGTCTCCCTTTAAAGCATCCCCCATTTCTAAGGTCTTCTATTCAGACTATCCAATGGTTGTAGATGCTTTAAGAAACAGACACCAGGTTTATAACCAAACTCAAAAGATTATTGCCTCATTAGTTGAAGATAAAAAGGCAATTGTCATAAGACCCAGAACCGCCCTCCCCATAGGCCGGCTAGAAAAAAACCGAGAGAAACTCAAACTTGTCTATCAGACAGGCTATCAACAAGCAGAGTTTCAAAAGGAGGAACTTCTCAACTTTATTCAAGATACCACATTCTAAATATCAAAGTAAAAACGATCCCACATTATTGGGATCGTTTATTTTATAAGGCTTCTTTTATGCTGTTGAGGATAATGGTCTCTACCTCTTGAGCTATGGCACCAGCTTTATCATCATCTAGAACCATGGGTAGCATGGCTGTTGGTTTTGCCATACCAACCCTGGCTTGACCATCCTTTTCATAGACAACCACCTTGCAGGGAAGGAAGTAGCCAACATCAATAGATATATCCAGTATTTGCTTGGCAAATCCAGGATTACACACTTCCAAAACATAAAAATCGGAATCAAATACCATGTCATGTTCAGCAAACTTATCTTTAAAGTTCAGTTGAAATAAAGTTCCAAAGCCATTTGACTTTAAAGACTTCTTCACCCGGTCAAGGGTCTCTTCGACAGAGAATTGCGCTGCTTGTTCAAATATAAAATCCATTCTTTCACCTCCTACAAATATATATATCCATTCTTTCAATAAAGAATCATCAATCGTATAGGAAGTTATTCATTTTATTCTCCAGTTGAAGTGTTTCCTGTAAAAAAGTCTCGTCAGCCTGGATAAACACCAAGCGGAAGTATAAGCTTCTCATCAAGTTCTTGATATTCAATCGACGACTAGCCTGGATAATAGTCTTTTCTCCTGCTAGAACCTTCTCAAAACCCGATAACCAGTCTTTGAACTCCTTTAAACTCAAATCCCCTTCCTCTATATACTCATAAACAAGGTTGTTGCATAAACGTTCATCCTCTTCTCGAGTAAATAATTCACTGACTCTTAAATAGGTTTCTTGAATAGCTTGTAGGCAAGTTGCCCTTATAGCTGACTTATCCTCTATCCCCTGGGTTAAAAATATGCTAGCGTCACTCCAATGGGCTAAGGCATGAGCCCATCCCCTCTCCTTATCATAACCAGTAAAATCATGCTCCCTTCCTATGTAGTCAATCATAGCATGCCTGAAGCTAGACATCTGTTGATCACTTAAACAAGCCTCTCTTTCATGACGATGAAGGATAGGTGTTAAGGCAAGACTAGAGAAACTTCTCCTGTAAATAGCCTGATCATCCTCTTGATCTATCTTGTAAAATAGGAAGTTCTCATCTAAGAGTTGGTCAAATAACTGACTGACCCTCTCATTACTTAAGTAATCCTTCTCATACACCCAATTTGCTAAAATGGGATAAATCAACTCATCCCTAATGTCAGGATTGCTATGACCTATATTGTCCAGCATGAGTTTAAGAATCACTTCCATATCCTGCCTGTCATCCAATTCATAGTTTTGCTTTTTTAGCCCACTTAAAATCTCCATCACTATTTTTTCTTCCATATTATTCCTCCTACCTACATGATATCAAATAATTGGTAAATAAATAGGTAGACTTCACCTATAGAGACATGAGAATAATCAAGAAAAGAGCTAGTCTTTTGACTAACTCTTGGTTAATATCTCATCTAGACAATGCCATCCAAGGGTGCCACATTTCGCCCTAGCAGGCATAAGATGTAGTCCCTCAAAGGCTATTGCGTCCTCTAGAGCTTCTTTTTCTTCTTCACTGACCTCTTGTCCCTGCACCATCTTAAAGAAGCTCATGGCAAGAGTTTTAGCTTCCTCAGTAGGTCGCCCTTTCACAAGGTCAATCATAATAGACATGGACGCCTGGCTTATGGCACAACCATGACCTATATAAGCAGCTTCAACAACTATCCCATCCTTCACATTTACCTGAAGGGTTAAATCATCACCACAATTGGGATTGTGCCCTCTCTCAACATAAAGCGGCTGGTCCAATTCTCTTTTATTATGTTTGCTTTTATTATGATCTAATATCAACTGACTATATATATTATTCATGGAATATCTTTCGAACCTCCTCTAAGCCGACTAGTAGTTGGTCAAGATCCTCTTGATCAGAGTATATACCAAAGGAAACCCGACACGTCGAAGGTAAATTCATGTACTTCATCAGGGGTTGACAACAATGGTGACCTCCTCTAATGGCTACATGGTGACTATTTAGTATGGAAGAGACATCGTGGGGATGAACATCTTTAACATTAAATGTGATTAACCCCCCTCTGTCTTCTATAGATTGAGGACCATAAACCTCCACATAATCTAAGGCACTTAAAGCATCATAGGCTTTCTGTAAAATGGCCTTTTCATGAGCCTCAATACGATTTATTCCTATCTCTTGAATGTATTTAATCGCTAAGGTCAATCCATACACTCCTGCAACGTTTTGAGTGCCTGCTTCCAGTCGCTCGGGGACAGGTGCATAAGTTGACTCCTGCTCAGTTACATATTCAATCATGTCTCCACCCATTAGGAAGGGATGGAACTGGTTTAAAATTTCACCTCTCCCATAAAGAACTCCAATGCCTTGGGGACCATACATCTTATGTCCAGAAAAAACCATTAGGTCAGGCTCTAAAACCTGAACATCCACAGGTTCATGTCCAACCGCTTGGGCCGCATCTAGTATTTTTACTGCTCCTACTGAAGTCGCTCTTGTAAAAATATCTTTCACCCGATGACGTACTCCTATACCATTCGAAATAAGTGGTAAGGCAACTACCTTGGTTTTTATATTGATCTTATCCAGTTCTGATTTTGGGATTAATCCCTGGTCATCACTATACAAGTAAACCAGCTTAGCGCCTCTTTTTCTTACCAACCGCTGATAGGGTAGAACATTACTATGATGATTAGTAATCGATAAGACAATTTCATCACCGGCTTCAATAATATTCTCCAGATAGCTGTATGATATTAGGTTGAGAGCCTCTGTTGCATTTTTTGTAAAGACAACTGATTTGGGGTCCTCACCATTGATGAAGTCATTGACAACTGATCGAGCCTGATCATAAATCTCGGTTGCCTGTATGGATAAATCATGGGCTCCTCTGTGGGGACTCCCATTGACGGTTTCATAAAATTGTTTCATTCCATCAATAACCACTTGTGGCTTATGACTTGTGGCTGCATGATCTAGATAATAGAGGTTCTTATGGTGATTAAATACTGGAAAGTCATTCTTATATAACATCTTCCAATCTCCTATCCAAGGCATCCATTGCCTTTTGTCTCAAGTTTTCATTATCAATATCGACTAGCACTTCCTTTAATGCTGCAGCTGCTACTAAGAACTTTGCCTTGGCTTCATCAATCCCCCTACTCATAAGATAGAAGAGTTGTTCCTCATCTAATCGACCAATACTCGCTCCATGTTCACCAATGACATCATCTTCTGAACACATAAGGGCAGGGATTGAATCTGATTTTACATCATCGCTTAAGAGTAATACCACTTCTTCCTCTTTACCAACAGAGTGAGTTGATCCTAATTCAAAGTTTAGTGTCCCTCTGAAGACCTTTCTAGATTGGTCTGCCATAACTCCCTTACCAAGGATTTCTGACGTAGCTTTCTTACCTATATGGTTAACCGTATAAGATAAGTCCATGGTCCTCTTGTCTGAAGTAACATAAATGGACTTAAAGTCACCATGACTTCTGTAGCCCTTGAGGTTCGTGTCATAGTTAATAATCGATGTCTGACCTCCCAGTTGAACATCAATACAATGGACCTGACCATTGCTCTCTACTTCAATTTGAGTTTGATCAACAAAATAACTCTCAGGACCATTATTTTGAACCTTGATAAGGTTCAGATTACCATAGGGTTTAACAACTATTTTAGTATGTCCATGGTGAATCATATGTTGATTTGTATACCATAAAATGACTGTCGCTTCCACATTGTCTTCTACTACAATCTTGTTGTCTTCAACAACCTCTTGGCCGTCAAAGTGAATCCAGTAGGTTTCATGACCTTTATTGGTTAGCTTTAAATCTAGACCCGTATTCTTATAGTCGCCAACATAAGCACCGTATTCCGGATTCAGAGACTTAGTGAAGTCACTTGTGAACTCAAGTTTATCTGCTAGGTGAATTAAGTCTGTTTGATTTCCCAACATCCACTCTGGTTGATATTTATTAATTGGATGAATCATAGCCTTCTCAGATAGAGGAATACGCTTGAAGTTCAATCCTGCTGTTTCTAAAGTATAATTCTTCATAGGTCCTCCTTATCCAACGACACCTTCTAATTCGAGTGTTATTAGGTTATTTAGTTCAACAGCATACTCTAAGGGTAGCTCCTTAGTAATTGGTTCAACAAACCCTCTAACAATCATTGCTTTAGCTTCTGCTTCCGGTATGCCTCGAGACATAAGATAAAAAATGGCTTCTTCAGATATTCGACCGATTTTTGCCTCATGACCAACATCCACATGACTATTACTTAACTCAATGATTGGTAGGGTGTCTGATAGAGACCCTTGGTCAAGTATAAGAGACTCACAGTTAACATTAGCCTTAGCATGATGGGCATTCTTAGATGCCTTTAACATACCTCTATAGAAGGCATGACCGCCTCCCTTTGAAATCGATTTTGAGTTAACAATCGAAGTAGTATGAGGTGCTGCATGAACAACCTTAGTCCCAGTATCAAGATACTGGCCTTCTGCCGCAAAGGTTATACCTGTAAACTCAGACTTAGCATATTCTCCTCTTAATATACTCATAGGATATAACATCGATACCTTGGAACCGAATGAACCTGATACCCATTCAATCTTTCCATGGGCATCCACAACAGCTCTTTTAGTATTCAAGTTATACATATTGCGAGACCAGTTCTCGATCGTTGAATATCTTAACTCAGCTCCTTCTTTAACAAACAGCTCAACAGCCCCCGCATGTAAATTTTGAACTGAATACTTTGGTGCTGAGCAGCCTTCTATAAAGTGAAGTTTGGCATTTTTTTCGACAACTATCATTGTGTGCTCAAACTGTCCAGCTCCTTTTGCATTTAACCTAAAGTAGGATTGAAGGGGAAAATCAACTTCTACGCCTTCTGGTATATAGACAAAAGAACCACCTGACCATACCGCCCCATGTAAGGCAGCGAACTTGTGGTCTTGAGGTCTAATAAGAGTCATAAAATACTCTTTAACAATTTCAGGATGATCCTTCATGGCTGTTTCCATATCCGTATAGATAACCCCTTGCTTTACAAGTTCTTCTTTTATAGAATGGTAAACCACCTCAGAGTCATATTGAGCACCAACACCCGATAAAGACTTTCGTTCGGCTTCTGGAATACCTAAACGCTCAAAAGTCTCCTTAATGTCATCTGGTACTTCATCCCAAGAATGTTTCTGGTCTGAATCAGGCTTTACGTAGTGTACAATATTTTCTACATCAAGGTCTGATAAGTCTGCTCCCCACATAGGAACAGGTTTTGATTTATATATTTCTAGGGCCTTTAATCTTTTTTCTAACATCCACTCTGGTTCATTTTTTTCAGCTGAAATATCACGAATAATCGATTCACTTAAGCCCTTATCTGACCTGTATACATGACGTTCTTCATTAACAACATCATAAATACCACGATCTATATCTGCAACATAAGTTTTATTTGCCATGATTAACTCCTTATTTATAAGACTCGAAGCCTTCTTGGTTAATTGTATGTGCTATGTCTACTGTACCACTTTGAACAATTTTTCCATCTACAAGTACGTGTACAAAATCAGGTTTGATATACTCTAATATCTTATTGTAGTGGGTGATGATCAGTAAACTCTTGTCGCCTGTTACTAGCTTTGGAAGATGTTGGTATACTGACTTGATTGCATCAATATCCAAACCAGAGTCAGTCTCATCTAATATAGCAAGATTAGGCTTTAACATAGCCATTTGAAGAATTTCATTCTTCTTCTTTTCACCACCTGAAAAACCTTGATTTAGGTACCTAGATAAATAATCGGTTTTCATATCTAACTCACTTAGTACAGCCTCTGCATCTTTTCTAAACCGAGTACCCATTGGAAGAAAACCAGTTTTCTCTTTTATACTCGTTTTAATGAAGTCCTCTACTGTAATCCCTGGAACTTCTTCTGGATATTGGAATGATAGAAATAAGCCTTTTCGCGCTCGCTCATCCACCTTTAAATCTAATAGGTCTTCATCATAGAAGCTTGCACTGCCTTCTGTAACTTCATAATTAGGATGTCCCATTAAAACATTCGCTAAGGTTGATTTACCAGCTCCATTTGGTCCCATAATTAAATGAATCTCACCTTCATTAATTTCTAAGTTAATACCTTTTAATATGTTGTCTCCATCTGCTTTCGCCTTTAAATTTTCTATTTTAAGTATATTTTTCATTGATGCCTCCTCAATCCCTAGTAATATACTGTGAATTCCTTTCGGATTAATAATATACCATATCGGTACACTTTGTCAATATCTGCATAGACAAATGAAATTAAATTTCCATAAAAAAAGGTGGAGAATTTACTCCACCTTTAAACATCATCATCAGATTCATCCATTTCATCAAAATCATCGTCATCAGAATCAAAGTCATCATCATCGAAATCAAAGTCGTCATCATCGAAATCCATTGCAATCTCATCCTCAGCATCAGAATCAAAATCAGACTCATCATCAACTTCCTCAGTCCAATCATTACTTAACTCATCATCATCTTCAAACTGATCAAAGAAATCATCTTCGTCAAACTCTTCAAACTCATCGTCTGATAACTCATCGTCTTCATATTCTTGACTCACTTCATTATCAACATCATCAAGTTCATCATCTCCATCTTCAGAATTAAACATTCGGCCTGGATTGGAAGGATCCTCTCCAGACTCATCATTGCCATGACCATTATCATCTTGGTCTGAACCCCGGCCTGGATTAGAAGGGTCTTCTCCGGATTCATCATTGCCATGACCATTATCATCTTGGTCTGAACCCCGGCCTGGATTGGAAGGGTCTTCTCCGGATTCATTATTGCCATGACCATTATCATCTTGGTTTGAACCCCGGCCTGGATTGGAAGGGTCTTCTCCGGATTCATCATTGCCATGACCATTATCATCTTGGTCAGAACCCCGGCCTGGATTAGAAGGGTCTTCTCCGGATTCATCATTGCCATGACCATTATCATCTTGATCTGAACCCCGGCCTGGATTAGAAGGGTCTTCTCTGGATTCATCATTGCCATGACCATTATCATCTTGATATGAACCCCGGCCTGGATTAGAAGGGTCTTCTCCGGATTCATCATTGCCATGACCATTATCATCTTGATATGAACCCCGGCCTGGATTAGAAGGGTCTTCTCCGGATTCATCATTGCCATGACCATTATCATCTTTATATGAACCCCGGCCTGGATTAGAAGGGTCTTCTCCGGATTCATCATTGCCATGACCATTATCATCTTTATATGAACCCCGGCCTGGATTAGAAGGGTCTTCTCCGGATTCATCATTGCCATGACCATTATCATCTTGATCTGAACCCCGGCCTGGAACGGAAGTATCTTCTTCTACTTTGTTAACAGGCTGATCTGCTGCTTCTTCTACAGGCTGGTCTTCGACCTCTTCAGCAGGCTGGTCTTCCACTTCTTCAGCAGGCTGATCTTCCGCTTCGTCAGCAGGTTGATCTTCCGCTTCTTCCGCTAGTTGATCTTCGACCTCTTCAGCAGGTTGATCTTCAACCTCTTCTTCAGATTGATCTTCTACTTCTTCAACAGCTTGGTCTTCGACCTCTTCTGCAGGCTGGTCTTCGACCTCTTCAGCAGGCTGATCTTTCACTTCTTCCGAAGGCTGATCCTCTACCTCTTCCGAAGGCTGATCTTTCGCTTCTTCAGCAGGTTGGTCTTCTACCTCTTCTTCAGGTTGATCTTCTACCTCTTCTGCAGGCTGATCTTCCACCTCTTCTGCCGGCTGATCCTCTACCTCTTCTTCAGGTTGATCTTCCACTTCTTCCGCAAGCTGATCTTCCACTTCTTCAGCAGGTTGATCTGCTACTTCTTCAGCAGGTTGATCTTCCACTTCTTCTAAAGGCTGATCTTCCACTTCTTCTGAAGGCTGATCTTCCACTTCTTCAGCAGGTTGATCTTCCACTTCTTCTGAAGGCTGATCTTCCACTTCTTCAGCAGGTTGATCTCCCACTTCTTCAGCTGGTTGATCTTCCACTTCTTCTGAAGGCTGATCTTCCACTTCTTCTGAAGGCTGATCTTCCACTTCTTCCGCTGGTTGATCTTCGACCTCTTCTGCAGGTTGATCTTCCACTACTTCAGTTGGCTGATCTTCCACTACTTCAGTTGGTTGATCTTCTGCTTCTTCCGCTGGCTGATTTTCCACTACTTCAGCTGGTTGATCTGCTACTTCATCAGCAGGCAGGTCTTCTACTTCTTCCGCTGGTTGATCCTCTACTTCTTCCGTTGGTTGATCCTCTGCTTCTTCAGCTGGTTGATCTTCGACCTCTTCAGCAGGCTGGTCTTCTAACTCTTCAGCAGGTTGATCCTCTGCTTCTTCAGCAGGTTGATCCTCTGCTTCTTCAGCAGGTTGATCTGCAACCTCTTCTGCAGGCTGATCCTCTACTTCTTCAGCAGGTTGATCTTCTACTTCATCAGCAGGCTCTGCTTCTACTTCTTCCGCAGGTTGATCTTCTACTTCTTCTGCAGGTTGATCTTCCGCTTCTTCAGCAGGCTTATCTTCTATCTCTTCCGCTGGTTGATCAGCCACTACTTCAGCTGGTTGATCAGTAATAACATTATCATTTGATATAGGTTGAACGTCATCTCCACGGATCTCTTCACTAGTGACTGCTGATCTCGATGATGAGGACTGATTCTCTATTTGATTATCACCTTCAAGTGAGGTGTCCTCAAGGTCGCTTTCTTCTTCCTGGTCAGCGACTTGATCAGTCGATAAACTTGTCTCCGACTTTTTCTCTTCGTCTAAAAGGACATCATTTCCAACATCGTTCCCCTCTACACCAGTATGCTCCTTTGCATCCATAGCCTCATTAATGACTTGGTTATCTTCCTCATGAACTTGATCTGTCCTTTGATCGCTTCTTTCATTTTTTTTGGTGTCATCTCTCAAAATCTGCCCACCTTTCTATTACTCGCCACTGAAGGCACTCTTACCTGATTCGTATAAGTTACCTAAAAGATACTGAAGCAAGCTTTTTTCTTCAGTTACCGCTGAAATACTTCCAGTCATACCTACTAATAAGTCTCTAACACCATCGTGATTCTTGTCCATACGCACAACAACATGATAGTATACTTGATCATCAGATGTATATTGGGGACTACTATCTATATTTATGATTCTTCCCTTAATTTTTTCTCTTGAAGTTACACCCGGGACAGAAACATAAACTAAGTCCTCTAAGGACAACTCACTGATATCAGCCGGAGCAACCTTACCTAGCATCATGTTGTTGTTAATCACACCTTCTAGGACCTGTCCCTTAAAGGAGACGGCTTCCTCAACAACAACTAAGCTAGACCACACAATGAAGCTAACAAGAATAAGTGTTACAAGAAGAGTTATAATAACATTAACTCTAGGGAGTCCTCTTTCTTCAAGTAACATAGACTCTGATAAATATTTCATTCTTCTTTTCTTAGCCATTCAGGTCCTCCTTAATTAATCGACCTCTTCCTTGATTCAACTCAAGCACTGTATCACATGTATCCAGTAAGTGGTCACTCTTAGTCACTACAATTACTGTTTTATTATAGGTTGATAGGTCCTTTATGACCTTATTCACCCTCTCTATTTCCTCGACATTTAAGAAGTTTTCAGGCTCATCAATCAAGTATAGCTTGACGTCCCTTGCTAATAATCTAGATATAGACATCAACTTCTTAAAGGATGGGGATACTTGGTCTATGATATCCTGAGACAAATAAGTATCTAGGTCATATTGATACAGGTTTAAATAATCCTTCAATCCCGTTTCTCTGCATATGTCCATAATTGTTTCATCACTGATTCTCGGATTAACATTATGGAAGTTCGAGCGAATACTACCAACAAAAATCATGTCCTTCTCTGGGCAATAACTAATACCCTGTCTTAAGGTTAAAGGCTCTAGTTGCTTGATATTGAAGTTATCAATTATGATTCTTCCACCTTGGGGGTAATACATACCCATGATCAACTTTAAAATGGTTGTTTTACCTGCTCCATCATGCCCCTTAACCCCTAGTACCTGTCCCTGTTCCAGCTTAAAATTTAAATTAATTAAGGCTGCTTTTGAGGTCTTACTATATCGTATAGATACATCTTTAAACATGACTTTACCTTTCAATTCCTTGGTTAATACCATGTTCTCTTTTACTGTAGAGTCTTGGGGTAATTTCATGAAACGATTGACTTGCTGAATGCTTTTTGACAAGCCTGAAACTTGAATCAAGAGACTAGACGAACCGCGAATGGATGATAAAACCCTCCAATAAAGAAGAATACATCCAATCAAGGCCCCTGTGGTCATTACACCATCAAATACTTGAAGCACCCCACCGTAGATTAGGACTACAACCGATGCATTTGTTACAAAAAATAATAAATTATTTGATCCACTTACAAAATTACTTTGATCATAAGTCGAATGGATATACTTACCCAAAGTATTTCGATAGTCCTTTAACCAGTGATTTTTCATTCCAGACATTTTGATATCTGTTGTGTTCCTGAGAATCTCTAACAACTGACGTTGGTTGTCTGATCGAGCAACAGAGACCTTATCACTATTTATTTTATTAAAGGGCTTCATCATAAAACTTAAGACCATAACAAGAAGAAGGGTTACAATTGGCACCACCCCAATCCAGCCTCCTAAGAGGAATATAGCAACAACATATATTAATGAGAAGACAAGCTCAATTACACTGATAAAGAAGCCACTATTAACAAATCTCTTTAAGTTCTCAAAGTCCTTTATCCTACTAATTTGAGCATTAATTGAAGCCGTTTCTGTATAGCCTGGTGTTAGATAAAGGAGTCTCTTAAAGGTTTCCTTGGAAATTTGAGCTCCCATCTTAACACTCATGTAGTTCATAATCCTTCCCCGCATATAGTCTATAGTAAAACCTGCTGCAAAATACAGAATAACGCCTATCAGAAGAATAAACATCCTATCACCAGCGACATTGGACCCAATCTGGTCATAGATGAGAATGACAAATAAGGGTACTAAAAGACCCAATAAGGTTGTAGCTAGAGTAAGGAAAATAACCTGCTTGAAAGATGTTGAGAACCGCATCACCAACTTTAAAAACCAGTTACTTTGGTTCTTGGGATTTTCTTCCTCAACACCACTGGATTGAACAAAAGCATAAATATCTCCACTTATGTTCGATAATATAATTTGCTCGTACTTTTGACTTAAGCCATTAAAAGCCAGACCATGACAATCATCCATTTGTACCAGAACATAATAGTTATCTTGTCCTACTATTAATACAGGTAGCATCCTATTATCAATATTTAAGGGAGACTGGTCCTTCATATAGTCGTGCTCAAAACCCAGAGCTGCCATAATATCAACTATATCCTCAGTTTCTAAGTGGTCCTTATAACTATTGACTAGCTGGTATAACTTATTTCTATTTCCGTTCCAGTTAAGGGCATCTAGTAGGGGTAGAAGCATTTTCGATGCCGGACACTGAAACAGTTCTTCATCTGATAGGGCTTTATGAAAATGATTCATCTACTCCTCCTTGTATAGTGCTGTTAGCTGGTCATCTGTTGAATGAATAATGAATGTCCGATAATCAATGGTATTTGTATGATTGATCCACCAATCCATGAGCATATTCTTGATATTATCAGATACATACAAGCGACCATCTCTATAGTCATCAATAATTTTTCTCAATCGCTTGAGGATATCTTCATGCTCAATCTTGTGACCAGCAAGGTCTGATAGTCCCTCTTTTAACATCAGCCTCTCCTCATTACTGAAATGGTGGCTGGCAAGGCTAAATAACTCCTCTAAGGTCGATAAAACTGTTTCTTTTGCCTGAGGTCCATTCAGGTTCCCTTTAGCATTAAAGGTGTTTATTTGTGTGTTTAATTGATAAGTGAGGTGAATAAAGCCCAAGTGCTCTCGATCAATAGGTTTAATATCCGTTCTTCTTAACAAGACCTCCATTTCCTCAGGAGATTCAGAGCGGTCTATGAGACTCTGGGCCCAATTCTTATAATCAAAGGTTTGAAGGTCAGTTATGTTTATGTGGTTAATCCACCAGGCAAGAAGCCACTTCTTTACCTCTCCAAACTTTTGGGGATGATCTAATAGAAACTGGTACTGTTCCTTGATTTTTATCTTGAAATAATCGTGTTCCCCACGATGGTTGTGCTTTTCTTTGATCTGGTATGTTTTCATGAACTCTTGCTCATAATCAAAGTGATCGATTACCAATTGTTCAAAGGCCGTAAAAGCTTCTTCAAACTCCTCTGAGTTGCCCCCCTCCTTAAAGACACTAAACATATCAATAGCAGCTGAGGTCAAGGCCTTATGTTGGCGGTCAATTTCTACTAGGCCTATACTGCTAATGATATCCTTGATATCATCCCAACTTGAAGCCTCAATCAGATGATCAGACCAATTATCCAGGGCAAAGAAGTCCAAATCAAACTCATTTATGTGAAAAATTAGCCATTCAGTTATTTTACTTCTTAGTTCATATCCAATTCTTACCCTGCCGTTCTTAAAATCAGCTAAGGCATCAGCCAAGGTCTTGAGTATTTCAGCGTGTACAATCTTATGTCTCTTGACCTCTGGTAGATTATAAGCATCCATAAAGTCCTCTTCACGTTTGAAGTGCTCTACGGCATAGCGATAAAGGTCCTCTAGTAACACACCCGTTTTCTGTAACAACTCCAGAGAAAAGTCCGTATCCATTTGAATGATTAAATGGTTTAACTTAAGGGCGTACTCCACAAGAATTTTATGATCATAATCCACAAAATCAATTTTAGTGTACTTTAAAACCTCAGACATGTCTGACCAGGTTTTGGATGTTTGCATCTTCCATGAAAACCATGCTTTTTCTTTCATATGTTCTCCTTATAAGGGATTGAGTTGATAGTCTGCCATGCCTGTTATTTCTTCAGACCAGGTTGCAGCTAGAATTGTAACCTGTCCCTTTAGATTTTCTAATAGCCACTTATACACATCAAAAGTATCCTGATCCATACTTTCATCTATCCGGTCCAAGATGAGTATTCTTGGACGTTCCAGCAGGGCTCGAGATAAGCTCAATCTCTGAAGGAAAGCTGAAGAAAGGTAGTTTCTCATTTGACTATCAATTTGTGTTGCAAAGCCTTCCGGCATCTTACTTACCAGGTCATCTAAACCAGTCACTTTGGAAGCTTCTAGGGCACTTCGAACCTCTGCTGAGTTGAAGAAGGAAATATTGTCTAATACACTTCCCTTGAAAATTGAAACTTCATCACCTAGGTATTCAATTCTTCCTTTTAAGCTATACATATTCCATTGACTGATGTCTAAGTTATCGATTAAGACCCTGCCCCCTTCAATAGGATGTCGACCTGAAATCATTCTGAATATCTCCCTATAGGATGGAAACTTAGCAGGATTAATGGCAACAAAGTCCCCTACCCTTATCTTGTGATTTAGGGTCTTACGCTGATTGTTTTGGAGGTCCTTATAAGTCAAGTCGAGAAACTCTATACTTCCCAGAATATCCTCAGGAAAATCTGGAGTGGCTTCTGAATAAGGGCCCTCCTGGTCTACGAGTGCTTCTATTCTATTAGTAACCAGTCTCATATTTCTCGTTTGCTGGTAATATCTCATCAAATTGATTAGGGGCCGAATGGCCCGCCCACCTAACATAGCACAGGCTGTAATTTCACCAAAGGACATCATCCCCATCGAGTACATATAGCCTCCAGCAATCATAACTGAAAATAAGGATAATTGAGAAATCTTACCGGCCACCACTTCTGGTAAAAGCTTAAACTTATTAGAACTGTACTCTCTTGAAGCCACCTCATCAACCAACTTCTTATATTTGATGATTTGGGTATCCTCTATGCCCGCAGCTTTGACAAAATGAATCTTCTCTAAGGTTTCTATGAGTTGATTCATGAGATCATCATTCGTCTCATAATAGTCTGTTTGGCTAGCAAAATATCGTTTAGATGAAATAAAAATGACAAGCACATATAAGATCATCAACGAAAGGGGGACCAAAACAATTGGGCCTCCATACACATAAATTAAAAATAGGAATATCCCTGCGAAGGGAACATCTATAAAGAGTTGATAGTAGGCTGTAGAACTGAAGGATGCTAATTGAGAAATCGATTTAAATCGTTCTAACTTTGAAATATAGTTAGCGTCTCCCTCTCTGTCATAGCCATCAAAAATCTTTTCTATTAGGAGGCTGGATAAACCATACTCATACTTGGCCTTAATCCACTTGACAGATGATTCTTTAACCTTTCTCATGATTGTTTCAAGGAGCAAGGCTACCAGAGTTAATAAGACTATATATCTCAAACTAGCCATTGACCGTGTCACAATAACTGACCCATATATTTTTTTCATAGAGATGGGTAAAACGAGACCGAGTACATTAATACTAAAGAATGCAAGGATCATTTGGGGGGCATACCTCAGGGGCAACCACTTCACTTCTTTATATGTTTTTCTATTCGTCATAGCTTCCTCCCTTATCCCATATTTATACCTAATTTATGACCAGGATAAACAGATTATGTAAATAATATCCAACTCATCTTATTATGGTCACAAATCCAGCAATTTGTCCACAAAAATTAAATAGAAAAACAAAAATAGAAGTGAGATTATCCCACTTCTATTCCTTCTTTACTCTATGTACTTTAAATGGCGACCATAATGTTTCATAAAGGTAGCATAATCATCTTTTTTCTTCAGGTTAACGATAGCCTGATAGCTGTTAATCCGATCTCCCTTTAAGGCTTGAAGCTTCCCTCCCTGATAAGGAACATAAAACTTCCCATCCTTGTAGTCAACAATAAGAGGCGCATCAGACTTATCCTTAATAGGCCTAGCCTCATCCTGGTCTTGAACCAATCTCAAGGGTAACTTCACAACACCAAACAAGGTGGATGACTCAAAGTCTGTTAAATCCTGTCCACATACTTGACAATTAAACATTAAAAAACTCCTTCCCCACTCTTCAAGAAGTCCCTCAGCCATGTATAGGCCAGCAGATTCTAGGCTAGCATGATAGGGGAGGTCTCTCCCCTTCTTGCCATAGACTATTTTTTTAATTGAATCAAGAGATAAATAATATTGGTCAGCCAGTTCTCCTATGGAAGTTCCATGCCTATACAAGTTTTTAATCATCTGATTTCTCTTAAGTAAGTCTTTTTTATAGCTGGTGGTCTCTTCAATCCCCCCACCACTTGGTATATAAAGGATCCTGCCCGATACAAATCGCTGAACTTCTTTTAATAAATCCTCTGGTAAAACATCTCTTGCATTTTCATATTTCATATTAACCTCTTATTGCCCTGATTCGGTCCTCCAACTGTGACATAGAAGTCATTATCCCTTGAACTGAAGGTAGATCATCAATGGAAGCATGCCATCTAAGTGTATCCAGACCTTTGAAATAGGCCATACATAAGAAACGCTCCTCAAAATGACTTGTGTCATATCCTTTTTCCTCCATGTAAGCAAAAAGGCTCTCTGGGATTTCCAAGTAAGGTTTGTTTAAGTCCATGATTGCAAAGTCTAAGTAAAAGTCCATGATACCCACTCGACTCCAATCTGGAAAACCAACTTGTCCACGTCCATCTGTTATCATATAACAGAAGAAGGTATTGTTGTTGACTAAGTAACGCTGCCCCTGGCAGTAAGAGGCCAATTCCAACATTCTATCATAATACTTGCTGAAAAAGGTCTCGTCCAAGGCTGTAGTATCATACATGTCTTTCCACTTATACCAATACCCTTCTTGATCCTCATCATAAGTTCCAACAAGTAAACTCTTGAAGTCGGAATAGGTTAAAGTCGTCTCACCATTGAACTCCCCATATCCCTCGAACTGACTGATATCTGCTTTTTGAATCTCAAATATCTTGTCAAATAGTATGTTTCTCATACCCTTGAGTTGATCATGATCCAACTCCTCTGTGACAAACCCCTGGGGGGTAACATTCACTGATTCTGGTAGTATCTTTTTAATTATTTCTTCAATTTTCATACGTCCTCCTTATCTTTCCATGGCCATTGGATATATTTAGATTAGCATATCTCTCTTCCTCCTAATAGATAAGGTTTATTATAAGCCTTTTTACCTAAGACCTTCAAGCCCCTCGTATGTCTCCCAGAGGGTCTCTAGACGACTTTCCAAACCTGCCTTTTCACTGTATAGACTAGCCACTACTTCATAATCTAGGCCCTGGCCCTCCATCTGGAGGTCAATCATATGGATGGCTTCTTCAAGGGCGACTATAGACGCTTCAATAGATTTTTCTTCATGGTCCACTTTAGTCTGAACCACTTTCTTTTTGGGGCTTACTATATCAGCCACTGGCTTGGGCTTACTGAGTACTAGATCCTTATAGGTATCATAGTTACCATCTAAAGATAGGATTTTACCGCCTTCAATATGGACCACCCTCCTTGCTAATCTATTGGTAAAATAACGATCATGAGAAACAAAGAGTAGGGTACCCTTAAAGTTTTCAAGGGCCTCTTCCAGGGTTTCAATGCTTTCAATATCTAAATGATTGGTTGGTTCATCTAGTATCAGGAAATTGACAGGTTGGTACAAGAGTAGGGCCAACTTCAATCGTATTCTCTCACCGCCTGACAGACCTCTGACTTCAGTAAATACTCTTTTACCAAAGAACATGTATTTGGCCAGGTACTCCCTAGCCTTACCCTCTTCGATAACGATGTTTTCTCTAAAGCAATCCACCACACTAAGGTCCTCATTTAAGAACTTTATGTCTTGGGGAAGGTAGGCCACCTGGCTACTTTCCCCTAGTCTTAGGTTACCTGAATCTGGCTTTACTTGGCCCAGTATCATTTTAATCAAAGTTGATTTTCCACAACCATTTGGACCCAATAGGCCTATCCGGTCTCCATATCGAACCTGAAGATTCACTTTAGAAAAGATGTCTTGTGTCCCATAACCTTTACTCAAGTCACTTGCCAAGACAACCTCTTTACCCGACCTAGACTGGTCAAGGAATGTTAAACGCATGTTGGGTTTGTTAAATACAGGCTTTGCTATCTTTACCATTTTATCTAACTTGATTTGAATGCTGGCCGCTCTCTTAAAAAACTTATTATTGTCTGCCTTCATAGCCCATTCCCGTAGCTCTTGGATTTGCTTTTTCATACCATCCATTACTTTCTGTTGCTCCCTATATTGGTCATACTGTACCCGCATGGCTTCTTGCTTTAAATACAGGAACTTCGTGTAATTCCCATTATAGGTACGGGTTGTTTTATGTTCAATTTCAATGGTCTTATTGGTTACGGCATCCAAGAAATAACGGTCATGGGATACTATCATAACAATACCCTTGTAGGTCTTTAAGTAGGCCTCTAACCAATCAATGGCCTTGTAATCCAGGTGGTTGGTTGGTTCATCTAATAAAAGTATGTCAGGATTATGCATAAGGAGTTTTCCAAGGGCCACTGTGGTTTTTTCTCCCCCACTAAGGGAATCGTAGGTCCGACCTAAGAAGTCCTGGCTAAAGCCTAAACCAGAAATGATTTTACTTGTCTTCTCTTCAATTTCATAACCACCATGGACCATAAACAGTTCTGATGCCCTATCATAATCCTTCATAACCCTGTCCAGTGCTTGACCTTGAACTTCAGCCATCTTAAGTTCTAACTGTCTCATCTTCTTCTCTTGTTTGTAGGCCTCTTCAAATGCCAGTTGTAGGACATCCATTACTGTCATATGTCCCTCATATGATGGCATCTGATCCAAGTATGCCACTCTTGCTTCCTTGGGCAATGAAATCCAGCCATAATCGTAACCAGGACTCCACGACCCAGGGAAGAGTTTAAGTTTTACGATTCCGGCTATTAACTTTAATATGGTCGACTTACCAGATCCATTGGGTCCGATAATGCCAACTCGGTCGTTCTCATAAACATGTATATTCACATCTTCTAAAATATGGTTGGTTCCCATAAATTTTTTTATTCTATTAAGTGATAGTTCTAACATATAATTTTCCTTTCTCTCTCACTATTTAAAAGTGACAAAGAGATGTTAGAAAGTCATGGTTTCATATACTATTAAGTTCAAAAAAATAAAAAATAGGGTCAATAACCCTACTTAAATATCAAAAGAAAAGCCTTATAAGACCAATGATTTTCGTAAGTTTATCTATCTGCCACTTTATTGAGCCCATGTTAAATAAACCTATTCCTAGGTCTGGCTCTCATATAAAGTTATTGTCTCCAATATTAGCAGTTAGATGGCGTCATAAAAATCTCCTTTTCTAGTTGTTTATTCTTTATCCATTATAACAAACCGACAGGGAATGTGGTGGGTGTAATATGATTTTAACAATATAAAAAGGACCTATTCCAGGTCCTCTGATTCCTCTGATGGATACTTGGCTTTAACACTCACCCAACGTTTACCATCATCCTTAATTTCAATTGTAATCTTATAGCCATCTCGCTGACTACCTATGACCATATAGTCCCCCTCAAGATCTAGGGTAACATGATCAAACTCTTTCTTATAAAACGCAAGTACGTCGTCTACTGATTCCTGAGTTTTGTATATAAAATGGAACTCGAGTATATATCGCTCACGGTCTGTCTTATCCTGCCAGTAATAGGCCTTTGTATGGTTGATGGTTGGTAAGAACTTCTTATCATGATAGGGTGGCCAAGCTACCGATTTATCAGATGCAGCCTGCTTGGTATAAGTTGTCCCCCCCATCTCATTGGAAACCTTCTCTACGTGTACCCCATTGATTATGTCCAGTATGTTAAACAAACCACCTAGGGTTAGGGCACTAACACCTAGTATAGCTATAATTGCTATCAATATGAAACCCTTGCTTGATTTTGTCATTATGCGTCCTCTCATGCTGTATAGTGTCACCCACCTAGTATACCCTACAATGAATTTGTGTCAATACAGAATACAAAGATTGTTCATTTTTTCACATAAAGTTAAGAGTACAGCCTGGTCCCAGCTGTACTCTCAAGGATTTATTCTATTGTACGTACAGCCAACACGAAATTGTATACGTATCTTATATCCCCTTGGGGACCAAAATAATCAGGATAATACAACTCTGATCCAGATTTAGGATCACTTCTTACAGCCCCTGCCCCATGGACATCTAATAGACTACCAAACATTTCTCCTTGTGCCTCACCAAAGGCTACATAAGACGCACTCGATGCAATATTTCGACCATCTTGGTGGCTCGTAGAAGACCAGTAGAAGCCAAAATTGCTTTCTCCATTGGGATCAATAATCGGACTTAATACAAACAGGTCATTTATGGCAGGAGATTGGCTGGTACTAGGACTCTTTGTATAATCCACAAGACTTTGAAGTTCTTTTATATTGGGTAGTCGCCAATCATCATATCCCCCAAGGCTCAAGTCTTCAGCATAAGCTAGACTGGACTCCCAGTCTCTTGTTTGACCATCATCTGCCTTTTGCCACATGAGGCCAGTAGCCAGGTCTGATACTGTACCGTCACCATTATCTATAAAAATATTCTGTCCATAATCCTCGTGCCCTCTCACTAAACGGAAGTAACCTAGATTCTCCGTTTGTGTTTTGGGCTTTATTAAGCCATAGCCCTTGATACGCCCATCTATAAAGTTCACACCAAAGACAGTAGGATCCCCATGCATTGTAGTCCCAACATACTTGGTAACAGACCAAGTTTGTGCATCGATCTCCCTTTCCCCCTGACTGGTATCTCCCAGGGGCTGATCAAAATAATCCGTATCTATGTAGAGTATATTGGCTACTTCTCCACCTGACTGTCCCGTAAACTGAATCAGAGAAAACAGCTCTTTTATGGTTGGCAATCTCCAGTCATTATAGCCACCAAGATTTGAGTCATTTGCATAAGCTACAGCTTGGTCATATGTCATTTTTTCATCCATTGTCTGCTGCCACATAAGGCCTGTTACTAGGTCTGTTACAGTACCATCACCATGGTCTAAGTAGGATGGTTGATAGCCTTCATAATGACCATCTTGACCGTAAAAGGCCTGACCTTGCGGAATGCTTTCTACAATTTCTTGGTCAGTAAAAAGCTGGTCTAATCCAGTATCCACTATGTTATAACCACTCGTAATAATCACAGTACGGGTTTGACCATCCCAGGTTACATGAGCACCTGTACTTTCAGCAATAAATCGAAGGGGAACCATGGTCCTTCCATTATCAATATAGGCCTGACTATCTATGACTACCTCTTGCCCATTTACTTGAGTAACTGTTGAACCAATCCACAGTTCAATGACTAAGCCCTCCTTGGTAGCCGTAACCTTTCTCTCACTACTATGCCATGCAACCTCCATATTGAAAGCTTCAAAAATAGCCCGAACAGGTACCATTGTTCTACCCTCTATGATTACTGGCTGGGTATCAAAGACAAGGACTTGTCCGTTTAAGTATACACTTATGTCACTGGATTCCTTAGCGAAGGAAGGTGTTACCAATAAAACCATTCCTAACAAAAATATCATCATCTTTTTCATATTTTCACCTCTTATTGCAATTGTATACCCACTTTATGTGATAAGTATGTGATGAACATGAGAAAAAATGACTTATTGAAGAGCCTTCATTTTATGATAGTAAGTCCTATACTCCTCACTGAGGACCATCATGGGTTCTATAACCCCACTATAGTAATCAGAACTTGTAAAAAATGCCTTGATTTGCTCTTGATAGGCTCTTAAATTATCATAAATATCTCGGTGGTCATCCCTTAATGATTCATACATGGCCTGAGTTACTTCTTCCATGTCATCCAGATCCTCCCTCGTCAGCTGGTCGTTTAAGATATCCGCTTTCATCCGATCCTGAATTCGGCTTAAGTGATCATAGTCTAAGTCCTCCATCAAGCTCATAACCATTGGAGATAGGTTAAACTTCACCCTATTATCTAGATAATCTACTAGGTCCAGCCAGGCTTGGTTTTGCTCACGACTAATAATCTTGTCGAACTTGAAGTTCTTAAAATGAGATGCGAGGGCCTGGCCCAATCCACCAGGGAAATATTCTTTTAGTCTTACACATATGAAGTTAATATCTTCCTCATCACCTAGTCTTATTTCCCTTAGAAGACCTTCTATGGCCTGGGAATCATTTGCACTTCCTATTAGCTTATCTAGGTAATACTGCTTTTTGACCATAGACCGCAACTGATTTTGATGAACCTCTTGATATTCTTTTAAATCCTCACTAAGCTTAGTCGAACGGATGAATTTCTTAATGTTAGAAGTTGGTACTTCTAGCTTCCTAAACAAGATGATTTCACGTAAGCGGTCCAGATTTTTTTGACTAAAAACTCGATAGCCCCTTTCATCCCTCTTGATACTTATTAAACCCTGATTCTCATAATAGGCAATTGCCTTTTTAGTAATCCCTAACGCTTTACATACTTCATGAATTTTCATGACATACCTCCTTTTTATTAGGATAGACTATCCCCCTAGGGACCAGTCAAGTAAAAATGAAGCAAAGAAAAAGGCCCCTCAGGACCTTGTCTTACAAACTATCATAAATATCTTTAAAGGACTCATAATGAGTCATCTCCCACTGAATCAATATATCCAGTAATTGATTCAGTACGGGGTCATCAGATTGTACCCTGATCGACTGGTAAAAGTCATATGATTTTAACTCCATGTCCATTGCCTTCTTAAAGACATCCTTAGCATTCAAATCTGATATCTTTTTCACATCTGACCAATCATATAACTTAGGTGATTCCATATGTTTCATAAAAGACAAGACCTTAGAATCACCAAAGCCCTTTCTTTGATCAAATAGCTCTTGGATCCATTGACTGTGTAACCGCTCTTCTGCTGCTAATTGCTTGAAATTCTCTACAACCTGGGCTTCATGCCATTGCTCAGATTGCAGGGTATAATAGTCAGCCCCTTCATCTTCATGAAGCATGGCGATCTTAATTAACTCTATTGCCTTATCGTTCATAGTTCCTCCTGTATTTCTAGTCTACCCTATCATAATAATACGATATGTAACTATTTACAAGTTTCTCTTACCTGCATGTTTATAGGTTAACCTGGGGTAGCATCCTATGATCATACTTATCTTCGTAAGACTTTGCAAACTCAAAAAGGCTTATGTCCTTAAGAAAACCAGATAAAAGAGTGAGGTTATAGGGTTCTCCATTACTTTTCTTACCAGCAGGTAAACTGATAGCTGGATAACCAGCCGTGGCATATAAAAAGGCCCTATTACTCTGAACTAAAATCATATCCACGTCATAGCTTGCCAGTGCCTGATCAATGACTCCCTGGCAGATTTCCTGATTCACCCTTATATGATCCAAAATTTTATCCACGGGCTGCGCTTGGTCTAGGGCCCCTGTAAATAAATCTTGGCCGTATGGCATATACTGAGGATTGGCCTTATAAAAATCAACAAGTTCTTCAATGGATTTAAAGGGGCTGTCCACATCAGCAGATGATAAGTAAGCATTTAGGTCATGTACAATGCCATGATTGAGGATAGGCATTAGATTAACCCCATCTATAGAACCCAACTCAATTTCGACCGCTTCTATCCCCAGCTTATCAAACTCCTCAAGGACCTCCCTATAATGGCTTAAATCGTCCCTTAAATAGCCGATCCTCCTTGCTTTACTTGCCCCTAGTTTGTCTTTAATAACAAGGTCCTTGGTCACCTGGGTCCGCCTATCCTGAACATCTTCCTTGACCAGGTGTTTGAATACCCTATAAGTGTCTTCAACAGTTCGTCCAATAACCCCCGCCATATCCATGGCTTCAGAAATCGGAATGATTAAGTCCCTAGAATGCAGACCCAAACTAGCTTTAATGGTAACCACACTGTTTTGGCCTGCAGGATAAATCAAGGACCCACAGGTTTCTGTTCCCAGGGTAACCGTCGCCAAGTTCAAACTCGCTGCCACGCAGGGGCCTGAACTGGACCCTCCAACATCATAGCGACCATGAGGATTGAGGGTCTGGCCCCCTAAGACAGAAAAGCCATTACTCGAAGGAGACGAAAAGAAGTTTGACCACTCACTTAAATTGGCCTTACCTAGAATCAAGGCATCCTGGTCCTTAAGACAAGTCACGATAAAAGCATCACGCTTGGTCCTTGCCTCCCTCAGACTGTAGGCTCCTGCAGCAGTGTGCAAGCTAGACTCACCTATATTATCTTTTAATAGGACCATCACTCCATATAAACTTTTCATGGTCTTTTTCCTAATTTTCTCATCCAGACACCTAGCCTGGTCCAGAATTTTCGTATTCAGCTCTATAACCGCGTTATAAGCCTGGTAATGGTATATCCTGTATAAATAATACTTAGCCAACTGCAGGCAGGTTAAGTCTCCTCTTAGGATCATCTCCTGGAGCTCACCGATACCCAAAGAATCGATAGACCCATTCAACTGGGTGTGACAGGCCTTAAGATCCTCAAGATCAAAACCACTAAAGTCAAGAGACCTCTTATAAGGACTTACCCTTACCTGATCATACTGGAATATGAGTTGTTGTTTAATAAATTCTGCTATCTGCATAATCCTCTCCTTCTATAAAGCCTATATAGTCTGGCCTCCATTTATGTCTTATAAATCCATGGGTTCGATATCTAGATTATTTAAACTGATTATCTTATCTTACTTATCCTATCAAGCCTCAAGCAACCACTTCCTAGTGGTCTCCTTGTGTCATGTACTTGTAAACGCCAAGACTCAAGAAGGGCTTATAAGTATGGTCATCTAGGTTGAAATCATAATAGGTTTTGTCAATCCAAGTCGCCTTATCTGCCCATGTAAAATCATAAAACCTATACTGTCCCTCAATATATACCAGGTTGTAGGCATGGGTTAGACCATCCTCACCTTGACTTGGATTATCTGCTATAAGGTAGTAGGATTCTATGCCTGCCTCTGACAGGAGAGACTGACTTAAAAAAGTGTAGCTTTCACAAACCCCAACCCCTTGATCAAGGGCCTTGGCAGAGGTATGGTTAGAATAGTCCCTGCTATCATCTGCATAGGTAATTTGGTCAATCACATAGGTCCCTACTCTATCAACAATTTCATTCGAGGTCATTTCCTTGTCTATTAGGGTCTTGGCAAGGTCTTCAATGGCCTCGTGGTAGGCTAAAATCGGTTTATCTATTCGTCCGGATGATACAGGCATCCAGTTGCGAACTTCATGGATCAGGTTATCCTCCTCTTGATTAAGCAGTTTCTTAAAACTGACATGATCATTCACAATCTTATAGATGTTATAGTAACTCCTACCATACTCAAACAAGTAAATCCCATCAGGAGTAAGGAAGGAGATATTGAAGTGATCCGCCCTTGCCTTGGGATCCTTGACAAAAGTCATACCACTTCTTTCAAACCCCCTGGCCAGGTCCGTCCAATCCTCATTTAATATGATATCCAGGTACTGCTCCCAGGTCTCAATCGTTTTTAACTCTGGATGGGTCATAACAAGGCCTGAAGACAGTCCGCCTAAAAAAAACATCTCATTATAGGTCAGTTCCTTGTTGACATCATTTATATAATCCAGTCGCTCCTTCATTTGAGAGGCATCCAGTTCCTCTAATCGAGAAAGTCCATCAGGTCCCATCCTATAGCCCGACAGCTCACTTATTTCCAAGTGTTTACCGTAAATCCACTCCTCTTGATTTTCTATGTAGTAGACCTCATCTTCAAAGGCATATATATAGTCCCAGCCTTCATGGTCCTTGTTTTTTACCTGTCCATAATAAAGAGTCTTATAAGTAGACCGCCAATTTTTAGATAGACCTAAGTCACTTAAGGCTTTTTTCATGAGATCGCCCTTTAAGGCTTTTGTAAGCTGGTCAACCCTCATAAGGTCCTCGCCAGTCAAATCTGAATAGGCTCTTTGGTCCCCCTGTCTTGTATAGATAAAGTTAGCTTCTAGGTCCTTAATTGTATTGAGGTCCCCCGCAATACTTTGATTGCTGGCTGTAAAATAAACCACCAGGTCAGGATGTATCAAAGCCAAGACCTTCTCAGAATAATCATCATAGCTTAAGGCTTGGTCATAATATAGTACTTGATCTTCAAAGTAGATTTTAGTGAATATATTTGCATAGGATAGGTTGCTCTCATTCACAAGGGACCTGAAAAAAACTGGATCAACTGAAGCCATAAGAATTTCTTTTTTGACCTGGTTTAAGACATGGTAAAAGACCCCTGCTTCCGTGCCCATAAGTTCTGTATAGGTGTTTAAATCGTACATATCACCATTAAAATCCAGTATGTGGAGTATGTCTAAATTCATAAGCTCATCAGCAAATGTCGCTTCATCGGTCAGGCTCATATACGTATAGACAATGGCATCTCCAAGCGAGAATGCTAGGGTTAACTCATCAGACTTAGGGCTTAGCGGGACTAATCCATAATAGGTTTTTTGCCCTCTAATTTCAAAAGACATTTTCAGACCCATGAGGGGCATATAGTCATCCAGGTCCATATGACTGTGGTCGAAGACTGTATCCTCTTCTATATCTTGATTGTCTTCATGGTTCATCGGCCTTTCAGATACTGGTTCTGAGCCCGCTATGAAATAGATATCATATAGAAAATAGCCAAGACCCATTAGTCCAGAAATGATTGCTATAAGAATAATGCCCTTGATAAGTTTCTTCATTTGCCCCCCTAGGATAAGATAGATGACCTAATAATAGTATCTCACATATTAAGAATCTTTTCCAACACGCTTGATCCTAGTCCTAGGATACCCTCAAAGACCAAGATAAAAACCACCCTACACTATAAATCGTAGGGTGGTTTGTTAGATTCTTTCATTCAGCCGGTCAGATTATTCTGTTCTTAGGGCCTTAACCGGATCCTTCTTAGCAGCAATTCTACTTGGAATGAAACCAGCCATGAGTGTTAAAACACTACTTAGGAGGATTAAACCAATGATATGCTTAATTGGAAGAGTTGCAAAGTTCTTAACATCTATGCCTTTTTCGATAATAAAGTTAAGAGGTAGTCTTAGTAGGAAGTATATTAAGATACCAAATGATCCACTTGAGAAACCAATCAATAGGGTCTCTGCGTTAAAGATTCTAGAGATATCTTTCTTTCTAGCACCAAGCGATCTCATTATACCAATCTCCTTGGTTCTTTCAATTACACTTACATAGGTGATAATACCAATCATGATAGATGAAACAACTAAACTGATACCTGCAAAAGCGGAAAGAGTAATTGTCACTGCAGTGATTACACCTGAAATTGATTTAGATATATCTTCAGCGATATCATTATAGATAATGGTATTTTCTTCTGACTTGCCCTTATTGTAGTCATCAAGATAAGCCTTGATAGCATCCTTTGATTCAAATGATGTTGGATAAATTTGAATACCAAATGGAGTCGTGTCACCACCGATAACTTGCATCACTACCTTATAAGTTAAATCTTCTGTGAAGGCAGAACCCGTTAATACATTGATGTCCTTGCTAGCCTTCTGTGCCTGTACAATCTCAGACTGCGCTGCATCCTTTTGCATATGTGTCGTTAAGGCTGTCGTATAGCCGATACTACCATTTAAAACTTCACTTGTTGCATCTTCGTTCACTCTCATAACCCCAACAATTTTAACCGGTATAGCCTCTGGTGAATTGTAGTGGGCCTTGAAGTCTAAGCTTGGCTGGTAAATACCATCTTCAAATTTGTACATGACATCGTTAGGAATAGATCTAAACTCCATACCCAAGAAGTCTTCAAAGGTATAGGTATCTAAAACATCAATACCAAGGGCACGTAATATTTGAACATTGATTTCATTGTTCTTGTCAACAACTAATACCAGTTCATTAAAGCTTTCAGGATACTTTCCTGCTAAAACATCATATTGAGATTCTACAAACTCTCTGCTCTCAGGCATTTCGCTGAAAATAGATCCACCGCTAAAGAAGTCAAAGACATTTGATGAATCGACATTGAAGCCATTGTAAATACCATTTGCAGATTTTGATACAAATTGTAGTGAAATCGCATTAGAGTAAGAAATCTGGTTATAGTAATCTGAATCCATCTTTCCAACATACTCAACAAACTCATCAGAGAAAATGTTCTCATGGTATGAAATAGTTTCATTATAGTCATAAGAATAGATGACATTTTCGTCTGTAAACTCTTCCTTACTTTCAGCCTGAGAAGGTCCGGTTGTCATAATGGCATTGCTAGTTGTCATCTTACTAATGGTGATAGGGAAGCCAGCTAGGGTATCCCCCTGCATTTCATCAATAAACTCAGTCATACCAGTTGAAATAGCCAGAACTAAGGCTATCCCTATGATCCCGATACTTCCTGCAATTGCCGTAATGATGGTTCTTCCCTTCTTGGTAATCAAGTTCTTAAAACTTGTCTTCAAGGCTTGCTTATAAGACATGGATATTTTTCTATTGAATAGGTTACCAAGAGGTGCCTCATCTACTTCTGTTGGATGATTGGTATCACTTAAGATTTCACCATCTAAGAGGTTGATGATTCTGTCACTGTATTCATGAGCCGTTTCACTATTATGAGTTACCATAATAACCAGACGGTCCTTAGATATCTCCTTGATTAAGTTCATAATTTGAGTACTTGTCTTACTGTCCAAGGCACCAGTTGGCTCATCAGCAAGGAGGATTTTAGGGTCATTGATCAGGGCTCTAGCTATGGCTACCCTCTGCATCTGTCCACCAGATAACTGGTTGGGTTTCTTAGTCAATTGGTCGCCCAGGCCAACTTCCTCTAGGACCTTAATCGCTCTCTGCTTACGCTCTTTGGCACCAATACCAGACAAAGATAGGGCCATCTCAACATTGTTTAAAACTGACAAGTGAGAAATTAAGTTATAAGACTGAAAAACAAACCCAATAGTTGAGTTTCTGTAAGCATCCCAGTTGGTTTGCTTAAACTTCTTGGTTGAAACACCATCAATTAGTAGGTCACCTGAGGTGTACTTATCTAAGCCACCAATGATGTTTAACATGGTTGTTTTACCACAACCAGACGGTCCTAAGATCGATACAAACTCATTACGTCTAAACTTTAAGTTGACATTCTTAAGAGCTGGAACGACTTGTGTGCCGGCTTTATAATTCTTACACAAATTTTTTAGTTCTAACATGTTTCCCTCCACATTTCCGTATTAATTTCTTTTGTAGCATAACACAAATCAAGAGAATTACATCATGATGGCTTAGACATTAATACATTCATAATAACTTTTTAAGAAGCTTATAAGACTTGAGTAAATATTATAAAACAATAAAAAGTCTTCTCTTTCTAAGTGATAACCATTATCATTAAGAAAAAGAAGGAGGACCCATGTTAAGTCACGAAATTTACACAGTCAAACTACTAGAGAAGAAGCTTATCAGTCCAAACACCTGTGCCTTTACTTTCTCTAAACCCCCAGTATCATGGCCTGAGGGTACAAACTTTCACCTGGCATTTGCTGATTATAAGGACCATGAGAAAAAGAAATATGTTCGACACTTTTCTGTCGTCAACCTAGATCATGAAGACCATATTACTTTTATTACCCGTCACACCCCTTCTCCTTTTAAGGAGCGTCTTTTTAAACTTAAAACAAATGATACCATGCTTCTCTATGGTCTCAAGCAGCGGATGCCTCTTCGCTTAGAGGACCGACCCATCACCCTAGTATCTATGGGCGTTGGTCTAGCGGCCTTTAGGACGGCCATATTGACTCATCAAAAAATGGGGAGCCACTTGCCCCTTAAACAGATTAATATCTCTAAGCAGGAGGACCTGTTTAAAGGAGACTTTGAGGGTCTGAAAAACGTAAAAAATTACTACCTTTTTGCTCGTTCGGATCTAATGGCATGTTTGGAGGAAACATATGATCAGGCGTCCATATACTATATAGTTGGTAGTGATGACTTCATTGATGGACTCTTGAGCTTTCTTCATAAGAAGAATCACAAGCCCAGCTTGATAGAAATGGATAAAAAGGCAGACAAAAAAAGTAAGCTACTTAATCAATTTCCCATTGATTAATCCTACCTTATAATATGACAAACAAGTCCCCGACCTAGGCCGGGGACTTGTTTGAGTTATGTTTAATATCTTTTTAACCAAATAAATCTGGTTTATTGGGGCAAATTCATTGAATCTTTTGATATTTTTTTATCAATTTAACTTCATTTTACTTCGAATCCCCTCAAAAAACAAGGGCATATCAAGCTTTTTTATATTCTAAACATGTTTATATAATTGACTATATGATAAAAATATAACAGAATCCTCAACATGAGGATTCCATCAACAGATTAAGCCAGTATTTCCTTTAATATTTCATCTGTTTCAAGAGCCTTGAGGGCTCTTTGCCTGTATGAGGCTTCGTGTAAGCAGGTCCGTCTTTGGGGTTTTATAGACGGTCCTAGCTTTATACTCTCTACCAACAATTCTCTGGGTACAGCTAATTCTTTTACATAATCAAAGAAACCCGTATCCCTTAAGAAGGTTCTCACCCGGTTCACACGATAATCCTGGCTTAAAGCCATGATATAAGTGGCTATACCAACTTGTATACCATGGAGATAAGCACCTGGGGCCATCTTGTCCATGGCATGGGAGATCAAATGTTCACTACCACTAGCTGGCGAAGAATGGCCTGCAACCTCCATACTGATCCCACTCATAATTAAAGAGTCAACCACTTCTTTTATAAAGAGGCCATCATGAATGTAATCAAATGATAGTCTCACCACACTATTTACAGACTTTTTTGAGGTTAAAAGGGCAAAGTGGTCCAGCTGACCAATCCCATGATTCACTTCATATTGCCAATCATAAGCTGCAGTAATTTTTGAGATCACATCCCCCAATCCACTGTAGTAGAAGGCCTTAGGGGCAGTAGTCAAGATATCCAGGTCCGCTATAATACCATAAGGCATGACAGCCTTAACGCTCTTACGCTCTCCCTTGACCATTAGTGAGGCGTTCGAACTTGCAAATCCATCATTTGATATACTGGTTGGAACACTGATAAAAGGAATGTCTCTTAAAAAACTGATATACTTACCACAGTCAATGGCCTTTCCGCCTCCCATGGAAACAATAGCATCATAAGATTCAATACTATAAGCAATTTCCGTCAACTTCTCCACATCTAATTCCTCTAATACTAAGGGCCCTTTCACTTGCAGAACGCTTGATTCTATCAGATGGTTCACCCTAGCCTCAAAGAGTTTGTCGATCCCCTTACCCAGGGTAAATAATATCTTAGAAAAACCGTGGTCTCTTAAAATAGTATCTATTCGATCAAATACATCATACTTACTTTCTATTAACCGTGGAATGTTAATGGCTTGAGATCGCATCTTACACCTCCTCTAGATACTTCATAATATCCCCATAGGTTTCAAACTCAATATAGGCCTTACCATGTTGATCTAAGAAGGATCTCAACTCCCCCTTGGCAAATACTAGGTCTGCCGCTAGGGCAGCCGTCAAGTCGGGCTCTGTGTCTCCAGCAAAATAGACAAAATCATACTCCTCCTTGAAGGCCTTCATCAAGGCACCCTTGTCTATACCAAACAAGTCGGAATAGAAGGGATCTTTTGGGTCAGGCTTCATGGCCATAATCCCGTTTTCAAACTCACCAGGGTTGGTTAGAACAGTCACATGGTCAAGATCAATTTTCTTGAGGGCATCATGAATATAACGATCAAAGCCAGCACTCACAAACTTAAAGGGCACACCTTGGCCTTCTAAATAAGCTAAAAAGTCCTTCAAGGTTTCATCTAGCTCAATGGTATCAATTAGGGCGTCATAGGCCTCTTGACTAAGTGTGTGCCATCCAAATATCTTATTCAAGAAATGATAATCCACCTTGCCTGTTTTACGGTAGTCGGCTACATAGTCCCAGCCCTCTTGGCCAATATAGTTTAAAACAATCTTATAAAAATCAAGGGCTGTTGCTGTCCCATCAAAATCTGATACAAATAATTTTTTCATACAAACCTCCTTTAGCTACATCTTAACATGGGTCTAAAAAATAAACTGTACCCTAGGGCACAGTTATATCATATCATCAGGTAGTGTAATTTCAAAGCGACAGATTAAATCACCAGCCAAGGGTGTTTTCAAAAGCTTGACTTCCAGGTCCCTGCCAAAGAGGACCTCAAATGGAAACTTAGCGAAACCCGCACTACAGTAACACCAATCTTGGTCAACAGGGTGCTTACCAAAGATACTATCCCTTGCAAAGGGGCAGTGACATGCAAAGTAGCGCTTGTCAATATCCGACTCCGCCTCCAAATATTTTTTAGTATCATAGGGAATTTTGGTTATGTAAAGCTTGTTGCCCTTTCTAACACCGGATAGTATTTCCTGGTTAGAGCTCACATAATCAATAACTTCCTGGTTAATAACTTGCTCGAACCAAACCTTGCCTTCTGTCATATGATTCTTGAGCTCTTGAATTTTTCTTGTGTGACGGTCCTTTAGGTATGCATCTAAATCATCAAACTGCTCATAAATGGCTTTTTCACCCAGCATGGATTCAAGAGGGATATTATGGTTATTACCTGCAAGGACACCCTTTAACTCCTCAAAAGACAGGTCTTCCTTAAGTTTTGTTATAAACTTTTCAGTAAAGAGGCACATTTTAGGACCAGGGCTGCCCAGGGCCGGAACCAGTAAATCATTAAATATTGCGTGGGTTCTTTGAATGCCAAGTTGATCAATCATCCTAGTCTTAATTTGATCAATAACCCCAACACTGCCAAAAATACTGGTAAAGTAAATATATAAGTCTCTTTGGTTTGTAGTATAATAATAACGTGCCAAGGCAATCAAATGATCCATAGGATTGGACTCATGTCTAATCAAGTCTTGCACATAGGCAGACAGGGTTTCAAGATTCTCCTCTTCTTTTCTAACCAGCAAAAAAGCCTTCCAATCATCAATCCATTGGGTGACTTGAAGTATCTCCAGATCACTGGCTTGTTTATCCCTATATATATTAATTAGCTTTTTATATGACATACGAACCTCCTAGTAACCTATTCATACCTGAAGGTCTAAAGTTTAAACATCAATATTCCGAATAAAAAATATTGCCAGTTGGGTACGGTCTCTCAAGTCTAATTTATCTAACAAGTTGGTAATATAATTCCTGACTGTGCCCTGGGATAAAAACATAGTTTCAGCTATTTCCTTGTTGGAGAGCCCTTGACCGATCAAAGACAAGATATGTCCCTCCCGATCAGATAAATCGTAGTCTTCAAAGGATTTTTTAGGGTCTCGTACTCCTGGTGACTTTAACTGACTTCTAAGCTCCTTATCAAAGACCAGGTGGCCTTGATAGACCCCCCTTATGGCGTCAATTATCTTGTCCGCCCCCTGATTTTTCAAGATATAACCGTCAGCTCCATTTTCTAGAGAGGCCCTTATGTATTCATCATCTTTAAAGGTTGTTAACATAAGAATCTTAATGCCTGGATTTAAAACCTTAATACACTTAGCACCCAAAACCCCATCCATAACTGCCATTCGTATGTCCATCACCACCAGGTCTGGTGGACTAGCCTGACAAAATTCTAAGGCCTCCTGACCATTACTAGAGGTCCCTATAACCTCCATATCCTCCTGGAGGTTTAGGATTATCTTTAGACCATCCTTTATTAAATCGTCATCATCTACCAATAGTATCTTCATTTCTACCTCTTTTACCTCTTATTTACTTGGAAAAAACATGTGTAGCTGGAAACCTTTCGCCTGGTTTATCGTAAAGGTACCTCCAATGTTTTCTACTCTCTGTCTTATTCCCGATAAGCCCAGCCCCTCAGTAATAATACCTGTGTTTACCCCATCATCTTCTATTACAAACTTAACATACTTCTTGCTTACCTCTAATCGAACTTGGACCCTTTTACACCGGGCATACTTACTAATATTGGTGAGTCCCTCCTTTAAGTTGACCTGGAGGATAGCATATAAACCACTTGATATCTGGTTCATATCTCCCTGGGTTACAAGTTGAATTGGACAGTAGCTAAACTGGTCTACCAGGGTTTTAACTTGTTTAAGACCAACTTCTTGGTTGGGTCGAAGGTCATGGACAGTATCCCTTAAGAGGTCAACCGACTCTGCCAGTTCCTTGATAACCCTTTGGGTCAAAGCCTTCTCCTGGTCACTCCCCTTCTTGTTCAAGGCATGAGCTGCCTCTAAGAGCATTTTAGTACCAACCAACTTATGGCCAAGATTATCATGAATGGACCGTGCAATCCGATTTCTTTCATTAAGCTCTGTCATATGAACCAAATCATTTTGTGAGTGGTGAAGTCTTGACTTAGCCCCCTCCAACTCATAAATAGTCCGTCTAGTTTGGTCCATGGCTTCTAAATAATCCGCTTCAATGTCTTTCTTTTTACCAGCATAGTAGCCTAGGAGTCCAGAGGCAAGATATAGAAGCAGTAAGTCCTTTGATGGCAAGACCCAAAAGCTTGGTACCAGAAAAACAAGCCCTAAGAAGAATCTCTTCTGGGCTAACAAGAGAATAACAATACAGGTCAAGTATGAAAAACTAGGATCCCTAAGGACCATGAAGCTAACCAAGCCAGCCAAGCCTACAAGGAGCTGAAGCTGGTAGGTGCCCCTTCTATAGAGTCCTAGTAGGGTCAAACTCATCAAAAGGGTCATAACGTTGAAAACACCAAAAAAGGAGCTTCCATAGCCCTGGACTATTGTATAGACATAAGTGAATAATACAAATAATGCAAGCATGAAACCTCCTTTTAGTTGCCTTATTTATTTAATTATAACCAATTTAATTTTGGCTTGCAATTTTTTTGCTTGAAGCCAAGGCAAATATAGTCACAGTAAAAAGTAGGAGAATAACCAGTTCCACTGACACACTGGTCAGGCTGGCTCCTGAAATTGTCTTGTTAACGGCATCCATTATCCACTTAGTAGGAACAAAGTTTGCTATATACTGCATAAACTTAGGGGTAATTTCTATTGGCCAGAAACAACCTCCTAACATACAAAGGGGTGTTGTTACCATAATACTAATAACATTGGCTTGATGACGATCCTTACTTAAATTATTAATCAAGGTGGTAATGGCAACTGCTACTGTAGCAAAGACAAGTAAGACTGCAAATACATTCCAGGGATTGGGACCAAAGTCCGCCCCTAGGAAAGTGGACAAGACCAGTATAACCCCTGCTACATTAATGGCCACCATGACGAACAAACTCAAGAGGACCTGAAGATTGTATTGCCGCCTATTCATGGGTCCAGCCATGATTCTTGAAAATATGCCATTCCCCCTGTCATCGTTCACCTTAGCTCCTGATGAATGGGCAAAGAGCATCATACTCATGACAAGTATCCCTACACCCGAAGCCGTAATGGAACGCGCCTTGTTGGTATCCCCCAGCCGTCTGCTGGTTAGGTCTAAGACCCCATCACTCGATGCCTCAAAGGCTTGAGCTAGAGCTTGGGGGCTATCTACCACTTGGGATAAGGCCTTTAGTTTCTCAATCCGGCTGCTGAGACTACTTTTCGGTATTTGTGCCAGACTGTTTCCCATTGAATAATACATATAAACATCTTGGTCCTGGTCGCCCAGTAGAGAAGTCTCAAATCCTGCTGGTATAACCACAATTAAGTCGTAGTCACTTAGTAAGATGGCCTCATCGATGGCCTCCCTAGTCATTGACTCAAGGTTGATTATACTACCATTCTCATCTATCCCCTTAGAAATCCATTCAGATGACTGGGTTTGATCTAGGTCTATCAGGCCAACCTCATATGTTAAATCGCTTGATCCCATGAGAAAGAAGGCCGTAAAGACAATAGGCATCAACATTATGATAAGCAGGCCCTTTTGCTTGAAGAGTCGTTTTAAATTGTTGGAAAATATAATCATGCAATAACCTTCTTTCTAAAAATTAAGGCTCCTGAGAAACTCACCAGAATCATCACCCATATCATCAGTAGACTCTCTTGAACAACAGTCTGAGATGTTTCAAAGATGTAATTTAACATGATTTCATGGAGGTGGTAGTTGGGAGCAAACTTCTGGATAACTCCAATAATGCCATCAGATCCAATGGTCGCAAAGCCACCGGAAATAAGGGTGGTTACAGGTACAAGAGCATTTAAAAAGCTCAAGCCCTTGTTGCTATCCTTACTTAGGACAGACACCATCATACCTAGACCTGTTGCCATCAGAGCAAAGGAAAAGACCACAAAAAGAACAAACATAAGACTTTCACCAAAGTTAACCCCATAGACGAACTTAGAAAATAGAACAACAGCTGCGCCTTGAATGCCTATGGTTAGGGTCGTGCCAAGGGCTAAACCAATAAAGTGTTGGTAGAAGCGGATACTAGAAGATCGAATCCTCTCTCCCCTTACACCATAATAATTCAACTTGATGGCCTCTCCCCCATAAAGGGTGCCGTACATCATAAACATAGCCAACATGGTTACTGCATAATAGTCCATAGCAGTTGGATTTTCACCCTTAAAGGTTACAGTTTCTAAGGTGTAGCCCCTGGTCCCTTGCCTATCCGCTTCATAGGGTCCATAGCTAGACATGAGCAGATGATGGTCAAAGGTATCAGCTAGTTGTTTGGTGACCCGGTAGGCGATGGTCCTGTTTGGAGCACCAACAACTTCAATGCCAGTGGCATTCACAACCATACCAGTATCAATCGTCCCATTGATGATTTGATCTTCAAGACTAGACAAGTCTTCATAATAACTTATATTAAGAATCATCTCTTGACTGACTTGGTCTAAAAAGACATCTAGGCCTTGAGTCAGGTCAGTATCTACTTGTTTGTATACCCCTAAATCTAATTGAAAGGGGTCTGTGTCCACATTGTTACTTAAGGCACTCCCAAGTATGAATATCAGAAGCAAGGGAGAAGCCACTAGTACAATGGCACTTTTTCTATCCCTGAAATTACATAAGAGAGTGTAGTATGCTATCTCTATTATCTTCATAAGTCACCTAATCCCTTAATGTTCTGCCTGTCAGTGTTAAGAATACATCCTCTAATGAAGGTTGCTCAACCGATAGGTTCTTGATGACGCCTCCTCTTTGAATGATGCATTTTATAATCTCATTCATGTTGTCGCTATCCCTATGGCTCATAATAGTTAATAAGTCATCTTTCAAGTATCCATCTGTCACTCCATGGACCTTCTTTATATCCTCCAACAGGCTGAAGCTTCCCTGGTCAAGTTGGATCAGTTGCTTTTGCTCATCACTTATCATATCCTTAAGGCTAGTCTTTGTCCCCTGAGCAATCACCCTACCATTGTCGATAATAGCTATTTCAGAGCAAATGGCCTCTACTTCTTCCATATAATGAGAAGTATAAACAATGGTCGACCCGTTCTCATTAAGTTTTTTAACCGACTCCAAGATATGGTTTCTACTTTGTGGATCAATACCAACCGTTGGCTCATCCATAATCACTAACTTGGGTTGGTGGACAATGGCACATGCAATATTTAACCGTCTCTGCATCCCACCTGACATTTTTGCCGCTAGGGTCTTCTTATGGTCACTTAGGCCTACAAAGGCCAGGGCCTTGTTAACGGCATCTTTTAATTCAGTCCCCTTCAAACCATATAAGCGGCCAAAGAAGTCTACATTTTCTTTACAATTCAACTCACCAAAGACTGCAATTTCCTGGGGGACAATTCCCAGATTTCTTTTAATGGTCTGACCATCGTGTTTCAAGGACTTATCAAATACCTTGATGTCACCAGAGTCTATATTCAGCAAGCCTAAGATTGATTTGATGGTTGTTGTTTTACCCGCTCCATTAGGACCAAGCAAACCAAAGATACAGCCCGAAGGAATGGTCAAGTCCAGATTGTCTACTGCTAGATGCTTGTCGTACCGTTTAACTAGATTTTTAATTTCTATCATCATCGTCTCCTTTTCATCACTATAGGTCTATTGTACAGGACCCTCAAAAGATAACCAGTGATATATGTAATCAACTTATATGACAAATGTCACTTTAAGAGAACTAAAAAGCAAAAAGGACTAGGGCTCATTATTACTCAAGCCCCAGATCCTCTTGTTTTTATCCCATATAGTCCTGACGTAGTAGGCCCATAATCACTTCATCATGGTAGCGCCCTCCCTTGAAAATAGCCTGCCTCATGAGGCCTCATAAAAACTTACAGATGGGTTAAACTTGATAACTTCATTAACAAACATGTCATTCTCTTTAAGGGAAATTATCATAAGCCCAGTCTGAGTTCTTACTTCTAGACGGTCTAGGGACAAGGCGGCCCCTGCTAACATAGAGTGGGTTTTTCTTATAGTGATAATTTCTGAATAAGCAATCTTCCTACTTGTAAAACCGAAACCAAAGACAAAATGGTCTGAGTATAATAAAACATAATTCCTGAGAGTCCATGAGCCCATTATTATGTCCAATATAGCAAAAATACCAGCCATGATAAGAGTCCAAGTCATACTCCCGATAGTCATAATGCTAATTATAGCTGTAAGGTTTATTGAAACCATAATTAGGTACCACCAGCCAGCAACTTTCCCCCTTAGTTTCATTTCTCCCTCCTTTTTCATACAGCCTACTGTCTAGGCTTAATCACCCAATAGGTACACCGCTGTGCCTTGTGAACCTCCTGGTCCTGACCTTCTTCTAGTAATTGGTCCCATTCTATACACTCAAGCAATGAGTAACCGGCTTCTTCGATTAATTCAGTAAAATCTTTCTTTGAAGGAATATGTATGAATATTTCAACACCCTCTTTATTAATGATCCTATCTCCATAATCAACCAGGCGTTTATCTTGAAGCTTATTCTGCCACCTCTCTCTTTCAAGTCTCCAAAACTCATCTTGATCACACCTGAGGAAGGTGGATAAGATGACTATTCCATCAGCTACTAATAAGCGGCTGATGTTTTTAAGAGCCTTGATGCGGTCTAAACGATTTGGTATGGGACTTATACCGTGAAAGGCCAGGGCAAGCTTAAAGTCTTTTAAGCTTGGCTCTTCATGGATGATATCCAACCTCTCAAATCGGATGGTCGATTCGGGGAGCACGTTCTGACTCGCTAGACAGATCATACGCTCTGAAACATCGACACCGACCAAGTTTTTATAACCGACATTTTCAAGTCCCATACAGACCCTACCGGTACCACACCCTATATCCATTACCCGGTCATGGCAGTCACTGTACTTTTTAATAATAGCCCATTCTGGTTTTGACAAGCCATAAAACTGTTGCTTGTCCAAATAGGACTGAGTAAGTTTTGATGAATTATAGGTTCGCTGGACACCTTCCATATCAAAGGCCATTGTCCCCTCCTCTCACAATTAGATGATATCACCCTAAGGGTACCCTTATTTAAACTTCTCATAAACCAGAGCATCTTCAAGAGGGTCATTATAGTAATCTGAGACTTTATCTGTAAGGACGTAACCCTTGACTTCAAACAAGCTCTGCATGGACAAGTTAGACTGCCTGGTCTCTGCTTTAACCCTATTCAAGTCATCTCTTATCATTAGGTCCTCTGCACATGTAAGGAGCTTGTGACCATAGCCCAATCTTCTATAGTCAGCATCAACACCCATGCTGATGATCTTAACAAAGTCCTTTTCTCCCTTCCAGCTATAGAGTAAGATAATAGCAACAATTTTATTGTCCTCCTCATAGCCCAAGGCACATGTCCGTTTGTCCCCTAACATCTCTTCAAGGGTCTCCCTACTGTAGTGATCATCTGGAAAACAAGACTTTTCAAGCTGAAAGACCTGATCCAGACGATCTAAACCTAGTTCAATTACTGTTTCCATAAATACGTCTCCTTAAATTATTTATCCTCTTAATACAAACAACTTTCTTGGTAATGGTCTATAAATAAGGCTGGATTTAAGATACAAGCCATGACCCCTTCCTTACCAAGAATCCTATGTATTCTTTCTACCATGTGATAGCCGACACAATAACCAACCATAGACCCATTATATAAGCCTAGCCTCTTTTGGCTATCACCAGCCTCTATGCAGTCAATAACCTCTTGAACGTGGACCTCAATATTTTCCATATTCCTTTGCCAGACCTCAGTCTTGAGGCTAGCTACTTCTTCAGGATTGGTTAAATAGTACATGGCTGTTCCTTCAGACAAGAGTTCTGTTAACATCTCTAACTTCAACTTATTCCCTTCCATCTTTTCCACGGCTTGTCTTCCCAATCGTTCAGACTCAATGTGATGGACTTCATGGGCCAGTAAGGCGACCATTCTTTGACGACAAACTCGACCATCCACCAGTAAACTATCATCAATCAGATCAAGGCCAATCCTATTATCCAGTACCAGCCCAGTCCCCCTAATACCAAGTAGAGGATATAAAACCATATCTTCGGAAGGCTCACATGGAAGGTAAGCGCCTGCCTTTAACCTAGCCTCTTCTAGTAGGTCTAGGAAAAAAACTCGATCCAAAAGATGATTGTATCTCTTATAGTAGCTGTAGCCTTGGTGAACACTCTTAACAAGGACACTGTCTGATGCCTGCCCACTTAGCCCCTTGATCACAATCTCCTTGAAGGTCTTATAATCTAAGGTCCATTGACTCCAATACTTAAGGTGGGCACAAACAAACTGAATGGCCTGACTCTCATAATAGGCAAGGAGGGTCGTCTCTAGAAGCTCATCCCCCCTATCTACTCGGTCATATATGTCCATGGCCAAACGAAGGCCATCTAGTTCAACTCTACTAGTCATTGTCCCTCCTCAAAGCTTGCTTAAAGTAAGAGACGGTTTCCTTATAATTCTTTAAAATCCCCCTTGGCCTCACAAAATTTTTACTGCCAATGGTCTCTCCAGGATATCTGGGAAGGAGTTGGAAATGTAAATGATTTCTCTTTCCATCACACATGGTGCACATATAGACTTTTTCTGCACCTAACTTCTCCTTTATGTGACTAATAATATCCTTGGTCAAGTCAAATATATGCCTCCCAAGATCCAAGGGCATCTCAGATATGTCCTCATAGTGGACCTTGGTTAAGATAATTGTATGGCCTAAGGCCCGAGGATATTGTTCAAACAAGCACATAATCCGATCATCTTCATAGAAAACACGCCCATCATCAGGATACACATCACCATACTGAAAACTTCTACAGGTGGGACAGGTTCCCTCTTCCTGGAGACTAGCCACTCTTTCTTTTAACACCCTTTCTATTGACTTTTCTTCATCAGTCATCCTATCCACTCTAAACATACCTTGTCCCCCAATACTAATCCTCTGCACGTAAAACTCAACTTCCTATAGCCTCATCCCATTATACCCTATCTAAAAAAAGAAAAGATGATTTAAAACATATTATCCCGTAGACCAAGATCCCCTCGTCTGGCACCGATACAAAACTAACGTTTATCGTTATTTTTTTTTCGTTTTTCATTGTAATCACCTTGTCAGATAGGGTAGACTTATTATAGACCAGTCAAATAATAACTTAGGAGGTAGAAGATGAGCAACAAAATCAATTATAAGAAGATGCAATCCATAGCAGGCTACATCAACTTGGCCTATTATATATGCCTTATAGTATTAGTCATTTCTCTGGTATGTGTTCTCATTCTCCCCTTTATAGGAGAATCAGCCTATAAGATTGAGAACCACCTGGGAGGATGGACCTACCAACTTGAGCTAGCAGGAGAAAAAATTCCACTACGCCTGGAAACTCAGGGAACCATCTCGCATAGAATGATCCAGAGTTCTTGGAATAGACCCCTGAAAGTTCTTCCTATCATAATGAGTGATATAATTGTATCGAGGATGATAGCCCTTGTCCTAACAGCCCTGAGCCTCTATAAACTGAGAACTTTAGCCCGTCACATGCTCACGGGTAAAAGTCCCTTCCAAACAAACTTCCTTATGACATTCAAGGTCTATTTAAGAGTTATTTTTATTTATTCTGCCTTCTCCAATACCCTACTCGGCCTACTTTTTGCTCTACTGGCAAAAACGCCTGCTTCTATCCCTATCGATCCTAAGTGGGAAGGACTTTTCATCTGTCTAGTTGGCTATATGGTATTAGAAATGATCAAACATGGCCGTTATTTACAAGAGTCATACGACACGACCCTATAAGGAGACCTATTATGGCAATCATTATACGATTAGACCGGGTCCTAGCTGACCGAAAAATGAAATTGAATGACTTGGCAGACCGGATAGGCTTGTCTCCGGTCAATGTATCTAACATAAAGAGAGGCAAAATTAAGGCCATTCGTTTTTCAACATTAGATGCAATCTGTAAACACTTAAATTGTCAACCAGGTGACATTATAGAGTATGTAGATGAGGAATAATGTATGCACAGCCTGTTTTTCAAGTGTATCTAAAGCAAAATGTCAGTTGTATATCAACTGACATTTTTATATTTCATCCCTATAGGATTTCTATCTTGCTTTCTCGTATCTTGTCCCAATCCAGGGCATGTTGAATCCCCTGCTCAATGGATAAGTGGCTGGTCCACTTTATCAAATCTTTAGCCCTATCCACATTAGCAAAGGCACCTGGTATATCTCCTGGGCGCGGTTCAGTGTCCCTTTGATTGATAGGGCCATGAACCCTTTCAAAGGCAGCTAACATTTCCCTAACAGTGACCCCCTTACCAGTCCCTAAATTAATGGGCATGTAGGTATTATCATTCTTATTCGAGAAGACTTGATCCATCTCTTCTAAAGCACATACATGGGCTTGAGCTAGGTCCCAAACATGAATATAATCTCTAAGACCAGATCCATCTCGGGTTGGCCAATTGACGCCTGTAACCTTAAAGACATCCTCAATACCATTGGCAACATTTAAAAGTTTAGCAAGCACATGGGATGGACTCTTGAGGTAGCCTCCCGTTCGCATTTGGGGTTCTGCCCCTATAACGTTAAAGTATCTAAGAGAGATTCCCTTGATACCGTAGGCCCTGCAGTAGTCCTCTAAGACCATTTCAATCATGTACTTTGACCGAGCATATGGACTTCGAGGGTTTAAGGGCGAATCCTCTTTCACTTCAAAATCATCAACATCATCATAAACCGATGCAGATGAACTGAACACAATCTTTTTACACCCAAGCTCTTCAAGCTTTTTAAACAAGCCAATTGACTTATTAACATTTTCCTTGTAATACTCATAGGGATCCTTCATAGAATCTGGTACTACAATGAGGGCTGCACAATGGATGACACACTCAATATCTTTGTGGTCTTCAAATATCTGGTCTAATAGGTTGTTGTCACAAATATCGCCCTTGTAAAAAATACGGTTCCTTGTATACTCTAGGCGTCCCATTACTAAAGAATCCAAAATAACTGGTGTATGCCCCTTATCTTCAAGAGCACAGCAGATGGTGCTCCCTATATAACCAGCCCCACCTGTTATAAGTACTTTCATATATTATCTCCTTAATCTAATTCCCTACATATACTTGTCACTGTTTCACATAAATACACTCTTATTATATATTATTTTTTTAGACCCTGTGTTACAATCCCTTAACAAGTCACTTAAATATTCCTTAAGGGACAGACCTAACATGTCTGGCCTGCTATATGGTCTTCTATGGTCTCTAAAACCCTATCTCTGTTCTTAAAATAATCACTTGCCATATTACTGACCCGCATGTCAGGTTCTATGGCGTTTATGTCTTCATCCATTTGCTTAAAGTAGGCTGTAGAGTAGTAGATATCCATGTCAACATTGGACAAGTGGAAAGTAAACACTTCACCATAGCCATTAGGGGCTCCGCCGGTACCTTCTCCCACCAGGATGGCTGGTGTCTTTTTCATGAAGGCAATGGTATTCATCAATGCGGATGAAAAGGTCCTCCTACCAATGATTAAATACAAATGATTTTTTTGATTGATCCTAGAACTTCTTTTAATCGCCCTAAAAAGAGGGTTGATAATCCATGAAGCCCCACCAGCATTGTGCCGTATATCTACGACCAAGTGACTCATATCTGAAGACTCCATGTGATGAAACATTTCTTTTACCAGGGTCTTAAAAGACCTATCCTTATCTTTGATACACTCATTATATTGTAGGTACATGTAGCTGCCATCCCCACTGGCCTGGTACCAATATTTTTCCTCCAACTTAGATTCATGTAGTACCTTAGACCCCCTGATCCAGTCCTCTGGCTTATGGATACCAGCTATCAGATCAACATGGGTTTTTCTCCCCTCCTTCGAAAGCGTAAGGGTCGTCTTTTCACCCACCAGCCCCAATCCCCTTAAGATATGAGGACAGGCCAAGTAGTAGGCCATTCTATTTTTTTCTTGTTGAGCATTATCAGCACTGGTGCAAGCCTTAAGATCCTTAACAACAGTTTGAATGTCATGATCATTAATAGCAAGCACCCTAGAACCAATTAAATCTTCATAAGCCTGACTGGCCATGGTAATATAAATACCATCATCAAAAAAATAAAACCTAATGGGATAGGTCAGGCAATTCTTAGGCCATATAATCGTATGACCATCCCCTACACTGGCAATCAAGGTCATGAGCTTAACCTTAATTTCATCGTCTGACAAGTCAGGAACCCGGTCTATAAGGGTCTGAATCTCAGAATAAAAGGTTTCTTGCCTTAACTTAAAAAATAAGTTTTTATGCCGCCTGGCTAACCCCTTCTTAACAGCCTGAAGATCATGAACCCACTTGAGGTCACGGGTCCCTGAAAGCCTAGCCGTCTTGACCTTGTTAAAGCCTAATATATTCTTAACTGTACTAATCATAAAGTCTCCTTCCAACCACTCCTATTCATAAGTCTACCACATAAGAAGCAACGAAAACTAGCCATCTAGGTGTATATAGTTAACGATAGATAATATTATAGTCTGGTACAGAAAAAAAATCAGGCTCTCTCCCCCTTACAATGATCAAGCCACCCAGTCATGGGTGGCAATGCTTTAAATCTATCTATTTTATCAACTCTCTTTAACCTGAATGATTAAATTGCCTCTTTTCTTACCCGACTCCACATACTCATGGGCCTTGGCTACGTCCTTCAAGTTCATGACTTGGTCAATGTAAACCCGCAAGGTCCCACTGGCCAGTTGGCCGGCAAGAAACTCTAAGTCCTCGATTTTTTGCTCTGATGTCTTGAAGTAGACATGTTTATGGCTGAGCAAGTTGGTCATCCTTCCCCACATTTTATGCCGCCCCCTTGGATTGGCTATTATGTAATGACCGTCCTTGCTAAGGATCCTGCTGGTGGCCAAAAGAGGTGCCTTCCCAATGACATCAAAGACAACATGGTAGGCATCATTCATCTCCCAGAACTTATGGTCTCTGTAGTCAATACACACATCTGCTCCTAGCTCTAAAAGCATATCAAACTTATCCAAGTGGTCAACCACCGTCACATGAGCCCCCTGATGTTTCATGAGCTGCAAAACACTTGTTCCAATACTACCACCAGCCCCATTAATTAAGACCCTGTCACCCGGTTCAAGTCTGAAGCCCTTCAGATAGTGGATGGCCTCTAGTCCACCAACCACAGCCCCCGCAGCCTGGTCAAAGCTAACCTCCTTAGGCTTGTGGGTATAACATGCCTTGTCCTTAATCAGGACATATTCCCCATAACCACCAAAGGTCATACCAGTTGCACCAAATATTTCATCTCCGACCTTAAAACGATTAAAATCCTTGCCTACAGCCACCACGACACCAGACAATTCTTGACCCAGGATAATATTTTTAGGGTGCTTGAGGCCAAAAAAGGCCCGCATCATCAACTTAAACATTAGAGGAAACTTGAGACCCCTGATTTCACAATCCCCTGCGTTTACTGAGCTACTATGAACCTTGACTAAGGCACACTGTTCTTTTAAAACAGGCTGGTCCACTTCCTGATAGGCTAACTCTCTTGCAGGACCATATTTTTTCCATACAACAGCTTTCATATTCCCTCCTGCCCTATAGGTAGATTCTATTTTTTCCATCTCTCTTTGCCTTGTAAAGCTTTTCATCAGCAAGATGAATGGCCTGGTCGATGTTCTCATCCTGGATCCTTCTATAGCCACCACTCAGGGTAACCTTGAGTCCTGGAATGCCAAAATCAAGGGCCTGAATGTCATTAAGAATCTTTTCGAAGTAGCCCTGCTCGTTTAAGTGGTCAACTTCTTTCATGAAGATTAAAAACTCTTCCCCCCCATAACGGGCTAGGGTATCCTGGCTACGGGTCAAGAGACTCAGTTGGTTGGCTACCTGTCTTAAAACCTCATCCCCTATTATATGACCATGTGAATCATTAACGGTCTTAAAATCATCAATGTCTAATATCAGTAGCCCCAAACTACCTGGTTGCCACTTGGCAGTTATGAGTTCCTGGTCCATAACCGACATAATGTATCGTCGATTATAAACCTGAGTCAGCTCATCAATCTGGGTCATCAACTGTAGTCTTTGATTTTTCTCTTCTAAACTTTTCATAGCCACCCTGTACTTCATCTGGATGGTGAGGCGGGCTAAAAATATATTGGCGTCAAAGGGTTTCATTAAGTAATCATCCGCTCCAGTCATTAAGACCGATGAGATGGTCTTATAGTTGGAAACTGTAGACATGATTATCACACTGCTGTCTGGATTTAAGGCCTTGATTCGATGGAGGATTTCCTCACCAGATGATTCGGGTAAAACCAGATCAATCAAATAGACATCATAAGAACCATCGTCCTCTAAAAAGAGTCTAGGGTCACTATAGTAGGTCACATCCTTTACACCAGCTAGGCTGAATATTTTCTCTATCACCCGAATAGACATGACACTATCATCCAAGACTGCAATCTTAGACACCAGTAACTCCTGGTGCCGCAACTTCATGTCATTAAAGGACCTAAAATACGCCTTGATCAGGTGGTCATCCACTTGGCCCTTTACCAGATAATCAACAACCCCCAAGTTATAGATCTCTTGTCTCATCTCAAGTGTATCTGTTGACGTTAAAACAATAGTTGGTATATCTTGAAACTTTGAGTCATTCAATTGCTTGAGAAACTCTGCCCCTTCAAAGGCTTCAAACTCCATGGCAGTAACAATTATGTCTATTGAATGGTTTTCTAACATGCTGAACCCTTCTTCAACTGATCCAGCTGAGAAATAAATATTACCTGAATCTTCAACCTTGTCCCTAAGCCATATTTTAATCAACTTTGATGCTTCCATATGTAAAATATTTAACATAATAACTCCTTCTCATATAAGCTATTTATACCTCAAAGCACCCCCTTCTAATCAAAGTAAAAACCCAGTCGTCAAACTGGGCTTAAATGATCTTTTATGGTTCTTTTCTATGTTGACTTGCCTGCTCGTATAAAAGCCCCATTTCAAATACTTTAACATCTTCTAAGAGATTACCAACCAGTGTGATTCCAAAGGGTTCTCCACTTGCCCTATATCCCGCTGGTACCGTTAGGGCTGGATACCCTGCAGGAGCATAGAGATGGGACAGATCATTACTTAAAGATAGGATCATATCGATATCATAATCTACCATGGCCTGGTCTAGTACAGCCCTACAGATAGACTGATTTTTACTAATAATTCTTTTTATATCTTCCTCTGATTTTTTTTGTCCGTAAGCTCCCTCCAACAAGGTCTGGCCAAAGGGCCTATAGGCCTCATTGGCCTTATTAAAGTCTATGACATCCTTTAAAGATTTTATATCTGTAACAACAGCAGGATTATTAAGGAAGGCTTCTAGGTCATGAACCATACCCCAGTTCAAGACAGATAAGATGTCTGTTCCCTTGTCTGAACCGAGTTCGATGGTCACTACTTCAACCCCCAGTGCTTTGAACTCACCGATAATCCTAGTCATTTCTTTACTTTCAGACTTCAAGACACCAATCTTCAGATTATGGGGCTTTTCAAGAGTATCCTTACCTACATAAGACTCTACTAGGCTTGTCCCATGGTCCTTGTCATCATACTTTATGAGGTGCTTGAATACCCTATAAACATCTTCCACACGACGACCTATGACCCCAGCTGTATCCTGGGCTTCAGCGATGGGTACAATCAAATCCCTACTGATTAAACCAAGACTGGGCTTAATGGCAACAACACTATTTTGCCCCGCTGGGTAGATTAAAGAACCTGATGTTTCTGTGCCTAGGGTCACGGTCGAAAGTCCCAGGGCCGCTGCTACAGAAGAGCCTGAGCTAGATCCACCGACATCATGCTTGCCGTAAGCATTTTTGGTCTGTCCTCCTAAAACTGAGAAGCCATTACTAGAAGGCATACTCATGAAATTGGACCATTCACTGAGGTTGGCCTTGCCCAATACAAGGGCATCTTCAGCCTTCATATGACTTACCACTTGTGCATCCCTTGTTGTTGTTAGGTCTTTCAAAACATAAGCTCCTGTTGCCGTATTCATGCTCATGTCAGCGATGTTATCCTTAATTAAGACCATAACACCGAACAAGTCCCCAGCTTGTCCCTTTTTAATCTTTTCATCCAGGGCCTTGGCTTCTTTAATTATATTAGGGTTCAACTGAATCACTGCATTATAGTCCTCATACAAGTGGATTCTGTAGAGGTAAAACATAGCCAACTCCTCACAAGTATAGGCCCCCTCTTCAAGGCCAGCCTGAATTTGTTCAATCGGCTGGTTCAAGATTTTAGCTTTTAAACTGTTGTACTTGACCTTAAACCCCTCAATGTCGTAAGGTCCATAATCTAGCTTTCTCTTGAAGTCAGATTTTGTTTCATTGTCATACTGCAGTGTAATTTGATCTGGGAACATTTTCTTTACGATGATATAACCGACACATCCTAAAACCAAAACAACTGCAAGTATAATTAAAATTACTTTTGTCATCTTGTCACTCCTTACATAAATTTAGTAATATGGTAGCACATATTTTCTTATATCAAAGGATTTTAAGATAGACTATATAGTTATTTAAGGGTTCTTAATACTTTTTTTATAAGTCAATTCAACCCTTAAAGAAAAAGCAGGCAAACTCACTTTAATGAGTGCCTGCTTAGAGTTTATTCGTTACTGCCATTAATATTCAACTTGGGAAGCTGAAGGGTTTTTGGACCATAGTAACTATTATCTTGATGACACTCTTTTGATAAGTAGAAGTCATCTTGTAGGTTCTTAATATTGCCTGAAACGGATCCTGTTGTTACAGGTTCAAGGCTCTTGCCATCATAGTAGTAAGCCAGTCTTATTTCACCGGCAAAATCACCTGTCATACTATCCATCTGGAAGTCAGAGAACTCAACCAGTTCAATGTAGGGCTTGCTCTTCATAGCTTCGATAGACTTACTACCTGGTGCAACAACAACATTCCTAATTGAGCCTGTTGGAACCACATTCATGTAGTGGGCATATCTTGAGTTGCCCCAGTAATTGATCAGCTTGCCGTCTTCAACAATTTTCACCTTCTTCATGATCAAGCCATCTTGGTCATAAGGCTTTGAGAATGAAGAATTTGTCAAGTTGGGATCTAGGGTAATCGATACCTTATCTCCCTTGATATCCCCCCCTTGGATTGGGTCGTCTAACTTAAATGTAGATATTTCTTCATAGACACTCTGTACATTAGATAGGTCCACATAGTAGGACATCATAGAAGAAACCGCTTCCCCACTGAGAAGGACATTATAATCTGACAGGTTGGGTGTTTTACCTGCATTTGACTTGTCTCTAGAAAAGTCTATCATGGTTTTAACTTCATCTGAAATTTGATCTGGTCTATAGTCAGCAAAGTTCATGTTTTTAAAGGACTCAACTTCTTCCTTACCCTTCCAGTTGGTTATAAACTCTAAATGGATATCGTAGTTAGAATAGGTTACATCGACACCTTCTGAGTTAACGATCCTGTAAGTGTTATCATTTAAGAAGAGTTCTGATGAATTAAGTGCTGCTGCCTCTTTAATATCTGACTTAAAGATTGCCTGGGTAAAGTCCGGCAACCAACTACTTAGACTTTTCTTAGTCATATCGCTTTTGATTGGGGCTACATCCTGTGTTTCTGGCTTAACCAATGGATAATAGGGATTCATAACAAAGCTTGCCGCATAGGATGCATCTTCTAATGCCTCAGTAATTTCCTCTCGTGTCATGGTTGGAGCTATTTTAGTTGTAGAGGACCCCTTATACTTGTTACCATCCTTTTCAAAATCCTTGTAAACCGTTACGATAAAATGATGGACCTTCTTGAGTCTATTCATATCTACAGCTTGTCTCACAAAGAAAAGCTCCTGTGATGAGGTTTCCTTGTCTATAATATGCCATCCATCAATAGAATCCATGGACTTTAGTATATCTTGTAATAAGTTATTCATTAGCCTAACCTACCTTTCGCCTTGATGTATGGACCACCATCTGCGGTTTTAACCCATTCCTTGTGGCCCTTGCCGCATGTACCCGACCCATCTATTTTCACATGTTCAGACACCATATCAACAGAGTTAAGTACATCTGGAACATAGCCTGTCATAATAACAGGTGAAACGATCTTTCCTGTTAACTTACCATCAATTATTTCTTTTCCTTGAACCAACATACACTGGATTCCCCAGTTCTTAGGATCTTCCATCCCACTCATAACACCCTCTAATAGGTAACCCTTTTCAATGGATGCTATCATGTCTTCAAGTTTATCCTGTCCTCCAGTGAAGAAGGTGGATGTCATTCTGGCATAAGCCTTTCTTTCAAAAGACTCTCGCTTGCCATTACCCGTTGGTTGAGTACCCAACTTCATAGCAGACAATACATCTGATATGCCTGTCTTTAAAATCCCCTGATCAATAACTTTTGTATCTGAACCTAGGATACCTTCATCATCAAAAAGATATGACGAGACATTATAAGATGCAGCAGCACCATCGTGCATGCTGACCTTGGCTGAACCAACTGGCTTGTTTAAGTACTCCACTGCCTTAGCACGGTTCTTAACAAACATGTCCATCTCCACCCCGTGACCAAAGGCCTCATGAGCGATTAGACCGGAAACATCTGGGGCACATATAATGTCATATTCACCCGGTTCAATGGGTTGAGCATCTAATAACTTAACTGCTCCCTCAACAATTTTAGGGTACAGACCTTCAAGTTCATCTAATATCTCCAAGCCCTTTAAGCCTGCTGATGAATCATAGAAGAACTTGGTTTGGTCATCACGTCTAGATATAGCCACCATAAAGCCTTGAGACCAGGCATAGGCTTGTTCAAGGTCCTTGTGGGTCGACAAGAACATTTTTGCTACCCTAACTTCCTCATAATTCACTCTAAAGTCAACCAGGTCATCTGAACTGGCTAGGGCCGCCTTCATAATCTTTGATAGACGGTCCATCTTATCCTTTGAGTTCATCTCTTGTGGATGGATTTCAACCTCAGCAAAGAAGGTCTCCATTTTCTCATCTTCTTCAATTAAATCATATGCATTGGTTTCCATCTTAGCTTCAACCAGGCTCTCAAAGGATCCTTTGAATGATTTTCTTAGGTTATCAATAAACTGGTCCAAATCCTCATCAATGGCATTGAACGAGTATTCAGAGTAATTAACACCATTGTGAACTCTGATAACAAATCCTCTTTCTGTCCACATAGAGTCTCCTAGATTGTAACCTGACTTTGATACTCCGAACTTCTTACCCTTGGTATCAACAGCCAAGATAGAGACATACTTGAAGTCCTCTGATAGTTTAGTCACAATCTTCTTTAAGTTCTCTTTTTGACTTGTCAAATAAGTCGACATATTTATCTTCATATCTACTACCTCCTACATCTAATTTACAGGAAATTGTATGATATGAAAAGACTTTCCCCCTTGCATGTGGAGTGTAATATTAACTTAACACAAAAGAACCACCAGCCGTATCAGCTGGTGGTTACCGTGTCTTACATATGATCTTGTTTTATACCAAAGGTATATTCTACAACCAAAAGGTATTGCTTATCCCTCGTTACCTTTGAGGCAAATCGGGCATAGTAGCCATCTAAGCGGGGTACAATTGGCGTAAAGACCAAGTCAGTGCTTGCCCTTTCAAACTGGTCTCTATAGGGTGGATAGATCTCAAATAGGTTAAGACCAATACTTGAGGCTTCAGTTGCATACTTTATTTTTCCACTTTTATCAATCAGCTGGAACTCATCAATCTTATAAGTTTCTTTTACTTCTAGAATCCTATCTAAGAAGTCCTTCTCCTTCATGGCTTCTTCAAGGTCACTTACATTTTGCTTGAGTACCTTATCTGTTGTTTGCTGGGCGATAAACTGATAAAAAGCTTCAGAACTAGTAGCTAGGTTCTTAACCGACTGGTTAATGTGATTCAAGTCACCCAAAACATCGGCCATGCTCTCAACAGATCCCTCTGTAGCCCGGAGAGATACCAGGGTCTCTTCATAAACCTGATTGGACAGGGTCATGATATCATTCATGCCTCTTTCAAGATGGTTTAGGTCCTTGTAAACACCAGACACCTGGTCGCTTGTTTTTTCTGAATTGTCCTTGATCTGGATAAACATATCCTTAGACAGGCCAGCGCTGGCTAGGGACTGATCAGATAGGCGAACAGACTCGTCCTTTTGTTGGTTGGTCTCACTAATAATAGCCATAATATCATCGATGATACCATGAATCTGGTCTAGGGCCTCTTCAGTCTGTAGGGATAACTTACGTATTTCCTCTGCCACCACAGCAAAGCCCTTACCGGCCTCTCCTGCTCGTGCTGACTCTATAGAAGCATTTAAGGCCAAGAGGTTGGTTTGATTGGCAATGGCCTCTATAACTCCAGTAATATTATCGATAGCCTTTGATTTCTCTCCTAAGTCATGAATCAATATGGCTGAATGATCAATGCCAGACTTAACAGATTTAAAAGACCTTAAGACCTCTTCTATTACACCCTGAGCTTTAAGAGAAACCCCCTTAGAATCCTCTGATGACTGGTTGGCCTGCTCCATGTTGACTTCAATACTCGATAAAGCCTGACTGGCTTTTGAAACATTCGTATTGGTTTGTGTCATACTCTCAGTCAATTTCTCATTTTGCCTGTGAACAGACTCAATATCAGAAGAAATGGTTTTAATTTGACTTTGATTCTTATCAACGAAATTTTTCAAGTCCTCAACCAAGGATGAGGTGTTAATTGATGTGATGATTAACTTCTCAAACATCTCTTCATTCTTTTTAGCTAGGGCTTGAAACTGGATGTTTTCATCTTGAAAGTCCATCCACAAGCTCGACTTTAGATTTAACTTATACCGCCCCTCAATCATTTGATCTAGAATACTCGTGACCTGCTTTTGTCTATGGGTGACTAAAACATACAGACTTAGATGACCAGCAAATAATACTATACCTAGAGGGACCAGTAGCCAAACCTGGCTAACAAGACCTATTAAAATAAGTACTATAAGACTAATGACTGATAGGATCATAATCAAGTGCTTAAACTTCATAACTTCCTCCTTAAGATTCTTAATATCCCCAAACTTGTCACTTGTGTTTTATATAAGCTGGATTTAGTGTCTATCTATTAAAATATCAGTTTATAGAGTCAATATGAATAAATATCAATGAATTTTCATTTTTATTTATAGATTGTTTACAAGCTACTCCTACCCGATTAAAGTCCTGTAAAACACCAGACCATCTCTTAAGAAAAAGTGGGGTAACAATACGTTACACCCACTTGAAGAAAGTTTATAGCAACAAAAGCACTTAATATTTTTTTAACATGTTAAAGCCAATTTCATTTTTCGAGTTCTTAGTGGATAAAATGAAGTCTTGGGTAAAGGCTTCTGCCAGCTCTAAGGATAAGGCTTCCTTTAGAACATCATCAATAGTTTCCACTAAAACAAAGTCCATGTCTTGTTTCACCTCACTTGGTAGGTCTTCTAGGTCTCTCTTATTGTCTATGGGTAAAAGGACCTTCTTAATACCCGATCGATGAGCCGCAATTACTTTTTCCTTAATACCACCAACTGGAAGAACAGCCCCCCTTAAAGAAATCTCTCCTGTCATGGCCAGGTGAGCATCCACTGGCCGTTTGGTTACAAGAGAAGCCAGGGTTGTCAGCAGGGTAATCCCAGCAGAAGGACCATCTTTTGGAGTAGATCCTGATGGAACATGAATATGCAAGTCAACTTTAGCATAGTCTTCAGGTGTCATGTAAGTATGAAGTCGTGACTTAATCAGGCTCAGTGAAATTCTTGCGGATTCCTTCATAACATCTCCAAGTTGTCCTGTTAATATTAACTGGCCCTTGCCAGGAATGAAGGCTGATTCTACATACAAGATATCTCCTCCAACTGGGGTCCACGCTAAACCTGTCACAACGCCCAGGCTATTAGATTCCTTAACACGGTCATACCTGAAGGGCTCATGGCCTAAGAGACTGTTCAACATATTTTCTCTAATTCGATAGGGCTTTTCAACCTTGCCTGTTACAATCTTTTCTGAAGAAACCCTAACCAGCTTATCCAACTGGCGTTTCAAATTTCTAACACCCGCTTCACGTGTATACCTATCCACAATGGCCCTCATAGCATTGTCAGATACCTTGATATCCTCTCGACTAAGACCATGGTCTTCAAGACTAATATCCCATAAGTGGTCAACAGCGATATGGAACTTCTCGACTCCAGTATAAGAGCCAATTTGAATGATCTCCAGTCGATCTCTCAATGGACCTGGTATGGTTCTCAGGTCATTGGCAGTTGCAATGAAGAAGACATCACTCAAGTCATAAGGCGCATCAAGATAGTGGTCATTAAAGGTATTATTTTGTTCAGGATCTAAAACTTCCAAAAGAGCACTGGCTGGATCACCGGCATTGGATGCCATCAGCTTATCAATTTCATCTAAAACAAAAACAGAATTCTTACTGCCTGCCCTCTTCATTCCTTGAATGATTCTACCAGGCATGGCCCCAATATAGGTCCGTCTATGGCCCCTTATCTCTGCTTCATCCCGAACACCACCTAAACTGATACGAACATATTCTCTACCAAGGGCCTCTGCTATACTCTTAGCAAGACTTGTTTTACCAGTTCCAGGAGGGCCAACCAGTAAGAGGATCGAGCCTTGTTTGTTTTTCTTTAACTTCATAACTGTCAGGTGCTGGATGATACGAGCCTTTACCTTCTCGAGACCATAATGTCTTTTGTTCAAAGTTACCTTGGCCTCTACTATATCCGTTTCTTCAAGATCTCCAACTTGCCATGGCAAGGAAAGAATCAAATCAAGATAATTGCGTACCACATTGGCTTCAGGACTTGAGGCCCCCATTTGTTCTAATTTACTCACTTCATCTAGGGCAATCTCTTCAATGGCTTCAGGCAAGTGAGCCTCACTGATTCTAAGGCGGTAGTCTTTCTTTGAAGATTTTGCTTGGTCTCCATCTAGTTCCTCTTGGATGGCAGCCATTTGCTCTCTAAGCATCTTTTCCCTATAAGTCTTATTCATAGAGTTATTCATTTTACTGTTGAGCTCTACCTGAAACTTAATATGCTCCCGTCTCTCGTTCATAATGTCTAAGAATCGAAGACTCTTTTCCTTTAGAGATACCATTTCAAGAAGTTCCTGCTTTTCCTCTGTTGAAATCGGCACATAGGGCATTAAGGCAGCAATAATCTCATTGATATCCTTGAGGGTCTTAATATGACCTACAAACCCTTCTGATCCTGGTATAGACTGACTCAATTCAGCTGTTAAGGACTTTATGTATTTTAAGATTTCATCAAGTGTTGCTTGATCTACATCCACTTCATCCTCTAGGACAACATAATCGGCCATAAAAATCTGACCTTCTACACTTATATTATCAATATGGACCCGGTCAAGTACATTAAGGGTCAACTGGTAGCCTTCATCCTGTCGCTTAATTTTTTCAATTTTAACTAGGTTTCCAACTGAGTACAGGTCTTCTGCTTGATAGTGTTCGATGTCTAGACCTTCTCTCAAACTGACGATCACAACTTGGTGGTCATGAGCCTTCATTTGTAGTTCTAGATCATAATCAATCTCATGATCAATATTAATTTTTATTTGGCCCCCACTAAATAGGACCATGTCTTTAATTGGCATTACTAATCCATTTTTCATCTTTTCCACCTCTTTATGCTGTTCTTGGGTAATGTTCCTCTATATCTTCATTGACGCGTGCATCAAACTCCACAGCCATCCCCCTGAGGGTATCAATGGTTCTCTTGTATACGGTCCAGCCCAACCTTTCAAAATGAGGCTGTAAGATAAACTTTTCTAAGCCCACCTTCATAAAGGCAAAGCTGAAGATGACCCACATACTGAGGACCTCAGAATGCATGGCTTGACCGCTAGCGTGACTGATCTCAGAAATAAGCAAAACCATAAGAATGGATAAAACAAACTCAAGGCCTGTTAATATGGCATAGCTGCTGGAAAACAGGCCCGCATACCATTTTTGCTTCTTCAGGGCAATGACACTCTTCTTATGGTACTGTGAATAAGCTTGCTCAATACTGGCCTGATTCTTACATAATAAGCACTTACTCTTGATCTCCCCCTCCAATGATTGTTCCTTAAACCTATTTAAGTCTTCTTGGGCCTTCTTAAATGCCCATTCAATACTATATTGATGCCTGTCCTGATAGACACCATCTAATCTAGAAAATACTTCCCCGATATTCAAAACTACCTCCCAATATTTAATTAGTTTTGTTTAACCTAACTAATTGATTAAAAAAAATTGACCTTAATCAATTTTCATTAATATGTTAATCAATGTTTCTATATCCCTAGCCTCTAGCCTCTCTAATAATTTTTCAGCTAAAAAATCATAGGTGAGACCATCTAAATCCGCAATTTTCTGTCCCTTCTCAGTCAATTTCAAGTAGTAAACACGACCATCAGCCGGACAGGATTGTTTATAGACATAACCTGATTTCATGAACTTCTTTATCATTTCTGTCACAGTGGGCTTAGAAAGATCTAGGGTTTCAGCCAACTGACTGGTAGTCGTTCCACAAGACTTATTGAGTTCCTTAAGATAGTTGATCTGCTTTAAGCTCATTTCAGCTATATCTAAATCATCCAATAAATGGAGGTAACATTGACCCTTGAGTTGGAATACTTTTGATATACCGATTGACAACTTATCTTTTGTGTTCATGATTTATCACCCCATAGTTAGTTTGGCTTTTCCTAACTAAATAATACACAATATTCTCTTGCCTGTCAAGCCCAAACTCTCCCTAGATGAATATTAATAATTCTTCATAAAAAAACCTCTCTAAGGCTGATATTCAGTAAGTTTCAAGGATTTTATTAACATCTTACTTAAGTTTTATTCACAATCATTCTAAGGCCTTATATTTATTTTCATAAGTGTTACAATAAGAGCAGAAAGGAGGTTTTTATGACGAGTCAACCATTAAACAATCAGAAGAAACAGGACATAAGCGGTCTATTAATTTTTATAGCCTGTTGGATATTTGTTGCTCCAGTTAACATTTTACTCAATTATCACCGATTAACTGATATCAGGATTGATATGCTAAGGGCCAATCAAACAACTGTACCAACCGCCTTCTTTGATATTGGTTATCTGGGTTATATGATCCTTCTTCCCCTATCCCTGGTTATGATTTATGCTATTGTAAGGCAGTTAAAAATATTCCTAACTTTAGAAGTCATCAATTTGACATTACGGTCTATCTTTTTACTGGTCTATTTATTCATTATGAAGGACACCAGTATCCTCTTTAACATTTTAGCCTCATATTTGTTTAGAAGTATTCTTATATCCCTTATAACCATCTTATACTTCTTAAAATCGAATCAAATCCAGTCCACCTTTGTAACAACAGTTGATCAGGCTATAAGAAAGACTAAGAGCAAGCCCGTGCAAGCATTGAAAATATAAAATTATGATAATATTTCTAGATAAGAACCTGTGTAATTCCAAGGCTTACAGCCCTTGAATTGTACAGGTTCTTCTGAATATTTAAGCTTTATTCATAATTGTCTGAAAATTACAAATCAAAGCTTGCTAGTGGTATAATATGAATAGACTTTTGGGAGAAATGACAGTATTGGAGGAAAAAATGAACAACAATGAGATAAGAGATGATTATGCAGATTACAAGAGAATTGATGGTATCAAGGGACTCATGATTATAGTTGCTGCTTGGGTTGTAGTATCCCCCCTATTTATAGCAGCCAATTATGTAAACCTATCCCAACTGAGAGTAGGAACTGTGCGCTATACCTTTTATGCCCTACCTGAGTCCTTTTACACCGTTGGTGAAATTGGATACATGGTTCTCTTCCCCTTATCAGTCCTTATGCTTGTAGCCATCCTTAAACGATTGAAGGTCTTCATATACCTAGAAATGATCAACTTTCTTATAAGAGCCGTATTCTTATACAGCCTTTATAGGACATTAAATGATCCTGGTATGCTACAAAACCAATTAGCAGGTTACCTATTCCAAAGTGTGTTGGCCTCTGCTGCAACCCTTCTCTATTTCTTACTTTCTAAGAAGCCGAGGACCATTTGCAATAAGCCTCTAAAGTCCTTAATGGAAAAAAAACCTAAGAAGATAAGAAAAGAAAGAATTATCTAATCAAAAGAGCCCAGTTCAATAAAGAACTGGGCTTAACTTTATACCTTATATGATTCAATTGCGTCTGATAAATCAACAATTAGGCGATTCAGAGCTTGGGTCGACTCGTCAACATTTTCAATATGACCCGCTTCTTCTTCTGTCGCTGCATAAACTTCCTCTGAGGCAGCCGAAGCCTGTTGGGCTATGGATGAAATATTGGTTATTGCTTGAGTAACGACTTCTTCTTTTGTCTTGATAGAATCAATATCTGTCTGCATACCATCTAATTGACCCACAACGCCTTCAATGGCCTGACTGATTTCAGAGAAGACCTGTCCGGTTTGACCCATCATGCGTACCGACTCACTTGAAACCTTGTTGGAATCAGCCATAGATGTTTCTACCTCTGAAATGATAGATGTAATATCGTTGATGGTTCCCCTTATGACATCTGTTGAACGCGTTGACTCCTCTGCTAATTTTCTAACTTCTTCAGCTACTACAGCAAAGCCCTTACCATGCTCACCAGCTCTTGCCGCTTCAATAGCTGCATTAAGGGCTAATAAGTTGGTTTGTTCAGCTATACTGTTAATAGATTCTGCTATATCACCAATCGACTTTGACTTATCAGATAAGGACTTAATAACATCACTCACCTTTTGTCGCATTTCTGCATCCTTCTCAAAAGATTCATTTAAACTGTCAATGGCCACCAGACCATTCTCATTGACCTTTTGCATGCCAACAGCATCCTCTATGGTGATTGAAAGCTTGTTGATCATGTCATTCAGGATATCTGTCAGGGCTTGAACAGACTCCATCCCCCTCACTGCTTCATGAGCTTGGGCTTCAGCGCCACTTGATAGCTCTGAAACCGATGTGGTAATATCCTGACTACTAGAAGTCAGTTCTCCTGTTGAATGGGCCAGACTGTTAGAGGTTTCATCTAAGACCTCAACGGCTTGCTTAATCTTATGAATCAATCCATTAACATTTAAAATCATCTCATTATAACAAGTTGATAATACATTTATTTCTGATTTTGTTTTAACTTCAATGTTTTGTACCCTAAAGTCCCCTGATGCCACAACCTCAGATGCACTTGCAATTGCCAAGATATTGTTGGATAGTCTGCTAGCAATCCAGTAAATGATTCCTGAACCTACAAGAATTGTTATCAAAACAAATAGTAAGATAACATCTCTAAAGGCATAAAATGCATTGTTCTCATCCGTTGCATCGTAATCTACACCAATTATTGCCACAACCCTACCATCTACCTTGATGGGTGCATAAGCTGACAAAAGAGCACCGTCAGAATCTACAGTGATTTCCTCATCCCTGTTGGCCTGCCCCTTAAAAGCCTTTCTATAGCCCTCATAAATGGTGTCCTCAATATCTCCAAGCATAGTTGGGTCGTCTGAGTTGTAGTCACTCCCCTCAATAATATAAGAGTAGTTACCTTGTGAATCTTGTCTCATAATATAAACATACTTGATACCAGACATCTTCATTGCACTTGATAAATTTCTACCAAGAGACTGATAATAATCACTTTCCATATCAGCAGCCTCTTGAAGGGTTTCCAAAGCCTCTCCATCAACAGCCTTTGCCAAGGAATTGGCAACATGCATGGCCTCATTCGTGATATTATCCCTTACCATGTCGTAGCTGTTCCAATAGAATACTGATGAAATTATCAAGATCATCAAGACCATCATTGAAACAATACTTACAACCAACCTAAACTTAAGTCTGTCCTTTAACTTAACTCTTTTTTCTGTTCTTGCCATATATCCTCCTTATGTCCAAGAATATGATACCACTTACACAAACCTTTAAACGCATTTATAAAATAAACACGCCTGTTTGTCTTTTCACAAAACTATATATCCATCATAGAGTTTATAGTAAAACCTTTTTATACTCAAATAAGTAGACATGCATTAATAAAAGGTTAATATATTTTAATAAAGCCTTAGGATTTAAATAGATAATGTCTTCTTATATCTTCTCGTCCACTAACTTATGATATAATAAAAGCATACAAAAAAACACGGGTTAACCAGCTTTTAAAGGACGGTATAATGAAAAACACCATGTATAATTTAATTGAATTCGGAAGGATTCTATTGACCCTAAGGAAACAGGCTGGTTACACCCAGTACAAGGTCAGAGAGTTGACCGGTATCCACCATGAGACTCTAAAGCATATTGAGTATGGCGAGGTTCTTCCCAAAATCGATACCCTCTCCAAACTCAGTCAGATTTATAAGCAAGACCTGGTTCTGCTCCTCACCCAGTGTCGGTATCCAGATGAGGACTTGATAGACGACCTTGCCATTCAACTGAATCACTTGACCATGCTCGATCGGCTAGAAGAGATTAGAAACTTAGAGGAACCCCTCGCCCAGGCAAGAAAACAGGTGAAAAATAAGGATAACAAGGTTGTCAATCACAAGATTTCCCAACTCAGCTACCTACACAAACTTGTACTCATGAAGAATAAGAGAGACCTCTTAAACATCAGCCAGTCGGAAATTCTTGCCCTGGACGGTCTCAGACTGACTCACCCAAGTTTCAGTATTAACAAGTTAGAAACAACCTTATTTTCACTAATAGATCTCAGGTTTTTAATTTTTTTAGCCATATCCAAAAGTCGTTTAGATAAGGATGACCAGGCCTTTAGAATCTTAAGGCATGCTCTCTCTATCTTAGAGACCTATCCCTCATAAACCCTTGAGGTCATACAGTTAACCATACAAACTTACTATATCCAAGCCTATATACACTATATTAATGATCTTAACGACCAAGCCATTACCATTTGTAACAGGGCTATTCAGCTATGTCATGACCACTCAATTTCGACTTATTTGGCTAACTTATATTTTCGACGAGGAGCTTCCAAGTATCTCTTAAGGATAAACTCCTGCCAAGAGGACTTTTCCCTGTCCCTTCACACCCTTCTGGTAATGGGAAATGGCGATTTATATACCAAGTTCTCCCGTATTATTTCAGACCAGTATCCTGCTTACAATTAAAAATAGTTCCTATCACTTGTGATAGGAACTATTTCATCTTAGTTTTCTAGTACTCTTACCCCTGCACAGGCTTTAAAGCCAACCCCTGTATAAAGTTTGAGGGCTTTATCGTTACTGGCTAACATGCCCAAACGAATGGTGGAGTGACCCTTTTCTTCAATTAAGTAACGCATCCAATGTAAGAGCATTTTCTTGCCATAGCCCTGTCCTTGGTAGTCTTTATGGACAGCAATGAGTTCTATCTCCTGGCCCTCTACTATGGAAACACCAACTATTTTGTCATCCACAAGCGTACTGAAAATCTCATTTTTAATAAAATGTTCATTGAAAGAAGCCTTGGCTTCTTCCTGATGATGGTAATACCAGTCATAAGGTTGAAGATTACAGGCCTTTCTTACCTCTGAAAAACAAGATAAGACTTGAATATATGAGTCAAAATCCTCTAGTCGGTAGGCTTGGATGGAAAGGTCTACAGGCTCAGGTGCCTGTCCCTCATAAACAAGCTCATAAGTACCATGCCAGAAGTTAAAGCCCTTGCTACTTATAAAGCTCTCAAACTTTTTATTATCCTTGTTAAGTAAAAAATAGACCTTACCCTCTATACGGGGCTCAAGCCTAGCCCACAACTTCATAAGACTATCATTTGATTCCTGCCGGGCAGATACCCGAATCCCCAAGGAGTCTTCATTTTTCTTAATATAGTAAGCATAATCGCCAACATGCCCTTCTTCAATAACCATTCCAAGTTGCTTGGCCTCTTTATATAACCTGTATTCATCTGATCCAATTAAGTCTAAATATGCCTTCATAAGATTCCTCCCTACTTTAATCTTACCCTATTTCGATCCCCATCACTAGACCAAGTTTGATTAATAGAGTAGGGACGTGATTGCAATGAATCACCTCCCTCTCATTGAACCGTACGGGTCTCGTATACGGCTCTACAACTTATATTCCAACTTTTCTTAGATAGTAATCCAAAGGATTGAGTAAACCTACTCGGTCCTTTATTTTTGCTTCTAATAATTTTGGATTTAAAACAAAGTTCACAACGCTTTGCCCACACCTCTTATACCAGCCCAGTCTACTGTTTGCCACCTTAAAAATATCTTCATGGCTAAAACCACTCCTATACTTCATGTTTATTTTCATTAAGCCTTTCATCATACCGATTCGGTAATAGTTAATCCAACCTCTGACAACTGAGTTTACCTTTTTAAAGGTTACCGATAAAGGTCTTGCTACAGCTCTGTTTCTCTTAAGATACTCTCGCATCTTCTCATAGAGCCTTGCTTTTGATTTACTAGTGGGCTTTACCTTCCATTGTCCGCCATGTTTCAAGAAGGTGAAACCAAGGTATTTACTCCTTGTAGGTCTACAAACTTTTGATTTTGTCGCATTGACTTTTAGAAATAGTTTTCTTTCCAGCCAACTGCTTATGGATGTCATTACTCTGTTTGCAGCCATTTCACTTCTTGTAAATATGAGCACATCATCAGCGTACCTTACGAACCTCAGTCCTCTTGATTCTAACTCTTTGTCTAGTTCGTGTAGGTAGACATTCGAGAGTATAACAGATATTGGACCACCCTGTGGCACACCAGTTTTGGTAGCCTTTTCTAGTCCTTTCTCCATCACTCCTGCCTTTAAGTACTTGCGGATTAAGTTTAGGACATCACTGTCGTTTACTTGTTCTCTAAGAACTTGGATTAATTTGTCGTGATTAACCTTATCAAAGAATTGCTCAATGTCTATGTCTATAACCCATTCGTAGCCACCATTCAGATACTCAAGCGCTTGCTTAGTAGCGTCGTGACAACTTCTTCCTGGCCTAAATCCAAAACTATAATCACTGAAAACTCGCTCATATATATCCGTTATAGGTTGTGCTACAGCTTGTTGTATCATCCTGTCTAAAACAGTAGAAATCCCCAAGGGACGTTTCCTACCATTAGCTTTTGGGATATACACTCGCTTAACCGGTTTTGGGAAGTATCTTTTTGTTCTTATATCATTGATGACTTTGTCACCATTGATTTTAAGATAATCCCCTAGCTCATCAACTGATTGATTGTCTACACCACTTGCTCCTTTGTTGGCTTTAACCTTCAAGTAAGCACGGTGTATATTATCTTGTGATAAGACCACATTCATTAAATCCATTGTTGTTACTCCTCTCTCCAATGCAAGCTTCATATATAACACCCCTCAAAAAAAAATGATAAGCTCCTTAGGTTACGTTCCTCTTCTTCTTATCTATTTGATTTCTGGCTCATATATGAGTTTAAACTAGCAATTCGTACTATAAATCGTTTCAGTCCTTCAGCACATAGGGCCTACTATGACGTCATCTGACTCCCTCCCTAAACCGTTTTCGACCACATATTTAATGTGTGGGTAGGGCCTCCCAGGGTAAGACACTAGACTTTCACTCCACAATCTCTTGATTTACAACTTCGGTTTACGTTTACCATTTGGGCTTAGATTTGTTCAGCAACCTCACCCACCTAATCGCCTGATCAAGTTTCTGTTCGTAGGCTCAAGAGTTTCGCTACACCACTTCCTTCATCCATGTCATTACTGACACCAACTTGTGGTTCACTACACTTGGCGGTAAGTACCCGTGACTGGACTTTCACCAGCTAGACTAGTGCCATGCCTGGCACACTGAAAAAAAGCTGGTACAAAAGTACCAGCTTCCCAATTACTATTCATTTGACTCTGTAGGCATTAAAGGTGGTTTATCCTCTGTTTCTGTACCCAAGAACTTGGGTAAGTCCATACCCGCCATTTTAAACATTTCATTCATAGGTGGTACTGACTTCATCATGCCAGATAAGAAGTTTGCAGTGTTAGGTGTTCCATTTGACATGGAATCCCAAACTGTAACCTTATCAATCTTAAGATTCTTAATAGCCTCCACTTGAATAGAAACAAGTTCAGTCATCTTATCAGCAATCATCAGCTTAATGGCATCATCAGCCTGTCCGCCAGCTGCTTTAACAACTTCATTGAAACCTTCTGCCTGCTTCATTAAGATAGCGTTCATACCGTCGGCTTGGGCTGACATCTTAGCAAAGATAGCATCCGCTTCCCCCCTGGCATGACGTCTAATTCTTTCTGCCTCTGCTTCGGCAGCAATTTCAATTTTTTCTTTTTGAATTTGAGCAATAACCAGTTCATCGGCTTCACGAGTTGCCCTCTCCTTGCTCGCTCTTGCTTTTTCAGCTAATTCCTCAGCCACATAAGCTTCCTTAAGAGCGTTGGCCGCTTGAATTTTTTCTGCTGAAACAGCCTGCTTGTTGGCTACGGCTTCCATCTCTCTTCTGTTGGCTTCAGAATTGGCAATGGTAACCTTGGTTAAGTTCTCACCCTCTACTGCGGTTGCATTGGCTTCTGCTACCTGTACACGCTGGTCTCTTTGAGCGTTGGCTTCACCAATCGAACCATCTTTTGTTTTCTCTGCAACAGAAACTCTAGCCTCGTTAATGGCCTTAGCAGCAGCTTCCTTACCCAAGGCAATAATATAACCTGATTCATCATTAATATCTGTAACATTTACGTTAATCAGTCTTAAACCAATCTTCTTCAGTTCTGTCTCCACGTTACTTGAAACAGCTGCTAAAAACTTATCTCTGTCTGTGTTAATTTCTTCAATATCCATAGTTGCTACAACTAAACGTAACTGACCAAAAATGATATCCTTTGCCAGTTCTTGGACTTCATTCATTCTTAAACCAAGAAGTCTTTCAGCTGCATTCTGCATAACACCCTTTTCAGTTGATACACCTACAGTAAATCTTGAAGGAACATCAACACGAATGTTTTGCTTAGAAAGAGCATTAGTCAGGTTAACCTCAATAGAAATTGGTGTTAAATCTAAAAAAGCATACGACTGGAATACAGGCCAAATAAAGGCAGCTCCACCATGAATACAGCTAGCTGACTGTTGGTCTCCTTCCTTGGTCTTAGATACCTTACCATACTTAACTAAAATTTTGTCCGATGGACACTTCTTGTAACGGCTGAACACTGCAACTATTAAACCAAAAACAAATATTGCCGCAACCGCCAAGAGTATCAATACATAATCTCCCATTAGTCCTCCTTATCCTCTACAACCAATACGACATTCCCTTCAGCCATACCAACAACCTTAACAGGTGTATTGGTTGTAAGGGCCTCATCTGAAGTTGTCATTGCCTCAAGTTCTCTGGTACCTCCAGATAATATGAGACTGATTTTACCGATCCCCGATTGATTAGCCGGTACCGGTATGTAAACAATTCCCTTTCGTCCAATAGAACGTGTTGGTTTTACAGAACCATCATTGGTCATCTTTTGCATTAAATAAAAGAATGATAATGATATCATTGTTGCCAGTAGCCCTGCAACAATAGCCAATGTCACTACAACCAGCTTTGATGTCATGTGTTGATTCAGTACAATTCCTGTCCACCCAAAGAAGGTGAAAAAGGCAACCATATTCCTAACAGTGAAAATCGACCAGGATATGTCAAATCCATTGGGATTCACATCAGAAACATCACCAAAATCAATATCAGCCTCTACGTCAGCATCCAAGTCATCACCCATTCCTAAAAAAGTCATGAGGGTCTGAAGTAACATAAAGGTTGTTGCTGGAACGGTAATTATCCAGAAAACTTTTTCAAATACTTCCAGTCCTTGCCACCATTGTCCCATAAAAATCCTCCTTTCTATTGTCAGTTAATTTTATCACGAAGTTTTTCACTTATCCAATTATTACATAATAAGTTCAGAATATTTTAATATTATTTTCCAAAAGAAAACCCGCAAAGCGGGTTCTCTTAAAATCTTATGTTCTTAAAATCTTTGATCCATTCGTCTTCTATTCTCTCTTGTCCAAAGAATATGAAGCGCGGAAGAATCCTATGAGTAGACTTAGATTCAGCTGCGAAGTAGTTTCTTCCCCAGCTTCCTATAAACTCTGTGCCGATTTGGAAGCCAAACACAGACTCGCGACAATAACGATAGAAGGTTAAGAAGCTCTCCTGGTCTTTTAAATGATACTCAAAAGTGCCTGGATAGATAATATCCCTGTCATGACTACCTGAGAGGACCTGCTGAACACGACCATGGCTATCCCTATATTGGATGAAGGCTTGACCAGGCGTTTCTGGTAGGGTCAAGAACAACTCACTAAAAAAGGACCGATTCTCATTGTAGCTTTCTTGACTATTTTCAAAGTCAGCGAAGTAAGTCATCACGGGAACACCTGGTAGAGTTAAGTAGTATTGTGTCCACTGTCTCCCCTTCTGGGTCTTGTGGTCTCTGATCTCTGTTACAATCTCTAGTCCCGACCAGACGTTGCCAAAGTTATCCGTTTTAGTCACAAAAGAACACTCCCTGTACTCCTCATCCATAGTTGATAGGGTCACTTCCACTGGCCTCATATTAATACCGCCCACGTAAGACTTCCACCAAGCCAAGGATTTGGTATGTGGAAAGGCTGATGATAGCCATTCTACTTGGTCATAAACCAAAGAACTAATCGAAGGAGAAAAACCAGGTGCACACTCAAAGCTCACTAGACCATTGTCTATCCTATAGACATCTAGCCCTTCTTTTATTGTTTTCACTTGGTCAACGGCCTTTGGTCCCTTCTTGTAAACCAGCCTTTTTCTTCTTAAGATATCAGCATCCACATGATGTTCAAGACTTAGAAGATTCTGACCAGATGAAAGCTTTACTTCAAGGGGCTTGTCTACATCCCCTAGAATATGTATCCCATCTTTCACGATACTTAAGTGACCAGATTCTGTAACTTTCTTATGTTCCTTATAAACACATGAACAGGTCTCCTCAGCAAATGGATTACCACCATTAACCAGAACCTCGGAAGCTAAAACTGTAGCCTGGTCTTCAAGCGATCTGCCCAGGGCATATTCTCTCACCCTGTGCCAATCTGGAAAAGCATTAATACCGGCTTGAATGACTTCTGTAACATGTTCCTCTTCATTTGCAGGAAGTTTAACTTCATATTCAAGAGATGGGTACCAGCCCAAGATATGCATGTCATAAGTCTTAGGCCATATATAGCCTATGGTGTAGCCCAGTTCACTTGAAAATAGCCAGTTTTCATCAAACCGATTACTTTCAAGATAGCCTAGGTACTCACTGGCTTCATTTTCTAATGATATAATTTTACCATCATATGGTGCAACTATATCCTTGGGCATAATAAACATACCATCTGCAAAGCTAATGGTTTGCTCAATGTCGAGATTATTTTTAAAGACACACCACCGCTTTAGGAGCCCATTAGAGTGTAGCTTAAATATTCTATCAAATTCAATGCCCTTGAAATCATCAGAAGAGTATGAACAAGTCATTTGAATCCAATCATTTTCTTGGGTAATCTCAACCTGATCAACAAGCTTTTTCTCAAACTCTTGAGAGAAGGGTTTACCCAATTTAGGGGCATAAATAGGTAGGACTAACTTCTCTACGTCATTACAGAAGGTTACTATATTATTTTCTTTATTTAAATAAAGAACCGATTGTCCGTTGGCTATGGTATATTGGTCATCTGACTCACACCATGCCTTGCCATAATCAGACCTTAAGTCGATTCGCAACATCCTTTTAAACTCAAAATCTTTCTTTCCTTGTCGCTTGGCAATCACCTTGATTTTTTCAGCGACCAGGCTTGCCTCCCTAAGGGTAAAGTAAGTCTTGATACTCTTCTTTTCATCCTTTTTTAAGTCCAGCTTGAAGTGATTGTCTCTTAGACTGAACTCCGGTTTGTCTTCTATAGTAAACTCAAAGCTTGTATCCACACCTGTTTCATTTTCGATATCTATGTAACATGGAGTTTCAACATTTAAGATCTGACTAACTCTTTGGGTTTTGAAAGTCACATTCATAGGAAATACCGGTTCAATTCCTGTCATGAAAGTTGCCTTCTTGCCATTAACCTCTATATGAGACTTAACTACAGGATGGGTATGTTTCTCCTTTTGTTTCTTATCTATCCGATCAACAAAGAAGCTTCCTTCTAGAACCTGGCTGTCCACCAATGTAAGGTCTGTTTCAAAATCATATTGGATATTCTTATCATTTTCCCCTTTAATCTTAATAGATAATGGCTTATCAGTCTTATTCTTCAAATGATACTGAACCTTGTAGTGGTCTCCGAATACCAACTTAAGGTCTTCGACAACCACCTCAATAGAGAAGTCATCAGTCTCCACTTTCCTTAGACCTCTACCTCGACGAGTATAAGTCATATCTAAGGTCTTACCCTCTTTTTCCCATGAGTAAGTCCATAAGTCAAAGTCATTGACTAGGTTAGTGTCTGGTGTTATTTCAATGGATCGGGTGGAGTCCTTATACCAGTCTGCTGTCTTAAAATAATCCTCAACCAACTCACAAGATAAAACATCTGGAATTAAGTTGATTAGGTGGGTTGTCTCATCCCTTTTTTCCCAGAAAAAGCCACATTTTTTGTACAGGGGTATTGCTTTAGTATTGCCTGGCCAGGTAAATAAGTCCAATCGACGCCAGCCTCTATGTATGGTTTTCTCAATACTATCTAATAGAAGCTTTTTACCCACAGACTGACCATGATAGTCTGGTCGAACATTTAGAAGATCAATGTATAGAGCCCCTTCATCATGGTGGTCAACAGATAGCTTACAATAACCAATAATGTCATCTCCTTGCTTGGCTAGGGTCAAGTCTAAACATGTTGAATTTTCTTCCTTTTGTATAATGCTTTCTTCAGTATCCTGAGCAACCTTCCCTCCCCAGGCATCTGCACTCTTATTCCACATATCAGCTACGCCACTGGCATACTTCTTATGGTATTTAATCAATTCTATAGTCAAGAGTTGCCTCCTTTCACAGTCCTCTCTTAATCCTTCCTATAAAATCATAGCATGTTCCTTATTACTATTACAATGGACAGAACATTTCAACTTTATTACACCACATGCAAACATACTCCTAAAAACGGCTAAAATAAAAGAGGTAGCTGATCGCCCCCCTCATCTATCTTATATCTTATTCAATTCAGATTCAGCATACTCTCGATTACCCTTGTCTGAAATACCTTCTAGTCCCGAGTAAGCAAGCTGCTTATACTTATTTAAGTTGTCCTCGTCCTCTAAAAGCTTATAAGCATTAGCAACTGCCTCATATGCAAATACTAAATCAAAGTCCTTAATCTCATGTGCTAGACAAATATCTAAACAAGCCTGTCCATGGTAAAGGGCCCTTTCAGGATTTCCAGCCAAGTAGTAAACCTTAGAAATTTGCCATTCCCCACGTTCAAAATTAATTGGCTCCCCAACCTGTCCCCACAAAAATCTTGATGCATGAGCACAATGGATCATCTCAAGAGTTTCCTCTGGTGTCCTGTCAGTTTTGTCAATATAATCCCATGTTTTGTTAAAGCAATCCACAGCCTGCTTTTTCTGGTACTCTTTAAAAGTCATCTTATCTTCCATAACTATACCTCCTAGGTCTATTATAATATGTTATACTGTATTCATAAAGGGACATAAGGGGACATCATGAAATATATACTCAATACAAGCTACCTAAAACAAAAAATTGGTCAGCTACAGTTAAAAAGGTCATACTTAGCCTTCAAACTCAATGTAACTGAAAAAACCATCAGTCGATGGACAACAGGAAAAACAATCCACATACAAACCAGTAACCTTGAAGGACTTTCCCAGGTCCTGGGATGTTCACCTGGGGACCTTATTATCAACTACCAGGAGACAAGTCTTATAAAAAACCTTCTCGAAAAGGACATATTAACTAAGCTCTCGCCTCATGGGGATTTCGATCTTGTAGAGCAAATTATTGAGAATGCCATACCTGTCTATATGAGTAGCCACTTAAAGGCAGAAGTTTATTTGGAGTTGGCCAATGTCAAGTGGCGGACCCAAGATTATAGCCAGGCTAAGGCCTATGCCATAGAAGCCCTTGAAATTGGAAGTGAGATGGAGGATAAGTCCATACTATTTTTAGCTAACTACCACTTGGGGACTATTGACTCTATAAGTGGTCATTCTGGTGCCCTAGGCTTTTTAAAAGCTGCATATGACCTGAGGAAATATGCCAAGAGTCCTTCTAAGGCCGCGGCACTTTGTAACAACCTGGGTATGCATATAAGAGAACAAGGCTATCCTCAAAAAGCCCTCCCCTACATCATTGAAGCCTATCAAATATACAAGACTGAAGAACAAGCCTATAATTCCTGCATTGCTGTTCAAGCTCTTTTAGCCCTATATATTGACTTGGATGACTATACCAGCTTTCCAGCCCTTTACCAGGAGGGCCTTGACTATGCTCAAATGTCTGGGTTTAAAAATGGTCTTATCAGTCTCAATCTCTATCACTTGAAGTATATCATGCAGACTGACGGAACCATTACAAGAATGCACCTGCAGGCTCTTGAAGACATAAGAACTTATTGTGATCCCTATATAAGTGATATAGTTTATGAATACTATTTACGCTATAGACCAAACAAGGTATGTGAAATCTACCCCTTCTTAATCGATAAAACCAAACCGGTCCCCTTTATGGAGGCCATGCTCCATTACATGACTTACAAGTACTTAGGCAAGGAAGAAGACATGAAGAGATGCCAGCAGGTCCTTGAAAGCATTGGATGTCAAAACTGGTTACTTCAAAAAAGGGCCCATGACAATTAAAAGAATCCACCTTCCCAAGTGGATTCTTAGTCTCTAGTTTTGAATAGCATAATACTCCTTAATACTGTTGATGAATAACTGACTTCTTATGGTCTCCCCTTTTATATCTTGACCTTGATCATATTTCAAGGCTTCCTTCTTATCTTTGTTTTCCTTCACGGCTCCCCGTCCTCTCATCATTTAATGAATAGAGTCAAATCCAACTAAGCTATCAATGAACATTTGAGTCTTCACTGTCTCTATTTGAATATTTATATTGTAGTTGTACTTGCCTGCTTGTTTTTTTGCTTGATTTTTTTTCATAACTGGCTCCTTATGTAAGTACTAGTGTATTTCATTAAATCCCTTTACACTGTTTATGAACAATTGGGTTTTAACTGCTTCTGCCTTAATGTTTAAGTGGTAGTCATATCTATCTTTTTCTTTTTTACATCTGTCTCGTCTCATATCTTCTTCCTTTCTAATGGATGGTGTTAAAGCCTTTTACGCTTTCTACGAACAACTGGGTCTTAACTGCTTCTGCCTTAATGTTTAAGTGGTAGTCGTATCTATCTTTTTCTTTTTTACATCTGTCTCGTCTCATATCTTCTTCCTTTCTAGTGGATGGTGTTAAAGCCTTTTACGCTTTCTACGAATAAGTTTGTCTTTGTTGTCTCTGCTTTAATGTTCTTTTGATAGTTGTATCTGCCATTTTCTTTTTTCATTGTATGTTTTCTCATGATCATCATCCTTTCTAATTCTTATATTATTCATCCCTATTCTTTAAGTATTTGTCTGATTTCTTGTCTTCCGTCTTTCTAATTCAATAATACCACTCTATTAATATTATTCAATACAATATTGATTTTATTAATCTTTTTCTAATTTTCGTTTAATTTAACCTCATTTTTCTTAATATTTTTAACAAAACCAGGGTTTTTCTTCCTGTAATATACATTTAAGTTTCATGTGAGAACGATTATCATTGTCGATTTTTCTATCTTTTACCAGTAAATTAAAAAGGACCCCCACGGGATCCTTCATTGTTCATGTTTCTTTTATTAATTTGTTGCTACATGGCTCGTGGTGATTTTACCACAAACCTTACTAATACTTTTTATTTTAAGTGTTGGGTCACTAACTCCAAAGGTCCCCATTATTCTCTCAAGATTCTTGAACTCTTTTCTCTTCATTACAACTTCGATTTTATGACGAGGTTCCCCATGAATCCCTCGAGCCAAGAAATTATTCACTGTATAACCTTCAAATCTTAATTGCTCTGCGATACCAATCATTTTTTGCTTATTGGATAAAAACACATCTACCTCAATAATACCAAGAGCAAGTTTACTTTCTAACTTTCCACCGATAAACACTCCAAAGGTCCTGCCGCAAGCATAAGCAACGGTGAAATGTATGCCAACAGATGAGGTAACCTTTGTTAGTACCGTCGCAAATATCATGGCATCGATAAATACAACAAAGTAGACTGGGTTCATTATCTTCTTGGAAATTAGAATCGTTTTAAGTGTAGCAAGAACATTAGTAAAAGAGGTCACCATAAACAATCCAACTAGGGTAAATAAAATTTCTTTACTCATTAGTTCTCCTCCTTTATTATGTTTGGTTAATCAACCGGGAAACGATTAACTCTGCATAGAATACCACCAGAACCCTTGGATGTCAAATGTTTTTTAAATTTTGTTACATTTTTTCACATAAATATGCACACTTGCCTTATAAGTCAATCGTTAATACACCACTATTCCCAAGAGGTAAGCAGCTTGTAACACTTCCATCCTTAAACAGATAAGCCCCTCCCCTTGCTCGAGTCACATCCTGACTATAAGAATTTACCATTAAGACAGGTCTTCCAACTTTAGCTGCTTGCTGTGCATATTCCACACACACGCCACCTTCCCAGTCCTCTTGGCTATAATCAATATACAGGGGCCACAAGAGATAATCCATAGGCATTTCAGCGAGTTGATCCACCACTTCTTCATCAAATAAATCGCCACATACTGCAACACCAAACCGCCTGCCCTTGTAGTCAAAGGTCGTCAAGCCAGGTCCTTCCTTGTACTGACTTGTAGCAATGGGCTCCTTCCACCCAGGAGATACCCTTCTAAATAGGTGTAGCAAGTCTCCCTTGTGGTCAATCGTGATTTGGGATGAGTATAGCTTATCCCCATCCCGCTCAATGAAGCCAAAAGACAGGGCAGTCTCGTAGGATCTTGCTAAAGCCATTAAGCCTCTCATCCTGTCTGAATGGACAGAAAAAGCCTGGTCTAAATCCTTTTTATAGTCCCAAGTAAGCCCTTCGAAACCTTGTATGTAACTCTCACCAAAACATAACCAATCACAAGATTGATTCTTATCTAAATAATCCCTTATAACTTCAACCTGATGGTCATGGTCAAAGTCAATAAAGGGAGCAGCCACTAGGCCAATTGTTAGCTTTTCCATAGTCACCTCTTTCTGTACTTTTACTTATTTTACCAAAACATCCCCCCTGCTTAAAGAAAAATCTCATAAGAAAAGATGACATTACAATGACACCCAGGGATTATTTAAGATATTTGTAAGAAACTTTACCAAGATTTAAGGTTCATTTAAGGATGCGGACACATACCAGTTACAAATCTATGGCATACTATTAAGTAAGAAGAAAAGGAGGAGGCATGGACAAGAGAATAATAAAGCACTTATCCTTGGCCTTAATCCTACTGGTTATCCTTGCAACGACAGTCATCTGTTTATTCAACCATAACAAAAAGATCAAGGACTTAACCCTAACATACTTGAAAGACAATTACCCTATGGAGTCATTTGAATATGTGAGTCTTAAGTACCATCTGGATGGAAGCATCCACCAGGTAACCTATAAGGATACAGACAGTCAAATTCACTTTAAGGTCTTTGAAAGAAGAGGCATGGTTTATGACAACTATGTAAGAAGTCATATGGAAACCAAGATGAAGGCCCTCTTATATGAAACACTTGAATCCAAACTCAAGTATAAGGACCTGAGTCTATTCCTAAGTCGGCCCTTTGAGCACGATAGTCATCTTAAGAAGGAATCTTATATGGACCACGACTACTACGTGGCTATAGAAGATAAAAAAATCTTTGATAAAGAGCTTTTCATAAACAAGTATAGCATCATCGCTCGAGACATTTTTTGCAAGTTTTCCAATATAGAGAGTATCGTAGTGAAAAACTATGAGATGAAAGATAAAGAAATCTACTTCTCTATAGATAGAGACATGCTTAAGTTCGATTATTCAATCGAAAATATCCAGCTTTACCTTCAGGGTCTACAAATGGTTCATGAAATATGAATCATTCCCTACAACCAAATTTCTTCATAGACCCTGGTTTACTCATAAAGGTAAATTCCACTACAGAGACCTCCCCTCATCAAGGAGGTCCTTGTATTTTTTGTAGGGTCTAAGAAAAAGCCTTATAAGCCTCTTTTATCTGGTCATCTGTCCAGCTTTCTAGCTCCAGCAAATTCTTATAAGGGTCCCCTGCCAAGGATAACAACTGACCAAAAGCTGGCTCTGTTTTGATTCCAGCCTCCTTTAAGTCAACAATCCGCCTCCTAAACCCTTCTCCTAGGACCCCCAATATACGGTCTTCAACAACCATATGTCGATAACTATTAAAAGTCTCTACAGGGGCATCCTTACAGTACAACTCAAACGCAAAGCCCTTGTAGAAAAAGTTGACCACAAGTACTTCCTTTTTCCCCTCTTGAGTGTATTTATCCCTATACCCTTGCATCTTACCATATAGACTCCGAATCACTTCTTGAAATCCTCTTAGGTCACTCACCTGACAAATAATATCTAAATCGCTTGTGGCTACATCCAACTGAATGGGTATGGTCCCCACAAGTCTTGGATCATAGACCACCAGGTCCTCCATAATCCTTAAGTCTACCATCACTTGATAAGCTAGATTCTGAATCCCATTACCATCCTTTAAATAATCAATTGTATGCCACATGCTAGTCCTCCTTCATCCAAAGGAAAATCATTTCAGATGTTTTTATATAGCCCAGCTTTTCAGCTAACTTGTAGGAAGCCACATTGGAATCATCACAGTCCCAATGAAGTCTCTTAAATCCCCTTGTCTTGGCATATTCCATAAAGAGCGAACTCATTTTATAGGCTAATCCCTTCCCCCTATATGCAGGAAGAACTTCTATATCTACTTCACACTGGTCTCTGGCCTTATCAGAAAACAAGCCCCAAGTCCACCCTGCAACTTGTTCACCATGCAATAGGACAAGCCCGAGAGATTGATCTAGAAAATCATCATAAGTCACCCAGTAGAGGTCAATCATCTTGATCAAGTCATCACAAGCAGGCTGGTCTTCACACCTTTTAAGCAAGTCCCTATCCATAGGCCTAACCTCAAAGGAGTCCATCAAAGAAGGTGGTGGAGTTCTTTGATCCGTCAAGTCAATTTGATAGTGGTATCTTAGCCGTTTCCAAACTAGCCTGTCCATAAGGACAAAGTCAAAGGCTTTATAAACTTCCTCAGTCATAGATAGATTATTTAAAGATAGGACTGCTTGATGGTTCTCAAGCCACTCCAGCAACTCTAGTCTCACTTCACCCATCAGATAATTGCCATCGGGTGTCAGTATACACATACATCCAACTTGATCCTTTTTTTCGACATAAACCCGACCAGGTCTCATCTCCCTTAAGACCAGGCTTAAATTAAGAGATAGCCCCATCCCTTCTACCCAGGTCAGGAGCTCTCTATAGCCATCTTCACTTACTTTAATCATATACATCCTCCCCCTATAGCATACCACCTAAAAAAAAGACATTCGATTACATTTTTATGACATCATTCCATCGTGGTCAAATATGTAGAGTTTTTTTATTTTAAATAGGGTACAATGGTATTACTTCCGGAAGAAACAACATATAGAAAGGTGATACAATGGATTATTCTTTAACCATATGGTCCCTGGCCAGTCATATAGAGGCCAACATAAAAAACCCAATAGAGCACAAGGATTTAGAAGAGATTTCAGGCTTTTCTTACAGACATATCAGAACCATTATAAAAGAAAAAACAGGTCTGACCCTGTCCAACTATATCTCCACCCGTCGAATCGCTCACGCTGCCTTCTCTATCCGTCACTCAAAGGCTAGCTTGACTGACATAGCCTATAAATACGGTTTTAGTAGTTATGATGCCTTTGCAAGAACTTTTAAAACCATAACAGGCCAGTCACCCAAGTCTTTTAGACAAGGCAATGATAGGGTTGGCCATCGTAGAATCCTAATGGGCTTTTATGGACCTGAAATCCACATGGAAAGCAATAGTCCCTACTATCACCCACATTTTAGGGAGGATAATGAAATGAATAAAAAGATCGAAAAGAGTCAAGACCACTGTATCCTATACGGAGTACCCAAGGTAGCCTATAGTTTCGAGGAATGTACCCCTCTTGCCGTTTCAATTAAAGCAGCTATGAACTACCTAGGCGACCCCGTGGACTACGGCTATGTCCTAGCCGCTATGGGGGCAGCATTCAGACTACGGTGGAATAAAAATTACTGGGATGGAGGTAATGTAGATGTATTAAACATCTACCCCAACCAATATGATATTTTTAAGCATACCATGGATGCTTGCGGTAGAAACTACAAGCTTTTAACTCGAGACCAGGCTACAAAAGAATCCTTTATGACCTTTATCAAAGAGGAAATCGACCAGGGCCGCCCTGTAATCGCCCTAGGTATTATCGGACCTCCAGAAGCCTGCCTAGTCACGGGATATATGGACCAGGGGCAAACCCTATTGGGGTGGAATTGCTTCCAGGAGAATAAGGAAGTGGCATCTGGAGTCACCTTCCATGAATGCGGCTACTTCCAATCATCTACCTGGTGGGACAATCCCTATACCATAGCCCTTGTTTCAATTGGTTCTAAAAAGGACCAGCCCTTCAATCAGAAAGATCTCCTAGCCAAGGCCATTCATATCATGGAAGAGAATTCTATTGATGTAAGAGACGGCAAGGGAAAGGTTCGTGACACCTACGCCTGCGGCCAGGCGGCCTACGACCTATGGGCTGAGAGTATACAAGACGAAAGTCAATTCAATCCAAGTGATGTTACCCCCCTTAAGATTGAAAAACTCATGTGCCAGTGGGATGCCCAAGCCATGGTTGGAGAAGGCCGTTCTTACGCAGCCTGTTTCCTTGAAACCATCGGCAAGGACAACCCCCAAGTAGCTGAGGCTTGCACTAAATCTGCCAACCACTTCAGGTCTGCCTATAAGGCAACCATGAAAATGACAGAACTGCGGGGCAACTGCAAGCAAGATGTGGAATCCCTAGACAACTTCATGAAAGCAGAAGTCCGTCAAGCAACAGCCAAAGAAGTATATAAGGCCAAGGATCATGAAAAAGCAGCCCTCTTACTGATGAAAGACATCTATCAGAACCTATAAAGACGAAAAAGACTTGATTATCAAGTCTTTTTTTATAGATAATTATAATTTTTTTACATATTTTGAGGTCAGTTCAATTCGACCAATGCCGTCAACCTTACAATCAAGGTTATGAATGCCATCTGTCGCTTCAATTAACTTGATGTTCTTTATCTTGGTTCCCCGCTTTATACCACTCGTGCTCCCCTTAACTTTAAGGTCTTTTATAACCGTTACTGAATCACCATCTACAAGCAGGTTGCCATTTGAGTCCTTCCAGGTCACTTCTACCACATCACTTGGATTCCATTCATAGCCACACTCTGGACAAACCATCATCGGTCCATCTTCATAGGTATAAGCTGAGTCACATTTAGGGCAATTTGGTAACATAATATTCTCCATTCTCATCTATTGTTGTCTTACAGCTACTAATAATACCATATCCAACAAGGGTCGACAAGCACTTGAAATATGTTTATAAACCACTAATTCAGTGTAGATATGACATAGAAAGAAGGTCCTCATGGAAAAATATGATTTAACCAAAGGGAAAATGATACACCATTTAAAAAGAATAGCTATCCCAGCTAGCATGGGCTATCTCTTCAACACCTTATACAATGTTGTTGATACCTTCTACGCTGGTAAAATTAGCACCCAGGCCCTTGCCGGCTTAACTGTATCCTTTCCCATTTTCTTCATTGTCATCGCTTTAACGTCAGGTCTAGGCGGAGGCCTAACCGCCCTAAGCGCCATCGCACTTGGAAAAAATGATGATCACGACTTCCACCAACTTAGTCGAAATGGCCTCCTCTTAGGCCTATTGGCAGCCATGATTGTCACCCTTTGGTCCAAACCAATCATCAACAGTCTACTCAGCCTTACAGGCGCTACTGGACAAGCACATCTTGAAGCCTATAACTATACCAAGGTAATCTTATGGGGCAGTCTCTTTTTTATCATGAATGGTATCCTTAATGGCATCTTAAACGCCCAAGGGGACACCAGAACCTATAGAAACTTCTTGATCATTGGATTCTTTCTTAACTTAATTCTTGACCCCCTCCTCATCTTCGGATGGTTAGGTCTGCCTAAATTAGGTACAACTGGAGTCGCACTAGCAACAGTCATCATCCAAGCCCTTGGCATGGTCTACTTAATTTATCGAACCCTTAAAAGTCCTATATTCAACTACAGACTATTTAAAACAACAAAACTAGCTCTTTCCACTTGCCTGAGTCTCCTAAAACAAGCCTTGCCCTCAAGTTTAAACATGTCCACCATTGCCCTGGGCGTCTTTGTCATCAACTACTTTGTCCTATTTTATGGTCAGCCAGCTACCCTGGCTGGATACGGGGCCGCTGTACGTATAGAGCAATTGGCCCTGCTCCCAGCCCTTGGTTTAAATGTTGCCGTCTTAACCATCACAGGTCAAAACTATGGTAAGAAAAACTATAAGAACATCAGGACTGTCTTCAAATTATCCCTCTTGATTGGATGCGGGATTATGGTTCTAGGTGGTCTAGTGATATACCCCCTAGCCCCTTGGCTTATAGGTCTCTTCAACAAGGACTCAGAGGTTATCACAGCCGGAAGTCAATACTTGAGAATTGAAGTGTGGGCCTTTATGTCTTATATCTTTCTAAATATTATTATTTCCTCCATGCAAGGATTTAAGAAACCAGGCTTTGCAGTCATTATTGGGCTTTACCGTCAAATTTTACTACCAGTGATTGTCTTTTACCTCTTGGGGACTGTTTATAAACTGAGGATCTTGGGCGTTTGGTGGGGAATTGTAGCCATCAACTGGTCAGCAGTTGCCATCAGCTTGATTTATTACTACACCCAGTTGGGACAGGTCAAGGAAGACCTGCTGGAATAAAAGAAGATAGTAGACACCTGGTCTACTATCTTTCTTACATTAAATCATCAACTCCATAAGCCGTCTTATTTCACGTCTTGGCCGGTCAATCAACTCACCCGACTTTATCTTATAGTCCTTAACGAGTATGTCTATCTGTCTCTCTAAGATCTGAATAGCCTTGTCGTAAGCACAGTCTGTCTCGTACAACTGAGCCAGCGATAAAAGTGGATCGATCATAATATCCCCCGACTGTACTTCCATCGCTTTTTCATAGTCTTTAATGGCCAGTTCCTTCTTACCCAAACGATAATAACGATCAGCCTTGCTACAATGGACCTGCCATACCCCAGGATGATTTTGACTTGCCTGGTCCCAATGGCTTAAGGCCTTATCCAAGTCTCCTCCTGCTAGGGCCACATCACCGGAATAGATATGATAAACATGATCTCCCTTAAGTTGGTCAATATAACCAATAGCATCCACGTAACGTTTGTCTGCCAACATGTTTTCTACGAGGGTAATCAAGGCCCTCCTATTATTAGGATTCCTATCCAGGAAGTTTTTATAGTATTCTATAACCTCAAAGTGATTATCGAAATGCTCATCTCCACACACTGCATGACATGCATCCCACAAGGCCACGTGGTGACTATGGGTATCAGGTTCTAGCTCAAGAACTTTTTTTGCATATAGTTCAGCCGTTTGGTGAAGGCTATTAGCCCTATGATTGTAAAGGTGGGCCAGGTCACCCAAGGCCCTTGCATGGTTTTGATTGTCCTCCAACTGCTCATTTAAAAATGTTTCAGCATATCTAAAGTTTTCCTCACTGATTTCCCGTTCATTAAAGAACATATTTTCTATTCGATCAAAGTGCGATTCTGACGGCAAGCGGAAAAGCTCGTCTATTTTCACTCCAAAGAATATTGAAATAGCCGGCAACAATCCTATGTCAGGTGCCGTCACCTCATTTTCCCACTTGGATATAGCCTGGGCAGATAAACCCAAATAATCTGCCAATACATCTTGTGTCACGTTCTTCTCTTGTCTCAATCGTTTGATTTGCTTACCTATATACATACTGACCTCCTAACCTAGTTCCATCATAAACAAAATAAGACCCTAAGGCAATTACCTAAATCGTTAGTTCAATCAACTACTGGTTAAGCTTGTAACTTGTCCATAGCCAAACTCCTAAGAAGATCATCACGGCCAAAGCTTCTTAAGCTGTAAAGTGTGTAAACCAACTTTATAGTATGGGGGTCCTTAGATTTTAGGGTCTCTTTTTTTATCTGATCCCATGTATGAAGATCCGTTCTAAGCCTGTAAGGTTTCAAGTCGCAAGCCCCAGTCGAGCCATAAGCGAGTTGTAGGTTAATATAGTGATGGTTAATGGCTTTCTTAGGGTCTTTTAAATATGAGGCTATCCGGTAGAGGGCATGGGTCGACGTCAAACCATGCAGGAGGGTAAAATCATGACTGCTGGCATAAGCATCCAAGGCTATGACAACCAGGTGTTTAAACTCCCTCATGTCTTCTTTAAGACCAAGAAGGCCCTTATATAGAGACTCAAAGTCATACGCATCACAGATGCGGCCTGTGATAAGAGGCCGCTTAAACTCAAGGCCATCAAAATCGATATGCTCTCTCATGTTAGAGAAGACTTTTGTAGGCTCTTGGCTTAAGTCCATGGAAACCGGGGGTGGAAGAAAAACATAGGCCGAGGACCAATAAGCCAGGGCCTTGATTATTTCATCTTCATCACCCAATTCTAAAGCATACGCCATCCTGATTAGGCCATGGAAGGCTCCCCCAACACTACCCCTTATGAGGTGATTCAAGTAAGATGACAGGACCTCATCTAGCCCCATTTTCGAAACTTCTCGCCTATAATAAACAACAAAATCCATATATGTATCACTCTTACCGAGAGAGCCGTCAAAAGTATGGCTATCTATCTCATGTCTAGGTGGACCACATACCTTTATGTCTCTTTCCCCCAGGTAGCGAGATGCAAAAGTCCTTAATAAAGATTCTTCCCCACCCAGCTGATACAGGGCATATAAGGCCATGTTCAAGTGATTCGTTAATCCCCCTCCAAACGTCGGTATATAATCGTTATAATCTGCAATCACTTGACCAATCATCATATAAACCTCCTACTCAATCTTTTCCCGCATCTGTCTTAGATACTTGTCCTTCAAAGCATTCTTATTTTCTAGTTGTTGAATTTTTCTTTTTAGGTCCTCAATAAAGGCTTGAGTCACCCTGACACCACCCCTAACTTCAAGGTCATCATGGGTCGCCATGTCTCTTAACCAGGCCTCTATAGACCGGTCTCTAATATCATCATAACTTGTGTCATCTCTTCCAAACATACGCTTCCTCTCTTTTCTCATGAACAAGGCCAGGACATGTCCTAGCCTTATTTTATGCCATTATAACAAGTTCTTGGTCATATAGGTCATGAAAATCATGATCATGACTGATCATAACTATTATTTTACCCATTTTCTTCATATCTTTAATGATGGTCTTGACCAAGAGCTTATTTTCCTTATCCAAGCCCGAACAGGGTTCATCCAAAAGGAAAACCTGCTTATCTGAATTAAATAACCTAGCCAAGGCCAGACGTTGTTTCTGACCTCCAGATAAGTTTTTCCCTTGATGGCTTAGATAAGTATCTGGCCCCTGACTCAACTCAGCATACAACTTATAACTGAAAGCTTCTACAAGAGGATGGCCAAGACAACCATGTAACTCAACATTATCCCGGGCACTCCCCTCAAAGACAAAGGGGTCTTGGAATACCATACCTAAGTTATCATATAAAATTTGTTCGTCAAGGGTCTGCAAGGGAGTCTGGTTAAGGACAATCCCACCAAGGCTTGACTGCCTCAAGCCACCAATTAAAGCCAGCAGGGTTGATTTTCCAGACCCACTAGGCCCCCTGATTCCCAATATCTGACCAGGCTTCATAGCAAAAGACACAGGCTTAAAAACATGGTCCCGGTCAAATATATAGGTCAAGTCATTGACTTCAAGTCCTGCAGGACCTAGCAGCTGGCCATCCTGGCCTAGACCCGGTCTTAAGGGCAGGGCTTCCTCTATGGCTGTTAGCCGTCCAGCACAAACCATAGCCCTCTGAAAGTCAGCATTAACCAAAAGTAACTGCTTGCTAGGCATAAATATGTTGTCTATATATTGAATGTAAAAGACCAGGGTCCCCAGGGTCATCATCCCCCTTATAACCTGTAAGCCTCCCATAATATAAACCAGTATCATCGCAAGGAAGTAGATGGCCACACCTATACTAAAAGATAGGTTGGTCCAGGTATCAGCTATTAGGGATTTTTTAGCCAAGGTCCGTACCAGACTAGATAGTCCCCCAAAGGTCTTAGCTGTCATACCATGAACCACGAGATGCTTTTTATGATCAATTATTTGATCCAAGGCAGTTATGGTTTTACATTTTTCCTCTTGCAGACGATTTGTCGATTCTGACAGGGGCTTATTGACCACACGAGCATCTAACAAATAGAGTGGCAGCAGGAGAACAACAGCCACAAGCATCTTATAATTCACAGACCATAAGACCACCAGGCCAATGACCAACCTCAAGCAGCTGGTAACTATAGTTGATAAGGCAGCCGGTATATTACCTGCAAGTCCCTGGCAATCATCCTCAAAGGCTGTTAAGAGGTCCCCCTTGCCAAGTGTATCCATGATATCTGTCTTTAAGTATTTGTCAACCAACTGAAGACGGACATCTCCGACAACTTTTTCATGGAGCAACTTTTGCAGGTACTGCAAAAGAAACTGCCCACCTAGAATGATCAAGATGACTCCTATATAGGCTAAAAGAGTCAACCACATCATTGACTCCTTCCCCTTTGTTAGACCTTCATCCATAAAATACCTAATGCAAAAGGGCATGGCTAAAAAAGCTGACGTTTCAACTAAACTTGTCCCTATTAAGCCTGCGAGTAACATACGATGCTTCCCGAAATATGAGAAGACTTGTCTTAAATTTTTATTCATACTATCTCTCCAAAATCTATAACAGACATGGATGAGATAGGAGTATACCTACTATCTCATCTAAGTCTATAAATACAGTCCTATTTCGTGTGAGTTAGCAGGTTTATTTTTTTCTTCTTGTTTTTGATCATTTTTTTGATAAGCTTGGTCTAGTTGCCTCTTATAAGGTATCCAGCACCCCTCATCAAAGTTGAATCCATTAATCATACCCATTCCTTTCTCTTCTCCAACATCATACTACAAAGGCTAATTCTCTTCAATAAAAGAAACTCCCACCTACTCGAGTGAGAGTTTTTAGCTATACCCCTGGAGGAAAATTAATCTAGAGACTTCGAACTAATCCCCGTCTGATCCAGTGTTAATACACCAAATTCATACTTGTAACGATTCATGTAGATTAAATCGTAAGCCCCCCTATACTCAACCAGGATAATATTGCCCTTAAGGTAGATCCCCAATATATCTTCCTTGGCCATATCCATATAAAACAGGCGATCTACACCGGGGGAGTCTCCCTGGAAACAAGCCTGTTTCACAGCCATGAAGCTGTCATAAGTCAGGTCTTCTTCTATAACGGGCACCTTAACCAACCGCTCACCGTTGATTATCATAGTATTCAAGTCGAAGGTTACATTGTAGGATGCCACAGCTTGGTCCTTGCTCGTTATTTCAACCACTACTTGGTCTGCATTTTGAATAAACTTATAGTAGGCAAGACTGGGCTCAAGCCCATCAGAGTAAATATTGCCAATAAGATCATAAACAATTGACCCATCTTCAGCAAAGTAAAGCCCCTGCCCCCTTATGGCATCCACATCACCAAATGGACCATTATAGGTTGTAAATAGGATCACCTGATTTTCTGACAGCCAAAGCCCTTGAAAGTTGGAGTTTTGAAGCCCCTTAAACTTTCTAAGAAAAGTCTCCTTTACATCTGGCATAGCGATTTCAGGTAACTGCGACTTAATATTTTCAATCGTTTTAGCATTAGGGTCATCTTTTTCATCCCCCACCGCTTCTTCAGGCTGGTCCTGGCCTGATTCTTTTATGGTAAGAGGCTCCTGGCTTTCAGCTTGCTTCTTATCGCTGTTGCAAGCTACCAGACCTAAGAGACTAATGATAAATAAAATGATGCATATCTTCTTCATGATTGACTATCCCCTTTTCTCTATATAAACCTATTTTACCATAGGTTTAACCCTCCTGAACAGGCCTCTTCCCTTAGGAAAAATAAAACAATAGCCTCCAAACTAAAGTTAGGAGGCTTGTCTTTAACCATCTATACAGGCATACAGGTCTTCGATCTTTATAGACCAATCATTCACAGGGTGATAGTGAACATCTACTTCAATTAAATTATCAAACTTACCACTCAGTTTATTGGTTTGGTCCAAAATCCGTCGACCGATATTTTCAACCACTTTGTCATTGACATTATCAATCAAAATAACAAAGGTTAAGTCGTCATAACGACCGATGATGTCCTGGTCCCTCAACATACCATTGAGTAAGCTTGATGTTTGCTTTATATATTGTCTTAGAATCTCGAACTGACTGACAATAAGAGTTTTTAAGGATATAATGACCATGCCATAGTTAACATCATACCGTCTCAAGTTCTCATGGAACTGATCATGCTTGTAGAGCAGGGCATTCCTTGTATAGGTTCCCGTTAAACGATCAATGGCCTTGACCCCATGTAGGTCTTCATTATAAATGACCGTACGGTTTCTGCCAGTAGCCTTGGCTTCCAGAAGCGCCTTGTCTGCATGAATAACAGCCTGGTCATAGGCATCACCCTGGCTGGCTTGGAAACTTGAACTACCAATGCTAATAGTTAAGCGTAGATTACCAGCTCCATAATTAATGGACACGCCCTCTATATTGGACCTGATTGACTCTAAGATTTCATAAGCCACATCCTGGTCGTCATTGATAAGAACGATAAACTCCTCTCCACCATATCGCCCAACAATGCCATGGCCACCCACCCTACTTTCAATGCTATCAGCCACAGACCGTATGGCTATGTCTCCCACATCGTGACCATAAGTATCATTGACACTCTTAAACTTATCTATATCCAACATGGCAGCAGTCAAGGGTCCCTCATGATTCTCAATCAGGCTAGAAGCTAAACTTTGGAAATGCCGTCTGTTATTTAATCCTGTCAAGGGATCCTTATTGGCTAAGAAATTTAGTTCACGTTCATAAACGTATTTCTGTGTAATATTGGAAACAATACAGAAGTTCCCCTCTAAACACTGGTCCTCATTCATAATAGCAACAAACTTCAAGTCCAGAAAAACCTTATTGTTGGTCTTCTGGTTGACCAGTTCCACCTGCCTGATGGCAATCCCCTCCTGGATCATCTCCTGCCAGGTTGTAATTCTCTCTAAATCCCTTATACCCAAAAGAACCAAGATGTCTTCTAGACCATGATCAAAGCCTTCTTCCTCTAATCCTAGGTATTCGAAGACATTAGAGTTAATCGATTCAATCCTCTGAGCTTCATACACTTGGTTGACAAACTCAACCGATATCTCCTGCGGAAGAATGGCCGCTTCAGGTAGCATTTGAAAAAAGTACCCCTGGGTTGAATACTTGAAAAATGCGCTAATTTGTCTTTCGCGTTTGGTTAAAAACTTTTTTGCCTTAACCAGTTCTGTTATATTGTAGCCTACAGCCATAATGTATGTGACCATCCCCTGGTCAGATACTGGTTTCAGTTGCAGGTCCATTTCTATAGTCAGCCCCTCTTGATTCACTGCAATCGCATCCAATCGAGTAGCCTCTTCATTGCTCATAACGTGACCCAGCTTGAACATGATTTCATTTTGAAAATCTACATTGCCCTCCCATAGGGGCATTTCCCAGGCAGCCCTTCCTTTTAGAGCATTAAAATCAACACCGGAAAACTCAAGCAGGGTTTTGTTGGCATATTGAATGGTCATATCTGTATCTAAAATAAAGACCATCACATTCATTTCATCTAATATTTCACTATCTATAATTTTTTTAAGCAAGCCTGCCTCCTTTAACCATCATATACTATATTTATTCCTCAAATCATGGTTAAGTAAACAATAATTACACGTCTCTGACCCCTTACTCGAAGAGAAAAACTGCCCGAGGGCAGTTTTCCTAGCCTATTATTTCTTATCTGGATACTGGTAATTAAAGCTCCACGATACACCATACTTATCAACGAGGGCTGCAAAACGGGCATTCCAGAAGGTATCTTGAAGTTCCATGGTTACAGTGCTCTCATCCTTCATAGCCTGGTAAACCCTATCAATAGCCTCTAAGCTGTCAAAGCCTATGTTAATGGATACCTGGTCTCCCTTTTTAACCATTTGGCCAGGGAAGGTATCAGAAAGATAAATATAGGCCTCGCCAAGCTTGATTGTTGCATGAAGGATCTTATCCTTATAGTATTCAGGGGCAGGAGCATCTGGATTATCACTGTAGCGCATAATACCATTATTCTCCCCTTGAAGGACTTCAAGATAATAAGTCATGGCCTCTTCTGCATTACCATCAAAATTGAGGTAGGGTATTAACATCATAGGGATCTCCTTTCTCTATCAATCCCATGATACCCCCTTTACTTTAATCTAATCTTTCTTTTAGCCAAACCACCATCTTCTCAAGCCTCTCTTTGACCCGGTCCCTGCCCACGGTCTGTACAACCTGATATAGATCAGGTGTATGGGCTTGTTTGGCAAGGGCCATTCTTAAGCAGGCCATAAGCTGCCCCATATGCCCCTGGTAGGAGTCGGGTGTTTTTTTGTACACCTTCATATTTTTCGCGTACCCCAGGTTCTCCGCCATACTCTTTATGTGCTCAAACCAGGATTCTGAAGACAAGTCATAAGAAACCTCCTCCTTGTAGCTCGTCAGGATATCAACCATTTGCTGACAGGTTAGTCCCTCTATCTCCTTATAGGCCCTCTCTTCATATATACCATCATTAAACCATCCCATGTAAGCTTCAAGATCAGTCCACGACTCAATATCCTTTCTCGGTTTTGCACCCCCTCTTTCTATGGATAAGATGCTTATAGAGTAAGCCTTATCGGACAAGATCCTTAAGAGCTTAGGGTTGTAAACCTTAGCCCAAGCCTGTCCCTCATCATAGACTTGCTCAGCAGTCATGCTTGCAATCATATCCCTGCTGGTGGTCTTAAATTTGGCCAAATCAAAGACAGAGCCACTGACAGAGAGCTGGTCTAGTTTTAGCTGATAATCATCGCTAGAGACACCTGGGTTTTGATCTCGCCAGATCTCGAAAGACGAGTTTAGTAGGTTGAGAAGGTAGTCTCTTACCGCCAATCCCGGGTAGCCCTTAGCCTTATAATAGGATAAGGCAGCCTCAGGATCTTTACGTTTACTTAACTTACGCTTGGAGGTCCCCTCTTTTTTCATAATAGGGGAAATATGAAGATACTCTGGCATGTCCAGTGACAGGGCCTTGAACAATTCATGATGAAGGGGATAAGAAGATAACCACTCGTCCCCCCGAACCACATGGGTGGTTCCCATCAAATAATCATCAACCACATGGGCGAAGTGGTAGGTTGGCATACCATCTGACTTAAGTATCACAAGATCTTGATTGTTCTCTGGCATACTTATTTTCCCACGAACCCCATCCAACAAGTCCACTCTAGTCTCAAGATTCCCTCTTGACTTTAGCCTCAAAACAAAGGCAGATTTCTTTAAGCTGTCAGCCACCTGATCAAGGGTCAATTCACGGTGCTTAGCATAAGCCCCGTAATAACCAGGTGTTTCCTTTTTACTTTCCTGGACCTGCCTCATTTCTTCTAGGTCCTTCGATGTACAGAAACAAGGATAAGCATACCCATCAACAACCAATTTCCTAGCAAAAGCTTGATAAATAGCCTTTCTGTCACTTTGTCGATAGGGACCATAATCCCCACACTCCCGACCGTCTCCTAGGACACCTTCATCAAAATCAATACCAAAGTATGCTAGGACATCAATAATCTCCTCAACAGCCCCTGCTACTTCTCTTTTCTTGTCTGTATCCTCAATCCTAAGATAGGCCACACCACCACTTTGCTTAGCTAAAACCTGGTCCATCAAGGCACCCATCAGGTTGCCCATATGGATGGCCCCAGTAGGACTGGGTGCAAATCGAGTAACCATAGCTCCCGTCTGCAGCTGACGCCTCTTATATCGTTCTATATAATACTGAACATCTCTAATCCCTTGAGGGAACAAGAGATTGGCTAATTCTTGACTCATAATACCTCCCATAACAGGTATCAACCACCTGATCACAATGGTTTATATGCCTGCTCAAAAACAAAAAAACTTTCGTCCACAATAGGACGAAAGTTGACTTCCGTGGTACCACCTAAATTGATATTTACATATCCACTCAGATCCCTTAACGCAGGATATACGACTGACTACTCCCATCTTTCATCAGTATCTCCAAGGCTTCTTTCAGTTCTTAGCTTATCAATTCCCACCAACCATTGACTCTCTTAAAAGGGCTGAACCTACTCTTCCTCTTCATCGAAAATTTATAAATTGTTGTTAGTATACGGTAAAACACAGCCACCTGTCAAGAACTTATGTGTCTTCCCTTGAAAAAAGTTTCAGGTCCAGGTCCGTACACATAAGCTTGGTTTCTAAGTTCAAATGGGGCATTTCCATTGATTGATCTGGGTTAAAGTCTGCCCAGTAGGCTGGTACTTGGTGGATAAATCCACAGGTTTCACATCTATAATATATAACTTCCATTGTCCCTCCTGGCCCGAATTCATTAAGTAACATGCAACATCTAATACCACCATTTTATCACAAAGTCACCACGAATAAAACGCCTTCTCCCTAGGGGGCTTACATAAATACAAGGATAAATTCTTAGGTATTTATTAAGTTCATAGACAGGCAGTCCATCCTCCTGTACAATGATGGTATAGATAAAGGAGTACACTATGAAAAAAGACTTATATTTAGATTTTGACTCGACAATCGTAAATGCCGATCAAGCAATCTGCGATATATATAACGAGACCTACAAGGACTATGAAGACTTTAAGCCAGCCCGTTGGCAGGACCACCAGGATTGGTCTTACAAGTATTCTTGCCCCTTGATCCACCAACATGAAGCTGAACCCGTTAAAACCATCCAAGCCTATTATGGGTCCCAGGCCTTTTTTGACCATTTGGAGTTTTACGAGGATGCCTACCAGGTGATTCAAAAGTTATCAGAGGTTTACAATATCATCATTTGCACCTCTGCCTTCCCCTTGAATGCTTCGAAAAAAGTTTTATGGATTGAAGAGCACCTCCCTATGATTCACGAAATCATCATTCTTATTAACAAAGCCGGTCAAGGATACGGCAAGGGCAGGGTCGCTATGATGGAAGAAGATGCCATCTTTATTGATGACCATCCTAAAAACCTTCATTCAACGAACGCTGCTGATAAGTATCTCTATAAGACTCACGACACCAATTATAATCAGGATTGGGAGGGTCCAACTGTAAGCAGTTGGAAGGATATAGAAAATCTATTGTTATAGGATTAAACTCAGCTTCGGCTGAGTTTTTCTAACTTTATCCCAACACCACCTAAGTAGGAGGCCCATGTATACCATTAGACCCCTTCAAGCCAATGATTCCCTTCTAGAACTCACTGACTTGGTTCAATCTGCCTATGCTAGATTCAAGGACCAAAGCCTGGATCTTCAAGGGGTGGATCAAGACCTTGCAACCAGCCGCCAAAGACTTCAAAATCTCCATACATGCTTAATTGCCCTAGATGGAAATACCATGATTGCTAGTCTATCCATCCACTATCCCAAGCCATCCAGAACCAGCCACTGGTATAGCCAGCAAGGCGTTGTTAAGATCAGTCAATTGGCAGTACGTCCAGCCTATCAGGGCCAGGGCCTGGGATGCCTACTCATAGAATTAGCTGGCCAGATTGCAAAAGATATCCATGGTGTTAAGAACTTAGCCCTTGATACGGCCCAAGAAGCGAAAAGCCTGGTCAACTACTACCAAAGCTTGGGCTTTGAAATCAAGGAATCTCTCCAGTGGCCAGGCAAAACTTACTGGTCCTATGTACTGAATAAAACACTATAAAAATAGACAGGACCCCCTGTCTATTTCATCATTTGCCCTATCTTTATCAACTGACACATGAGGTCAACTTTTTGCCCTATCAAGTCCTCGGTTTCTTCAAGAGCCTCTTCTAGACTCATGGGTCTGTTAGGGAGTGTTAAACAAGCAGATAAGCCGTGGGCCTCAAAGAAAGAAGCGGGTCCATCTAGTCCCCCAACTAAACCAAGGATTGGTATGGATTGAGTAGAAGCATATTCACACACCCGACCAACAACCTTACCTTGAAAGGATTGTTGATCCAAACGCCCTTCTCCTGTAATGACTAGATGTGCTCCTTCTATTTTCTTTTTAAAGTCAACCATTTCCAAGAGGGTCTCTGATCCACTAGCAAGATCACCCCCTAAGAGAGCCTTGAAGGCCATGCCCATGCCTCCTGCAGCACCAACCCCTGGGTAGTCTCCATAATCAAGCCCAAGGTGGTCCGTCAACACCCGCCTATAAGATTTCATTCCTGACTCTAAGACCCTTAACATGTAAGCATCTGCCCCTTTTTGCTGGCCATAGGTATAAGTCGCTCCCCTGGGCCCGGTTAATGGATTATCAACATCACACATGACCCTGATTCTGGATTTAAACAAGTCTTCTTTTACCTGGCTCAAGCAGATCCTTCTGACCTCTTTCAACTTGCTTCCGCACATATCCTTGATTATCTGGTCGTCTTCATCAAAAAAAAGCACACCCAAGGCTTCCAACATCCCTGTTCCACCATCATTGGTCGCACTACCACCTATGCCAATTAAAAAGTCTCGACATCCTCTTTCCAGCCCGGCATTGATAAGTTGACCGGTTCCAAAGCTTGACGTCTCCATGGGGTTGAGGCTGTCAATCAAAGTTAAACCACTAGCCCTTGCCATTTCAATAATGGCTAGGGAGCCTGAGCACCCGTAATAGCAGGGAATCACTTTCCCATAGGGATCCTTCACCTGGGCCTGAATTTTTTTTGCACCTAGGAGGTTGCATAACAAGTCCAGACTTCCCTCACCTCCATCAGCCATAGGCATTTCAACAATCTGAGCATGAGGAAAATGCCTGAGGATGCCTTTTCTAATAAGTCCAATCACTTGATTCGAGTCCAGGGACCCCTTAAAACTATCTGGTACCAGTACAATCTTCATATGGTCTCCTAATCATTCACGACATGAATGGGCCTCCCCTGCAAAAAGGCCTTTATATTCTCTTCCGCTGCTTCCATCAACCGAATCCTAGCCGCCTTGGTTGCCCAGGCTATATGGGGGCTAATGATACAATTGGGAGCTTTTAAGAGGGGGTTGTCTTCCAAGATCGGTTCCACTTCCACTACGTCACAGGCATATACAGAGACCTTACCTGACTCCAAGGCCTTGCTCATGTCCTCTTCATCGACCAAGGGCCCTCGAGAGGTGTTGATGATTTTAACCCCGTCCTTCATTTTACTGATGGATAAATCATTGATCATCCCCTGACTAGAAGCTTGAAGGGGGCAGTGAAGGCTAATAATATCAGACTCCTTGTATAGGGTTTCAAGGTCAACAAACTTTAGACTGTCAGTTTCCAGGCTTTTATCAGGGTTTGGAGTAAATACTCGAATGACCATGCCAAAGGCCTGAGCCATGCTAGCAACCTTTTGACCAATTCGACCATAACCAATCAAGCCCAGAACTTTTTTATCCAGCTCAACTTGTTCAAAGTCCCAGAAACAAAAGTCATCTTGCCGGGTCCACCGTAAGTCTTTGACAGCCTGATTGTGGTGTCCAATCCTATGACAAGCCTCTAAGATCAAAGCCAGGGTAAATTGGGCTACATTTTGTGTTCCATATGATGGTATATTGGCAACAGGAATGCCTCTGGTCTTAGCTGCCCCTACATCCACCACATTATAACCCGTTGCTAAGACGCCTATCCATTGAATTGTAGGACAAGCTTTTAGAGTTTCCTCGCTAATGGGTGTCTTGTTTGTAAAGACCAGGTCGGCACCCTCAAGCCTATTGACTACCTGATCTATTGGTGTTCTATCATAAACCCTTAAATCTCCAAGGGCCCCTATGGCTTGCCAACTTAAATCACCTGGATTTAGGCTGTAGCCATCTAATACGACTATTTTCATTGTAACCTCCTCGTGTCTAGTCTTATTATACCTCCTAGTGAGATAATCAACAAAGAAAAAGACCCCAAGGGTCTATTTCAAGTAAGTATCGATATAGGTTTTTAACCGTTTGAGCTGCTTGTCTATATAGTCACTTGGATCATCACTTAGAACAAGAATATAGTTGATGAAGTTAGCATCACGGGCTGTCATCAGGGTATCCAAGTCCTCCTGATTAAAGGACGGCAGGGGCAAAAGGGTCTCATATCCCTGGTAAAAGGCTTCTTTAAAAGACTCATAATTCTCATGAAAACGGTAGTAGTAAAGTAAAATTGCTATATCATGAAGAGGCAAGCCAAGGGAAGCATCTTCAAAGTCAATCATCTTAATCCCCTTGTCTACCCATATGTTCCAGGGATTAAAGTCAGCATGGATTAGAATAGCCTCTTCCTGGTAATATGCCTTAAGCTTCTGGTCTAGTATCGGAACCAGGTAGTCCATGGTCGATTTAAAACTTTGGCTGACAAAAGACTTGTACTTGTCCATTTTATAGAACTCCTGGTCACCAGCATAATAAAAGACCTTATCAATTTTTTTGGGCTTTAAGTCCTTTGGATAAGATAAGTTTTTAGTGGCTTGGTGCATCTGAGCCATAACCTGACCAATCTCATAAAAATATTCTACCGTTTCCTGACCCTCAAAGGGCTGGCCATCAAACCACTTATAAAGGGCCACCCTGGGTTGAACATCTTCGTATGAGTCTTCAAGGAGGGTGATAGACTCTCCACTCTTATTCTTAAGGGGGCTGGGCACCCCCACCTGGGTCATATCATTAATATAATTCAGGAGATACATCTCTAGCCTAGAATCCATCAGATTAGAAGAAAAGTTCTCATACAGCTTAGCTGCATACTTGTTTCCATTTTGATCAACTACCTTGAAAAACATATTGCTTTCCTCAGTTAAAAATCGCACAGTCTTCACTTCAAGGTCATAATCAGCCAAGGCCCTGCTTACGTACTTGTGGCCCCTTCTGATTTTACCCAATCGTGTGAGTTCATGAATAGGCTTATACATATCTACCTCCTCTAGTCCTGTTATTGTAAGGTTTTATTCTTCCTATAAGAAAAGGATACCACGGCTGGGGTATCCTTACTAGAATCATATTTTTACAAGTTGATGACACCTAAGCGAAGCAACAGCTCAAACCAATGAGGAGTTGACCTATAAAGTAGAAGGGAGGCGCTTGGGTCATAGGGAAGTTAACATCAATGAAGTGATAGGTTCCCAGTTGACAGTCTCCCATAAAGAAAAGACTGATCCCCGTTGTCATTAAGATGGCTTGGGTCTGGCTAAAGTAATCACCATAGAAGGTTAAGGCAGCACGAGAAATAATTAAGCAGAAGACAAGTAAATAAATGGTTATGCCAATAAACTCAATTTTTGTCGGCCCTCTCTCATCCTTATACATTTTCTTGACAAAGAAAATCATCAAACCAGCATAGGCCACAAGGGCTATGAGGGTTGCCACTAGGTCTTCCTTGTGGAATCCATTGTATTTGGTCCATGTGTAACCATAGGCTATAATGGCTATTAAAAACAGAACCATCCCCTTAACAAACCCATGAGGGTCATTCCTATCTACTAAGATGCCATCTGCTATGATGGAAATAATCAAGGCAAAAGCTATATGTAGGGTGTAGCCTGTTTGGTGGACTGGGTTTAAGAAACTCATCAAGGCCATCATAAGAACAACAGCCGTTGTTCCTGGTTGAAAAATAGATACAAGGTGCTTGTTGTTATTCTCTCGCCCATAGACATCACCGAACATAAAAACAACAAATACGGGTAATAAATACAAACTAACTGGCATTTTAACCTCCCTATCTTAAACTAACATCTACATCTTGTCTCTTCTTTTCTTCTGCTTGGAAGAAGTCCTCAGCCTGGTAGTGACGCATACCTGCTATCACTGAGGAAGGAAAAACAAGAATCATTTCATTATAAATGGCTACATTTGAATTATATAACCTTCTGGCTGCCATCAACTCATTTTCTGTATCCATAATTGCCTTTTGAAGATCCCTAACATTATTACTTGATTTCAACTCAGGGTAGGCTTCCATTTGAACCCTCAACCCTTGAGTCACCTGGTTGATTTCAGCATCAAAGGTTTCTTTTTCCTTGACTGACATCTTAGATAAGCCTTGTCTTTTCTCAACAATACTTGTTAAAAGATTCTCTTCATGCGCCATGAAGTCTTTTGTAATCTCAACTAGTTTTGTCAGGGTATCAAAACGTCTTGTCAAACAGGTATCAATTCCAGATATGGACTGGTTAATTCTTACCTTAATTCTCTTAAAACGATTATCAATTGATATAATAAAAATAAATAAAAGTGCTATAAATCCTATAATTATGTAGTGCATATTATCCTCCTAGACTGCCATAAACTTATCATTTATTTCCTGAGTTTCTTCAACAAATCGCTCTAAATCTTGGATTTCCTGCAAGATTGAACCAACCAGGCCAGAGTCTATTTTTGTGAAGAGAGACATACTCAAGGGATCCTTGTTGTCATAAATAGATACATGAAGTTGGTTATAAAAGAAGCAAAACTGAATCTTTCCTGGATGACTTCTTTCTATGTCTTTCAATAGTTCAATCACTCTAGGCGTGAGTAATTTAAACAACTCCAAGTCATCATCTGAGTTCACAGAAAACTTATCCATAAAGGCCTGGTCCTCAAAACGGAAATCCCCCCTACCCTTAAAGAAAATACTCGATGACTCCTCAATATGATGCCGACCATCAATTTTGTGGTCAAATAAAAAAACTAAATAAGTCCCCTTGAAAAGCGTATAAGTCCTCCTATTTTTACCCGATCCCCTGGTTTCAGTGATCTTAACATAAGCTGAACGGACATCCGCCTGGTCATTTTTAATCCGGATCATATCCCTGCTGGTAAAGGAGTCTCCCCTTTTCAACATTTTGCTCGACCGAACCGTCCCCTTATCAAATCCACCTTGTTTAATCGTCACATCATCTTTACTTTTGGATATCTCATGATAAAGCTTGTCCTTGGCGAACTTTGTGAACTGATTACTGTTGTAGGCGTATATCATAGCCAGGCCGAAAAAGACCAGTCCTGCAACCATTCCCGCCTGGCTAAGGGCAATCAGAACCACTCCAAAGCCACCAGCCATAAGAGCTTGAAGGCTGAACCTATTCATGATTCTTTGTCGATAAGACTCTACATTTTTAATGATTTCCTCCATAAATACCTCCTTATCTAATATAGGATACCATAAAATTGGATAAAAAAAGAAAAACCAACCAAAATACTGGTTAGTCTTCCATATTATTTAAAGGTAATTTCCTGTATCATATCCATCTTAAGGTCTTTTATTGTAAAGCAACCCTCCTCCAGTATGGCGTAAGAATTAACGGAGTTATTTTTAGGTAGGGTTATCGATCCTGGATTCAGATAATAGACCCCCTCTAGTACATCCGTCATGGGTATATGATAATGACCATGTATAAATACATCCCCAGTACTTAACTTAGGCATCTTGTCCCTATGATAAAGGTGACCATGAGTTAAAAAAATCCGTCTGCCATCAATAAATAGGGATTGATGGTCTGCCATCATAGGAAAATCTAATACCATTTGATCAACTTCACTATCACAATTCCCCCTGACTCCTATGATCTTGTCCTTGTAGTCATTTAGTAAGAGGGCAACCTCCTTGGGATTATAAGCCTCTGGTAGTGGATTCCTAGGACCGTGGTAGAGCACATCTCCTAGGCATATGATTTGATCGCAGGCTTCTTCCTTAAATATTTCTATGGCCCTCTGGGCATACTTTAATGATCCATGTATATCTGATACAATTAAAAATTTCATTATATGACCTCCTTTTTTCCCAAGTATACCACTTTTTTGTCCTAAAATATGTCTTTTTCATAAAAAGTCTTTATAAATATGTACCAAAGCGGTTATTCAAACACAAACGTTCGGTTTTTTGATGTAAATACTCTATAAAGGCATTATTAGGCCTATGTAAAAATCCCAAATATCGAATATTATTGTTGTTTTTTAGAAAAAAGTCCACTATACTATAACTAAATTTAAACCTTCGTATAAGTATGACAATATGGGTCATTCGTTTCTACAAACCACCGTAAATGGTTACAGGCTACGAGTTCTACCAAGGGATATAACTATGCTTATAGCAACCTAGAACTCTGCGTGTGCAGAGTTTTTTTGTTATTATCCTACAAACAAGGAGCAAACATGCAATTACTAAAAGACAAGATTTTAGAAGAGGGTCATGTTGTTGGAGAAGAAATCCTAAAAGTTGATTCATTTTTAAACCATCAACTGGATGTCAACCTCCTGCAAGCAATCGGACAAGCTTTTAAAGAACGATTCGAAGGAAAGCCGGTGACAAAGATCTTAACCATTGAAGCATCAGGTATTGGCATTGCCGCTATCGCTGCCCAATACTTCCAGGTACCAGTGGTCTTTGCAAAAAAGGTATCATCAAAGAACTTAGACAAGGAGACATACAAAACCAAAGTCTATTCTTTCACCAAGGCCAACTACTATGATGTTAAGGTGTCAAAAAAATATTTAAGTGAAGAGGATCACATCCTTATCTTAGATGACTTTTTAGCCAATGGCCAGGCAGCTTTCGGATTAATGGATTTAGTAAGCCAAGCAGGTGCCTCATTAACAGGTATTGGTATCGTTATTGAAAAAGGTTTTCAAGAAGGTGGCCGGCTGTTAAGAGACAGAAATGTTCATTTAGAATCTTTAGCAATTGTTAATCGATTTGAAAATGGAGAGATCACTTTTAGGAATGAAGGATTTTAGGAGGAAAAAATGAAGAAAATCATTACATTAATGTTAGTAGTAGCATTGGTACTATCTATGTTCGTTGGTTGTTCAAACGAAGAAAACGACGGCAAGACAACTGTCGGCTTTATCTATGTAGGTCCTGTAGGTGACGGTGGCTGGACTTATGCTCACAACGAGGGTAGACTTCACTTAGAAAAAGAATTAGATGTTAAAACTTTAATCAAAGAGTCAGTTCCAGAAGATGCAGAAGTTGAAAAGGCAATCAGAAACATGATTGACCAAGGCGCTTCAATCATCTTCGCTACAAGCTATGGTTATATGGAATATGTTATGGAAGTAGCAGAAGAATATCCTGAAGTAACCTTCTTCCACTGCTCTGGTTATATGAATAGAGAAAATGTAACGAACTACTTCGGTAGAATGTATGAAGCAAGATACTTATCAGGTATTGTAGCTGGTATGAAGACTGAAACAAATAAGATTGGTTATGTTGCTGCAAAGAGCATCCCTGAAGTAATCAGAGGCATCAACGCCTTTACATTAGGAGCACAATCAGTTAACCCAGATGTGGTTGTTGAAGTTGTTTGGACAGATACATGGTATGACCCTGCAAAGGAAAAAGAAGCTGCTGTTGCCCTATTAGATGGTGGTGCTGACGTTATTGCTCAACATCAAGATACTGTAGGTCCTCAACAAGCTGCTGAAGAAGCAGGTGTCTTCTCAATTGGTTATAACACTGATATGACGGAAATGGTTCCTGGTGCTCATATGACAGCTCCAATCTGGAACTGGGGTCCCTACTATGTAGACCAAGTAAAAAGCGTTTTAGACGATACTTATAAATCAGAATTCTACTGGGGTGGCTTAAACTCTGGTACAGTAGCATTAGCACCTCTTACTGACCTAGCTCCAGAAGGCGCTCAAGAAGCAATTGATCAAGCCATGGAAGCTATCAAGGCTGGTGACTTACACGTGTTTGATGGTCCTTTAATGAACCAAGAAGGGCAAACAATCATCGAAGCGGGCCAAACCATGACAGACGACGAAATGCTAAAAATGAAGTGGTTTGTTGAAGGTGTCATTGGTAAAATAGAATAAGGAGTTAAGATGAATCCAAATATTTTTGTCAAAATGGAAAACATCAGCAAATCTTTTGGATCAGTTAAAGCCAACCACAATGTAAATTTTGAAGTTAATAAGGGTGAAATTCACGCTCTCTTGGGCGAGAATGGCGCTGGTAAAAGTACACTTATGAACATGCTGTCGGGTTTTTACAAACCCGATAGCGGTTCTATTTTTATTAAAGGACAACCAGTCAAGCTAAGCAACCCAAAAGAAGCAATCAAAAACGGCGTGGGCATGATTCACCAGCATTATAAGCTGGTTGATGTTTTAACTGCAAAAGAAAACATTATCCTGGGTAAAAAGGGCTCACTTTTCCTTAAGAAGAAGGAAGTGAGTCAAGAAATAAGGGAAATGGCAGACAAGTACGGTCTTCCTATTGATCCGGATAAGAAGATATATGATATGTCTATTGGGGAAAAACAGTCAGTAGAAATTTTAAAGGTCCTTTACGCGGGAGCCAACATCCTTATCATGGATGAACCCACGGCTGTATTAACGCCTCAGGAAACTGAAAAGTTGTTTAAAATCATGAAGAAGATGGCCAGCCTGGGCTGTGCTATTATTATCATCACCCATAAACTCAATGAAGTTATGGCCGTATCTGACCGAGTGACCATCTTAAGAAAGGGTCAAACCATCACAACGGTTAAAACATCAGACTCAAGCCCCAAGTCCTTAACGGATCTTATGGTTGGAGCAAGTGTTGACCTAGCCATAGAAAGACCCCATGTCAAACGTGGAGAAGAAATATTAAGAGTTAAGAACCTTACCGCTGTAGACCCCCTGGGTGTCAAGCGACTTAATGACATGTCCTTCTCTATGCATGCTGGTGAAATCTTAGGCGTTGCGGGTGTTGCTGGGTCTGGACAAAAGGAACTTTGTGAAGCCATTGCAGGTCTTTACCCTGTCGAAAAAGGGCAGATTATCTATGAGGGAGACGATATTGTCGGCCACCCTCCCGCTGAAATCATTCAAAAGGGTATTACCATGAGTTTCATTCCTGAAGATAGACTGGGCATGGGCCTAGTGGCCTCTATGGACATGGTAGACAACTACCTCATCAAAGACCACCACAATCAAAAGGGCATCTTCCTTAAAAGAAAGCCCATACACCATATTTGTGAGACCATGATTGATCAGTTAGAGATTAAAACGCCTGGTATCCACCATCCAGTAAAAGAACTGTCAGGTGGTAATATTCAAAAGGTCTTAATCGGTAGAGAGATTGAAACCAATCCTCACATCTTAATCACTGCCTATGCAGTTCGAGGCCTAGACATTAATGCTTCTCATACCATCTACGATTTAATCAACCAACAAAAGAAACAGGGGGTTGCTGTCTTGTTTATCGGAGAAGACCTGGACATCCTTCTTGAACTCTGCGATAGAATCATGGTGGTCTGTGATGGTAAAATCATGGGTACTGTCCAAGCGGAGAAAACCAGTAAGGAAACTCTCGGATATATGATGGCAGGCCAAGCCCTATCAAGCCTAGAAGCAAGGGAGGCAGACAAAGCATGAAGATGATCAAAAGAAAAAACACGTCCCAGGTACAGTCTATTAGTGTTCGCCTGGTGTCTATTCTAATAGCCCTACTAACCGGCGGCTTCTTCATTAGTCTGATGGGTCATAATCCCCTTCAGGTTTACCAATCGATGATTGATGGCGCTTTTGGCTCTGAGTACAGGATACTAGAAACGCTTAAAATTGCGATTCCAATTATCTTGGCATCAATCGGTATTATGATTGCCTTTAAAATGAAGTTCTGGAATATTGGTGGTGAGGGACAGATTCTTATGGGAGCCTGTTTTTCAACCTACTTCGCTCTCAATTACAGCCACCTGCCCAAACCGGCCTTACTATCGATTATGTTTGTTGCAGGTTTTGTAGGGGGTGGACTATGGGCTTTAATTCCTGCAGTCTTAAGACAAAAGTATGGAACCAATGAAACCATTATTACCCTCATGCTTAACTACTTGGCTATTAACTTTATCAGCTACCTTCAAGCGGGTCCCTGGCGTGATCCAGATGCCATGGGCTTCCAAACCATCCCACGTTTTGAGGAGTCCGCTGAACTACCTGAGGTATTTGGCTTGCATATAGGCTGGTTGATCACCCTGGTCATTGTTATCATCATCGCCGTCCTTATGAAGTACTCTAAGTGGGGCTACTACATCAATGTTATTGGTGAAAGTCAGGATACAGCTCGATACTCAGGACTGAACATCAACAAGATCGTTATCCGGTCAATTATAATTTCTGGTGGTATCTGTGGCCTTGTTGGCTTTATCCAAGCAGCTGGGGTTGAGGGCTCATTAACACCAACCCTTTCAGGTGGGTATGGCTTCACAGCTATTATTACAACATGGCTTTCAGCCCTCATGCCATCTATTATTATACCGGTATCCTTCTTATTTGCCGTATTGGTTCAAGGGGCAGACTTCATCCAGACAGTCTACGGTATTCCTAGTGCGGCTGCAGATGTTTTACAAGGTTTAATCTTATTCTTTGTAATTGGTAGTCAATTTTTCACCAAATACAAGCTGGTTTTCAATAATAAAGGAGGTGCCTAATGGACTTGAATATCGACTCGATCACATCCTTCTTGGTATCTGTCATGATTGCTGGTACCCCCCTCTTGTTTGCAACTCTAGGGGAGTTAATCACCGAGAAAGCCGGCCACCTCAACCTGGGCGTGGAAGGCATGATGCTTATGGGAGCCATCGCAGGTTTTGCCTTCGCAGGCACAACAGGCAATCCCATCTTGGCCCTTGTCGCAGCAATGGTTGCAGGTGGGCTATCCGCTTTGATTTATGGTTTTTTAACCATCAGTCTTCGGTCTAACCAGGTCGTTACTGGTTTGGCCTTGACAATTTTCGGAACAGGTCTATCCTCATATATAGGAACAGCCTATGTCGGTCAAAAGATACCAACAAATGTTGTGGACTTCTTTAAACCCATTGAGATCCCCCTCCTTTCCAAAATACCTCTTCTGGGGCCTGTTTTCTTTAATCAAGATATTATGGTTTATGCAGCCTTTATTTTAGCCCTTATAATGGGTATCTACCTCCACCATACCAGACAGGGCCTAAACCTGAAGGCAGTGGGCGAGAACCCAAGTGCTGCTGATGGAGCAGGGATTCACATAGGCTTATACAAGTATATCCACATCCTCATCGGTGGGGCCCTATGTGGTCTAGGTGGTGCTTACTTGTCAGTGGTCGAAGTACCCGTGTGGCAGGATAAGATAACAGGTGGTCGAGGCTGGATTGCGATTGCTCTTGTAATCTTTTGTAAGTGGTCTCCCTACAAGGCCCTCTTTGCAGCCTACCTATTTGGTGGTTTGTCGATAGTTGGACTGAGACTTCAACACCTAAGTGTGCCAACTGAACTTTGGACTGCCCTCCCCTATATCTTCACAATCCTTGTCTTAATCATCTCATCAGTAAGACAATCCAAGGAGAATGAAGCACCCAAGGGTCTGAGCATACCATACTTCAGAGAAGAACGATAATCAAAACGCTTCTAGTCATTGGCTAGGGGCGTTTTTTAGTGTCATTGTATTGTAATCCAAATAACCTAGCTGAGTCACTCCATCTCTGATAAAATGAAAAAAAGGAGGGTAATATGACTGTTTATTTAAGACTTGATGCTTAGGTGGGGACGATGCCATAGCCAGTGATGATAGATGCAAACTAACTAGTGGAGTGTGGCCCCGCTTTGCCGCACTACAGTGGCTGGACAATCCAGTCGTGGTCCGGATATGAGTCGTCTTAGAAGGATGGCTTATTAAAGTTGGAATTAGAAGTAATCGAATCCTTAATCGGATACGGTGAATGAGTCAATGCCTATCAAAGCCTGGGTGAAAAAAAGCGAACGGAACCCATATTTCTTGATCTATCGGAAATCAAGAAATGGGGGTTAAGCATGAAGAAAATCCAAAACACCAGTTTTATTTGTGAAAACTGCGGCCGACATGTAGAGGCCATTAAAAGAGGAAGTTACAGAAACCACTGTAGCTATTGTTTGTATTCAAAACACTTAGATGTAATTCCAGGAGACAGGGCGAGTCAATGCCAGGGGCTTATGAAACCAATAGGTCAAAGACTCCATCCCAAGAAGGGCCTTCAGATTCTCCACCAATGTCAAACCTGCAACCATAAACATTACAATAGAATCGATGAGTCCTTAGACGATATGGATAAGATCATCAAATTAGATATCTATTAAACAAAATCCCCCTCCACTATTGAGTGGCGGGGGATTTGTTATAAGGCATTGTATTGGTCTATAAAGGCCTGGAGACGCTTGATGGTTGAAAGAATGTCTTCTTTTAACAAGCTTAGGTTCTCTCTGCCCTTGGGACTGATCGAGTAAACCTTCTTCTTGGGACCGGATTCACTTTCCTGCCAATCCGATGTAATGCAGGCCTTGTCCTCTAACTTCTTTAAAACCCTGTATATAACCGCAGAATCCAACCGATGGCCTGGTGCTAGCTGATCCATAACATTAAGGATTCCCAAGCCATGGTTGGGTCCTTTGGCTAGAATCAGCAAGACAAAGGCTGGGGCATGTCTTCCTGGCTTTGCTTTAATAGAATTCGTTGACATATCTCCTCCTTGTCTAGGCATACTTCTCAGCCCGTGCTTCAATATCCTCTATATCCTCGTGGCCTAAGACCTTCTCCATGACTAAGGCTCCCAATAAATAAATGAACAAGGAGGTCCCTACATGGATTAGGGTAAATTTACCCCCAAAATTAGCCCACTCAAACATAAAAATTGGAAGTTTAACACTGGTCCAGGCGCCTAAGAATAAGAAGACATAAGCCAGCTTAGCCCCCTTGCGGATCAGAAGAGCAGCAATGGGAAAGGCAACCACAAGGGGACCCGCCCCTACTGTCCCCAAAAAAACGGCTATAAAGCCACCCTTTATACCACTGCCCCGGCCCATATACTTGACCATGGTGGTCTTGGGTACCCACACATCCATCAAACCGATTAAAATAAAAATTGGCGGTAGGACCATTCCAACTGTTTTCAAGTTAATCAAGGCACTAACACTGGCCTTATTACCTGCTTCAAAATCAACCAGATAGAGGATAATCAGAACCCCTATCCCGCCTACAAACAAACGATTGTCCCTTATAAACTTCATCACATGATCACCCCCACAATAACAACAAATACAATACTGGCCAGGACAGCAAACATATTCCTCAAAATAGATGCCCTTTTACCAAAGTATTCAATCTCCATACCAATCGATACAATTCCCACCCCCATCAGAGATGAAATAAATCCAGCAACCTGGGCATATCCTGCCCCATTGTCTATGAGTCCAGCCCCTAAGGGAAAGGCAATAAAACTTGGCATAAAGGTAACAGAACCTATGCCCAAGCCTAAGAAAATACCATATAGGCCAGACTCCTCACCAAAGAGTTTACCAATGAAACCTGGGTTGATTACAGTGAAAATCACCCCCATAAGAATCATCATGCCCACCATCATCTTGAAATTTTTCAAAAAGGCCTTCCAAGCCTTCTTGAGTGCCTGTTTAGTTTTAGTCATATCCTTAATGGCGGATACTATTAAAAGAATAGCGACTAAAACATACAAAAATCCATCTACCATATTGACCTCCTGCTATATGTAGATAACATATACTCTTAGTCCTATCATACACACCCCAGGACTATATGTCAACTACATATAGTCCTACAATAAAAAAACAGGCACTTTTCTATGGCCTGTTTTTTATTATCATTCGTTCTCTGACCTCTTCTTCATCATGAAAAGGCAGACTAAAATACCTAGGATGAGTATGGCTGTACATAAAACTCCCCCTTCAGCCCCAAAACTTCCACCAGAAATTAGGTCTTTCCCCTCTACATTCCTTGTAGTGAATATAGAACCTCCGGGCAGGTTGGACCCACTCACCTTAATACCGAAAACATTCCCCTGGACCCAGTTCCAAAAACTATGGAAACCAAAGACCCCCCAAAGACTATCTTCTATTAAGTAATAGAGGGCTAAGAAAATTCCCACTAGTATTAAGTTAACCACCGGCATAAGGGTCATACCAGGATTCATTGCATGAATGGCTGCAAAAAACACAGAAGATAAAACAATGGCCCAGGCGACATTGTAACGCTTGGCTAAGACTGGTAACATCCATCCTCTTACAAGGACTTCTTCTGCTGCCCCTTGGATCATAAAGCCTAGGAGCATGACAGCAATCATGACAAGTCCCCCGCCTGTTATGGTCTTGCTAGAAATATCATAGGCCCCCAAACCTAGACCAAGTCCAACAATTACAGCCATAAAGACAAGACCTATAAAACTACCCAGCAGGTACTTTTTAATCATGCCCTTCTTATAATAGCCCATGGTCACCGCCGGTCTTTTCTCTATGTACTTAACATGTAGGATAGGAAAAACAATCATAAATACAAATCCCAAACCCAAAGTGAAAACTGCGGTCCGCAAGTAGTCATCCATATTATTTCCCAGGATGAGTCCAGCAATTTCACCTATGAGACCAGAGGTCATAGCCATCATGTAGGCTATAAGACCAAGAAGCAAAAAATTATAGGTCTGTCTGCTTGTCATACCTCCTCGTATGACTCTTGTATTCTCGAAACGCATACACTTCCTCCTTAAGAGACACCCTGTATCAAGTAGGTATCCAGTCATTCCTTACAAAAGAAACATACCCAGGGGTATGTTTCCTTAAAATTATATATCAAACTTGCTCTCTACTACCTTAGTTAAAAGCTTAATGGCTTGGTCTACGTCAAACTTAGATACCGTTTCATGGGCACTATGAGCATAACGGGTAGGAATTGATAAACAAGATGCTGGAATACCCTCTCTTGTTAAAGAAATACCACCTGCATCTGTACCACCAAACTCTAGGACTTCCATTTGGTATTTTAACTCGTTATCCTTACACAGGTCAACCAGTCGACCATTCACCTTAGGGTGTGATAATAAAGAGTTATCTCTCACCTTAATAGCAACCCCCTCGTGAAGACTAATTTTAAATCGCTTTGATCCTGGTGTATCTCCTGATGATGTGATATCAATCGCTAGACCAACATCTGGATTAATGGCATAAGCCGATGTCTTACCACCACGAATACCAACTTCTTCTTGTACAGTAAATACAAAGTAACAATCATTTTCTACCTTGTCCATGGCCTTAATGGTTTCCATCATAACAAAACAACCAATTCTATCATCTAGGGCTCCAACACTTACTGTGTGATCTGTTTCAAGGAAGTTCGATTGGTAAACACAAACATCACCAATTTGAACTTTTTCATTGGCTTCTTCCTTGTTCTTGCAACCGATATCAACATAAAGCTTTTCTAACTTTAACTTACCCATATCTGCAGTTTGCTCTGCATACACAATACCAACAGTACCATCTTTGAAGACAACTCGCTCACCATGAGAAATATGGGGACTGATACCACCAACACTGGTTAAACGAACATAGCCCTTATCGTCTACGTCTGTTACCATCATACCAATTTGGTCCATATGGCCTGCCATCATTAACTTAGGGCCTGGTCCTTTTTTTCTTGCGATAACATTACCAAGCTTATCTATTTCAATAGTGTCTACATGATCTTTAATTTCTGAAATAATATAATCTGCAACTAACGTTTCTTGACCTGATGGTCCATAAATTCCTGTTAATTTCTTTAATACATCTACTCGCATTTTGCCTCCTTATTTGATCTTATATAAGTCTGTGTTTGACGAAGGGCCTAAAGAATAATTTAACGATACCAGGGCATCCACTATCCCCTTCATCAGGGTGACCATTTCTTCCACAGGTTCTTCTCTCTTAACACCTCCGGCTATATAAAAAATGACACCTGATTCACCAGGTCCACATCTTAGCCCCATACTGGTTTTTTGATTAATCTCTATATTAAAAAAGCGCTTAAAGTTCAGATGGTCTACCAATTGACTTTCACCTATTAAGGGTCCAATCAGGTCTTCTCTTGAGCCCTTGAGCCTATACTTCTGACTTGATAAGCCAGGAAAAGACAGGGATGGACTTTTTAACAACTTGGATAACCAAGTTGCCTTACGCAAGCGAAACTTAAATGCCTCCTTATGTTTGAATGCAGTCCGCATCCGTGTATAAGTTAGGTAGGTTTGACCACTATGTACTGTATAGTAGTCCATAACCAGCTCATAGCCCTTATAGTCAATAACCATATAGGGTCCCTTACTCCATTGTCCCTCTATAAAACGACCCTGATGAACTTGACACAATCTTTCGATATTCGCTCTTGCCTTTAACATACCCTCTCCTATTCTACACGAAATCACAACCATATAATAGTCTAAATCACAATTGACTTGTATCCCTATATGATACACCCCATCTGGTAACCATCGTAATAAATCCCATCAATTAAAAAGTACCGCTGAATAACCCCTTCACGTTTAAAACCAAGGTCTTCATAAAGCTTTATCGCTCCCTTATTATCTTGGTGAACTAAAAGCTCTAACTTACTTATTTTTTCTGAAGTCCTAGCGTAAGTCATCATCATCTGCATGAGCTTCCGCCCTACTCCCAACCGCCAAAATCGTTTGGCCACTGTTATTCCGATTGTTGCCCTATGGGCAGTCCTCTCCTTGATGCCTCCGGAAAGAGTAGCTACAGCCATAATCTGACCACCAAAGGTAGCAATCAAAAAAAGACAATTGTCCTTATGATGAAAGACATCCATCATCCGTTTCTCATCCTCAGGCTTGATGTTAAAATCATTTGGACCATAAGTGTGATAATCCACCTCTCCAGTCACCCAATTCATAAACTCTACTGTTTTTCTTGCATCAGCTAGGCTAGCTTCTCTTAAAATGATGTCACCAATATCTGTCCTTAAAACTTCTTTCAACATGATCAACCTTTCTTCTCAGTACTCTTATTATACATCAAATCCCTTTATTTGTTTATGATTAGCCTGGTAAAATCAGATTATTTGCTCAATAATGATTGGTCTTTTAGTATAAATTTGATACAATGAAAACATATTACGGGAAACGAAAGAAAGGAGATCCACATGTCATTTGATAAGCAACTTGAAAAATATGCAGAACTAGCCGTTAAGGTTGGAATTAACCTCCAGGAAAAAGAAGGATTAATTGTAGCTGGTAACCTAGCAACCCTTCCACTTTGTAGAAAGATCATGAAAAAAGCCTATGAGGCAGGAGCAAAGCACGTGGAGTTCCAATTTAGAGACGATGATATGTCCATCATTCGTTATGAAAACGGCCACGACCACGTGTTTGAAAACTTCCCCCAATGGAAGGTAGATGTTACAGAAGCCATGTATAAGGATAACTACCACCAGTTGTTTGTTATGGCTCCCAATCCAGAACTCTTAAAAGACATTGATGGCGACTTAATTGCCAAGGATCAAAAGACTGCCTCTACAGCTGTAGCCCCTATTATGCACTACCGTATGACAGGCCATACCAAGTGGGCAATTGTTGCTGTTCCATCAGAACCCTGGGCTAAGAGTGTCTTCCCTGACCTTCCAATAGACCAGGCTATGGATCAGTTATGGGATAAAATCTTTGAAGCCACTCGAGTGGATCAAGAGGATCCGACCGCAGCATGGAAGGCACATGATGCCAACCTAAAGAAATACAAGGACTACCTTAACAAGATGGACTTTGAAAAAATGGTTTACAAGGCTCCAGGTACTGATTTAGAGGTTTATCTTGCAGATGGCCACCACTGGATGGGCGGATCAAAGGCCTCTCAAGAAGGAAGTCCCTTTGTTGCCAACATTCCTACTGAAGAAGTATTTACAACCCCTCATGCCATGAAGGTCAATGGTACTCTTAAGTCAACTAAGCCCCTAAGCTTAAACGGTAAACTTGTAGATGGCTTCGGATTCACCTTCAAAGACGGTAAGGTTGTAGACTTCTACGCTGACAAGGGTTATGACATTCTAGAAAAACTCTTGGCCAATGATGAGGGTGCTAAGTTCTTAGGTGAAATCGCCCTTGTTCCAGATGATTCACCTATTTCAAACACTGGTCTCTTATTTAACAACACCCTCTTTGACGAGAATGCCTCTTGTCATTTCGCCTTAGGTCGTGCCTACTCTTACGCTATGAATGATGGTGATAAGGCAAGCCAGGATGAACTTATTGAAAGAGGAGCCAACCATAGTTTAATTCATGTAGACTTTATGGTAGGCAGTCCTGAACTTGAAATTGTTGCTTACGAAAAGAATGGTAATAGGGTTCAAATCTTCAAGAATGGTAATTGGGCCTTCTAAGCCATACACAAGGTGCTTCTCAGTAAAAGAAGCACCTTTTTTGTGACCGTTTGAAATGCTCCCCCTCTTCTGATATGCTTAGTAGGTTGAAATGTTATAGTATATTAGGAGGTTTAAATGTTAATTGTATTGTATTCACTTTTGTCACTTATTTTTGGTGTGGCATGGCCTTTCTTGCCAAGTATTTCATTGGTCTGGAGTTGACTAGCTTAACCCTACTCATCATTCCCCTGGGGAGTTTTCTTCTGGGTATGGCCATCACCTATGGTTTTGGATTTGGCCTTGTTAAAAGTAACAAGAAACTTACTGGCAAATGGATTATTATTGCCTTGATTGTGGCAGGTCTGCTTACCTATGGTCTTAGGCATATGTACTATTATATGACCTATGTTGACGCAGACAATCAAATCAACTATCAGTTTAAGGGAGACCCTATTAGTGACTATGTTTATGGCGATCAAGAAATCCCCCTCACCTATAAGAACTTAAGAGACTTAAGAATCAATAGCAGCAACATAAGTTCAGGCAAAAGAGGAATGTCCCTTTCTACAAGAGAGCTTGTTGCAGGAGCAGAAGGTGATAAGAACATCCTACACTGGCTTTTATATATCATTGAAAATATAGGTCTTTTCTTGGGAGCCTTTGTTGGCATGGTCTTTCATACAACACGTCGTCAGTATTGTCAGTCATGCAGGCAATACATGACTAAAAAGAAACTTCTGAAAATCGTTAAAAAACCCAACCAGGTCCTTGAGGATATTCGACTAGCCATCCAATCTAATAACCTCAACTATTTCCATGGACTAGTAACAAAGCATTCACTAGATTCAACCCCAGTGGACACCAGCTACTTTGAGACCTATCTTAACCATTGTAGATCGTGTCTCGAGGGCAACCTAAAATTCACTTTATACAAAGTCAATCAAGATGGTAAGTACAAGTTAGTGAACAGGGAGGATATTAAACTCCCCCTAAAAGCTTCTATGACTTCCCTACTTGTCAGTCAGACAGAGGAATAAAAAGAAGAGGAGGCTGAATTCTAATTCAGCTTCCTCTTTTACTTATGTCAATGGATTTAAATCTTCTTGGCCTGATAAAGACTTGATGAAATCAACGATTAAATCAATTTCTGCTTGAACATCTTTTAGACTTACGACTTCACTTGGTGAATGCATATATCTTAGAGGCAGCGATATCAAGGCAACTGGAATCCCCTTTCCTGCGAACCTCATTCGGTCTGCATCTGTACCAGTTCTGGTTGGCGTTAACTCTACTTGGAGTTTGTGGTCATTGTCCTTGGCAGCTGCCTTCAATAGATCGTTAACCTTTCTATTAATTTGTGAGCCAATAGAAATAACTGGACCCCCACCTAGCTTGACGTCTCCCTCTTTTGCTGGAGAAGATCCAGGTGCATCTGTTGCAAAGGTAACATCACAAGCAATTGCCATGTTGGGTTCTATTTGAGCAGCTGCAAAATGAGCCCCTCCCATAGTTGTTTCCTCATTTACTGTTGAAACCCCATATACACCAACCTTAATTTCCTCTTTAGAAAGTACTTTCAAGGCTTCTCCTATAATAAAGGCTCCTGTTCGATTATCTAAGGCTCTAGCAGCGTAAAGATCATTCATAAGGTCTTCATGGTCAACATCATATATGATATAGTCACCCACTTCTACAAGGCCTTCTAGGTCTTCCTTCTTACTAGCACCAGTATCAATAAGAATATCTTCTATCTTAACTTCACCCTTAGCACCACCCTTGTGCTCCGCTGGTACAGTCACAACCCCCTTGATCGTTTGACTACCTAAGATTCTCACTCGGTTACCAAGGGCAAGCTTCGGACTGATTCCACCAGCCTTTGCAACAGAGATAAATCCATTGCTGTCAATGTGTCTTACCATAAAGGCAATCTCATCACAATGACCCGCCAGAAGAACCTTGAAGGGCGCTTCAGGATTAAGTATACCATAAGCATTTCCCGATAAATCTGTTCTAATCTCATCTACGAAGGGTCTCATTTCATCCATCCATAGGTTTTGAATTTGCTTTTCATCCCCACTTGGTGATGGGCATGCTATCAACTGATCTAAAAATTCTTTTTTCATTTTCATTTCCTCCTGGCATAATTTTACTCCAAATCAAAACATATTTCTAGTCTCAAAATATTTTATCTCGTCGGTAGACATAAAAAGAAGCCAGCCTAGGCCAACTTCTTATAATGATTACTGATTTGAATCGATGGTGACACAATTTCGACCACCTGTTTTAGACCTGTAGAGCATGACATCCGCCTTCTTATAGAGGCTTTCCAGGGTATCCTCCTGGTTAGCAATCAAGCCTCCGATAGAGATGGTGACCTGGATTGGAGGATCATGCTTTCTTAAGGTAGAAAAACCAACCATCATCCTCAACCGTTGAAGGGTCTGGAATAACTGGTCTATGTCATCAATATCAAAGACAGCAACAAACTCCTCGCCTCCCCAGCGACCAACAATGTCATTGCCTCTGACAGCCTCATTTAAAAGCTTGCCAAGAGATTTTAGAACTTCATCGCCTATGTCATGACCATAGGTGTCATTGACATCCTTGAAATGGTCTATATCAAAAATGGCCACGGCAAAGGGGGTATTGAACCGCTTGTAGGCCTCTATCTTCTGCTGGATATAATCTTCTATATACCGTCGATTGGCCAGACCTGTCAACTGGTCAAAGTAGGCAAGCGCCCTTAGTTTTTCCACATCCTTTTCAATCTTTGCCAGGTCTAGTTTTTCATCAAAGGTTTCCACAGCTCCAATAATCTCACCTTTTTCATAGATGGGTACAACATGAACTGTCGTTTCTACTCGGTGACCATCCTTATGTTGAAGATAGACTGTCTGGGATCTTTCCTTACCATCCTCCAATGTCGCTTGCAGGGGACATCCATCTAAACATAAGCGTTTCCCCTGGTCATCCACATGATTGAGTATGTTGTCATAACAGGCATGGTTAACTACCTCTCTTGCCTGAAAGCCTGTAATCCCTTCTGCACTTTTATTCCAAAAAGTAATCTTCCTGTCCCTATCAACAAAGTAGACCCCATCCTTGATACTATTGAGTACATACTTGTAAATTTGATTTGGTTCCATTCTGCCTCCTATAGTTTCGGTATAACTCGGGTTACCATTTCACACAAGTCTCTAGAAGCCTTGTTAGCTATCTCAACCACACGGTCATGAGAATGCTTCATTTGCTGAATGCCTGTTGCCATATTGGTAATGCATGACACAGCTAAAACCTTCATGCCAAGGTAATTTGCAACGATGGTCTCAGGTACAGTCGACATACCGACAGCATCTGCCCCATGACGTTTTATCATCTCTATTTCAGCCTTAGTTTCGTAGTAGGGCCCCATAAAACCAGCATAAACACCCTCCCCCACTTCAAGGTTCATCTCATCAGCTGTAGCCTTCATTAGGTCAATATAGTCCTTAGCATAGGGCTCACTCATATCAGGGAACCTGGGTCCAAACCGTTCATCATTTCCCCCTACCAAGGGATTGGTCCCCATTAGGTTAATAAAGTCATTGATAATCATTAACTTACCCGGCTCCAAGTCTAAGTTGATACCTCCAGCTGCATTGGTGACAATAAGTTTCTCGATCCCCAACATCTTCATCACATATACAGGATAGGTTACCTCCTTCATAGCATAACCTTCATAGAAGTGGAACCGTCCTGATAAGCATAAGACCTTTACACCACTGATGGTTCCCTGAATCAGTTTTCCGGTATGCCCTTTGACGGTTACAAGGGGGAAATGGGGAATATCCTCATAAGGAATCTCAACCTTATTTTCCATAATATCAATTAATCCACCTAGACCAGACCCTAATATGATACCAACTTCAGCCTGGTTATAGCCGCTAGTTTTAATATAATCTGCTGATGCTTTTACTTTCTCAAACATTATTATGCCTCCTTTACAAAAGTATACCCATTCGTCCTATAAATAATCGGACAAGCAAACTTAGCTTAACATGGATGGATCCTTCTGTCCTATAAGTAAGCTTAAAGTCACTAGAACATTAGTGAATCCTATCTAAATAAAAAGACACCTCACGACAAATTTCTTATCAATTGGTGGCTTTCTTCTTCTTTTGAGCACGGGTAACTTCTACATCCCATGTTTCTTCTATGAATAAGACTTGATTGTCTTCTAAGTTAATTTCTTCAATTTCAACAACCTTAGATCCTGGATCCTGGTTTAAGACTCTCACTCGAGGTCTCTCTGGTTTTTCCCGCTTAAAACCAGTTACAACACCAATACGGCCATCTGATAAGATAACCCCAACCCCAACTGGGTAGATGGCTATGTTCTCAATTAATACCCGGTAAACCTTAGGATCAATTTTATAGGCTGATTCAGCTAGAAGTATATCTAAAGCTCTATAAATAGGCATACGTGACCGGTAGACTCGATCCGTGGTCATAGCATCATACATATCACATATGGTTACAATACGAACATACTCAGGAATTTCTATGCCCTGAAGGCCAAGTGGATATCCAGACCCATCTAGCTTTTCATGGTGGAAGCGGATGATCTGCTTGGTGGTAAAGGGTAAGCCTTCTATGGCCTCTAGCAACTCATAACCATATTCTGCATGAAGTTCCACCTGTTTCTTTTCATTGAAGGTTAACTTGCCAGGCTTTAAGATCAACTGAGTAGGCACCTTCACCTTACCAATATCATGAAGGAGGGCACCCAAAGCAATGTTATGGATATCTCGTTCTGAATAGCCCATGGCTTTTGCAGTAACAATAGATAATACCGTAACATTCACGCTGTGTTTATATGTATACGCATCCGTGTCTATTAAATCAACAACAGAATACAGTATGTGTTCAGAACCCCTTAGGGTTGTCATGAGCTCGTTGACAATACGCTTCACAATTTGAATGTGTTCGTTTGTAACCGAAGCACTGACGCCCATGCGTTCATGAACCAAAACATCGTCAAAAACGTGTTGAACAATTTTCACAGATTTTACCATCTTCTCGTTTTCTACGAGGCCGACGGGCTCCACTCCTTCTGTTAAAGCATCAATGATGTAGACATAGTCAATCTCATGCATGACCAAACGGTCTAGGACATTACGATTGATCACAACACCATCTTTAAGTAATAAATTACCATGCTCAGAAAAAACGGGCTCTGCTATAATATTGCCTATTAACGCTTCACTCACTCTCGCTGATTTCATCCATTTCCCCTGTGATCTCATTTTGCAACATACACCTACAATTACTATCGGCATATATTACCTGTATCTTAGCATAAGCAGACATTCTTCCTAAATAGTCTAGTTATACGCCATACCACAATTATAGCTTAAAATCATTTCAAATGGAAAGAAAAAGTCCCCAAGTGGGGATTTTGTAACACAAACGATACACAAGATATGGAGTTATAAAAAAAACTTGCAAATTTGTCATACAATATGTAGTTTTTTTCAACAAAAGACTTTACGGATGGAACAAAAACCCTTATACTGTATAAGGAAGTGCTGACGTAGCTCAGTAGGTAGAGCAATGCCATGGTAAGGCATAGGTCGTGAGTTCAAATCTCATCGTTAGCTCCATTGAAAAAAGAATCCATTTGGATTCTTTTTTTATTTTTTGCTCTGTAAAATCTTATAGGCCTTTTTGATAGACTGACGGGGTCCAACCAGGTACAGCTGGTCATGATTCCCCAGGCGTGTACTGCCTCTTGGCACAATAAACTCCTCAGACTTGGTATCAAATATACCTGCTATCACAATGTCCTCAGGGAAGCCAGATGCCCTAGTTATGGTCTGAATGGATTCCCCCTTAAACTTTGACTTATCGTTTAGTGACACGATTGTAACTTCTGCCTTTCCCTTGCTTAAAATAACCACTCGTTTCATGTCAGGATTTTCGATATCTAAGACGAACTTGTTGGTCATCAACTCAACGGAGTTTCCTATATTAGTCGCTCCTGCTAACTCATAGGCCTCCCGATAGTCAGGGTTTCGCATTCTAACGAATATGTTCTTGACCTTAAAATTCTTGCATAACAATGAAAACAATAGATTGTGGGTATCATTATCCATGACGCCCAGGGCATAATCACACTTCTCAATCCCAGCATCTTTTAGGGTCTGAATGGCTGTTGCATCCCCGTGGATAGCCACAGCCCCATATTGGGCTGCTATATCTTGACAATTCTGATAGTCCTTTTCAATGACAACAAGATGGTGTTGCTTGCTCAGTTCCCTCGTAATGGTCTTACCCACTATGCCACCACCAGCTACTACTATATACATAAACCCTCCTATCTCCACGATTTACGCGTAAATACAATCATCAGAGGAATTAACTCTAGACGACCCGCCAACATGCCAATAATATAAGTCACCTTTATCACTGGAGACAATGAAATCATTTTATCCACTGAAAAGTAAAAGGGACCAATGTTACCTACAGCTGATGCCATACCAGAAAACCCTTCTAGGGCCCCTAAGTCAGAAAATAAAACGGTGATCCAGGATCCCACAACCACTAAAATCATCCAGGCAAATATCAAGCCACTGATTCTTGTAACCTCTTGGTCATCCACAAGAGTCCCTCCCAATGTTATAGGGAGAACAGCCTTTCTTGGAAGTCGGATCTTTGTAATTTCTCTTTTAATAGACTTACCAAGCACCAGGGTTCTAAGAACCTTAATCCCTCCTGCTGTAGAACCAACAGACCCACCGATGATCATTAGAAGAAGAAAGAGTTGTCTACTGATGACTGGAAAGAAGTCACTACCTATGTCTTCTGTACCAAAACCGGTGGTCGTAATAAGAGACACCATTTGAAAGAGAGTTTTCCTAAGGGTCTCCTCTATACTAGACCATGGTAGCCCTCTAGCCATCCATATGCCCACCAGGGTTAAACCAGTAAAGGAAAGGATAATCCCCAGATAGCCCTTGGTTTCAGGATCCCTATAGTAGGCCTTAGGCCCTTGACTTGCTGCCTTAAAGTGAACTAAGAAATTAATCCCACCCAAGGCCATAAAAAGTATAATCACATATTCAATCCACTTATAATGGACATAGCCCGCGGCTTGATAGTAGGCTATGGATGCGTCATGAGTAGAAAATCCTCCTGTTGATAGGGAGGTCAAGCTGTGATTTAAAGCATCAAAGGTTGATAGACCAAGGAGCCACAAGAGGATGATTTCTATTAAAGTAAAGACCCCATAAATCAACCAGAAAATTCTGATGGTGGTAAAAACATTGGGCACCGGCCGAGAAGCGTTTATCTTATGGCCCTCTGCAGAAAACAGTTGCCAAATCTCTCCCTCTGAACTAGAAGCGATTAACAAAAAGAAGGTCAAAATACCCAAACCTCCCAGCCACTGACTCATGGACCGCCACAAGAGAATACTCTTGGGCATGTCATCTAACCCCTTAAAGACTGTGATTCCAGTTGTTGTAAAGGCAGAAACCGACTCAAAGGTTGCATCCACCAATCCCTTACCCAAACCAATTACATAGGGTAAGCCCCCTATGAAGGAGAGAAGAAACCAAGCCACTGATGTTAATAACATGGCCACAACAAGGTCAACCTTAAGGTCAACTCTTTTTAGTAGGATGGACAACGACAGACCCAAAACTAGTGTTAAGACCGCCGGCAAAAAGAAAGGAAGGATGGAATCCCCCATCGCCAGTCCAAAGAATAAGGGCACACAAAGTAGGCCCGAAAAGACATACAACAAGGGTGTTATTAACTTTAGTATTACTTTAAGTTTACCCATAATCCACCTCTGTTCTAATCAACATACAAAATGTGGTAATACTAATTTAATACCCTTACTCACAATAAGAAAACATCGGATTTCTCCGATGTTTCATTCAACTTAATCATTTACTTTCACTTGGATATTTTCAACAGATTCAATATATTGCTCTCGTTGGTCCGCCTGGATATAGCCTCTTTCGATGAGGGCATCAATCACTGCATAAGCCCGTTTGATACCATTTTCCTTGTGTTCACCTAGGGCGTATAGACTAGGTGCCTGAGGAAGTCCAGCCAATACAACACTTTCCCCTACCGTCAAGTCAATGGGATCCTTCTTGAAATAACCCCAGGAAGCATCGTATATGCCTTCAAAACTGTCACCATAATAGATGATGTTGACATAGAGCTCTAGAATATCTTCCTTGGAAAATTCATCCTCAATTTGCTTGGCTACGATCAACTCTGCTATTTTCCTTTCAAGAGTTTTCTCAAAAGAGAAAAATAGGTTCTTAGATAATTGTTGGGTAATGGTCGAACCACCTGCAGCATAAGACTTCTCAGATAAGTTACGCATGACCGCCCTTAAAAAGGCTACCTCATCGAAGCCTCCATGCTCATAAAAGCGATGGTCTTCAACAGCAACTAAAGCATCTAAGAAAGTTGGAGATATCTGGTCCAGGCTAACATATCCCTCTTGTGACCGATAGTGGTCAAAGGTATTCTGTAAGTCAACTCCATCCATAGTGTCCTTATATAAACTATAACCCTTGACCCCTGTTATGCCAGCAAAGGCTAAGCCCAGGACCACAAGACTTAATAGTATGATCTTTATTGTTAATATAATTTTTCTTTTCATATTCACCTCATTCCTATTATAGGCCAATATAAAAGACATAACAGTCTTAATCAAATATTATAAGACTTTCTTAATCCATTTTTCTTTCCATCTTAATAACTTTTCCAATGATCTTGACTTTCTCAAGGGGTAAAACTTCAGTTTGATTATCAGAATATAGACTCAACTTCTTGTTGGCCTCTTTTCTTAACCGTCTGATATAAGCCTTGTTTTGGTACTCAATGTAATAAATTTTCTCATTGGTAATATCCTCAGTAAGATAAATAGTAAGCACATCTTTTTCTAATATATTGTAAGAAGACATAGACGTATCAAACACTTCTATGAGGGCTATTTTGTCACAGTGGTAACCCTCAATTTTCTTATTAAGAGTAGCAATCACCTTTTCCCCTACCTGCTTCTTGGTATAGGCATTACGGATAGGATAGTGGCGTAAAACATTATCTAGGGCCCCTGACCAAGAGGGTGCCATGTCCACCTCCTGGTGGGTCACCTTCTTTTTAATAGGAGCCTTTGGTCTTTTCTTCTCAACGGCTTCTTTTCTAGCAGCTGCCTCTTGTGATATAGATGACTCATCAACCCCCAGGGCCTTTAGTATCCTAGATGCTATCGATTCATTAATTATTTTTTTGCCCGACTCAACTTGTTCTATATAACTGGCTGTAACGCCACATTTTTTCGCCAGGGCCTTGGCAGACATATTCTGCTTCACTCTGGCCAAATGGATTTTTTCTGCTGTTTTATTCATATGAACTCCTTACTTTAAAAATAATGGTGGTACCTTACATGGGGTAACTTCCACCCTTTCCCATACTTTTTGCAAGATATAGGCCTCCTGATCAAGATAACGGTCAACCGCCTCTCGATTCTCCATGTCTAGTATCATAGTCGATCCACACATTTGATCATCTTCATTGACCATGGCACAAGCCATAAGCAGGGTCTTGTCCTTCAACATAGCTTCTATGCCTGCCATATGCTCACCACGGGCTTTCATTCTTCTATTTAAACTATCCTCATCCTTATAGTCATGTCCTGTCACTAAAAAATACATAGGCTCTCCTTTCATACTGACACCATTATAACATAGTACCAAGACCAGTCACCTAGAATTGTGCTTATATTTAAGAAAAGGACTTTTTTTTTACTGAAAACTTATGTATAGTAGGGAATAAAGATAAGGAGCATAATATGATTATTCAAGCCTATAATAGAGACAATTTTTCATCAGCCAATGCTATTAGGGAAAATTATTTTCACTATGCAAACCAGTATTATTCGGCTGATACCAATAACCAAAGCATTTTAACAAATGGCATGCCGAAAGCCTTTTATGACTATCAAGCAAGCCTACTCAAGCAAGTGATCCAGGTCCACCAAGAGGAGAAGGAAACCCCTGAGGAATTTGTCCAGTTGATTCAAGACAATTTCCTAGTCAATAAGCTGAGAAATAAGTACAAGGGAAGCCATAGTCTACACAATATCTATTATATTCAAGAAGCTTGTGACCTATACTTTATTGGCGACCTTCATTCAGATGCCTACTCAATCCAGGTTATCTTAGAGAAAATCAACTTTTTCCAGGCTGTCCACCAGGGCAAGTCGCTCAAGTTAATCTTTTTAGGCGATTATGTAGATCGGGGTAAACAGCATTTGAAGATCCTTCAATACATGATGGTTTTGAAGCTCATGTTCCCAGACATGGTCTACTTCCTAACAGGCAATCATGATATTGGACATATAGAAGACAACAAGGTTACCCTATACCTGAGAAAGGCAGAAGAAGATATGGACTACTTCTATCTTTATATCCAGGCCTTGTCTGAAAAAGACCCAGGTTTTAGTGATGAATTAAAGTCCCTCTATCTAAGCTTCATGAACAACCTTAATATTATGGCCTTGATTACGACCCCCAACACCTGCATAAAGGCTGTTCACGGTGGTATTCCAAGACCCGACGAACAGGAAGGGTTTGGCTACTTGTCCAACCACAAGCAGTTCACCGACCAGTCCATAGACCACCTTGAGTTCAGAATTAGAGACTGTATCCTATGGAGTGATCCAAGTATCCAGCACAACCAACCAACTCTGGGTCAGAAGAGATTCAAATTCTATGAGAACCAGCTGATTAACTTCCAAGACCACCTGGGTATTGATACCCTTGTTAGGGGTCACCAGGCCGTTGAAGATGGTTATCTGGAGTTATTTGACCATAGAATATATACGATTTTCTCGTCAGGACAAATCTTAAAGGATGGAGAAAATATCAACAAGGATACAGCTTATGACTTTGTCATGCCAAAGGTTTTACACTATGACTTCAACCAGGGCATGCCCATGAAGTTAATTGATCTTAATGACTAATAAAGGTTCAACCATCTAAATGGTTGAACCTCTTTTTATACAGAAATGAAATAACGTTTAATTTGATTGAGATTGGTGATCAGGCTCACCATAATCACAAGTGCTAAAAAATTACTAGCCATCAATACAACCACCAGTAGGCCTTCTCTCATAAAATTGATAAAACACCCTACCAGAGCATACAAGAAATGGATGTTGATCGCGTAAGACACTAGGCGTTCACTTCCTCTCCTCAAAATAGGATCATCTACATATGTTAAGACCCCCTCATACAGGTAGTAAAGGACCAGTATGAAAACTAGAATACTCAATACATGCAAGAGGGTCACAGGCCCTGTTGAGTAATTTCTATACTTGGGCAAGAACATATCAATCAGGCTTATGACCAAGCCAAGACCAGCTAGGAAACTAGCCCTGATGAAGGTCTTTGAAGGACTATGATTGTACAAGGCGTATAAGCCACTTAAGATGACAAGGTAGCCTATGCAATCAACAAACAAGCCAATACCATAACCAACGACAAGTAAAATCATACCTGCACTTATTCTTCCGATTCCCTTAATCATAGGCCCCCCTCTTAATTAAAAGGTCTTCAATTGCCCTTGTACTGTACAAACCCATATGGTTAAGTTCTTTCAGGTCTGCATAAAAGACCTCTCCCTCTCGATTTTCTAAGACCAAGTAGAGAATGGGATCAGCTATTTGAGCCTTGACTTCCTTATCCATTTGCCCCTTCAAAATCAACCTATTAACATACTCATGGCCCAAATCCACTTGATCAAGTGGCCTGAAGTCTTCTGTTCTTGTCTCAGGATCCTCACTGACAATCAGGCCCATAGGATCCAACATCTCATTCACGAAGGGTCTTTCTATACCGATTAGGGTAACTGGTTCGTCAAGACTAAAGTAACGACTAAAGCCCCCCTCTAAGGTTGAACTCATATGGTAGGGACCCTTGAGTAGTTCCTTCTCTAAAGACCTAATCAAAACCCGACCAATAGGGTAATAGCCACTCTCTCCAGAGTTAAAACTAATATGGGCTGTGTCATAGTCTCCAGCTTCTAAGTCCATAGCAGGTGTCCCTTGTGTTTTAATAAAAACCAGCTTATGACGGCCAACCATGCTGGTATTGATGGACTCAACAGAAAAATGGTTATCGCCAAGGCTCAACAAGACGACTTTGCGGTCATCACTCGGGTAGGTCACATAATAAAAGGACCTGCCAGCATCCGAACAATCCAGATCTATATCATAATAATGGTCAACAAAGACAATATCCCTCAGTCTCTCTTCTCCTTGTATATACAGGGAGAAGGCAAGTGCAAGTAAGACCAAGAAGGATACAATCCAAACTTTTTTCTGACTGTAATACATGCTACACCTCCTATTTTTACCATATCATATACCCTTTACCCACTTCAAGACATATTAAAAACCCTTCTCTGTGAGAAGGGCTATTGGTTATTGCGCAACTATTTCGTCCACTTTTATCGATAAGCGGTACTTCTTAACAGCTTTCAAGTGTAAGACAAGGGTTACTAGACCAAGACCTGTTGCCAGAAGCAACCAGCCTAAGAAGGTCATAAAGCTTTTGAATATAAGCTCTAGACTATCTTGTCCATAGTCAGTCCCTAGCATAAGTCGGATATCTTCATCCGAGTCTGATCTTGCTAAGGCCCTTATATCAATCCGTGTTGGTTGAGACAAATCAAATGACCGAAGGGACACAACCCTTTCCTCAGTCGGTTCATAAACCAAATCATCTGCGACCGACCGATTCACAAGGATCTTGTCAGCGCTTACGTCACGAACCTCAAACTCTAGGTCTCTTGCCAGTTCACTGGCCATATCTCCCTCTTCTAGAATCTCATATATAATGTATTGACCTGGCTCGTCTAAGTCCACTTGGATTTCCCCTGGTCCAGAAAACACATAGGTGATGTTATGGACAGTCATGACTCCCTCAAGGAAGTCTACCATACCACTATAGACACCTCCTAAAAAGATTAGGCCAGCCAGTATGTAGGTTAGTATATATTTAGTATGTTTCATTTCCTCTCCTAACTAGCAAATCGTACCTGCTGTCTCCTTAATATCTTCATCATGGCTTACCGCAGCCAAAATAGCTACTTGTAGGGCCTGGCTTATTGAAGCTAAACTCATAGATGATACACCATTTCTATGGACAACTTGACTTTCAATAAAAGGAACATGAATGAAGCCGCCTCTGAGGCCAGGCTGGTCCTTTATCATGTGCATCAACTGGTACATAATATGGTTACACACATAGGTCCCAGCTGTATTAGAAATCCCCCCTGGCAGGCCGGCATCTTGAATGGCCTTGGCCATCGCCTTTATGGGAAGGTTGGTGAAATAGGCTGCAGGGCCATGCTCTACCACCGGTTGATCGATGGGTTGCTGACCATCATTATCTGGAATACGGGCATCATCCACATTAATCGCCACCCTCTCTAGGGTCACATGAGACCTGCCACCTGCCTGGCCCACACAGATGATAATATCTGGTTTATGTTGGTCCATGGCCTTCTTCAAGTGGTCCTTAGACTTGTGAAAGACTGTCGGGATCTCTACCTTGATAAGGTCAACCCCTTGGATTTCAGGAATGGCCTTAACTGCTTCATAAGCAGGGTTAATCGTTTCGCCTCCAAAGGGGTCAAAACCTGTTATTAAAACTTTCATTACTTACTCCTTTATTTCTACACTTACATAGTAAGCTTGGTCAGCTACCTTAACCTCATAGGCCCTTATAGGGACACAGCTGTCCTTTATTGAAGCTAACCTCTCTAAATAGGCCAGTTTTAATGCCTTGGCCTGGCTTAAAGTTACAGGAGAAAACCTTATTGGATCACCTGGCTTATAAGCACCAAGTCTTTGAAGGTCTTCATAAATAACACATCCCAACCTCTTGTAGCCCCCTGTAGTCTGCCCATCCTTCAACAGAATAATGGGCTGGCCCGATCCAGGCACCTGGATGGTCCCCTGACAAACTGGACTGGAGATTATTCCATGTCCCCCCTGAGCCTGTAAGGGGGGGCCTTGTAACTTCATACCCATTCGGCTGATGTCCTGACTTACCCTGTAAGTACTTTCGAAAAAGTCTCCTAAGTCAAAGTCCTGGTGTTCATAAGACAGGATGAGTCGAATAGGGCCCCCTGATTTGGGAGTTGGGTATTTATAGAGGGCTGGCAGGTCAGCAGGATCACTTGTTATTAGGTCTCCTGCCTTGAGGGGCCTTCCCTTGTAGCCACCAAAACCAGATAGCTTGTAGGTCGATTGGCTATCAAAGGCCTGGTCCAGCTTTAAGGGGCAAGAAAAGCCCACATAGGCCCTTAAGCCCTCTTCTATGGCCTGGATCCGCACTTTGTCTCCTTGTCTAAGAGGAATACTTTCATAGCTTGGTATCAAGAGGTCATTCTTATATGCCTGGACCCTGGCCCCTGTAAGACTGATCACCATATCCTCACCGGCCTCAAAGCTTACCCCATAGCCTGTCATTTCTAATACCGGACTCGTAAGGGGTCTCGACACAAGCGCATTTGCTATATAAAGACTCTCTATATCCATGGCACCACCACAAGGAATACCCATATTGGAATAGCCAAATCTCCCCTTGTCTTGGAAGGTTGACAAGAGGCCTCCATTACTTATTCTTATAGTCATCTTCCCCCGCCTTTATCTTCTCGAAAGTCTCACCATCAATCGGATAAAACTGAATGTAGTCTCCCCGATGGATGAGGGTATCATTTACCTCTAAGTTCAATAGGTCTATGGGTGTTTGACCAATAATCTGCCAGCCACCTGGGGACGGACAGGGGTAAATACCTGTTTGCTTGCCTCCAATTCCAACAGCCCCCTTGGGTATTGATGTTCTCGGATTATCTCGTCTAGGAGTAGCAAGATCAGGGTTTAAGTCTCCCAGATAAGGAAAACCCGGTACAAATCCCATCATATAAACCGGATACAAGACCTGGCTATGGAGCTCAATCAGGGTCTCCAAATTGATCTGGTGGTAGTCACAAACATAGGCTGTATCTAAACCATAAGGTGGATCATAACAAACAGGAATCCGGATAATATTCTTTTTTGTCTCTCCTGGCCTTAAATCCAGGTCCTTTAAGGCCTCTTCAATGTTTATTTTTTCATCGTCATAACGAATCATTATTTGGTTATAACCACAGGTGATGGATGCAATCCCCTCTAGTCCCTCTAGGGCAGCCTGGTACTGGCTAATAACCTCTCTGGTTTCTAAATCGATGGTATTTGAAAAGGTCACCATCACACGGTCTTCATTAATGGCTTGAACTCTCATAGGCCTCCAAAAAATTACTAATGACTTTTAATACTTGTAGACTCTCTTCATGGTCACCGTGAACACATAGGGTCTGACACTCTACTGGTAAAATCTGCCCCTGTTTATCCTGGATGGCCTTGGCCACAACTATTTGCTTCACATGGCTTAAGACACCATTTACCTGGCGGATGACACCCTGGTCTTTTCGTGGCGCCAAGTTATAACCATCGTACCGTCGGTCAGCAAAACATTCATCATAAACCCTAAGACCCATGTCCCTCAAAACCTGGTTGAAAATGGATCCGTAGGGACCGTAAACAAGCAAATCTGGATCTATCCTTAGGATAAGGTCGCCAACTAACTTAGCCTTGACTGGATCCTTGGCACATTGGTTGTAGAGGGCACCATGTAACTTGACATGGTGGAGACGGCCACCCCTAACTTCTACCATGGTCCTTATGGCCCCTATTTGATAGGTTAGAAGGTCTTCTAGTTCTGACTTAGTCATTTCTATGGCCATACGACCAAAGTTTTCCTTGTCATCATAGCCTGGATGGGCCCCTACCTGTATGCCCTGGCTAAGGGCATAGTCAATGATTTTCCCCATCATTTTATAGTCACCTGCATGAAAACCGCAGGCTAAATTTATGGACTTAACATACTGCATCAACTTCTTGTCATGTTCAAAAGAATCTTTACTTGTACCTTCTCCTAAATCACAATTAATATCGATCATGGTCGCCCTTTCTCTAGTCTCAATTCCTAGTATTACCTTAGCATTGAATCCTATTGCAGTCAATGAAAGTCGCCTATCTCAGAACAAAAAAAGTACCCTCCCAGGGGTACTTAGATTCGACTTTCCTCATGGCATATTTTCACACATAATAGATAGAAGAAAATAGTATAAGCCATCATAATCAAAAGAGAAAAACCATCAAACTTATTATAGATAAAAAGCTTCCTTAACAAGCGTATGCTGTGGGTTAAGGGCATCAACTCTATCAACTGGCCAATGATCCAGGGAAGTTTTGTTAAGGAGAAAAAGGTCCCACAAAGAAAACTCATGGGTGTAATAACAAAACTTTGAAAACGGTTGAGGTCATAATGGGTATCAATTAAAAGGGCCGCTAAAAATCCAAGACTTGCAAACATCATACTGTTCAGGAAGCAAACCCCTATAAAGGTTAAGGATAGGTGCATGATGGCCCCAAAGGGTGCTAAAATAGTAAGAATCAAGACCACTGATAGCATACTCCTGAGACCACCAGCGATAATATGACCCAATACCAACTTGTGGAGGCTAATAGGAGCAAGAAGATAGGCTTCGAAAGACTTCTCATGAAGTCTTGCAACAGATACCCTGGTCGCTATGTAGGAGTAGGAAGACCGCATGGTATTCATACCAATAATTCCAGGTATGATAAAGGTCAAATAAGAATGACCACCTAGACTAAAACTACTTCCTATGCCCCATCCAAAAGTCAAAAGATATAAGAGGGGGGTCACCAGCTGTGATGAAACAATTTTAAACCATCGTTTTCTAAAGAAAACCCACTCTCTCCACAATACAGTCCTAATTTCCATAGGTCACCTGCTTCTCTAACAAGAGGGTATAAACATCCTCCAGCTGGGTTAAACGAACTTGACCAGGATGTTCTAAGACCATAAGAGCTTGATCAACAGCCTCCTTGGTCCTGTAGAATGCCTTATGACTCTTATGATCAACCTGATAGTCTAAACACCATTGTCCAAGGTGGTCTACAAGGTTTTTAACCGAGTCTGTCTGGAAGATTTTTCCCTTATATATCAAGGAAATCATATCTGATAAATACTCAGCTTCTTCAATATAATGGGTGGTCAGTAACATGGTCTTACCCTGGTTTTTTAACTTGAGTAACATTTCCCAGATTTCCTTTCTAGCCTTTACATCGATACCGACAGTCGGCTCATCTAAGATAATTAGATCAGGATCATGGATGAGGGCTTTTGCGATCATTAGCTTACGCTTCATACCACCAGAAGATTTCTTGACTTGTCTTTTTCTAGCCTCATAAAGATCAAAAGCCTTAAGAAGTTCATCAATCCTTGGCTTCAAGGACTTTTTGTTCAAACCATATAGGCGACCAGCAAACTCAAGATTCTCTTCAAGAGTTAACTCCTTGTCTAGGTTAACATGTTGAGTTACTAGCCCTATTCGTTTCTTCAAGGTCTTATGGTCCCGAGTCAAAACCTGGCCATCAATTAGAATACGACCTTGATCCAAGTCGTAAAGACCAACGATGGACCGAATCAGAGTGGTTTTTCCTGCCCCATTAGGGCCCAGGAGGCCATGAATATGCCCCCTAACAACCTCAAGGTTGGCTTCATCTACAGCCCGTAAGTCATCAAAGGATTTCAAGGCGTTTGTTACTTTAATCATCTGTCACCCTTACTTTCTCTAGCAGGTCAATAATCTCATTGCCTGTGAGGGTCTCGTGACCATTAAAATTGCCAGCCTCATCTAAGCTAAAGACACCATTCTCTACAAGGATTTCAATGGTCCTATAAGCCTGGTACTGGTCTAAATCATTGATCACTAGGTTCTTGTTTAAGTTCTTATAGTCTCCAACTAAAAATATAAACTTGGCGACTTCTTCCTTGGTCACCAACTGGTTGGGTTCAAAGTACTCCAATAAGTCCACCTTGTAACCTGAAATATAGCCTGATAAAACGGCTGTTTCAATAAAATAATAGTCTAGGTCATCTTCTTCAATATCCTCAAAGTAACCAAACTTATGTCCCCTGTAGTCCGATCTGAAGTAAGAGGCTGTCGGAATAAAAAGAGGCTTTTGCATGTAGTTAACCGTAAGCTTGGCAAAGTCCCTTCGCCTGAGGGCTTGGTCCACCTTAAACTCACTATAATCATTAAAGGTATCTGGGTAGAAGAAACGCATGAGTTCTACCACCCCTAAGACCTGTCTGAAGGTAGGGCTTGATATAATTTTCTGGTTGATTTCAAGAACCCTCTTGTTTTTTATGGCCTTAATGGTATCAAAACCAGGTCGGATAGAAATGGAATGATAATTGCCACCCCCGCCCATAACTCCCCGCTGGGTAACAAACACATCAATTTCATGGCCAATATTGATAATTTCCTCCAAGCCAAAGATAGCGATTGAGGATCCTTCTTGAACAGGGGTCACATCTGTAGCCAAGTTTCTACCACCAGCGATTTCAATCGCCCGAGCTGCCATAGATTCCGGGGTTATGGTCTTATACTCTCGGTCAGAGGATTCAAAGTAAACACCCACTCTAGGATCAATATCTTTTGTTAAACTTTCCAGGTAGGCCAGGTCCTCATAAAAATCATCAAGTAGTTGAGCTGCCTTCTTCTCACGGCCAGTGAGTATAGCAAGGCGCTCAATATATGCTTCAAATTCTCCAGCATTGTCAGGATACAAGGAAACAACTGTGATACCAGCCCGTCTTAAGGCATTAACAAAGCCTGGATTATTTCTTTCGATAAAGGGTCTAATGACCACTAGGTCCGGCTGGGCTGCTATGACTTTCTCAGGATCAGCCTTATAGTCAAAGACTGGTTTTTCCAAGGCTTCATGAGGAAAGGCCTCAGATGTTCCCACCCCAATGATTTCGTCTCCCAAGTCAAGAGAAAATAAATTTTCAGTATGAGCAGAGTATAAAGAAATAATACGAGTCGCGGGTTTTTCCAGCTTGACCTTGAAGCCTGAATCGTCAACAACTTGGATGGTATACTTGTCATCGTTTAGAGTTGGAATATGACTTAAGCCTCTTTCGATTAGGGGTCTCCCCAGAAATAATATCAACAGTATAAAAGCAAAGGCTTTTATCATTTTCTTATATCCAATGTTTTTCATATGGTCTCCTAGTATAAGCCTGATAAACACCCAACCAAGGGTCAGGTGTTTATCTAATTAATTTACTCAGCCTGAATGGCTTCTTCTGTATGATTCAAGAATATTTCCTGAATCGCTTCATCTTCACCTAAGCCACGTAATACAGTTACGACTTCAAAGCCTTCATTCTTCAAGATAGTTTTCCATGCATCCTCTTCATCACCAGCCATATCATTCTCAGCATGATCACCAGCAACAATCATAAAGGGATAAAGCGTTACCTTCTTAATATTGTTTTCATTTAATCTCTCGATAACGTCATCAATGATCGGATACCCTTCAACAGTACCAACAAATACGTTCTTAAGACCAGCATCGTGGAAGTAATACTCCAAGGCTGCATAAGTTGAATTAGCATGATGGTGGGTACCATGCCCCATGAAGACTACCGCTTCATCCTCTTCTTGTATAGACATTTCAACTTCATCCCTCAAGGCTTCTACAACCGCTTGATAATCTTCAACATGAGTCAATAAGGGACTTCCAACCTTCAAGGATATAAAGTTCTCTTTTTCCTCTTCAATAACCTTTATCATATCATCATATTCTGCCCCATTCATAACCAGTGTTGGCTGGACGGTTACATCTGAAAACTTCTCATCTTTCAAATACTTAAAGGCCTCTTCAACATTCATGACTTCAATGCCATCACGGTCTTCTAAAATATCAATGATTGTTTGTGCTGTAAAAGCCCGAACGATTTCATAATCCGGGTACATCTCCCTGTACTTGGCTTCTGTAGCATCTATAGTCAGGGCCCGAGTATCAGAGTAAGAGGTCCCAAAACTAACCACTAAAATTGCTTTTTTTCCTGTATCCTCCGGCTTCTTGTCACATGCCGCCAGAGATAAAGACAAGATCATTGCCAATACTAATAATAACTTTTTCATTACTTCCTCCTAAATCAGTAAAAATCCTTCATCATGAATATGCTTCATTTGGACATCAAACACATCCTGAATAGATGCTTCTTGAATGGTGTCCCTGGTATTGCCATGGTGAATAATTTTTCCTTCTTTCATCATAAGCACTTGATCAGAGTACTTGTAAGCTAGATTGATATCATGAACAACCATGACAATATACAAGTCATGGTCACGAGCATAAGACCTTAATAAGTGTAAAATCTCTTGCTTGTGCTTAATATCCATGGCAGAAAATGCTTCATCCAGCAATATATACTTGGGGCCCTGGGCCAGAGTTCTTGCAATCATAACCCGTTGAAACTCTCCCCCACTGATTTCTGTAATCTTATGATCTATAAGGTGGTCCATACCAACTTGGTTTAGGGCAGCCATTGAGGCCTCTAGGTCTACTTGCCTGTAGTCCTCAAACTCCCCCTTATGGGCATAGCGCCCCATGAGTACTGTATCAAAACATGTAAATGGAAAATCAAACTTTGCATTTTGCTGGATCATGCCTATGAGTTTAGGCCTGGTCCTATAGGAAATCTTGTCTAAAAACTGACCGTCAATGTCTATCTGTCCCTTTTTAGCTTTTAACTGACCTGCAATTAACTTCAAAAGGGTAGACTTACCACATCCATTAGGACCCAATAGGGCTAAAACCCTCTCATCCCCCCTAAATGACATTTGATGGGACAGGTTCTTGAATATCTCTTTTTTGCCGTATGAAAAACTCAAGTCATCTAGTTTAATCATTTGAAAGACCTCCCCGCTTCATGGTGTAAATATAGATGAAAAAGGGACCGCCCAAGAGGGTCGTTAAGATACCGACCGGCAGTTCATAGGGTAAAAGTACCCGACTCACATAGTCAGCCGTTACCAGCATCAAGCCACCTGCAAGGGCAGACAAGGGTAAAAGGTATTGGTTCTTACTGGTTATGGTCATTCGAATCAAGTGAGGGACGACCAGACCAACGAAACCTATGATACCACTGACAGCAACACATGTGGCTGTTATGAGAGAGGCAATCACCAGGTACCATTTGGCCGTTCGGTCATAATTGACCCCCAAATTTCTGGCTTCATGCCTTCCAAGGGTCATGATATCAAGCCGCATAGAAAAGCGACTGGCCATAAAAACGCCTAATGATATGACTGGAAGAACTAATAATAGATCCATCCAGGACTTGGAGCTCAAGTTACCCATTAGCCAAAAGATAATGGCTCCCACATCCTCACCTGATGTTGCCTTTAAAAAGCTTATCCCAGCTGATAATATGGAACTTATGATGATACCCGCTAAAATTAAACTCGACTTGGTTCGTACCCCATTGACCAAGGACAACCTCAACACCAAAACCAAGGTCACCAGGGCCCCTGTCATGGCAAATAAAGGAACTGGCACCAAGTCTTTAAGGATAAAGAGGTTAAGATAGATGGCTAGAGTTCCCCCGAAGGCTGCTCCAGTAGATACACCGATGGTATAAGGATCAGCCAAGGGATTCTTTAGGATGGCCTGAAAAATACAACCCGCTACCCCAAGTCCTGCCCCAACAAGGAGTCCAATTAAGACCCTTGGTAGGCGAATATCCCATATAATGGCCTCCTGACCTTCATCTATAGGTCCTAGGTTTAAGTCAAAACCAAACTCCTTCAAGATGACTTGACTTGTCTTCTCGAAAGGAATATCAACACTCCCGGAACTGACACTCACAAGAATCATCAGGATCAAAAGGATCAAAAGGGCGTACTTTACTGCCCTATATCGACGCTTCTCACCCTTCAAGAAATCGATACCTGTTTTCATATAATCTCCTAGTCAAAAAAAAATACTGCTCAGCAAGCAGTCATTAATCCATTTAGTAATTAATAAGCCTACACCTCCCACCGAAGTTGCTTTGTACATGAATCAAGGCAGGCTTCCTGACTTATGAATCATCCTTAGCCTTAACCTTCCCTGCATGGCAAGTGGTATCCTAAAAGCTTCGTCATCAATTACAGTAGCGGGGGCTGTCACGGGTTTTAACCGTGTTTCCTTTTAACTTATCATAGATAAGCACCCTCATTCTCTTCAATTATTCATACCTAGTATAGGCCTAATCGCCACCCTTGTCAATATCCACCAACTGGAAAAAATCCCCCCAAAAAAGACCCGAGGGTCTTAGTTTCTGAGGACTTGGGCCCCAAAGGGCATGAGACTCAGCTGGGCAAACTTGAAATGCTGAAGACCAAAGGGGATACCCACAAGGGTCAAGCATAATAAAAAACCTGTTATTACATGAAAGACTGCTAATTCCCAGCCAACAACTAATAACCAAATAAGATTTAAGAGCAAGCCGCCAGCACCAAAATTCCCCAGGTCTACCCGCTTGCCAAAGGGCCAAAAAATTAGACCTGCAATCTTCAAGCATTGATAACCCAGGGGCATACCAACGATGGTCAAACACAGTACCAGTCCAATGCCAGCCCAGGCCAGACCCCCAATAAAGCCCCCAAATAAAATCCAAAGTATATTTCCTAATAAACTCATTTCTTCACCTCTTTTCCTTTTCAGTATAAAGGATATGTCTTAAAATAGAATTAGGATAAGATTAAAAATGGAGGTATACTATGTGCGGACGCGCCCTCTTAACCCTAACAGAAGATATGATCGAAGAAGTATTAGAAGATGTTTACCAGGTCAAACAGATGACCCTAGAGGACTACAGTCCTCGTTATAACATACCACCCGGCCAGAAAATGTTAAGTATCATCAATGATGGAAGTATCAATCGGGCGGGTTTTTTAGAATGGAAGTTCATCCCCCCCTGGGCTGAATCTGAGGGAGATGGCTACAAATATACCAATGCTAGAAGCGAAACCATTCACCAGAAGGTCACTTATAGGGAGTCTTTTTTTACCAGGAGATGCCTTGTCATTGTGGATGGCTTTTATGAATGGCAACGGTCTGATCAGGCAAGGGTTCCCTTTTTATTTTATAGGGATAACCACAAGCCCTTTGCCCTGGCTGGCATATGGAACACTTATGTCTCTCAGGCCCATGGTGAATTTCCCGCAGGCAAGAAGACCTATGGCCTATCCATTATCACAACACGTGCCAATGACTTGATGGCCCCAATCCACCACAGAATGCCTGTCATCATCAAAGAAAAAGACATGTACGACTGGTTAACCTATAAGACCCCCTTAGAAAGACTTCAAGCCTTGATGGAACCCATTGAAGAGGCTTACCTCAAGGTCTACCAGGTCTCAACTTATGTGAATTCGACAAAAAATCAAGGTCCCACCTGCATCCAAAGGGTATCTTGATTTATATCATAGTCTACCTACACAGAAAAGCAACGACTTGATACAATAAGCCTAAACAAAGGAGGAAGTACAATGACTATAGAAATTAGACCCATCCAAGAAAAAGATTTAGAAGACTACCTTAGAATCCAGCAAAAGGCCTACCCGACCTACTACCAGGGGAGCCAGTCAGAAATCGAAAAGATGATTCCAAAAATGAAAGATAGGATGACAGCAGATGACCTCTTCTTTTATGGGGCCTTTATCAATCAAAAGCTTGTCGGTGGTATGCTTTATCTGACCTTTAAAATGAACTTCCATGGACAAGTCATCGATGTTCACGGGATAGGGTCTGTAGCCGTTGACCTTCTCCATAAGAAAAAGGGAATCGCCAAAACTCTTGTCTTATATGCCTTAGACAGGGCCAAGAAAGACCAAGTAGAAATCTTCTCTCTCTATCCCTTTAGACCAGACTTCTACGAGAATTTTGGATTTGGTTTTGGCAGTAAGCTGTTTGAGTATCAAATAGACCCAGGCGACTTCAATATGATAGGGGACCTATCCTCTTTAACAGACCAAGTCTCTAAAGAAGACATTGCAGCCTTTTATGATGAACAGTGGCCTCAAGTGCATGGTATGAAGAAAAAGTCTACCTTGGACCTCAGTGTCTTAAAGGCCAACAAGATCATCGCCTACAAGGAAGAGAATAAGATTCTTGGTTACATGTATTACAAGCAAGAGAAGGCCGGTGGTCAAGCTGGACTCGACCAAAAGATTGTCGTAGAAGAAATGATCTACGCCACTCCCAAGGCCCTTCAAGCCTTTTCAACCTTCTTTAGAGTACAAAAGGACCAGGTGGATTACATCCAAATTTATACCTACGACGAAAACTTTCACCAGCTTTTAAACAACTATTCTTATGCGACTCGACCTTGTCTAATGCCTTATGTAAGCCACAAGACGAGTGAAGTCGGTGTTGGCCTTATGTGGCGGGTCATGGACGCCAGCCAAGTTCTTGGTCTCATCCAAGATAGAACCACTTATAGAATAATCTTTAACCTTCTTCATCCAAGCGGAGAGGAGGAGACTGTAACCATCAATCCCGATTACGACAAGACACTCGAGCTTGGAATGAAGCTTTCCACCTTCTCTTCCTGGGTAATGGGTAATATCAGTCTGAATGATCTTCACACCTATGGCAAACTCACCTGTGACCAGGCTGACCTTTTAAAGAAGCTGGATCATGAGTTCAACTTCGACAGTCCACGTTGTTATGCCCACTTCTAAAATCAAACTAGGCCACCCAAAACAGGTGGTCTTTTTTAATTGCCTATATCCAGACATATCTTATAGGTTCCATCTTCTTGCAAGCGCCAAATGGTTGTGTACTGGCCTCTTTGTTCATGAGCTTTGCCATCTTCACCTAGGACCTGTCTTATATATTGACCATAGGTATACCCCATACTTTTATCTTCTGATAAGCTGCCTGAACTCGGCTGCCATTTTAGACTACTACCAGCCTGGTCTAAAAGAGGAGCCATGGCCTTTTGGATGGCCTCAGGTCCAACTATATTATCGCCAGAGCCCGCAACCATAATCCCCTCTTTGGAAAAATAAGATGCCCAAGCCTTGGCTCCCCCCTCTTGAGTCGCCTGACAAAACTCAATATCTAATGCCATTAATTCATTTATTGTCATATACCCTCCTAAGACTTATAGTCCTTTATTTCCCCTTGAACCATTTTCACATAGGCTGGCTTATCAGCCTGCCAAAGTTCTACCTGGTTACCAAAGGGATCCTTAACATTCACAAAAATGCCATAGGGGGTTTCTTCCCTTGACACTAGGCTCCCGCCATTCTCAAGAACTTGGTCGACAAGGACTTCTATCCCTTCAACCCTAAAATTAATACCCGTCCCCTCTCCAGTTCCTTTAAAGGTCACAAGAGCCAGTTGGTCCCCCTCAATAAAGTTCATGCCGACTTCTGAAAGGCAAGCCCCTAAATGACTTTCATACCAATCGTGTAGGGCCTGCTTATCTCCTTTAAACTGAAGAAAGACACCACCCAAACCAATTATCCTACCCATAGGTCACCTCCTTAATACTATTATATCCCAAAATTCTTAACCTAAGTCAATGCCTGAAAAGAAACCATCCCTTAAACTATAACTATAGCAAACAAAGGAGGAAACACATGAAAACAAAACAGCAAACAGCAATACTAATCGGTGGCAGTCTCTGGTTTATGGCCCTGGCTGCTGGCTTATCATATGGCATGGTCCTCAACCCTCTATTGACCCAGGACCTTGGCCAAACAGCCCAGGATTTGACCACCCAAGTCCCCCTATTCAGTCTGGGTCTTATGGGTTGGGTTGTGATCATCCTAGCAGATGCCCTAGTAAGCCTTGGCCTCTATAAACTCTACAAAGACTTTGACCACCCGCTGGCTCTTTGGACCAGCCTCCTACGTGGTATCTATACCCTTATACTCGGGCTAGCAGTAAGCCAGTTGTTTGGTCTATTGTTCTGGATTCAAGACAAGTCCCCTGCTGATCTGGCTCTTGCCCTTGACAAGAACAATCTTCTGGTTAACTTTGAGTCTATATGGTCCATGGGGCTTATCATTTTTGGCCTTCATTTGTCTTTTCTAGCCTACATGCTTGGCAAGCATAAACTCAGTCCTTCCTGGATCGTCAGCCTTCTTCACCTGGCAGGTCCCTCATATATCTTAAGTGAAGTTCTACCCACTGGCCCCTTGACCTCCTTCATCATGAATCTGCTCATATTGCCTATGACCCTGGCAGAGTTGGCCTATGCAAGCAGTTTATTCTTTACCCCTAAGAAAGGTTTTATATAAACCGTTAATTCCCTTGATTTTCCTATCTCAGTTTGAGATAATTGAGATAGGTTGAAATCGAGAGGAGGTCAAGTATGAGGATCAATCATGTGACTTTGGGCCTGGTCAGTCATAGAAAAGAGGCCCAGACCCTAATGACTAGGACCATGAGTAAGCTTTCAAGTGGTAAACGCTTGAATCAATTTTCAGATGATATTGGCAGTAGCGGTAAGTCAACGGGACTTGAAATGAAAATACGACACGCCCAGAGAATGAATCAAAACCTTCAAGACCAGCTCTCCTTCCTACATACCAAGGATGGGGCCCTAGACCAAATGATTGATATGAGTCAACGGGTCCGCGAACTCATCATCCAGGGGAAAAACGGAATTCTGATGGACCAGGACCAATCGGCCATTAAAGAGGAAATTGAACAGTTAAAAACTGGCATCAGTGAAATCTATCAGGAGGCCTCCTTCAACGACATTAGGCTTTTTAAGGATCCAAGGTCAGATTTAAAGACCAGCATGGATGCCCTTATGGAGGTAAAGGATTATTTTACCGATTCGTTTTTAGATAGAAGCGATAGCCTGTTCAAAGACCTCTTAGATGAACGTTGTCAGGTGGGGGCAGAGACTCAAGGCACCGAGGCCTGTATTCGGCTCTATGATAACCAGGTTCTCAACGAAAGGGCAAATATGAGTTTAATTCAAGATGCTGACATGGCCAAAGAGGTCATGGAACTCACTAAGGCAAGAATTAAACACGAAGCCTCTACCTACCTTATGGCCCAGGTCAACAAGGATAGATCAACCCTTATCACCCTATTAAAATAGGCTCACCTCTTGGTGAGCCTACTTGTTTATAAGAAGTGCCTTAAGGCCATGACTGATGTACTTGCATGGCTAAGTTGAGCAGCCAAAAGTCCTTCTGGTGTTTTGGCAAGAATTCCGTTTTGCAGCAAGTTTGGCTCATATCCCCTCTCTAGGGCTCCAAAGAAGGTCGCTGCAATGCAGTATTCAGCAGCATAACCTGAAAGAACAAGAAACTTCACTCCATGTTCCTTTAGAATTTGATCCAGGTCCGTCTCCCAAAAACTACTATTATAGCGCTTTAGAACCTCTATATCTCCCTCTTTCATTTCCAGTTCACCAATGGTCCTATAGGGCCCTTCTGATCCCTTTACAATATGCCTAACAAATATAACCGGTTTCCCAGCTGATCTAAATATATCTGCTGCAGTATTCATGTAGTCAACTGCTTCCAAGAAGTGCTTGTCTGACCTCAAGTGGCCTACATAAGCCTCTTGTACATCAATGATTAATAAGGCTTCCATATTTACTCCTCTCCTTGTCATACCAGGACGGTATGGGGCTTTCAAAGTTGTCAAACCAGGCTAAATTATCCCTGGCTTGTTTTTTCATGGTCTCCACTTCCTCGTCACCAACTTCAAGTGCCCAAGGCAGGGAGGACAGGGTATTATTGGCTATGTAGAGGCCCAATAGCTTGAAAAATTCTTCCGGTACATGCCCCTTAAAATAGCCATCAATCCTACCAGCTGCAAAGGCCGGTGACACCTGAATATCCCAAACGATGCGATTAAACTCTTCCCAAGGATCGCCATAATCAAAACGGTTAAAATCAATAATACCAACTTGCCCACTCTCACAATAAATCATATTGCCAATATGGTAGTCTCCGTGGTGGAGGCAGGTGGGTCTGTCCTCCAAAAGACTTTGATACTTCATAATCACCTGTCTAAAGGGTTGGTCCATGTCATATCTCAAGGGACAGGCGTTATAGCTATCTGCCTTGGTCTTAATCTTCTTGTTGAATCTCAAGGCCCAATCAATTGGTTCACGGCCTGTATCAAGTCCATGGATCCTCCGCAGTATGTCACCGGCTTCTAAGCCAAGACGATACTGCTTATCAGGACTAAAGGTGGTCATAACGTCCTCGAGAGGGTGCCCCTTTAACCACTTTAGGATCATATAAACCCCTTCATTGCAGATACCAATTTCATAGGGAGACGACATTTCAATCCCAAGTTGATCAATCTGCTTGATCACATCAAACTCCACATGTTTACCTTCAAAATATTGAATATCTGAAACCCGTAACAATAAGTCCTCACCTGATTTTGTAAGGACATGATATTTCTTATCCTTAGACCATCCCTTTTCAACCAAGTCAACACTCTGCCAGTTTTCCCAACCGGGTATATCTTTAAATTTCTCTAACATAAGCCTAACCTTCTTTGTATGCAATAGCATCTAACTGAAATAAGATGCCCCTTGTCCCACCCGGATGAGCAAAATTAGTCTCAATTGATTTTCTCACAGGATAGATACCCATAAAACGTTCCTTTATAACCTTTTCCATAACGGGTATATCATAAATGTTATGGAAGAGACAATCTAACTTGACAACAGATGATAAAGTCAAGTCAATTAAGCCCAATCTCTCCTCTAAATGGTCAACAGCACCCCGCACTTGACTTTCAATATCCTGTCCTATATTGCCAACACAATAATTCACATAAACTTGATTTCCAGCCTCAATAAGACCTGCATGACCGTAGTCCTCGTTTATATCGTGTCTAATTATTTTATTCATATTCATTCCTCCTCCACCTAATTATAGAACAAACGTTCGCATATTACAAGTCAATCCGCAAATAATGCCTTCAAAATTTTTACCGGCTACAAGCCTGTAAAATAGCCATGTCAAAAACATTTGACAGACCATAATCCTAGAAAAACCTGTACTGTCAAAGACTATTGATGGTAAAATAATCTAGAGACTTTTATTATGAAGGAGAAGAATATGGAACTAGGAAAACAGATCAGACACCATCGAGCAGAAATGGGCCTATCCCAAGACCAACTGGCACAGCTTATTTTTGTTTCTCGGCAAACTATCTCAAATTGGGAGAATGATAAAAACTATCCTGACTTGAAAAGTCTGCTCTTACTCAGTTCCACATTCAAGGTATCACTCGATAGTCTAATAAAAGGAGATGTGGATCAAATGAAAGAAATTATTGAACAAGAAAGTATTGACCGACTTAAGCAAGCCGGGAACAGGTTTACCATTTTACTACTGATGACCATCCTACTTCCCGTCCCCCTCTTTTCTCTCTTAAAGAGCGTGGGTGTCCTCCTCTGGATGGGCCTTGGTCTTACAACCCTTATCTATTCGTTCAAGGTTGAAAACCTAAAAAAACACTACAATGTTCACACTTTTAAGGAAATTACTGCCTTTTACCAGGGAAAAGGCCTTGAAGATACACCCAAGGCTGTGGAAGTAGGGAAAAGACCCTATCAAAAAATCCTTTTGGGTCTGGCTAGTGGCTTGCTTACCCTGGCAGCTGCCTACATCCTAGGCCTCATTATTAAGTAAAGAAAAAAGGACACCCGCCATTTTATATGGGGTGTCCTCTTCTTATTGGTCTCTATTAAAATATTCCAGGATCGCTTCTTTTGCCACCTGGACCATAAAATCAATTTCATCATAAGTGATGACATAGGGGGGCATGAAGTAGACAATGTTGCCAAGAGGTCTTAGGAGAACCCCCTTCTCAAGGGCAATCTTGTAAATTTCATAGCCAACTCTTTTTTGCCAGTCAAAGGGTTTCTTGGTCTCCATATCCTCCACCAGTTCAATAGCACCGATCATGCCAAGCTGCCTAAATTCTCCAACATGAGGAATATCTTTGAGCATGGCAGTGACTTTCTGGTGGATATAGAGGGCAGTTTCCTGATTCCTTTCAATAACATTTTCTTCGTCGAAAATCTGAATGGTACGGTTGGCGACCGCACATCCCAGGGGATTGCCCGAATAGGAATGAGAGTGTAAGAAGGCCTTCATGGTCTCATAATCATCATAGAAGGCCTCATACATCTTATCCTTCATCACGACCAAGGATAAGGGGAGGTAGCCAGCTGTCAATCCCTTTGATACACACATTAAGTCTGGTGTGACCCCAGCGTGGTTGCAGGCAAACATCTTGCCTGTTCGGCCAAAACCGACAGCAATCTCATCTGCTATGAACTGTATATCATATTGGTCGCAAAGGGTCCTTAACTTAATCAGGTATTCCTTGGAATAAATCTTCATACCAGCTGCCGCTTGTACAAGGGGTTCAACAATAATCCCTGCAATTTCTTCATGCTTTTCCTCAATGGTTTGAGCCATATGCTCAAAGCATTCAGCCTTGCAAGTGTCTCGATTTTGATTGTAAGCACACCGGAAACAATCTGGTCCTTGAACCCTTTCCACATCTAATAGGAGGGGATTGTATATCTTTGAGTATAGGTCCACACCACCAACGGATAAGGCACCTATGGTTTCACCATGATAAGCGTCTGTTAAGGCAACAAATCGGGTTTTCTTGGGTTTTCCAACCTGTTGGTAGTACTGAAAGGCAAGCTTCAAGGCAATTTCAACAGCTGATGATCCATTATCACCAAAGAAAACCTTATTCAGGCCCTCTGGGGCAATCCTAATGATTGACTCTGCCAGATCAATAGCAGGTTTGTGTGAGAAATTTGCAAAAATAACATGTTCCAGGGTATTGGCCTGGTCATAAAGGGCATCATTAATCTTTTGATTGGCATGGCCAAACAAGTTCACCCACCAAGATGACACAGCATCTAAATAACGCTTACCATCTACGTCTTCTAAAAAGACGCCTTCTCCTCTTTCAATCACAATCGGAGGGAAAGCCTCATAATCTTTCATCTGAGAACAAGGATGCCATATATGTCTCAGGTCTCTCTCTTGTAGTTTATTCATATTATCTCCTTATTCAAACCAGGATTTAACTTGGTCTTCCTTAAGACATCTGTCAAATGCCTGGTGGATATCCCTTAAATCATCCACATGGTCTAGGGTAATAAGAGAAGCAACTCCTGTCCGTTCTTTAATGATGGACAGGTTATCCTCTTCGTAATAAGTCCCCTTATATTGGTTAACAATAATAGCCTTGACCTCTATACCTTGAGACCTGAGAAAGGCATGACTCAAACAGGTATGGTTAATGGTTCCAACCCCTGCCCGGGTCACCAATACAACAGGTAAGCCCAGTTGCTTGACCAAATCGTAAATGTAAACCTGGCGGCTCAAGGGAACAATCACCCCTCCAGCCCCTTCTATTAGGGTGTAGTCAAAGCTTGTCATCAACTTCTCAGCATGGTCTTGAATCCTCTTGAAATCAAGACAGGTCCCCTGCCTTTCAGCTGCAATGTGGGGAGAAACTGCTGGTTGAAAACAATAGGTGTTCATCATATGATCTGGGTACTCAAGCTCACAAGTTTTCTTGATAAAGTCTATGTCCATAGACTTCAACTGGCCATCATGATACTCACCACCACTTTGAATAGGTTTATAGGCGATTGCCTTGCTTGTCTTCTTTAAGGTGTAGGTCAGCCCTGCGGTGACAAATGTCTTGCCCACATCTGTATCTGAACCAACAATAAATAGTCCCCTTCCCATAAGTCCTCCTATATTTTAAGTCCTGAACACAAGATCATATCCTTGTCATTTTCAACGTCTGACCCAATTGTCGTTAAAAAATCCCCTACTAAGGCTGCATTGACGCCAGCCTTAAAGCCCAGGGCCTGCTTGTCCTTCAAGGCCATTCTACCACCAGCATAGCGTATGAAGGCATCTGGAATAACAAACCTAAAGAGGGCCATCGACTTTAAAATCTCCATGGGGCTTAGAACTGGATTCAGGGCCATAGGCGTTCCAGCCACAGGCATAAGAACATTCAAGGGTACAGACTTAATGTTTAAGTCCTTTAACTCAAAGGCCATCTTCACCCTGTCCTCAACTTTTTCGCCCAGACCAAATATTCCCCCTGAACAGACTTCTAAACCTGCAGATGCCACATTTCTAATGGTATCAACACGGTCTTTATATTCGTGAGTACTTACAATACTAGGATAATAAGCCTCTGAGCATTCTACATTATGGTGGTACATGGTTACACCAGCCTCCTTGAGGGCAAGTGCTTGCTCTTGACTGATAATGCCATGAGAGGCACAAAGGTTCAGATTGGTGTCTCTTCTTAACTTCTTATAGATTTCAACCAATTGGTCAAACTCCTCTTGACTACCAGCTCCCTTGCCTGAGGTTACCAGGGAAAAACGATGGGCGCCTTGACGTTCAACTTCTTGAGCACTTGCAAGAATCTCCTCGTAAGATAAAAGGTCATAGGTCGCTGCCTGGGTCTTATAATGAGCCGACTGAGAGCAAAACTTACAGTCTTCACTACAAGAACCTGAACGGGCATTCAGAATTGTACATAGGTCTACCTTATCTCCTACAAAATGTTGTCTTAATTGATTGGAAGATTCAAAAAGAACTTCAAGACTCTCTTGGTCTTCTTGGTCTATGGACATAATCTTAATAGCTTCCTCATAATTAATCTCATGACCCTGGATTATGGCCTCTGTTAAGTCTCTAATAAATGCTTTCATCTTATTCCCTTTCTACTTTAAATATCAATGATCCATTATGACCACCAAATCCCAGAGAGTTACTCATAGCATAAGATCCCTGGTAGGGGGTTACTTCTTGAATGACCTTTATATTACCGGCATCTAAGTGGTCGATGCCTATGCTTGCATGTAGGTATCCTTTACTCAAACTCATTAGGCTTGTAATAGCCTCGACGGCTCCTCCTGCTCCCATCAGATGGCCGGTCATGGACTTGCTAGAGTTGACATAAACATCAGTCCCAAAAACCTCCTCAATAGCCCGAGCTTCCATCTGATCATTGATGGGGGTACCGGTTCCATGGGCATTGACATAACCGACTTGGCCTGAACTAAGTCCTGCTTCCTTTAAGGCCAAGGTCATACATCGAATAATCCCCCTACCCTCTGGATCAGGTGATGTCATATGATATCCGTCTCCTGTATGTCCATAACCAACCACTTCTCCAAGGATCTTTGCCCCTCTTTCAAGGGCCAAGTCATAGGCCTCTAAGACTAGGAAGCCAGCTCCCTCTCCTAAGACAAATCCTGAACGGTCTTTATCAAAGGGCCGGCAAGCTCGGTCAGCATCCTCACTTAGGGTGTGGGCCTGCATATTGACAAAACCAGCTAGCATAACAGGATTAATACAAGCATCGGTCCCTCCAGCCAAAACGGCTTTTTGATAGCCATCCTTAATTAGGCGGTAGGCTTCACCAATGGCGTGTGTGCCCGCAGCACAGGCTGTCACCAGGGTTGTCACATGCCCCTTGGCTCCATACGCCATAGAGATATGGCCGGCGGCCATATTGGGTATGAACTTAGGGACGCAGATGGGATTCACATAAGAGGGACCTTGGTCCAGGTAGGCCTTTGCCTCCTCAAAATAAGTTTGAATACCACCTACCCCTGTGCCAACAACCACACCCAACTCATAAGGATCTAAACTATTACAAGGCAATTGACTCTCATCAAGGGCCTCTTTACAAGCAGCTAGGGCAAATTGAACAGACCGGTCTGTTCGTTTTACAAGTTTCCGGTCCATATAGTTCCTCCCACAAAAGTCCTTGACTTCTGCAACAAGCTTGGCCTTGAGTCCCTCCTCTTGAAACTGACTTAGGGGGCCGAATCCATGACGACCATCCATAAGGCCCCTGAAATGTGTTTCCTTATCAAGTCCTAGAGGACTCACTAGGCCCATACCTGTTACAACAACCCTATTGGCCATGGTGAAGCCTTTCAATGTGGTCAACGAGGTCCTGTACCCTTTCCATATTCTTAATAAAATCATTGTCAATACTGATCTTATAGTCATTCTCCAAACTAATGATGATTTGAGAGATATCTAAAGAATCTGCATCTAACTCATCATAAATTAAGCTGCTTGCCTCAACTTCATGGGCCTCAAAGCCCATAATATCCATTATTGTTTCTACTACTCTTTCATATATCATCTGACGCCTCCTCCTTAAAACCTATTGTCATTATACGGTCATCATCGGCCATTGTAAACCCTTAAATTAAAATTGTTGACAATGGTCTTTATCAGCCTTAAACTTGTATGGGAGGTAAACTATGTATACGTATGAAAAAATCATTCAAGACTTAAAAAGTCGTGACTTATATCGCAAAGAAAAAACGCTTTCCTCAATGCAGGATGTCTGTGTTCAATATGAGGAGAGGTCACTTCACTTAATGGGGTCCAATAACTACCTATCCCTTAATGGCCATCCCCGCCTCCAAGCCATATGCCATGAGGTATTAGATACCTTTGGAACAGGCTCAGGTGGTTCCCGCTTAACCACTGGATCCAGTGACTGGCATAAGAAGCTTGAGGATCAAATCAGTGCCTTTAAAGAGACAGAAGACAGTCTTATTTTTTCAAGTGGCTATGCAGCCAATCTAGGCGTCATCACCAGTCTAGCCCATAAAGAGACCCATGTCTTTTCCGATAAAGACAACCATGCCAGTATCGTTGACGGTCTTTTATTATCCGGATGTCAACTCACCCGTTATAAACACCTTAATTATAAAGACCTGGAAAGACGCCTATCTCAATCAACCAGTCATCATAAGATCATCATCACCGACACTGTCTTTAGTATGGATGGGTCTACAGCAGACTTAAGGGTCTTAAGCAAATTAGCCAAGGCCTACTCAGCCCTTCTCATCGTCGATGATGCCCACGGCCTAGGGGTCTTAGGACCCAAGGGACAAGGACTCGGCCATGAGCAAAATATGGTCCAGTCGATTGATTTAACCATCGGTAGCCTCAGCAAGGCAATTCCAGGATCGGGTGGCTATGTGACAGGATCAAAACTCCTAGTTGACATCATTAGAAATAAGGCCCGGTCATATATATTTTCCACAGCACCTCCTGCCCATATGATGGCCCTTGCTTATGAGGCAATCAATATGATTAAGGAAGGCGATCATAGGCGTCAGGCCCTGGCTGAGAAGACATCCTATTTCATAGACAAATTGAGGGCAGCTGGTTTTAAGATTCCTGACCAAATGACACCCATTATCCCCATTCCTATCGGTCCGTCTGACCTCACCCTGCAAGTTCAGGATGCTCTTCTGGAGGACGGGATTTATATACCAGGTATAAGACCACCAACGGTCAAAAAAAATCATGCCCAGCTCAGGGCTTCTATCAACTACAACCATAGCCATGACCAGTTGGACTACATTTGCTCAAGGATCATCCACCATTGTAAAGTCTATCAGGTTATCTAGGAGGTCTAACATGCAAGTTTTTCTAGTAAACGGATGGGCTTGTGCCCCCTCAGTTTTCGACCGAATACAAACCATTATGGTCCCTGGTGACCCAATCCAGTATATTCATACATCCACCCTGGAGGGCTTTACAGATTCAGAAGAAGATAAGATCATTATAACCTGGTCTTATGGTTACCTTCATTTTCTAAACCATCTTGACCAGCTTAGTCACATTAAGGCTGTCATCGCCCTCGCCCCAACTCAGGCCATCATCCAGAGTGATTCAAACCCAAACGGATGGCCCAAGGACCTCATTGATCGTATGGTCCAAGAACTGACAAAGGGCAACCATCAAGTTTTACAGAACTTCTACCGGCGGATTCGTCGACATTTCCCCCAGATGTACAAATCAAAGGATTCACTAGTAGACCTTTGTAGAAGCTTGACAAGCCTATCCTACCTAGACTTGGGTCAAGTCTCCCTCCAGGTCCCCCTTTACATCTTCCACGGTCAAAGAGACAAGTTGCTCCCTGTAGATATGGCTTACTTGATCCATAAAAATCAAGCTTCATCACAAGTCACCCTAGTTGAAGAGGGTCACTTTATACTCAATAATACCCATGTTCTTAGGGACATTCAGACAATTGTTAGGAGATTACATGATTGACAAAAGAAAGCTCAGCCGACGCTTTAGTCGCCAGGCCAAAACCTATGATAAGTATGCTCGTGTTCAAAAAGAAATGGCAGAAGAGCTACTGGCTCTCTGCAAGACCCAGCCAAAACACATCCTTGAAATTGGATCCGGTACCGGCTACCTGACTCAGGCTCTTGCAGCAGCTTTTCCAAATGCTAAAATTCACGCCATAGATATAGCTGAGGGCATGATTGATTTGGCAAGAGACCAGGTCCCTAGCCAGAAGGTTACCTTTGAGTGTGGTGATTTTGAAGACCTCAATTTCAACCGGACTTATGATTTAGTTATATCCAATGCCACCTTCCAGTGGTTTAACCACTTAGAAGAAAGCTTAAGAAAAATCAAGAGCCTTCTAGAGCCACAGGGTTGTCTTATTTTCTCTACATTTGGTCATAAAACCTTTCATGAACTTCATTCAACCTATCAAGCCCTCGATCCCCATACCAGACCCGGCCAGTCTTTTTATAGCCTTGAGCAACTTAAGGCCCTGGTCATCAAAGAGTTTCCCGGCCTCCACGGTCATGAAGAAACCTATGTGGAGACTTTCGAGACTTGTATGGACTTCTTCCAATCCATAAAGAAAATAGGAGCCAATCGGTCCTCTAGGGACCAAGGGGCTAGAGATCCTGATTTTATCCATCAAGTGATGACTTATTACGAAAATAATTTCACCGTACAAAATCAAGTTCAGGCAACCTACCAGGGCCTCTTCATCACGGCACATTTAACCTAATAATAAAAGATGACAGGGCCAATACCTTGTCATCTTTTTCCTTTAGAGGGTCTTCCTATAGATAATTTCCTCTTCTTTATTTACTTGTTGCTAGGTCTGGAAGCCAAAAGACTGGTAAAGGTCCATGGCTCTATGGTTATGGGCTTCTACGGTTAGGCTAAGCACCTCAATAGGCTTGTAGGTAACCTTTATAAAGTCAATAATCATACTTAAGGCCTTCTTACCGTAGCCTTGTCCCTGGTAGGACTTGTCAATGAAAAAACCTCCCAGCCAATAGTTATCCAGACTATTAGGTGTATAGGAAATATAGAAACCACCGATTAGCTGGCCATCCTCCTCTAAGAGATAGGGATCAAAGGCCTCATCCCATGGTTTTATATAAGCATGGGCTAGGGATTCTTGTACTGTAGGTACAAAGGCCTCCTGGTCCTTATGTACAGATAAGCCCAGGGCCTGGTCGTAATTGTCTTTTGTATAATTGATTATTCTCATTTTTACCTCCTAAAGTAAAAAGGACTCCGTGTTACCACAGACCCCTTCTACCCTCTTTATTACTTCAGCCAAAAGCCTAATGTTCTGTCATTAATTGATGGATGGATTCTCCCCGCCACTGTACTTTTAAATGCGCCCGTACAAGTTCTTGGTCCTTGTTTAAATCATAATAAGTAAAGCTTACTAGTCCCTCTTCCCATACGCTTATGATAGCAATATATGAGTCACTGGTCATAACAAACTCAGACTCCAAGGCCTTATCCTCTAATAGATCCTTATCAGCCAGGGTCCACTCCATTGATTTTATTGCAAAGACAATATCCTCTATCCTTGAGTCATCCAGCATTCCCATGGAAACAAGCTTTCCCTGGTCAGCCTTCTTGTAATGGCAATCTACATCCTCATACTCAAGTCGGTCAAGTCCTTCTATGATTGGTGCATGTTTTATCTGGCCCATTACCAGCATGGATGCTAGCATAATGGCTAAAGCTGTACCCACAAGGATCAGCATTTTCCTCTTCATAACTTCCTCCGTGAAAAGATTAATTGATCATCTATAAATAGTGTAACACATATCTCCCTATAAAGTGCTTAACTTTTTCTTAACTTTTCTTGATTCGTGTCCTATAGGAATACATTTAATCTGTTTATAGGTCATTCACTTCTATCTTAGCCCAAAGTATAGTCATTTAGGATGACTTTTAAAGCCACGCCTGTTTCCATAAAACACTTTCGTGGGTTCTATAGGTCTCCCCCTCTATTTGAAACTCTAACCTTGTGATTACATTAAAGCCCAACTTCTTTTGAAGGTTAGCAGAGGCTATATTAAAGTCAAAGTGACCACAATGGACAAAGTCCATCTTTTCCTCAAAAAATACTTGGTCTAGAACAGACCTTATGGCTTCCTCCATTAGGCCTTTTCTCTGGTGGGGACGGCCTAGTGAAAAGGACATGCTGACACCCCTTAGGTCCTTAAGTTCTTCTAAGTCTGAAAGGTCGTCAGGTACTTTTGTCACCGTTAAATTGCCGATGACTCTGCCATCTTCCCTATCTACCAAGGCATAGCCTCTCTCTTCTTTATCCTTTAACCAATTAAAATTAAGACGGGCCTGGTCCCGGGTGGTCATCAGGTCTCTTCCCATCATCTTACACATGTCATCATCCATGGCATAGTGGCAAAAGTCATCAAAATCTTCTTCTATGAACTTTCTTATTAATAAGCGGTCTGTTTTTAATATCATTTACTGGTCCTCCCTACTCAGTCTATCAGAGTTTGACTAGGAAAAAAGGTAGACTTTAACTTTAGAAATTTTAGTCTTAACTTGAGGGGTGAAAGCAAGCAGTTGCAATACTACTCCCTTTTTACTCCCCCCAGTATCATTGTCTCTGCACCCTTCATCTGATATGATAATAACAAGTAAATGGTTCTTTGTCTTATCACACTTGAAATTAAGGAGGTCACCATGTTATACACCCTTGCATTACTATTGATAGCTTTTGCCATTGCTATTTCCTCAGGTTTTGGATCCACAGCCTCTGCCTTGCTCGACCCTGCCTCCCTTATATTAGTACTGGGCATCCCCCTTGTCTTGTTGGGTGTTGCAGGATTAATGAGGGATTTTTTAAGAGCCTTCAAAATACTAACTGCAAAGGAGAACATCTATACAAGAGAGGAACTCAGCAATAGTCTTTTGGCCACCAAGTCCTTTATCACCTACCTATGGTTGAGCGCCTGTTTTGGAACCTTGCTGGGCCTGGTCATGTCCCTTTCCCAATCCACTCATGCGAAAGACCTGATGCCATCTTTGAGTGTCTCCCTGCTGATGGCCTTTTATGCCTCTCTCATCCACTTGTTAATCAGTATACTCCCTGGTAAAATTATGAGGCTCTTAAACCATGAAGGTGGTCAGAATGAAGGATAAACTCATATTCATTAAGAGACTGGTCCCCCTAATCCTATTTATGGGCCTCCAACTTTCTCTAACAGGCCTTGACTTCTTATGGATCATTGACTTGCAAATGGTCATAACCATGGTGGCGGGCATCAGCCTCCTGACTTGGGCCAGTCGCCCCAATGCCAATGTGGACCTAAAAAAGAACCTGGCCATCCAGACCCTCCTGGTCTCCCTGTTCACCAGTTCTATGTCAGCGATTAGCCACATTGGCCAAGGCAAGCAGGATATTCTCCTAGTCTTTGCCCTCCCCCTGCTGTATGGCCTATGCATCTACCTTGTCCTTTATATCCTCGTTTCAAACTTTCATAAGGAGGATACAGGGACTCACTCCTATACTGACCAGTTCATTCAAATGGGACTCAGTCCAAGAGAGAGATCAATCGCCTTATTGATCATGGAAGGAAAGACAAACAAGGCCATAGGTAACCAACTGTTCATCGCTGAATCCACTGTGAAAAAACATGTTCAAAACATACTCAGAAAAACCCAGTGTGATAACCGACAAGAGTTTTGCTTATACGTCACTACATACAAATAAATCTGTAGACAAGCCTGTCTACAGATTTTCTTGATTCAGCCAATGTTTTCTATGAGTCCAGTAGATTTTCCCCCGCCCCTCTGGTTGGTCATCAGCTTCATAAAAACCATTACGGACTAAAAAACTAATAGATGCCTGATTATCTGGATGGGTTTCAGCACAGATTAGGTCCTCATCCGTCACTGAGAAGTATCTGCCTATGAGTTCACCTGATGCCTCCTTGCAATACCCCTTGCCCCAATAATCTGGTAAAAAGCGGTAGCCAAGTTCAGCCATAGCTGTCTCCTCCCATTTAAAAAGAGCAACCAAGCCAATAGGAAACTCAGTCACCCGATCCATAACTAAGTAGACATTTAAAAGGCCCTGGCCATAGGCCTTGGTCCAGGTCCTTATTGACTCATGACACTCCTGTAGGCTAGAAGACTTTGAGGACCTATAGCGGTTGACTCTTTCATGGTTGTTTAAGACGAATAAGAAGTCTTCATCCCCCTTTTGAAAGGGTCTTATTATAAGGCGTTCTGTTTCAATCATGGGACCTCCTTGTGGATTGAAAATGTAGTCTAGCTATCATTTCATAATATTAACAAATGTTTCCACCTCTGCTTTTGAGGATACCATATAAACTTGAATTATTGCTTTTTTTACTTAAAGTCTACCAACCCATATGTCAGCAAGGATAAAACTCCCCCTCATGTGAACCATGAGCGGGGAGTTCTTTATTTAAGAGTCTACATAACCCCTATACATTTCTATGTAAGAAGCCCTTTCCTCCACATTCTCAAATGACTTGAAGTAATCTAGTATCGCAAGACCAAACTCAATATAGGCCCTTCCAACAGCTGTGATAATATTCCTATCAACAACAACACGTTGGTTCAGGTAATGCTCCCTGTTAAAGGGATCTTCACAGGCCAGTTCCTCGTAACGTTCTGGTGTCATAGTTGTTGTGAACTTATGACCCTCCAAGACCCCTGCCTTGGCTAAGAACTCAGGACCTGCACAGATGCTTGCAACCAGCTTGTTATCAGCGTATAAGTTCTGGATCAAGGTTATGAGTTCCTCTCTACAGTCCCTTTCCCAGCCACCAGGTATGAGTATCCCCTCAATGTCCTTTAAGTCTAGGGCTTCTTTAACCGTGTAAGTCGTCGCAAAGTTGAAGTTTGACAAGCCCTTGTAGAGCCTTTTCTCATAGCCTATTGCTAGGACCTCCTTGTCTGCATCAGCAAGCATATGAGCTGCTAGATTGGTTTCAAAGTCTGCCATTGTATCATAAACAAAACATAATAATTTTCCCATAATTCTCCTTATACTTCTTTATCATAATCAGTAGGACGCATCCTACACTTTCCATAAACACCCCTGTGTTTTCATCATACCAACTCCCTTCCTCGATTAATATATAAACTCATGAACCAAGGCTCATGACACCTTATGCCATCAATTGTACCTATAAACGCTCAAAGTCTGAGTATGACTCTTTATGACAGAACCTTCTTGTTTTGACCCAGCTCATAAAGTCTTTGTAACATTTGTTGACAGTAATCCTTATGAGCTTGTGAATCGCTAAACTTAAAGTCCTCTACCAAGCGGTAACCGAAGAAGAGTAAGATTTGCTCGTAGATGTACAAGTCCTCATGATCCTTTAAGTCTACATACTCCTCCAGCCCCTGTCGGTATGCCGGTACACAGGTCTTGTAATAGTCTATGACCTTGTCAGGATGGGTTTCATCTATAATTAGACTCGCTATGTCCTCCCCAAGAGTCCCCCAACCACTGGTATCCCAATCAATTAATCGAATTTTTCCATCCTTGTAAAAGATATTGGTTACCCAATAGTCCCTGTGACTCAAGATAAGAGGAAGCTTCTCTATTTTCATCCAGAGGTCGTCTGCTTGAGCATCCATATTTATGATCATCTGACATAGGTGACTGGGCAGGTCACAAGCGTCTGACCGTATATAATCATGTACTTCTGGCCAGCCTGCATAAGCCTTGTAGACCTCCTTGATCATTGATTCCCTACTTAAATTATGAAGAGACCCGAGCAGGTCTGGCCTATCTCGAAGTAATCGGCCCTGGAAACGACCAATTTCTTTCGAGGCCGTTTGGAACATGTCCAGGTCCAAATCATGACCCGTTACGCCATCCAAATACTCCATCCATAATTGGATTTCTCCCTCTATTTTTTGGCTATGATAACATGTCGGCCATTTAAGGTCCTCAGACATAAGTGACTCTAAGTCAGACTGGTATAAGTCATACTCCCTTGTCCATGAATCATGATCAGCATGTCGCTTCCACTCCTTTTGAATCTTATGCACCACTTTAAAGGGCCAGATTTGCCCCCTGCTACAAGTCGCTTGTCCGGTGATCAGATGGACCTCAGCCACAGTCCCCCCCTGAAGTTCAGACGACTTTGCTGTCACACTTGTAATTTCTTGCTTTAACATATTGCTTAAGGCCTTAATAAGGCCCTCCTGGTTCTTTACCTCTTGATTTTTATTCAATGAATAAGTTCTCCTTAATCTAGTTTTCTTCATTTCACCATTACAATCGTCAGCCCTTCTTTACAGGACCTAATCCTAGCCTAACATGATTTTTTATTCTTCTCTATAACCACTTTGTTTTTAATTAAAGAAAACAGCACCCTAGAGCGCTGTCTTGTCACTAAAATTCATGTTTTACCTCTCTCATAAAGAGGTTCTTAAGAGCCTGGCTTGGATCTGCCTTTTCTACTATAACTGCATGAATGGCTCGCGTAATTGGCATGTCTACATGATAAATCTCAGAGAGTTTAATAAGAGATTCTGTTGTCGAAACCCCTTCGGCCAGCTTGTCAAAGGCTTCCCCCTTAATAAAGCGCTCACCAAACCGTCTGTTGTTGCTATAGGGAGAAAAGAGGGTTGCCTCATAGTCTCCTATATGACAAAGACCATAAGCTGTTAACTCATTGCCTCCCATAGCCTTTATCAATCGTGATACCTCTCTTGACCCCCTTGCGATCAAGGACCCCTTCAAGGCAGAATACCCAACACCATCCAACATACCAGCAGCAATACCGATTACATTCTTAGCCGCAGCTCCAATTTCATTGCCTACTAAGTCTTCACCTATATAGAGTCTAATAAGCTCACTGTTAAAGAGACGGATAACATCCTTGGTGGTCCTATAATTTTCAGAACTGATAATCATACAATTGGGAATACCCTGGGTAAAAGCCTGAACATGTCCAGGTCCTACCCAAACAGCCACCTGAACAGAGTCCCCTAAGACTTCTTTAACAACCTGAGATAACCTCTTACCAGTCGTCACTTCAATGCCCTTCATGGCTAGGATTAGGGTTTTTCCCCTCAAATCATAAGCCTTAAGGTTACCACATAAGTCTCTCAAGTGTTGAGAACTGACAGAGACAATCATATAATCACTATGGTTAACTGCCTCTTCTAGAGAAGAGGTCAAAGAGACTGTCTCCCCTAAACTCAGGTAATCATTGGACCGACTTTCTTTTAATCTCATTAAGTTCTTAGAAGATTCCCGGCCCCAAATTAAGACATTATGGTCCAGTTCATCGCTATACCAGGCAAGAAAACTCGCCCATCGTCCACATCCTAATACTGAAATATTCATAAAGACTCCTTATAGTACCATTCATTAGTTTTTTATAAGGGTAACACATAAGTCAGGAATTTCCAATCATCCAGTGTAAAAGGACTCTGGTCTCCATTAAAGACAAGTCCCTATTCTAATACTTATTGGCACAATAGGTCTCAAGGACTTGAGGAAGTTGGGTCCAGTCCATATCCTTACCAATATAATCATCTATCCTGTGGTAGGTTTGTCGCTGAATCTTATAATCAGGAAAATAAGATAAGAAATGTCCCATGAAGAAGGCATCCACCAGGGTCTCCTTTTCAAGATGGTTTAAATCAAAAGGTTGAACAAAAGCCTGCTCAAGGGCAATATGTATGATTTCATGGAGAATTATTTCTGATGGGGCTCGGTATGAGGCTATGCCATCCTCCTTGACCTTGATGATGATGTGACCCTTCTTAGGGTCATAGGATCCTCCTGGACCATACTTGGTCAGCCGAATCGTGTAGGTATCAAAGGGCTTAAAGCCCCAAGCCTCTTGATAGATGTCGAGTGTCCTTGCAAGGTCTTCCAAGTCTATTCCCATGGTGTCTAGGGCCCTGAGCCCCTCCTTGTAATAATCTGACTTATAATCCTCCTCAATCACCTGTCTAAAAAGCTCTTCAGCCTCCTGGTGAAGAGAGCCTTGCCTAGACCAGGTAAGGAGTTTCGCCATCATCTTGGTCTCTGGTAAAGACAGGTTATAACCATTTTTTTCATAGAAGTCATATCTCAATAAGCGGTTCCAACCATAGGCAACTTCCTCCTCTAGGCTGTTGATTCTTTTAATTAATTGAATAGCTAGCTCCCCCCTATAAGTCCATGAAGAGGACCAGTTCATCGCCTTGCATCTTACCAGTACTGACAAAGCCCTGCTTTTCATAGAAAACCTTGGGACTGCCCTTGGTCAGCATAGACGTCACCTTGAAGTACTTCTTACCTTCCTGCCTTAGCATATCTGCTAAAAGTTTAATCACCTGGCTGCCGTAACCCCTAGCTTGAAAGTCCTTGGCAATCATAAATCGCCAGAGATAACCTCCGTTGACCTCTGGTGAATCGAAGTACTTACACTCCATATTCATCATCACAAAACCTATCAGAGTCTCTTCCTTGTAGACCGCTCTGGGCCATGCAATATCCTTGTAGCCATAGGCCTGGGCCAATGATACGGCATTGGGAGCCACAAGCTCCCTTTGGTCTTGGTCTAAAGTGTCACTTAATTGAATGACAGCATTTACATTATCACCAGTAATTTCTCTAAGGCTAATCATTTCAAACTCCTTTCATTATTCATACAACTTAGGGAAGGCCGTCTTGTCCAACTTTTGAACCCCCACGACCAGTAAGGAGGTCGTCAGGCCAACAAGGCACATCAGACTTAGGGTAAAATCAAAGCCCAAGTGGTCATTCAAATAACCAGAAATCAACTTGCCAACCAAGCCCCCTGTCATAATAGCAATATTTAAGTAGGAGGAAACCCGTCCCCTATGAGATGCCGGTATTCGCCTGCTTACATAGGGGTTTCCCCCGATGGCATTGCTGATTTCACCCAGGGTGAAAATAAACATCATCATGAAAAAGACGATTTTCATGGGACCATTTATGATGAGAACATAGCTCACTGAGAACAAGGCCACTCCTAGACTGACTTTTGTCAACTCCCTTTTTTTTGATAAAAAAGCTGTTATTAAAGGAGTCGACACAATAACTATGAAACCATTAAATGACACAAGGGTCCCGTAAAATCTTGCGCCAACCCCATCACCAAAGAGATCTTCCATATACAGGGGAAGGGTAAAGGTCCACTGGTCATAGACAAATTGTATCATCATAAACATAAGTATCATCAGTAGGACTGGTTTTCTTTGCCATAAGAGCTTTAAAGTGCTCTCCTTTACATCCTTCTTGTCTTCATACTCATTTTTCTCCTCCTCATCTAAGGACTCTACTTGGACTGATTGAACAAATAAGACAATCAAAAGAGTGGATGTGATGGTCGTCAAACCATCAATCCTAAAAGCTAGACTCAGGTGGTTTTTATAGAGAAAACCACCCAGTACAGCACCGAACATGAGGCCCATATTATAGCCCAGGTAAGACAGTGAGAAGACCTTATCTCTTTCCTCAGGCTTAGAGGCTTCTATAAAGAGGGCATCAAAGGATGGCCACTCCATGGTGGCAAAGATACCTGCTGTTACAAATAGGAAGATCATGGGGAGGCCAGGTTTCATGAAGGAACAAATTATAAAGAGACTGGTTGTGATTGAATCAAAAATTATGATGATTTTTTTCTTGTTGAAGTGATCAGCCAGCTTGCCCCCTATATAGGTTGCAGGCAGAAACAAAAGCCCCATTCCAGCTGAAATCAAACCAATGGTCTTGTTGTCATATCCCATCTTACCACTGAGTATAAAGGTCAACATGGGCCAGACAAAGGCCCCCATATTGGTTACCATCCTGGCAATAAATATAAAATAAATGGACCGAGATAGGCCCCGATACTGATCGAAGAGGGATCTTATTTTCCTTAACATAAGGCTCCTTTAATTCTTTACTTTCTAAACTACCTCTACCTATATTATACATGGGTGGCCTTAATTTTCTTAAGTGTCATTTAAATGTAAAACAAGATAGCGAGAAGAAACTCCTGCTATCTTGTAGTGATCTTAATGTCCCCTATAAAATTCTTGTTGGGGTCCCCGGTCATCTGGCCTTCTTCCCCTGGTGTAAGTCCCACCTGTATAGGTGTCGAGTGTCCTTGACCAAAATTTTATGGCTGGCTGGTTATAATCAAACTGTGATACCCGCCACTTACCTGGATAGAGGTCGAATATCTGGTGGGCAGCCTCTTGACCCAGCCCCTTCCTTCGGAAGCCTCCCATAATAAAGTAGTGTCTAAAGTAGGTCACCTGGTCCTCGTATTCGTGTCTAATAACCGCCAGTCCAGCTGGCTCCTGATTAACCCGTATGATAAAGGAGCTGTAGTGGTCAGCAAAGTGGTAGTCATCATAATCATCCGGCAGGGCATATGACCCATCTTGACCGACTGCCATCCCTGTCATCAGGCTAAAATCATATGCCAGATACTGCCACAGGTTTCTAAATACACTTTCATTGGCTGGATTTACCTTGTCTAATATAATTTCCATATCTCCTCCAAGCCACTTTAGGCTAGTCTTTACTTAACCAAATAGCAGATATACTCTTCCTTTGTCTCAAAGCCCATTTTCTGAGCTGCCTTGAGTTCATTGACATCCATAGGATCAATAAAATAGACGATTTCATCGATGACATCTAAATGGCCTGATAGGTGGTCTAACATACCATCTATAAGAATCTCTTCTAGGTCCTTTGAATGGTAGTCATCATGCAAAAACAGACCAAACACAGTCGTAGCGGTCGGGTGAGGCAAATAAAAGATACTGGCTACATATTGGTCTTCTTCCTTGAGGGCAAGGACAGCAAACTTATCCATATTGTCTAAGAGATTTTTAGCATCATAGTACATGCCAAACCCCTTGGCTATGGGGTCATGGAAAAGACCATAGTCATCAAAGGTATCCTTGGTCACCTGAATGAGTTCCCTATCCGTCTTTCGACTATAAGTTGAAAAATTCTTAACATGAGTAACAATTGAGTCCTCAATACATTCAAAGTGGGGTCTGGCCTGGAAGTAGTCTAGAGCCTTTTGATTACTTTTGGGGAAGCCCAGGTGATACTCATACCCCTTGAGATCTTGTCTGAAATAATCGATCATTTCATCGTAGACAGGCGTATAGTCCCCCTTGGCTAAGAGAATAGTGGTCTGCATGAAGCCATCATAATCCTTGGTGTAAGCAGCCACCCCAATCAGTTGTTCCCCATAATCGTAACAGGCTAAAAGCTTGTCCGTTTCTAGGTCAACACTTTGCTGTAAGACCCTTTTCAAGCTCGCATCATCCTTGATTCTAGGATAGGCTGCAGTCCTGTCATCATATGACAGAGTTCTGACAAAGTCATATACCTCTTCTATATCTTTAATTTCTCTTATCATTTCTCCTCCTTTTTGCTCTAAAAACTAATCTAAGCCTAACTGAAAACTTAATGTCTTACAAGGTGTTTCATAAAGAATCCAGTTACAGTTCTATTACACATAGAATCAGCTCCTAAAAAGGAGCCGAATGATCAATCATTAGTGAATGAGTTGCACTGTAAAATTCCCTACAGCCCGGTTATCTAAATGAATCTCCCCATCAACCACAAGGACTTGACCTTTAAAATGATAGGTAATATCCTGCAAGTACATGGTCATGGGATCATATTGGTCTAATAGTTCTTCTAGCTGTTGACCTAAATTATAGGTCTTAACCGCCATGGTCTCCTGGTTAACTAAGCTTACGAAATAGCTTACATAATCTCCCCCGGTGTAATAGGTAAAGGCCATTTGTCTCCCGGTATCATCTATGATACTATCATAGACTTGACCATAGAAGGGATTATCTATAAAGGAAAAAGACTTCTGATCCAAATCATAGAGACCGACGATACTATCTAGTATATCTGCATAAAAGGCATGGGTTGATACTAGGACTTGTCTCGACTCACGATCATAGTTCACATGGTCAATCATAGTAAAATCATCAGCTTGTAAATTGACATCTGAATACCAAGGATAGGCCTCTTTTGCCACTTGACTCCCCCAAACCTCGCCCAGGGCCCCCTTTAGATCTTCTAAGTTGAAGAGGACTTGCTGGCTCTCAAGGTCATAGACCTCTCGACCGTCTATAACAACGAGTGGATAATGAAGGCCCATGTGAGATGAAGACATTCGATTGATAACGTCATCAGCCAGAACATACTTTCGACCATCTAAGGTCAAGTGATCAAAATTATTTTTATCCATCCAATGGTTGGACTCCCTAAGTTCTATTCCCTGACTCACTTGTAACTCAGGGATTAAAAGGTCCTCCAAGAGAATGACCTCTCTTGTATAATAGGGACTGATCATATTGGAATCATTCCACTTGACTAGGGTCACCTTCATAGCGTATTCTTCTAAAGAAAAATCTACAAATTCAAATACTTCCTGGGTCCATGCATCTACAAAGTCTTTAGGCATAAGAGGGCTCATATCATAAGTCCCAGTATCCAGCAAATAGAGGTCTCCTCCTTGGCTGATAGTTCCAAAGGGATAACCAATAAGACAAATGAAACGTTTCTCATCCAACCAGTCCACCTTCTTAACCGTAAGTTCAGTCCCATCATAACCATAGTTTGTATACTTAAAAATCTGGTCTGTTTTCGAGTTGTAAAGGCACACATTACCAATCATCTCAAAGCCAACTGAATCCACAAACAGGACTTCTGTTCTGTCTGTGTTAAATACGGGACGTGATGTATGATAGCCCAGCCTCCTATAGGGATTGCCCTCCCTTACCAGAATTGTATCCCAGGAACTATCAACCAAGTAATAAGTATAGGGTTGAATATAGATATCATCACCATTAGATAAGGTCCCTAAATAGGTATAGTCATCTAGGTTAACCAGCTCTCCCCTAATGTTTTTTAGGTCACCCTCATGATCCTCTAGTTCCTTTATGAGGGGCCTTACAAAGCCTTTTAAACGTGCATCTACTGGTTCATAGACATAAGTTGATACGGGCTTCAGGCTGTATTCTAATGCCTGGTCAAGTTGCTGACGCAATTGGTCGTAAGTCCCATCTTTCCAGGTTACTTTAAGGGTCATCGTCTCTAAATTCATCCTATTTTCATCATAATAGGTAAGACTTATATAGTCCTGGCCAATTAGTTTTATTTTCTTAACCTGTGATCTTGGCCCTAAGTGCAAGCTGTATATGGGCGTTTTTTCAGTAAACTCTACAAGTCCTGCCTTCTTGTAAGTAAAATTTACAAGGTCATCAAGAATTGCCCCTATTAAGTCTGCCTGGTCCACGACTAGAGCCTGGTTATTCACTTCCCCTTCTAATATTATACCCAAGCTTGTTGCCTCAAGACCAGCCATTAAGTCGCCAACAAAGTCTTGGTCAATTTCTTCTTGCTTGTTAAGATTATTAACGAAGACCAATAAGGCAATAATAAGAACCAGTATAAGCAGGTAACGATAATTCAAGACTGACCCAGTCTTGGCTCCTTTAAAGTGTTTGATATTCATTTTTCCCTCCCTTGTCATTTCTACCTATATCCATTCTATACCAAATATAACCAACAACCCAACTGATTTGCAAAGAATACCCTTAGAATCTATTCATTTCTATATCTTCCCTGGCTTATAACCTTTTATTCCGGACTCAAGAAAACCCTCCTGGCTAGGAGGGTGTTTCATCTGTAAGATGACTCTTGTCTTTTTATTTTTCCTGAATGTATTGAATTGAGGTATCTATTTTTTCTCCTAAATCATCTGGGAACCAGTGGCCGAAGTTTTCCTTGACCATGAGATCGCAAGCCAGGTTTTTCTTCTTACACAGGGTCGCCAGGTCCACTTGTTGGTCATAACAGTGGTCCTTGTCCCCTGTAATCATAGACCCTCTCAGGCCCGCGCTAGCCCCAGCCCCTATTAGGTCTTCGTTTAATAGGTCATGCTTGGATGGGTTTAAGGCAACAAAGCCCTTGAAGGAGTCTCCTCCCTCCATGGCTAGAATCATTGCCGTCGTAGCCCCTTGAAAGAAACCTCCAATGTAGATTCCTTTATCCACCTTATGAAGACCCATGACCTCATCAAGGACACCCATGACATCTTCTCGTGTCTTATCCATATCCGTCCACTGGTAGCGCCTTGAACCCAAGATCTGTGAAGACTGGATGGATACGTGTATGAAATCTCGACTCAGACTCTCTGACTTCCAAAAACCTGTGAACATCTTCAAGTCTTCTCCCCAGCCATGCAGGCTGACAAATAAGGGATAGGATGCCTTGGAATCGTAGTCTCTTGGCAAATAGGTCTCATAGACACGGGTAGACTTTTTTGTTTCCCTGTCTCTCATTTCACACCAGGTCTCATACTCTTCCTTAAAGGTCTCCTGGTCAAAGAATTTTTTCAAATAGGCTTCTGGATACCAAAAGCCTTTTTCAAACCCCTTGGCAAACATTCTTTTGCATTGATCTATAGCATCTGTTGCTCCATAAAACTGAATCAAATCCAAGATGATCTCATGATGGTTGTCTTGGAAATTCTCATAAGCAAATTCAGCAATTTGTATGGCCTGTCTCTTGTCTTCCTGGTCACCTCTCCATAATTTAAAGTATTCCGTTTCTGCATCTTTATAACGTTTGAACATAGCACCTCCGTCTGTCTCATCCTTTGATTAACCATAGATTAACACATGGAAATTTACATTTATAGGCAAAGATGTTTTAAATCAATTAGAATCTGAAAACAAGTATAAAAGAAACAAGCAGCATATCACTCCTGCTGCTTGTTCCAAATCACCCATTATTTTTGACTTACAGGCATCCATATCTCCCACTTGTAATCCTCACTCTGGCCATCACCAGCAGGGTAGACCTCTAGGTTTTGTATGCCCTTGTTGTGCTCGTATTGACTGGTCGGGAACCACTCAGTATGAATCCGAGCGTAGGCCTCATCGTGACCAGTCCCTGCTGGGCTATGGATGGTAAAGACTGCCCAAGTAGAAGCAGCAACTTCTTCAATAGCCATGCCCTCAAGTTTTTCCTTGTCCCCTAGTTCTGCACCAATGATGCAATCTGTAAGCCCGCCTTGGCTCTTGTTCCAATAGGCACCGACCTGCCAGAAGGGGGCCTGGTAATAAGACTTGTCACCACCACCATTCCATAGCTTCTTGTCATAAGATGTCATAAAGTCTGACCACAAAGGATCTAGACTTGCCTCGCCTTCTGCAATTGATGTCGACGTACCCTTAAGACCAATGATTGAGAATGCTTCTTTTTCAACGATTCTAAATACCATTTCTTCCACTCCTTTAATAGTTAGTTTAAAGGACAACTTGGGATAGGTTTTAAGGTTCAACTTGTTTTGCCTGACCCTTTGTGGTGAGGCCCCATGCAGGTCCCTAAAGGCCCTTGAAAATGAGTTTGGAGACTCATAACCATACTTGAGCCCTATATCGATGATCTTCAAATCTTCATCTTGTAAATCAAAGGCAGCCTGACTTAAGCGTCGATTTCTAATATACTCTGATACAGGAATCCCCACCATAAAAGAGAATATACGACTAAACTCGTAAGTTGAACAACACAGGATTTTAGCTAATACATCGTAATCAATCTCACCGGTAAGATTGTCTTCTATGTAGTCTATTACTCCATTCATACCTTGTAACCAATCCATACATGTCCCTCCTTCACTCTCTATATTAAACAAGTTATTCCCTTTTTGCCTGACATCTCTTGCACAATATTGTTAAGTCCACCATCCCACCAACTATTCTATAGAATGATTAATCCATGATTTTTCTGGCATACATGCGGTTAGCAGCATGTCTATGCTTGACTCCGGATGAATGACAATCAAATATATACTCCCTTGACTCTTCAATCTGCCAGTCATGATAGAAGGTCAGCAACTCTCCAGACTTCCACAGGTTTGCAGCCCTCTCCTTATCTGGTGCCTCCTCAATAAAGGGTTTCTTAAGAAAACAGTGAAGGGCATTCAAGCCTCCCCTTGCTGTAAACTTCTTATAATTCCTAAAGATCTCTTGTCTCAAGTCTGGTTTTATATAGTGGAGTACGCCTGAGGAGTAAAGAATGTCATATTCTTTTTCTAACCTGAAATCCCAGACGTTGGCCCTGAAAACATCCACATCTACCCTAGCCTTGGCTGCTAGCCGCTTGGTTTTTTCAATACCCGCTTGGGAAATATCAAAGGCACTAACCTGGTAACCACATCTTGCAAAGAAAACAGCATCTTTTCCTTCTCCGCATCCAATATCAAGTAAGCTTAGGGGTCTGGTTGGTGGCATAAGTTCTAATACCTTTAGGCACATACTAGAAGGTTGAATGCCCCAGAAGTAGTCATCCCCCCTATATTCCTCTTCATAATAGGAGGGGGTATCAAAGTTATGGGAATAGCCCATCAACTGATCAATACTCACATTTAACATGGAAGCCAAGGCTGGTAATAGGGATATATCTGGTTTTGAAAGACCATTTTCCCACTTGCTGACTGCCTGATATGAAATATTCAAATGTTTTGAAAGGTCCTCCTGGGTAAGTTTTCTTTCCTTCCTAAACCTTGATATATTTAAGCTTACTGTATCTTTCATACGCCCTCCCTTATTCTCTATACTGAATCAACTTGTAAATCATTATATACAATAAGACCAATGAATGCACTAAACTATTTTTTTAGATTCACTTCAAACTCAACTGTTGGTTTATAGGCTTAAGCAAGAATCCCATGTAAGCCATGATTCAAAATCACACTTGAAGTCCAGTCAAGTGTGATTTTAAGCTTATCCTATATTCTTTTAGTCACTAAGTAGTGGGGCAGGGTCTTTTTAAAGCCCAAGGCTTCATTAATTTTCAACATGCCATGATTCCTATGATTATTGGCTGTATGAACGGTCTCAGCCTGAGGATTCACCCTTAGGATGTGAAGTAAAAGGGCAGATTTTAACTGTCTGCCGATGCCCTGTTGCCGGTAGGATGGTAGAACACCTGTGAGGCCCTGGTCCACCTCTTTAGGGTTTCCCTCACCATAATCTAACTCTGTCATACCACTAAGACGACCATCCTCTTCAACAGCAATTGCTGTATATTGAAGAATCCCCCTCTCCTTAAATTCTGCCTCTCTAAGTCTTAATCCTTTAGGGGTCAACTGCTCACTAGCAGTAAAGTCTCCTTCATAGTCAGGAGCCATAGCGCCACATTTAGAGTAAAGCTGGCAGTATTCCTCAAGAATATCTTCAGGAATATCTTGTACAATCAATATCTTTCTCCTGCCACCTGCCCAGGTCTTCAGCTGGTCCAGGTCAATGTCCTTGACAGATAACTCTTGTAAAAACCTTTCAGATTCAATCTTAAAGTCATTACAATCAGCAAAACATTTACCTTCTTCAACAGAAAAGCTGGACTGCAACATGTTTTTTCCTAGAGCTTTTGCATAGTCTACCATAAGCTTGTAGAGGCTTCTTCCAATAGTCATCCGTCTATGATCACAGTCAACATCCAAGTAAATATTGACAGTCTCTTTATTTTCCTTGTATAAGTCCGACGTCTCATTAAGGTGCCACATAAAACCCCGACCAACCAGGGTTCCATCTTCATCTACCACTAGCCACCTTTTTGAGTCATACTCGTTTTCAATGTCAACGAGTAACTTTTTATAGGTTTCATAGCTTGTGCCATTATCTTTCTTGTGGATACTCAAGTACATTTTCTTGTCAAAATCAATATATTCTTGCCATTCCTGGTCTGTAAAATCATTTCTAGTATACATGAACATGGTGTAGGGCCTACCCTCTATGTGACTTACCGTATCTTTTATTATAGCTCGACTCATTAAGTTCATCTATTCCAATCTCCTTTTCTTATCTCCTTTAGGTCATCTAATTCTCTTAGTATATTTTACCACATGTACAAAGGAACTTATTTTACGAAGATATGACACCTGTACCCAAGCACACACTTATGCAATGGCTCTATAGGTCTTTCTTCAAAATAAGAACATAAGGATAGGGTTGACCATAGCCACGGTCTTCAATAAGCTCCTCAAGACTAAAATCAGACTCTCTTACGAGGTCTAATAAGTCATCTTTTTCAATACATAACCAGGGCAGGTCAGACGTCATCCCCTTGTAACTTAAGTGGTAAAGAACTTGACCATAATAGCTGCCTGACTCAAGGTTCTTTTGGACCTGGTCTTTGAAGTCCGGGCTTAGTCGGTCCATATTCAAGCCACAGGCCCCCAGTATCAAACGACCACCCTCTCTCAACATTTGATCAAAGACCTTAAGCCTTCTAATGGCCCCCTCGTATGTCCCAACCAAGCCAAAGTTATTGCCTAACATCATAATGGTGTCAAACTCGCCTAGGTCAGCAGGTAAGTCATCAAGGCCTAGGGTCCGCGCCTTTTCCAAGCCTCTCAGTCTAGAAACTTCTATTGATTTCAATGACTTGTCTATGCCTATCACGTCTAAACCCTTCCCCTGTAAATACAAGGCATGACGACCCGCTGCACAGCCTATATCAAGAACCCTCCCCCTAGCATAATGTATAGCCCTTTGTTCTCTTGTATACCATTCATCATAAGGAGACATATAATGCTTAGAAGACCTTATCCACCCCTTGTCGCTAGCCTTAATTTTGCCCTGATAGTAATCCAGCAAGGCTGAACCATAAACATCAGCTTGAAGAGATGCCCTGTAATCCTCTGCTCTTATAGAGTATTGTCTTAGGTCCATGGAAAAATGGGAAACATGTTTTTGAAAGACCATCTTAAGCTTTTCAACGACACGAATAGATCCTATGTTATCAGGATGAATTATGGCGATTATTTCATTCAACCCTAGATGCTCGAAACCATATTTAAGCAACTGCCTGCATATTTCTGTACAATACCCCTGATTCCAATACTCAGGAAAATAACGATAACCTATTTCTATTTGCCCCGAATCAAGAAGGGGCTTTAAACAGGTCCACCCTATGACAGTATCATCGGACTTTAAGACCGTAGCCCAGATGCCATAACCTTCTTGCGCGTCCGATACACTCGCATAATCCAGGACATCATGTCTCGCCTTATCCATGGAAATGGAATTGTATGGCATGTAGGTCATGGTTTTCTTGTTATTGTGCAACCTGTAAATCATATGGACATCCTCAGCTACAAGTTCACGTAAATAAAGTCTCTCTGTTTCAATAATCATGCTTATTCCTCCCATCACTTCTCAGTCATATCCACTATGACTAGGTTTGCAAAAGAAAAAAAAATATTAGACTCATATTTCCCTCTGTGCTATTCTAAGAATAACCTGTACCCCAAAACCACTTCAATTGACTTGAAGTGGTTTTTTTATTGGCCTGGTTTTATCAAGCCCTTGACTCCTGGTCGAGTCCTAGTCGATAGAGTCTATTTGCATTTTCAAATAAGACCTTCCTTTTTACAGCGTCATGGGCATCCCACTTAGCCACTAATAATAAATGGTCCTCCATACTCAGGGAGCCATAATCTGAACCAAAAAAAATCCTGTCTTCACAATAAGCTGTAATTGTTTCCAATATATCAACAGCCTTATCTAAATCAGGGAAGCCCTGATACTTCTTTATCATTTCTTCTCCCATCATGAATGAGGAAACATCAATGTATACATTGGGTAAATCCTTAATCATTTCAAAACAGAACAAGGCCTTTGAAAGCCACATATGGCAACATACAATGTTTAAGTCTGGATAGAGCTTAGCAATTTCAGAGATAAACAGGGGATGACTGTACTGGGGATAAGCGTCGCTACTCCATTCAGTATGGACTGCCAGGGGAGAATTATATTTTATGCACAGGTCAAAAACTGGCTTCAACCTCCTATCATTCATGGTGAAGTTTTCATGTCCTGGATAAACCTTGATCCCCTTAATCAAACCTTGCTTGAAGTATGCTTCAGCCTGGTCTAATTGTTCTTTCTGACGCTCTAGGGGTGTATAACCGAACAGGCAAAAGAGCTTGTCCTCCTTACTCAGAGCTTGTATTACTTCATCATTTGCCCCAATACAGGACTCTAGCTCAGAATCAGCAATTACTACAGCATACTCTACTCCATTATCAGCCAATGTTCTTTTAAGCTCTTTTATTTTTTCATCGATTGTAGCAAATTCATCCTGCCAGGGCAAATGAACATGTGCATCAATTATTATGTCCTTGGTTACCTTCATTGTCTTCTATCGACCTCCAAATATCTACTTGTTTGTTTACTAAAAACCACCATCACCCCTATACCTTAATCAGACTTAATGTACAAACCCCTGTCAACACTTTCACTCAAGGCAGTCTCAACAAGTGTCCACAAGTCGGGCGTATATTTTTTGATTACCTGTTTTTTGCTGATAATCCTACTTACTGTAAGCTTGTGAGGATTATAATCCTTAATACCTGTTAAGCGATGGTTCAGGACAGGTTGTAGGGCATCTAAGGCTAATGCAAACTGGGCTTCCTCTGTTTGCCCAGCCTCGAACTCACACCAAAGGTTCTTCATATCAGAGGCCTGGTCTTCAGGCAAGAGACTTAAGACTTTCTCTAGGGCTTCTCTTTCCTTGACTAAGGCATGATTTCTTGCCTCATCATCGAACAAGAATGTATCCCCATCATATATTTCAACGACATCATGGATGAGTAACATCTTAATCACCCTAAGCATATCCAGTTGGTTGGATTTTGAATACTCACTCAAAATGAAAGCCATAAGGGCAAGGTGCCATGAGTGCTCTGCACTGTTCTCAGGTCGTCCCTGGTCGAGGGTTAAATTTTGACGGTGGACAGCCTTTAACTTTTCAAGTTCATCAATAAAGGCTATTTGCATCTGTAAACGATTCATTTTTTTAGTCACTTCTTTCAATAAGCTAATAGATCTTTAAGTTTTTATATATAATCTACTCTAAAATTACCCATTTATCAAGATAAAATTTCCAGCCAATTACTAAAATAGTAATAATATACCACCAACCCCAAAGCTCACAGCCTTCTTCATGAAACGTACACTAAAGAAAAACATATCTGCCTCCTCTCACTAATCATAAGTATTTAAATGAATCTTTACCTGTTTATTGTCCAGTATTTATGATACGTTATAATAACATCATGTTAAAGGAGGAATACTATGGTTTTAGAAACAAGGCGAATGATTCTTAGAAAGCTAACCCTAGAAGATGCAGATGAATGGTTTAAAATATTGTCCGACCCAGAATCCATGGTGCATTATCCGTCTACCTATAGCTTAGACCAAACCAGGGCCTGGATAGAAAAAAATACCCTGAGTTACAACAAGGAAGGCTTTGGATTATGGGCTGCTATTCTTAAAGAAACTGGTGAATTTATTGGAGATTGTGGCATCACCATGCAAACCATAGATGGTCTCAGGGTCCCTGAAATAGGTTATCATATCAATAAGAAATATACAGGTCTTGGATTGGCTACAGAGGCTGCCATTGCCTGCCGCAACTATGGATTTGATCGATTAAAGTTAGATGAAATATTCTCCTACATGAAGTATAGTAATATAGCTTCCTATAGGGTAGCTGAAAAAAATGGTATGAAACTGATCAAGGAATATGAAGACCCCCTACACACCAGAGTCAAAGTCTACAGAATAACTAAAAATGAATACCTAGCTGAATACAAGAATTAAGACATCGACTATAAAATAAAAGCTTCTCTATAGCAAGAGAAGTTTTTATCGTATTTCGCCTATTATTGTCATGACGAGCTGTCTATCAAAAAGTCATGCGACAGCCTTCTAGGACCTATAACAAAGGGATAACTTTCACAAACAAGCCCCTCTAAGGTCCTAAGGTTAGTTTTTAACTTCTTTTAGACCAAGTCACCACAAGTTTCATTGTCCAAAATGTCACAGATCCACTTATCAATGAAAGCGGCAGACTCCTTGGGTTGAAAATGGGTGATATCTAACACCTTCATTTTGTACAGTATGATCCCCATTATCTTTTATCCATTGATTGAATTCCATTGAACTATTGATCCAGTTTTCATCTGTAATAGACCTTCCCTCAATCATTTGTTTTTCAAGGGTCTTTTTTCACAACCCAATGAAATATAATGAATTCGCGTGAAGCCCTCCCTGTTTTGGCATATCTCAAACTGCTTTGGGACTGCACAGCCGCACAAAACTACTGGCAATCCTATCTGAGAAATGTTCTGACACAGGCTCAGCCATAGTTCTCTGTAGGTCCTATAATTATCATCGGGTGTGTTATAAACATCGTTCCATAGAAGATCACTCTCTAGTAGGATATACCTTTCTTCTGTGTGAAATAATATTTCTGAGATTGTTGATTTGCCGACACCACTAGCACCAGTAATAATGAACAGTGGTAATTTTTTAGTTGATTTCATATTTAAATCCTCCATAATCAATATTCAATGAACAGCCTACTGACTATGCACACAGGATATTTATGATCTTAATGCATAGCCTATCCAAGGTTACGAATCAAGAAAACCGTATAAATCATCATATTCATTTCCTCCATGGGTCTCTTAGTTTGTCTTTCGCTTTGACTATGAGTAAAATAGCCTTCCGTTTACCTATAGCAAGGTTTATTCCATTCTAGCACAAAAAGAGAAAACTAAATCTTTCAATAGGATTACACCCATTTCATAGGCTTCCCCACAAATCACATGTGTACAAAGCCATATAGGATTCAGTAAATCAACATTTCTAGGACAGAAACATCTATTAACCTTATTTAGATTCAAAATAATCCAAGGTCTCATTTATAAGAGTTTTTAAGGTCGCATGATACTTGGGCAAATCTTTATCGAAGCTAATTAACTGCAACAAGTTCACTAAATCTCTAAGTCTTGCCAACTCAAGCCAATTATCTGCTAAGGGGGTATGAGCTTCACTATTATAAGTGTGCTCAAATAGCATGACTTGCTTTTGTGAAAACTTTTTTGTCAATCTGAAAAACTGCCCCATGTCCGTTATCCTGTGATTGACAGTTACACATTCCCAATCAGTAATGAAAACTTGCTGATCCGTATCTACAATCAAGTTATCTAAGGACAAATCATTATGTATGATGGTATGTAAGGAATCGATGGCCTTTAAGTTCTTAGTGTTGTCCCTAATGACTTGCTTTAATCTATTTTGAACCTCTCTCCCTAGGCGCCTTATTGTATTTTGATTATCAAGAAAATGGTCATACCAAACTTTAAATGGTGGTAAATCTAGCTTATCTATTTCCTCCAATTTCTTGATAGGTGTATTATGTATTTGCGCACATAACTTTGCTACTTGCTCAATAATATCATTGGACAAGTCATCGCATTCTCCCAAGCATTTACTTTCTATATATTGATAAAGAAGATAGGCCCTTCCATCATAAACCCTATGGAAAAGTAGTTCTGGCCTTCTAATTGACTTTTCTAGGACACGGTCGATTACAATCTCGTTTCTATATGTTGATGTGCCCCTACACACTCTCAAAAAATACTTTCCCTCAGAAGTATCTATGATATAGTTACTGTTTGCTCTACCACTTCTTATGGCAGATAATGATTTTACCAATAGTCCATCATCATATTGACTAATAATCTCGCATGCCAGTTCAAAAGAAACCTCGACAAACTCCTTGTAACGGTCATTTACACTCAACTTAATCTCCTCCATTTTCTAACCTAAAAGTATATTTACTCTCATTTTAACAGACTATTTATACTACTGGTCTATTTTAATCATAATCATCACTATATTGACTACAAGAAAATCTCCTTTTCTTATTGAAGTATTTCTTAAGTCCTATAAATAGAACCAGTGCTGGTTAACCTTTCGTTTAATTTTTTAAAGGCAGTTTCATCTTCAAAGTTTCCTAACTTATCTATGATTTTACCTACCATTGCAGAACTTCTTTCTTTACTGGTATCAACTGTTATATCATATATCTCATGAGTATGTACAAGTGGTAATTGAGCATGAGCCTGTCCAATAGTTCGATCACCACGCTCCTTCTCCCTTCTAGCTAACTCCTCTTTGTTACAATCCACTCTAACAAAAAGTACAGGATAATTATGTAGTAGCTTTATGCTTTTTTCTAGCAAACCACCTTCTGTATCATTATTAAGAAATACTTGATCGACAATAACATTCATACCATTATCTGATAATGTCTTTATAGAGTAAATCATTGCTGTCAAGGCTTCATTAATACTTTTCACCCAGTTAGCTTCCCAATGCTTACTTGAGTACATCTCACAAAACATATCATTTGCAATCCAAAAATAATTTTCATCGAAAGCACTTTGTAAATGTCTAGTTAAAGTTGTTTTACCTGCACTTGAAACTCCATTCAAAATAATTATGTTCCCTTTCATTTCTCCTCCCCCAAAACATGTTAAGTGTGACCTAAATCTACCTCTTCTGTCACCACCTATCACCATTTAGTATAACATGCAATTCTCAAGCATAGTTATATCAAGTGTATTACACTAATGATAAGTATATAACTTATATTTCTATCCATCGAAAAATCATCTCATCCTGTGAGAATACTTGTGATTGGATTTACTATATACTGAAAAAACTCCTCTAAAGAGAAGCTTTCAACCATTATTCACCTATTATCTTTACTAACACTCTTTTATTACGCATTCCATCGAATTCACCGTAGCGAATAATTAGGACCTGTCAAGTTCTCTGTGTAAATTATTTTAGTACCTAAGGTGTTGAGTAATCCGGTCCTCAAATATCAGGACTAGTTCATTGAGTACCTTAGGCCAGTTGTGAACAGGCCTATACCAAGTACTTTGAATATCGTTAATTCTCAAAAACAGCAACTTAAAGAGTGACATTTCATTCGGAAATGCGCCTTTTCTATTGGTTACTTTTCTGAGCTGGTTATGATAGCTTTCAATCGTATTCGTAGTATAGATTATTTTTCTAATATTCTCAGGGTAAGTAAATAGGTTTT